>Ga0268386_10000875_pt1 | contig 19952 bp, 20 predicted proteins | sample RVTome_15_FD_200260 | JGI IMG/M metagenome (GOLD analysis project Ga0268386, IMG submission 200260) | Soil microbial communities from uranium-contaminated site in the Upper Colorado River Basin, Wyoming, United States - RVT150D86... ...
CAGCGACGAGGGCCTCGAGATACTCCGGCATTCCGCGGCACATGTGCTCGCCCAGGCCGTCCTCGATCTCTATCCCGGTGCCACCTTCGCCATCGGACCCCCAATCGAGGACGGCTTCTACTACGACTTCGAGGTCTCCACCCCGTTCACCCCCGACGACCTGGAGCGGATCGAGGCCCGGATGAGAGAGATCATCGGCGAGGACCAGCCTTTCCGACGGGTGGTCATGGGACGGGACGAGGCGCTCGATGTCTTCTCGGGCCACAAGTTCAAGGTCGAGATCATCGAGAGCGTCGAACCCAGTGAGGTGGCCGGGGTTGAAGTCGTCACCGCATATCGCAACGACGGGTTCATCGACCTGTGCCGGGGACCACATCTGCCGTCCACCGGCCGAATCCCGATCGTGAAGCTGCTGCGCAGCTCGGGTGCCTACTGGCGTGGCGATGAGAATCGGGAGCAGCTGCAGCGCATCTACGGCACCTCGTGGGCCTCCCAGAAGGACCTGGATGCCTATCTCGAGCGCATCCAGGAGGCGGAGAAGCGGGATCACCGTCGTCTCGGGGCCGAGCTCGACCTGTACAGCTTCCCCCCGGAGCTCGGCGCCGGGCTCGCCGTATGGCATCCCAAGGGCGGCATGCTCCGCAAGCTCATCGAAGACCACAGCCGGGATGTCCACCGTCGATTCGGGTTCGACTACGTGTTCTCGCCCCACATCGGCAAGTCGGAGCTGTGGCAAACCTCGGGTCACCTCGACTTCTACGCGGAGAACATGTATGCCGGGTTCCAGCACGAAGGGGACCCCGAGTACCGGCTCAAGCCGATGAATTGCCCTTTTCACGTGCTCATCTACAAGAGTCATGGCCGGTCGTATCGGGAGCTGCCCATCAGGCTGGGCGAACTCGGCGGGGTCTACCGATACGAGCACTCGGGTGTCATTCATGGGATCCTGCGAGCCCGCGGGTTCACCCAGGACGACTCCCACACCTTCTGCACCGAGGACCAGGTGCAGGAGGAGCTGAAGATGCATCTCGACTTCGTCCTCACCTGGTTGCGTGACTTTGGGTTCACCGAGTTCGAGGCCGATCTGAGCACGCGACCGGACAACGCGATCGGCGATGATCACCAGTGGGACCTGACCGAAGCAGCCCTGGCCAGGGCACTGGAAGCACATGGCGTCCCCTACCGGATCGCCGAGGGGGAGGGGGTCTTCTACGGCCCCAAGATCGATGTCCACATCCGTGACGCGATCGGCAGACGCTGGCAATGCTCCACCATCCAGCTCGACTTCAACCTGCCGGAGCGGTTCGAGCTGGAGTACACGAGCCCTGACAACACCCCGCAACGGCCCTATATGATCCATTGTGCCAAGGCCGGGTCGATCGAGCGGTTCACCGGGATCCTCGTCGAGCACTATGCCGGTGCCTTCCCGATGTGGCTCGCCCCGGTCCAGGTCTCGATCATCCCGGTCGCCGACCGACACGACGAATACGCGCACCAGGTGGCCGGCCGGCTGCGTGACGCCGGGCTCAGGGTCGAGGTCGACCTCTCAAGTGAGACGGTCGGCGACAAGATCCGCAAGGCGCTGACTCAGAAGGTGCCCGCCGTGATCGTGGTCGGGGACGACGATGTGGCCGCTTCGACGGTCGGGCTCAGGCTGTACGGCGACGACAGGGACACCAGAGGCGTGCCTCTCATCGAGGCCACCAACCGGCTCGCCGAGATGGCACAGCGCCCGTCGTGAGCGAGGACACACCTCGCATCGACCGGGAGGGAATCCACATAGAGCGCGATCTGGCGGAGCGGGTCGCGATCGAGGAAGAGCTCGACGCCAACGTCACCGGCGAGTTCAGGTTCCCCGCACCTTCACGGCGCCGCATCTCTGCCTGGGTCTATCTGGTCGCCGCAGTCGTCGCCACCGCGTCGTTCCGTCACGGATGGATGGTGGGGATCGGGTTCATCGCCCTCGCCGGATGGCAGTGGCTGTCGGCCTGGCCGCTCAACATCGACGAGCGTCAGGCCATGACCACCGCCGCCACGGTGGTCGACTTCCCCATCGGGCACGCGTCGGCATCGGTGCGGTTCTCTGGCTGGCGATCGAAGCCGCGCTGGTCCGTGGTCATGTACTCGGCGGCAGAGCCACCGGATCGCCGGGGGCTCGTCGTGGTCGACGCAGTCACCGGCGAGATCCTCGGCGACCCTTACCTGGAGGATGTTCCCGGTTAACGCTGGTCGAGCGGGACCACGTCACGTACCGCCGGCCCCGTGTAGAGCTGACGGGGACGGTAGATCCGCGCCGCAGGGTCCGCGGCCAGCTCACGCCACTGGGCCAGCCAGCCAGGGAGACGCCCGAGAGCGAACAGCACTGTGAACATCTCGGTGGGGAATCCCATCGCCCGGTAGATGATGCCCGAGTAGAAGTCCACGTTGGGGTAGAGCTTCCTGTCGATGAAGTACTGGTCGCTGAGTGCGATCTCCTCCAACTCGATCGCCAGGTCGAGCAACGGGTCGTTGACACCGAGAGCGTCGAGGACGTCCTCGGAGGCCCTCTTGATGATCTCGGCCCGGGGATCGAAATTCTTGTAGACGCGGTGCCCGAACCCCATGAGCCGGAACGGGTCTTCCTTGTCCTTGGCCCGCTTGATCATCGTGTCGATGTCATCGCCCGACTCGTGGATCTCGTCGAGCATCTCGAGGACTGCCTGGTTGGCACCACCATGGAGCGGGCCAGACAGGGCATGGATCCCGGCTGCGATCGAGCTGAAGATGTTGGCTTGGCCCGACCCGACGAGGCGGACTGCCGAGGATGAGCAGTTCTGGCCATGGTCGGCGTGGAGGATCAGCAGCATGTTGAGCGCATTGGCCACCACCGGGTCGGGTTGGTACTCCTCGGCGGGCACCGAGAACATCATCTTGAGGAAGTTCGACGAGTAGTCGTGGTCGTTGTCCGGATAGACGTAGGGCTGATGGACCGAGTACTTGTAGGACCAGGCCACCATGGTCGGTGCCTTGGCGATGAGACGGCGAGCGCTCAGGTCCACTGCATCCTCGTCTCCGGGATCGAGCGCATCCGGGTAATAGGTGGCCAGCGCCGACGTGGCTGAGGCCAGGATCTGCATCGGGTGCGCCTGGTGGGGGAAGGCCTCGAAGAGATGCTTCATGTCCTCGCGCAGCATCGTGTGGTAGGTGATCGACTCCTGGTACGCCTCGAGCTCGGTCTTGGTGGGGAGCTCCCCATACTGGAGGAGATACGCCACTTCGAGGAAGGTGGCGCTCTCCGCCAGCTGCTCGATGGGATAGCCCCGATACCTGAGGATGCCCTCCTCGCCGTTGATGTAGGTGACCATGGATCGACCCTCCGCGGTATTGCCGAATCCGCGGTCGAGCGTCACCAGTCCCGCCTGCGCGCGCAATTCCCCGATGTCGATGGCACGCTCCCCCTCAGTCCCCTCGTGGACGGGAAGAGTCAGATCACGGTCTCCATACCTCAGAAGGGCTTCGGGCATCCCAATCCTTTCTGGTCACTCGTCAGCGGAACGCGCTGCGGCCACCACGGCTTGAGCCTCGTTGTGGGGCACTTCCTCGTAGTGGTCGAACTCCATCTCGAATGTGCCCCGGCCTGAGGTGAATGATCGCAGCTCGGCGGCATACTGTTGCATCTCGGCCATCGGCACCTCGGCGTTGACGGTGCGCAGGCTGCCTTCCCCTTCCATCCCGAGCACTCGACCGCGTTTCGAGTTGATGTCACCCATGACGTCACCAAGGTGCTCTTCGGGGACGGTCACGGCAACTTTCATGATGGGCTCGAGGAGCACGGGCTGGAGGCTGCTGCCCGCGGCCCGTACCGCCTGGATCCCGGCCATGCGAAACGACATCTCGTCCGAGTCGACTGCGTGGTACTTGCCGTCGTACAACTCGGCCGCCACGTCCACCACGGGGAACCCGGCCAGGATCCCACGTTCCAGCGCCTCCCTGATGCCCTTGTCCACGGCCGGGATGAGCCCTCGGGGGATGGCGCCACCCTTGACCGAGTCTATGAACTCATATCCGCTCCCGCGCGGGAGCGGTGAGAAGCGCACCTGGGCAACGCCGAACTGGCCTCGACCGCCAGACTGTTTCTTGTGCTTGCCCTCGGCTTCGGTGCTGGCCATGATCGACTCCCGGTAAGGGACCTTGGGGATCGCCGAGTCGATCTGGACTCCGAACATCCGCTTGATTCGTGCCAGGGTCACATCGAGATGGGTGTCTCCGAGCCCGGAGAGGATGGTCTCGCCCGTCTCGGTGCGACGCTCGACCCGGATCGTGGGGTCACTCTCCTCGATCCGATGTAGGGCAGTGGACATCTTCTCGTCGTCGTGGTGAGAGTGTGGGGCGATGGCGAGCTCGGCGACCGGTCTCGGGTATGCGACTGGCTGGACCACCGCATCGAGGCCGGGGGAGCGGAGGGTGTCGCCTGGGCGAAGGTCCTCGACCTTGGCGACGGCACCAATCCCTCCGACCGGTAGCTCGGATACGTCGTGGTGATCCTTGCCCTGCAACTTGAAGAGGTTGTGCATCCGGATCCTCCCACCGCGGGCGAGATCCAACTCCTGGTCGGCCTTGGCGGTGCCCGAGTAGATGCGGAACAGCGAGATGCGACCGACGAATGGATCGGACATGGTCTTGAAGACGTAGGCGAGGACGGGGCCATCGACCGACGGCTCGATTCGCCCTCCCGAGGAGAGCGGCGGAGTTCGGCGCTCGAGTGGGTTTGGCCCGTAGTCGAGGATGAATTCGAGCAGGATGTCGATGCCGATGAGCTTCCCGGCCGATGACACCAGGACCGGGTGGATCTCACCTTCCATGATGCCGTGATGGATCGTCGAGACGATCTGGTCCCGACTCGGCTCGGTTCCCTCGAAGTAGGCCTCCATCATCTTGTCGTCGGTCTCGACGACCGTCTCGATGAGCGCGGTGTGCGCCGAGTGGACGAGATCGGCCACCTCGTCGGGGAGGTCCGATGGCTTGCCTATGGGGGAGCCGTCATAGACATAGGCGCGCTCGGATGCAACCCGGACCAGGCCGCGCAGACCGTCTTCGGACCCGATCGGCACCTGGATGGGGGCGACCGACTTGCCGAAGGTCTCGCGCAGTTGCTCGAGAACGCGTTCGAACGACGCTCGCTCACGATCGAGCTTGGTGATGACGATGGCGCGCGGGATGCCCTCTTCCTCGGCCGCTCTCCACAGCGCTTCGGTCTGGACCTCTACCCCATCGACCGCCGAGACCGCGAAGAGAGCCAAGTCGGCGGCGCGGAGGGCGGTTCGGGCGTCACCACTGAACTCGCTGGCCCCCGGCGAGTCGATGATGTTGACCCGGCTGCCATTCCATTCCGTGGTGGCTACTGCCAGCCCCAAAGAGATGCCCCGGTCGATCTCCTCGGGCTCGTAGTCGAACGTCGTCGTCCCCTGCTCGACCGAGCCCATCCGCTTGATGGCACCACCCACGAACAGCATCGCCTCGGCCAGAGTCGTCTTGCCGCTCCCGCCATGACCGACCAGGGCGATGTCTCTGACTCGTTCGGGATCCACGTGACCTCCTTGTGGAAATCTTGGATCCTAACCCCGCGGTTGGGCGAGCCTTCCAGGGCGGTGCTACTTTCCGCCGGTGATCGATACCCGGGTCCGGCCCTATGTGACCCGTTATCTGGATGCGATGGGCAGAGCTCTCGCAGTCATCGGCATGACCCCAACCGTGATGACGGGCCTCGGTCTCGCCCTGGTCCTCGCCGGATCGGTCCTGGTGGGGATGGACCAGCTGGTGGCGGGTGGTGTGGTCATCGCGGTTGGCTCACTTCTCGACGGGCTCGATGGCGCCGTGGCGCGGGTCACCGACAGAGTGAGTGCCCGCGGAGCGTTTCTCGATGCCGCGTTCGACCGGGTAGGCGAGATCGCCGCTTTCGCGGGTCTCGCCTTTGCCATGGCCGGCCAGGCGCGTTTGCTCCTCTTGATCGTCTTGGCGGTCGGGGGCGCCATGCTCGTGCCCTACATGCGCGCTCGCGCCGAAGCGGATGGGCTGAGTGGCCAGGGTGGCCTGATGGGACGAGCCGAGCGACTCATCCTCTTCTGCTCAGGGCTGGTCCTTGGCTTCGTCGAGGTCATGCTCTGGCTGTTCGTGGTCACTGTCTGGCTCACGGCACTGATCCGATTCCTCCGGTCCTACCGCTCGATCTCATGAGTGGCCTCCTCGCCTACCTCGGTCTGCGGGCCGGGGTCGGGCTCGTCGGATTGCTGCCAGGCCGGATGGTGCGCACTCTCGGGACCATCGGAGGGAGGGTATGGGCATTCACCGACCGTGAGCGGCGGGCAATGGCGGCGCGACACATGAGGCGGGTGATCGGTGACACGGCGGATGCCGACGACGCGGCACGTGAGTTGATGGCCTCATACGGACGCTACTTCGCCGAGGCGCTGTGGGCCCGATCGAAGAGAGTGGAGGGAATGCTGGCCAGCACCGAAGTCATCGGGCTGCATCATCTGCTCGAAGCCCGGGATGCGGGAAAGGGCATGATCTACGCGTTGCCCCACATGGGCAACTGGGAGGCGGCCGCACCCATCTCGGTCAGGGAGGAGGTGCCCGTGGTCGCCGTGGCCGAGGTGCTGTCCAACCGTCGGATCACGGATTGGTTCACGCGGATGAGGGCTGAATTCGGGATCGAGATCGTCCTGGCCACGGGGCGGGTCGAGGTGATGAGAAGGCTGGAGCATGCGATCGCCGAGGGGAAGGCCGTGGCGCTCCTCGCCGACCGGGACATCAAAGGCAGAGGGGTCGAGGTCGAGTTCTTCGGGGAGCGGACGACACTCCCTCCTGGCCCGGCCACCCTGGCCGTCAGGACCGGGGCTCCCCTCCTCCCGGCGGGCTGCTACTTCGAAGACCATGGCTATCGGGTGGTGGTGAAGGCTCCGCTGGCCGTCCCTGCAGGGGTCTCACGGTCGGAGCAGGTGGCTGCCATGACCCAGAGCCTGGCCAGGGAATTGGAGGGGATCATCGGCGAGGCCCCGCGCCAGTGGCACCTGGTCCAGCCCAATTGGCCATCAGACCAGGTGTGATCCCGATGCGAGTCGGATTGGTCTGCCCCTATGACCTGGGATCGCCCGGAGGGGTGCAGCAACTCACCACCGACCTTGCCGCGAAGCTGAGAGAGCTCGGCGACGAGGTCGTGCTCGTCGCTGCGGGTGGAGCCGACCATCCTGGCGGACCGGGATGGGACGACTCGGTCATTCTGGTGGGCCGGCCGATCTTCGTTCGCGGCAACGCGTCCCGGGTCCCGCTCACCCTGAGCCCGCTCTCCTGGGCGCGGGGGCGTGCGGCCCTCACCGACGTCGACGTGATCCACGTCCACGAGCCACTGATCCCGCTGGTCGGCTGGGTCGCCCTCACGGTGCCCAAGCCGACCGTGGCCACCTTCCATGCGGACCCACCTTCGTGGGTTGGAACGGCTTATCGCCGGACACCCCTGCTCGGTCGGCGATTTCGCTCCACCCTGATCACTGCGGTGAGCCCTGCCGCTGCCGGGCCGATCCCCGATTCCTGGGGAAAGGTCACCATCGTGCCCAATGCCGTCGATGTCGCGTCTTATCGCCTCGACACCGGTCGTGTGACTCGCCGGGTGGCATTCCTGGGGCGTGATGAGCCACGGAAGGGCCTCGACGTCATCCTCGAAGCATGGCCCTCGATACGGGCGTCCGTCGGAGATGCCGAGCTCATCGTGATGGGCGCAGATCGCGCCGCAGCGCCCGACGGGGTCCGTTTCATGGGAAGGGTGACCGGTGGCGAGAAACGGCGGCTTCTCGCTTCGAGCTCGGTGTTCGTCGCCCCCAACACCGGTGGGGAGAGCTTCGGGATGGTGCTGATAGAGGCGATGGCGGCGGGGTGCGCCATCGTGGCGTCCGATCTCCCCGCGTTCACCGCCGTTTTGGATGGGGCGGGTCGCTACTTCACCAATGGAGACCCGGCGGCTCTGTCCCGGAACGTCATCGAGCTGCTCAACGACGAGCGTGCTGCCGATCGGCTCAGAGAGCGCGCCATCGACCAGGTCGCCCAATTCGATTGGGGGGTGGTCGCCCGTCGCTACCGCGAGCTCTATCGCGAGGCGGCGTCTTAGGAGAGCGAGCGCCAAGCTGTACAATTCGCCTCTCCCGACAGGAAACGAGTTCGACGTGGAGACAGGCACCAATCGAGTCAAGCGTGGCCTCGCCGAGATGCTGAAAGGCGGGGTGATCATGGATGTGGTCGACGCCGAGCAGGCGAAGATCGCAGAAGAGGCCGGCGCGGTGGCCGTGATGGCACTGGAGCGCGTACCTGCCGACATCCGTAAGCACGGTGGCGTCGCCCGGATGTCCGATCCCACCAAGATCACCGAGATCCAGAACGCCGTGTCGATCCCGGTCATGGCCAAGTGCCGTATCGGGCACTTCGCCGAGGCGGCGGTCCTCCAGGCGCTCGGCGTCGACTACATCGACGAGTCGGAGGTCCTCACCCCCGCCGATGAGGAGCATCACGTCGACAAGTGGGCCTTCACCACGCCATTTGTCTGCGGGGCCCGCAACTTGGGTGAGGCGCTGCGTCGGATCGGCGAGGGAGCGGCGATGATCCGTACCAAGGGAGAGGCCGGCACCGGCAATGTGGTCGAGGCCGTCCGTCACATGAGGGCCGTCACCAACGAGATGAGGTCGATCGCGGCAATGGACCCGGAGCAGCTGATGTCGGCCGCGCGTGACCTTGGCGCCCCCTACGAGCTGGTGCGGGAGGTCGCCGAGACCGGGGCTCTCCCCGTGGTCAACTTCGCCGCCGGCGGGATAGCGACACCGGCCGACGCCGCCCTGATGATGGGTCTCGGCGTGGATGGCGTCTTCGTCGGCTCGGGGATCTTCAAGAGCTCCGACCCGGATGGGTATGCGCGGGCCATCGTGGAGGCCACCACCTTCTGGAATGAGCCGGAGGTGGTCGCCAAGGTGTCCGCCGGGTTGGGGGAGGCCATGCCGGGTCTCGAGATGGGCTCGCTTTCGGAGGCGGAGCAGCTGGCACGCCGGGGTTGGTGAGATGAGCCGCGTCGGAGTCCTGGCCCTCCAGGGCGACGTTCGCGAGCACCTCGAGTTGCTGGATGCTCTCGACGTCGATGCCGTAGCGGTGAAGACCCCCGACCGATTGGAAACTCTCGACGCTCTGATCATCCCGGGTGGGGAATCGACCACGATCGGGAAGCTGGCTGTTCGCTTTGGGATGCTGGAGCCCCTTCGATCCAAAATCTCCATGGGCATGCCCGTGTACGGGACATGCGCCGGGATGATCCTCCTCGCCGGTGCGGTCACCAAAGGCGACCAGCCGTTGATCGGTGCGCTCGACGTGGTCGTGAAGCGGAATGCATTCGGTCGGCAGAACGAGTCCTTCGAGGCCGACATCGATGTCGAAGGTCTGGCAGCGCCCTTCCCGGCCGTGTTCATTCGCGCGCCATGGATAGAGAAGGTCGGCTCCGAGGTGGAAGTCCTCGCCGACATCGACGAGCATCCGGTCATGGTCCGCCAGGGCCAGATCCTGGCGACCTCTTTTCACCCCGAGCTCACCGGGGACAGGCGCATCCACCAAATGCTGCTCGAGCTGATCTGAGGTTTGCGATGGCTGGACATTCCAAATGGGCCAACATCAAGCACCGCAAGGGGCGTCAGGACGCCAGACGCGGTCAATTGTTCGGCAAGCTGGCCAAGGCCATCGAAGTGGCCGCCCGCGCGGGCGGGGGCAATCCCGAGTTCAACCCCACCCTGGCCACCGCCATCGACAAGGCGAAGGCCGCGTCGATGCCGAACGACAACATAGATCGGGCCATCAAGCGGGGTACCGGAGAGGTCGAGGGCGCCCAGTACGAGGAGTTCTTCTACGAGGGCTACGGGCCGGGGGGTGTCGCGCTCTACGTCCAGGTGCTCACCGACAACCGAAACAGGGCAGCGTCAGACGTCCGCTCCGCGTTCACCAGGCACAACGGAAACCTCGGTGAGCCTGGGTCGGTTGGGTATCTCTTCGAGCAGAAGGGCCTGATCCTGGCGAGCGGCGAGGAGGATGAGATCTTGCTGGCGGCGCTGGAGGCCGGCGCAGAGGACGTTCGCGATGCCGGTGATGGCTGGTTCGAGGTGATAACCGAGGCAGGAGAGGTTCGATCCGTAAAGGCGGCCCTGGTCGGGGTGGGGATCGAGGTCGAGTCGGCTGACGTGACCCAGTTGCCCTCGGCCCTGGTCCCGGTCGAGGAGGGCGAAGCCAAGAGGGTGCTGCGGCTCATCGATGCTCTCGACGACCTCGACGACGTCCAGTCGGTCTTTTCCAACTACGACATCGATGACTCGGTGATGGAGAAGGTCCTGGCCGAGGCGTGAGGTCATACTCGGTCCGACCGATCACCGTGTCGATGCACATTCCGGTAGGGCCGGACGAGGTCTTCGAGTTCGTGTCCGACACCCGCAACGATCCTGAGTGGTGCCCGAATGTGACCGACGTCCGACAAACCTCGGGCGAGGGAGTAGCGGTCGGGTCGGCGTTCGCATTCCACCAGACGGTCGAGGCTGGTGGTCGGCAGCTCGAGTCTGATGTAGAGGTCGAGGTGGTCGAAGTGGGGGAGCGCTCGATCAGGTGGCGCGTCGAGGATCGTTTCCAGACGAGAGACATCAGACTCACGGTGGCCCCGGATGAAGACGCTTCGACGGTCAGCCAGACGACGACGGCGAGATTCAAGAGAAAGCCGAGCCTGGTCACCAGGTGGGCCTACCCGAGGCTCGCCAAACGGACCTTCAAAGACCAGTTCCGACATCTGGCAACACACTTCGCCGACTGACTGTGAACTGGCTGACCGACGGACAGTCTCAATTCTCTGGGTTGCTCCTCGTGCTCCGGAACCTGCTTGGAATGGTCTGAGATTTTTTCCCCAAGGCCCACAACGGGGTTGAATCTGTCGGTGGGCGAACGTATGTTCGAGGGTATGGAATGGGAGAGAACTTCCAACGACCAGATCGACGAGGCGTTCGATCATTTCTCGGGTCTGTCTTCGGCGGCGTTGGCCAGGGTCTGCGAGCTGATCTCGATCGTTGACCGGCGTCAGTCGTGGATGGCTGACGGTGCGCGGAGTCTGACCGATTGGGTGGCTGCCAGGCTCCGGATTCGTCATGGCTCGGCCGCTCAACTGGTCGGCGTCGCCAGGCGTCTCGTCGATCTACCCAAGCTCGCCGGCCGATTTTCCACTGGCGAGCTGACCTTGGATCAGGTCGATGCCATTTCCCGGATCGCCACTTCCGAGAACGAGGAGGCGCTGATCGACAAGTTTGCGGGCCTGACCAACCCGGCGCTCGATCGTCTGATACGTAGACGGAGGGGCATCAGCGCGGACGCGGCCCAAGACGTGTGGCAACGGCGGAAACTGATCAGGCAATGGAACCTCGACGAGTCGGAGTTGAAGTTCCATGGCCGGCTTCCCGGCGACCAAGGTCGCATCTTCGACGAGGCCATCGACTCGCGGGTCGACGAAATGGCCCCGAACCCCGAGTCGGGAGTGTTCGACCCCTTAGAGACCCGATCCGCCGACGCCCTCACCGAATTGGCGGCGACCGGCGGCGGCTCTCAGGGCACGCCTCCACACGTGACCGTGTTCACCGACACCGATGCCCTCACCACCGACGACGGGGGCCATGCCGAACTGGACAACACCGCTCCGATCTCCAACAACACGGCACAGCGACTCGCTTGTGATGCGGTCATCGAACCCGTCCTCCGCTCCAGTGGCGAGGTAATCGGCGTCGGACGTCGTAGCCGCAAGGTTCCTGGATGGCTACGACGTCTCGTCCACCAACGCGACGGCGGCCAATGCCGGTATCCCGGCTGCCGGAACGCCCGTTGGCTGCAGGTGCACCACATCATGGCCTGGGCGCTCGGAGGGCCCACCAACCTCGACAACCTCATCCCCTTGTGCGGTTTTCATCACCGGTGGGTCCATGAGCAGGGCTGGCACATCACCGGACCAGCTGGCGAACCCGTTTTTCGCCGTCCCGACTGGACGCCACATCCGAATCCCCGGCGACCTCTCGATCAGCGTCTCTGCGAGCTCGTCCGATCTACCTAGGGCTGTGCGCCCCTCCCTCGATAAACCCGCCATCACACACCATCCCGATTACCGTCTAGAACATATGTTCGTCCTGGGAATAGATCCCGGTCTCTCGACTACCGGCTACGGCCTGGTCGAGGGATCACATCCGCCCCGGGGCCATCGAGCCGGGGTCATCCGCACCGACACTGATCTCTCTACCGCGGAGCGTCTCGTCGTACTCCATCGCGGCCTGACCGAAGTCATCGCCGACTGCGACCCGGATGTGATGGCCGTGGAGACTGTCTTCACCAACCGCAACCTGCAAACCGCGATCTCGGTGAGCCGTGCCTCCGGTGTGGCGCTGCTCGCTGCCGCCGAGGCCGGCATTCCGGTCTACGAGTACGTACCTACTGCCATCAAATCGGCGATTACTGGAGACGGTTCCGCTAACAAGAGACAGGTGCAGCAGATGGTGGCCAGGCTCCTCAGGCTCGACAGCGCTCCCCAGCCCGTCGACGCCTCCGATGCGCTCGCCATCGCCCTCTGTCATCTCAGGGCTGCGCCACTCGAGGCTCTGCGATGATCGGACGTCTCCGCGGGATGCTCGTCTCCGCGCGGGAATCGGGGATCACCATCGATGTGGCCGGGGTCGGGTATGAGGTGGCGATGACGACGCGCGACCTCGTGCTGCTGCCCGGGATCGGTGAGGAGATCGTGGTCCACACCCACACCCACGTCCGGGAAGAGGAGATGAGCCTCTACGGGTTCGTCGCCGAGCCCGACCGAGATCTGTTCCGGGTCCTCCTGACGGCTCCAGGCGTGGGACCGAAGGTGGCGATGGCGATGCTGGCCTCGATGACCGCGAGTGAGATCATCCGTGCCATCACATCCGAAGACCCGGACGCCCTGACCATCACACCCGGTGTCGGCAAGCGCGGGGCCCAGAAGATCGTCATCGAGCTCGCTCCCAAGCTGACCGGGCGGGAGGCCGAGATGGCGACCAGCGGCTCACTGGGCGGCGTCCGCCAGGCCTTGGAGGGTCTGGGCTATACATCGGCCGAGATCAATGCCGTGGTCACCGACCTCGACCCGAGCGAGCCGATCGAGAGCCAGGTGAAAGCAGCACTGCAGAGACTGGGCAAGAGATGACCAGGGAGGAGAGCCTGCTCAGCCCGACTGTCGAGGACGACGAAGAGATCACGCTGAGACCGAGACGTCTCGACGAGTTCGTCGGCCAGGACCAGGTGAAGGAGCGTCTCCGCATCTCCCTGGAGGCTTCGATCAAAGAAGGCCGGGCTCTCGACCACGTGCTGTTCTCTGGCCCTCCTGGCCTGGGCAAGACCACGTTGGCCGCCATCATCGCCGCCGAGAAGGGTGTCGCCTTCCGGGTGACGTCGGGGCCTGCTCTAGAGCGCCCCGGTGACCTGGCTGCCATCCTCTCCAACCTCGACGCATACGACGTGTTCTTCATCGACGAGATCCACCGGCTACCCCGGGCGGTCGAGGAGGTCCTCTACCCGGCGATGGAGGACTTCCAGCTCGACGTCGTCCTGGGCAAAGGCCCCACGGCTCAGTCGATACGGATCGATCTCCCCCGATTCACCCTGGTCGGCGCCACCACGCGCAAGGGCAAGGTGACCGCTCCCTTGCGCGACCGATTCGGGATCGAGGAGCGACTCGACTACTACGAGCCGGCACATCTCGCCCGGATAATCCGCCGCTCGGCCGGGATCATCGACGTGCACATCGAGCACGAAGCGGCCGACCTCATCTCAACCCGGAGCCGACAGACCCCCCGGATCGCCAATCGGCTGCTCTCCAGGGTGCGCGACTATGCGGTGGCGCGGGCTTCCGGCTCGATCACGATGGAAGTCGCCGAAGAGGCGCTCATTGTCTACGAGGTCGACGATCTCGGTCTCGACAAGGTCGACCGCTCGATCCTGGACGCCATCATCCACAAATTCGGTGGGGGACCGGTCGGATTGTCCACCCTGTCCATCGCGGTGGGGGAGGAGCCAGAGACCGTCGAGGACGCCTACGAGCCCTTCCTGCTGCAATCGGGGCTCATCAAGCGGACTGCGCGCGGGCGGGTCGCCACCGTCCACGCATATTCGCATCTCAGGCTGGAGCCACCTTCCCACCCGCAGGGGTCGCTGCTCTGAAGCTCAGCGAGTTCGACTACGACCTCCCGGCGTCGTCGATCGCGCAAAGCGCGGTCGAGCCACGACACGCCGCACGGCTGCTCGACACCCGCGACCTCTCCGATCATCTCTTTCTCGATCTTCCCGAGTTGCTGGAGCCTGGGGATGTCCTCGTAGTCAATGAGTCGAAGGTGAGAGCCGCCCGCCTCGTGGGAAGACGGGAGCGCACCGGCGGCGCGGTCGAGCTGCTGCTTCTCGATCGGAGGGACGATGGTCTCTGGGACGCTCTGGCCCGGCCGTCGCGACGGCTCAGGCCCGGCGTGAGGATCGAATTCGGTGGGTTGCAGGCGGTGATCAGGAGCGAGCCCAGGGAGGGCAGGGTCGTGGTCGAGTTGGTCAGCGATGATCCAGAGCGGGCGGTCGAGACGGTAGGGATGGTGCCGCTCCCGCCCTACTTCACCGGTGATCTCGACGACCCGGCTCGATACCAGACAATGTTCGCGGTGACTCCTGGCTCGGCGGCGGCACCGACAGCCGGGCTCCACTTCACCGAGGAAGTGGTGAGTGGGCTCGCCCGACGGGACATCGCCATCGCCACGGTCGATCTGCATGTGTCCCTCGACACCTTCCGGCCGATGACGGCCGCCGTGGTGGAGGATCACGAGATGCACTCGGAATGGTGCGGTGTACCCCAATCGACGGTGCAGGCGGTCGAACGGGCCCGCGAACGAGGCGGCAAAGTGGTCGCCGTCGGCACCACTGTGGTCCGGACGTTGGAGTCGATGGCGGACGGTCGCGGCGGGGTCACTGCGGGCGAGGGACGGACCGATCTCTTTCTGAAGCCGGGCAGTGTGTTTCGCGTAGTGGATGCCCTCGTCACCAACTTCCACATGCCGCGGTCCACCCTCCTGGTCCTGCTCGCCGCATTCATGGGCCCGCGCTGGAGGACCGCCTACCGAACCGCCCTGGACCTGGGCTATCGCTTTCTGTCGTTCGGGGACGCCATGTACGCCGAGAGAGACCAGACCTAGCCTGGCACCATGCCCGGAGCCGTGACCTGGAGGGAGACCGCAACCGACGGTCCTGCACGCGCCGGGGTGATGACCACACCTCATGGCGAGGTGCGGACCCCGGCGTTCATGCCCGTCGGGACCAGGGCGGCGGTCAAGGCTGTCGACAGCGACGATCTCCACCGTGTCGGGGCCGAGATCGTCCTCGCCAACACCTACCACTTGATGCTCCGACCGGGTGCGGACCTGATCGCCGAGCTGGGTGGCCTCCACCGATTCATGTCTTGGGACGGCCCGATCCTGACCGACTCGGGAGGATTCCAGATCTACTCCCTGGAGCCGGAGATCGATGAGGAGGGTGCTTCGTTCAGCTCGGTGTACGACGGCAGGCCGGTGCGGCTGACGCCTGAGGACGCGATGTCGATTCAGGAGCGGCTGGGCGCGGACATCGCCATGGCCCTCGATGTCTGTGTCGGGTTGCCCGCCCCCCGGGAGCAGGTGGAGCAGGAGATGCGAAGGAGCCTGCGATGGGGGGAGAGGAGCCTGCGGGCACATCGCCGCGACGACCAGGCACTGTTCGGCATCGTCCAGGGCGGAGTCGATCTCGACCTCAGGGTGGAGAGCGCCCGATCCACAGCCGGGCTCGGGTTCGATGGTTTCGCGATCGGCGGTCTCTCGGTTGGCGAGCCGGCCACCGATCGCAACACTGCGCTCGAGGCGGCGATGTCGGTCCTCCCCGGCGACCGGCCCAGGTATGTCATGGGTCTGGGCGACACCGACGGCCTACTCGATGCGATCGGGCGCGGGGCGGACATGTTCGACTGTGTGATCCCGACCCGGCTGGCCAGGCATGGCCGGGCCCTGTCCAGGCGTGGAGATTTCAACGTAAACAAGACCGAGTACCGCGCCGACGACTCGCCAATCGACCCGGATTGCCCGTGTCTGACATGCGCCCGCTACAGCCGGGCCTACTTGCGGCATCTGATCCGGACGAGCGAGCTCAGCTCGCACCGTCTGCTGACCATCCACAACCTCCGCTACCTCCTCGACCTGGTGGCAGACACTCGACGGTCGATCGAAGAAGGTCGCTTGGCGGCACATGTGAGCGAGGTGACGCAGGCTCGTGTCCGGCCGTTGGCGAGCTGAGGTGACCCGAAAGCGCTCCGGTCGCCTCATTCGACCTAGTGAGGTCCGAGCGCCTAATCTCGCCCGGGAAACACCCCACTTCCCGGAGGAAACTTGATCTTTGTCGTGCTTGCCCAGGAGGCAACGGGGAGCGGTCTCACTTCCCTCCTCTTCCTGGCGCTGATGGTCGGAGTCTTCTACTTCCTGATCATCAGGCCCCAACGCAAACGCAGCCAGGCTCAGCGTGAGCTGGCCGCGTCGCTGGAGATCGGCGCCGAGGTGCGAACCATCGGCGGCATACATGGCACGGTGGTCTCGATCGACGAGGACAGCGTCGTGCTCAAAGTCGAAGACGGCCAGCTGAGGCTCTCCAAGCGCGCCATCGGGTCACGCGTCGGAGACGATGCGTAAGTGGCCCGACGCCTGGTCGGACTTCTCATCGTCCTGGCCATTGCCTGGGGAGGTCTCGGGACTGCCGTAGCCCTCGGGCTGATGCCTCGGCTCGGCCTGGACCTCCAGGGAGGCACCGCGGTGGTGCTCAACGCACCCGAAGGCACCGACCCGGAGCTGCTCGAGGTGGCCACCGACATCATGACCCGCCGGATCGAGGACTTCGGCGCCGTCCAGGAGCCCGACATCTCGGTATCCGGGAGTGACACAGTTGTCGTCCAACTACCGGGTGTCGAGGACGAGCAGCGCGCGATCGACGCGGTGGGTCAGACCGGTCTGCTCTCGTTTCGACCGGTGTCGGAGTCCTTCCCCGGGCCCATCGGCCCCCTTGCCGGGACCGGCACGCCCGGAATCGACGATGCCAGCGGGCTGACGATCGATGACGACTTGGACGAGGAGGCATATTTGCTCTACGTGGGTCCCTTAGGTGAGGAGGTGCTGCATGTCGGACCGGCGACGCTCGAAGGCGAGGATGTGAGCGAGGCGATCCCACTCTTCGACACCACCTCGGGCGTGTGGGCGGTCAGCCTCGACCTGACTTCGGACGGGGGTGAGAAGTTCGCCCAACTGACTGCCGACGCCGCCTCCTTCCCGGGTGGTGATCCGAGACGCCAGATCGCGATCGTCCTCGATGGTGAGATCGTCTCCGCCCCGGCGGTGAACCTCGACGTCAGCCCCGACACCGGGATCAGCGGGGGTCAGGCCCTCATCACCATGGGAAACGAGCCGGAGGCCCAGCAAGAGGCCCAGGACCTGGCGCTCACCCTCCGATACGGCTCGCTCCCGGTGGCCTTCGAGGTGTCGGCCGTGCAAAGGGTTTCGGCCACTCTCGGCAGCGATTCGCTCCAGGCGGGAATCGTGGCCGGGGGTCTCGGGCTCGCCCTGGTAGCGGTGGTCCTGCTCGTCGCCTACCGCGCGCTCGGGCTGGTGGCGATCATTGGTCTCACGGTGTTCGCCTCGCTGCTGGTTGCCCTCTTCGGGTTTCTCGGTGAGCTCCAGGGCCTGACGTTGACCCTCGCCGGCGTGACCGGGATCATCGTGGCCGTGGGGATCACCGCAGACAGCTACATCGTCCACTTCGAGCGGGTCAAGGACATGGTTCGTTCGGGCATCCCGGTCGACGAGGCGACTGAAGAGGGATTCCGGCTCGCCTTCCGCACCATTCTCACGGCCGACACGGTCTCGCTCCTCGCCGCGGTGCTCCTGTGGTTCCTCGCGGTAGGGGCGGTTAAGGGCTTTGCGATCGCGTTGGGCCTGGCAACGCTACTGGACATCTTCGTGGCGAGGACCTACACCCGCCGGGCGGCGCGGCTTCTCGCCGACACCCGGTGGGGATCGAGCGGGTGGTTCGGCATCGAGGCGGTGGCGAGATGAGTGTTCTCCGCAAGCTCAGTCGGGGTGAGACCAGCATCGACTTCGTCGGTCTGCGCAGACGTTGGTTCGTGATCTCGGCGATAGCGCTCGCCGTGGCGCTCGCCGGTCTCCTGATCAACCAGCTCAATCTGGGCATTGAGTTCGTCGGAGGGCTCGGGCTGCAGTCTCCGAATCCGTCCGGCGTCCAGATCGAGGACGTCAGGTCGGCCCTGTCCGACGTGGGCGTCGCAGACGCCACCATCCAGTTCCTGGACGACGGTGAGTCGATCCGGGTCACTACGCGTGAGCTCGACTCGGCGACCGAGAGCGCTGCGGTGGACGCCCTGGCCGTCGTGACCGGCTCCGACCGTGACGAGGTCTCCATCGAGGCGGTCGGTCCTTCGTTCGGCGCCTTGGTAGCCCGTCGAGCACTGATCGCCCTCGGGGTCTTTCTCGGTGCGGTGATCCTCTTCATTACTTGGCGCCTCGAGCTGAGGATGGCCCTGGCCGGCCTGGCGGCGCTCTTCCACGACCTCGTCATCACCGTCGGGATCTATGCGCTCACCGGCTTCCCGGTGACGCCGGCGACGGTCGTAGCCGTGCTGGTCGTCCTCGGATACTCGCTGTACGACACGGTCGTCGTCTTCGACAAGGTGGAGGAGCTCGTCGAGATCGAAGAGGAGAAGACGTACTCCGAGATAGTCAACCTGGCGATGAACTCCGTCCTGGCCAGGTCCTTGGCCACATCCCTGACCTCGCTGCTCCCGGTGGGCAGCATCCTGTTCGTGGGCTCGTTCATCCTGGGGGCCCCCACACTGCGCGACTTCGCCCTGGCGTTGTTCGTCGGCATCGCTGCCGGGACCTACTCGTCGATATTCGTGGCAGCTCCGCTGCTCAGCATCTGGAAGGAGCGTGAGCCGGAGTGGATCGAGCGGACAGAACGGGTGGAACGCCGGGCCAAGGCGGGAAGACGCTGATGCGCCGTAGACTTTCGTTGTGAGCGATCTCGAGTCACTGGTGAGGGACATCCCGGATTTCCCCGAAGAGGGGGTCGTCTTCAAGGACATCACGCCTGTCCTGGCCGATCCCGGGGCCCTCGCCGAGCTCATCGGCTCTCTGGCCGACCCCTTCCTGAACCAGGGGATCACCAAGGTGGCCGGGATCGAAGCCCGTGGCTTCACCCTGGCGACACCGGTGGCCCGTCGCCTGGATGCCGGGTTCATCCCCCTGCGCAAGCCCGGGAAGCTCCCCTACGACACGGTCCGGGAGGAGTACGACCTCGAGTACGGGACCGACGCCCTCGAGATCCACACCGACGCCGTAGGGGATGGCGAGAGAGTGCTGCTGGTGGATGATGTGATCGCCACGGGAGGAACCGCAGCCGCCGCGATCAGGCTCCTGCGACGGGTGGGTGCAGAAGTCACCGGGTTCTCGGTGTTCATCGAGCTCGTGTCCCTCGGCGGGGCGGACAAGATCGACGGAGTCCCAATCCATGCTCTCCTCCGATACGACTGAGCAGCCGACGACGGCCACTCTGGTCGACGTCCTCGACGCCTTTCGGGCCCATTACCCGGATGGGGACGTCGCCTTGTTGCGCCGCGCCCACGACGTGGCGGCCCAGGCACATGCAGGCCAGGTGAGGAAGACGGGTGACCCATACATAACCCATCCCACCGCCGTCGCCTACATGCTCGCCCAGTACGGGCTCGATGCCGGCACCATCGCCGCCGCCTTCCTCCACGACACGGTCGAGGACACCCCACTGACGCTGGTCGA
>Ga0268386_10000876_pt1 | contig 19945 bp, 17 predicted proteins | sample RVTome_15_FD_200260 | JGI IMG/M metagenome (GOLD analysis project Ga0268386, IMG submission 200260) | Soil microbial communities from uranium-contaminated site in the Upper Colorado River Basin, Wyoming, United States - RVT150D86... ...
CATCAACAGCACTGCCAGCATTATTCCCTCAGGATAAGCTGGGTTAAAAACCCTGATTATCACGGTAAGTGCTCCTATCAGAAACCCATATATCCACTTTCCGGTTTCGGTATGGGCGGCGGTGACCGGATCAGTAGCCATAAAAACCGCCCCAAAGGCCAGCCCTCCGATCACCAGGTGATAATGAGGGGGCATCGCCATAAATTCATTCAGGGACAACAGGTTAAAAATATAACCCATAACCAAGGCACCGCCAAATACACTGACGATTATTTTCCAGCTGCCCACTCCGGTTATGATCAAAATCGCTGCTCCGATCAGTACCATCAGGGTCGAGGTTTCACCCACTGAACCAGGCATGGCACCCAGGAACAAATTCTTTAGTTCGTACAAACTCGCATACCAGCTGTCACCCATGGCAGCCACCACGGTTTCGATACCGGCAACAGAAGTATCATAGGCTACCGCCAGCGCGGTAGCGCCGGAATATCCTTCAACCGGTGTGGAATCCCCCAGGTATGTCCAGACATCACCGGACATCTGCCCGGGATAGGCAAAATAAAGGAAGGCCCTGGCAGTCATGGCTATATTAAGTACATTCATACCGGTGCCGCCGAACGCTTCCTTGGCAATGACCACGGCAAAGATGGTTCCCAATGCAATCTGCCATAACGGTACGGTTGGGGGCAGAATAAGCGGTATCAACATCCCGGTCACCAGAAAGCCCTCATTGATCGGGTGTTTCCTGATAATAGCGAAGATCACCTCTACCAGTCCGCCTGTAGCATAAGAAACCAGTAACATGGGAAGTACCACATAACATCCAATCCCGAACTTCTGGTAAAATGAAGCCACCTGGCCAACCGCTATATAATGTTGATGCCCCACGTTCCACATACCATACAGCAAACATGGAACCATAGCGATCACTACAGTCATCATCAATCTTTTCAGATCGATGGCATCCCGCACCTGAACTCCCTTATTGGCAGTGATGTGATCCGGAGTAAACAGGAAGGTTTCCGTAGCTTCGAAAAGATAGTAGAATTTTTCATACTTACCACCCCTTTGAAACAGATGACGCTGTTGATCAAGTATGTCCTTTATCGCTTTCATTAATTAGCTGCGTATCATTAATTCGATACCTTCCCTGACAATCGCCTGTATCGGGTGCTTGGAAACGTCCACGAATTCACACAATGCCAGATCCTCTTCGATCACTTCATATATACCCAATGCTTCCATATCATCATAGTCTTCAGCCATGATAGCCTTTAACAAATAAGTGGGCAAAATATCCATGGGGGTAACCCTTTCAAAAACCCCGGTTTGTACAAAAGCTCTTTCCTCCCCGCAGGTATTGGTATCCAGGTCGTATTCCTCTTTCCTGTTAAGGAATGAAAACAAACCGAAAGCCCTGTGGAAGCTCAATTTCTTTGATGTGGGCATTAACCAGCCAATAAATTCCGATTGGTCACCTTCCTTAAGTACCGTCACCAGGTGATCGTAGTATCCCAGGAATCCATCCCGCGGTATTCTTTCCCCGGTAAGAACATTGCCAGATACGAATCTGACATGGTTGTGTTTGAGGTTATCTTCCACAAATTTGTCTATACATACTCCGTCATAGGACCGGTAAAACTGTGGTTCCTTTACCGGTGGTCCGGCCAGGGCAAAAATCTTTCTGGCGTCATATATCCCTTCCAGAAAGAGTTTCCCAATCTGAATCACTCCAAACGGACTAATGGTCCAGGCAATTTCACCTTTATTGATGGGATCCAGATGATGGATCTGAACGCCCACGTTACCTGATGGATGGGGGCCTGAAAACTTGTTTACCTGAACCCCGGTTACATTACCAAATAATGGGCTGACCTCGGCGTCTGAATCAATGTTGAGGTGTACCTTACCGGAAGACAATTTCCTCAGTATGTCCAATCCTACCTGGAAATACTGGTCATCTCCTTTCAGAATATAGTCAAAACCAGGCGCCAGGGGATGTGTATCGAATGTGGATATGAATATAGCTTTAGGTTTATCATTGGGGTTTGCAATTATCCCGTACGGCCTTTGAATAATCCTGGGCCATATGCCGCTGGGAAGCAACTGTTTAATAACATCCTCCCTGGAAAGATTATTAATTTCGGAAATCGCAAACTTATGAAAATTCAGGTATTCAAGCTGTTTGTCAGCCAGTATCCGAAGCTCGAGAAGTTTCCTTTTCTGGCCACGCCGGACCTCAATCACTTCACCGCTTACCGGTGCGGTAAACATCACATCAGGCATTGCTCTGTCAAACATCAGGGGAGATCCCGCTTTTACCACATCTCCTTCCGCCACCAGTAATTTAGGGCGTGCTATACCATGGAAGTCCGATGGTTTAAGGGCAAATACGTTGGGAGTTACGGAGTCAACAATCTTCCTCTTTGCGGCACCTGCTAGATTTATGTTGAACCCCTTTCTTAGCTTTACAAATTTCGACATCTGGAAACTATCCTTTGTCTTCAATCAGGTTGAAATCGAGGCAAAAATAATAAAAATTTGATGAAATCTATCCTTATGAGATTTTATTAAAAAATAATTGAAATCTTGCCAAAACCGCCAAAATTCCCCATTATCCCACCAGCTGGGCTTGATTATGTTCGATGTGTTCGGCAACTTGTTTCATCAGCCACATCGGGGTGGAAGTGGCCCCGCAAATCCCTACGAAATCCCCGGGTTTGAACCAGGAAAAATCCAGTTCATTCTCGTTTTCAATAAAATAGCTCCGGAGATTTTGTTCCTGGCATACATTGTAAAGCGCCTTGCCATTTGAACTTTTTTTACCGCTTACGAAAATAATTATATCATGCAAAGATGCAAAACGGGTCAACTGTGGTTCCCTGTTGCTTACCTGCCGGCAAATGCTGTCGTTTGCTTTGTATTCCGCCTCTTCCAGTGAGCCGTTGGCTTGTTCCAGCCGCCTTTCAATAAGTTTTTTGATATGATAGAACCCTTTTGTACTTTTTGTAGTTTGACTGAACAAGCTAACGGGCCGGGTAAAATCGATCTTATCCAGGTCTTCCTCCTGCATTACTATTATGGCCTCCTGGTTGGTCTGGCCAGTCAATCCTATTACTTCCGCATGGCCTTCTTTTCCGTAAATTACAATTTGGCCATTTTTGTCGCCGGTCTGATCATAGGCATGCTTAACCCGGTTCTGCAGTTTTAGTACCACCGGACAGGAAGCATCAATCAGTTCCAGGTTGTTCTCCATGGCAATCCTGTAGGTCTCCGGAGGTTCTCCATGTGCTCTTATCAGGACCTTGCAGTCCTTGAGGTTAACCATCTCCTCACGGTCTACAATTACCAGTCCTCTTTCAGTTAACCTTTTTACTTCCATGTCGTTATGCACGATGTCGCCCAGGCAGTACAGTAATTTACCATCCATCAGCTCATCCTCTGCCATCTGAATGGCAAACTCCACTCCGAAACAATATCCTGAATTACTGTCTATCTCTACTCTCATGATATTTTCACCCTGGGGTGAGTATGTTGATGTTCAAGCGTAGCCAGGACGCTGGTGGTCAAATTCAGTATCTCTTCCACCTGTTCAGGAAAGGTCAGATGCGTGGTGTCAATGAGATGAGCCTCATCGGCCTGTTTTAGAGGACTTATTTCCCTGGTAGTGTCCATATGGTCCCGTTTTCTTAAGTTTTCAATTATATCATCCAGGTCTACCATGTGTCCACGCTCCAGCAACTCCAGTTGTCTGCGTGCGGCTCTTACTTCCAGATCCGCGGTCATGAATATTTTCAGTTCCGAATTGGGAAAAACCACAGTTCCAATATCCCTTCCGTCCATTACCACCCCCTTCTTTTTACCGATTCTTCTCTGTAACGCTACCATTTTTTCTCTTACCGGCAGCAGCGCACTCACCTCGCTTACCTTCTCCGATACTGCCATTTCCCTGATTTTATGTGATACATTTATCCCGTTCAGGAAAATCTGGCAATCCTGGTTACCACCTGCCCTTTCGAATTCAATTTCTATTTCCTGCAAAGACTTTTGCACCTGTTTTGGATTGGTCAAATTGACATAACTCTCCTGAAAATACAGGGTTACAGCCCGGTACATGGCCCCGGTATCAATATACACGTACTTCAACATCTGTGCAACCGCCTTTGCCGTGGTACTTTTGCCGCAAGCGGAAAAACCATCTATGGCTATCACGATTTTCTCCAAAATCAGCAGTCTTTTTGAGGGCAAGGAATTGGTTTGCCCTTTTTCAGGGTCTTTTGATTCGATTTGCAGGCTGAAACACCTGCTACAATAATGGCCAATATCAAAACCAAACGTGCAACTTTATTCATCTATAACTAATTAATACTGTGCAAAGGTACGAAAAAACTGGTCCCGCTTGTAAGTTGGCGATGACAAATCTAGCTTTGGTATATGGATAACACTGTAATACAGGGAAGATTGGTAGATCTTGACCAAATGGCGATCTATGGGGCCTCTGTGACCATCCATAAGGGCTGCATTCAGGAAATCCGGAAACTAAAGAGGACCTCTGGTCCCTTCATAATTCCAGGGTTTATCGATGCTCATATCCATATTGAAAGTTCAATGCTGCCACCGGCGGAGTTCGCCAGGCTGGCTGTGATCCACGGTACGGTAGCGTCTGTTTCCGACCCCCATGAGATCGGCAATGTAATGGGAGTAGAAGGTGTGGAATACATGATTGAAAATAGCCGGCTGGTAAATTTCAAATACTACTTCGGGGCGCCTTCCTGTGTCCCTGCCACACCTTTTGAAACTGCCGGAGCAGAGATCGATGCCCAGGCAATAGATTATTTGCTGTCCAAACCGGAAATCAGGTACCTGGCTGAGATGATGAACTGGCCCGGTGTAATAAACAACGACCCTCAGGTAATGGAAAAAATCGCCATTGCCAGAAAGCACGGCAAACCCGTAGATGGACATGCACCCGGACTCAGAGGCGATGCCCTGAGAAAATATGCTGCAGCAGGGATCAGCACAGATCATGAATGTTTCAGCCTGGATGAGGCCCTTGAGAAACTTTCCCTGGGTATGCATATCCTTATACGGGAAGGAAGCGCCGCCAGAAATTTTAATGCCCTGATTCCATTATTGCCGGAGTATGCAGACAGGGTCATGTTCTGCAGCGATGATTTGCATCCTGATAACCTGGTTAAAGGGCATATAAATTTACTGGTTCAACGGGCTGTAGCCAGTGGTCTGGATCCGCTGACCGTTTTGCAGGTGGCCTGCAAAAACCCTGCAATTCACTACGGGTTGAATGTAGGTTTGCTGAAGGAACAGGATCCTGCAGATTTAGTGGTGGTGAAAGACCTGAAAAACTTCCGGGTACTGCAGACCTTCATTGAAGGTCAAAAAGTTGCAGAAAACGGTGAATCACTGATTCCCAGAAAGTCATCCCCTACTCCCAACAAATTTTTTACGGGTTTTAAGAAGACCAGGGAAATGAGAGTGAAACCAGGTGGTCAAAACCTCCGGGTGATCGTGGCCGAAGATTGTCAATTAATTACCAGGAAGGAAATTATTCCAATCGACATCAACGGGCGGTATGTGACCACCGACCTGAACCGGGATATACTCAAAATGGTAGTGGTCAACCGTTATGCAGAAGCCCCGCCGGCTGTGGCCTTTGTAAAGAATTTCGGATTTAAGAAAGGAGCTATTGCCTCATCCGTGGCCCATGATTCCCACAACATCATTGCCATAGGTGTGGATGACCAGTCTATTTGTGAGGCGGTTAACCAGATTATTGCCCACAAGGGTGGAGTTGCGGCCGTTTCGGGGCAGGAAAAGGCCATCCTTCCGCTGCCAATAGCAGGTTTGATGTCCGATAAAGACGGCTACCTGGTTGCTGCAAAATATACGGAAGTGGATACCATGGCGAAATCCCTGGGTTCAAAACTGCAATCCCCGTTTATGACACTTTCATTTATGGCCTTGTTGGTGATTCCGGAATTAAAATTAAGCGACCAGGGATTATTCGACGGGGAAAATTTCCAATTCATATCCTTATTTGAATGATCAGGCTGTTAAATTGTTGTCAGTACTCATTTGAAACCCAATCTTTTCCCCTCTTATCGCCGCCAGGCTCTGGCTCTGCTTTTGTTTTAAAGTAATGGTTCTTATATCCGGATAGTTAGGCCCGATCAGGTCTTTATCCATAGCTTCTGACATGGACTTTTCAATGATCAAACGTAACCAGTCTGCGGTGACCTCATTCTGGGGAAGGTCCTGGAATAAAAAGTTCAACTGACCTGAACCTTCCACAAAAAAATGATTTTCCTTGTTAACCAGCAATCTGGCGATTAAGTATCCCGGATCCTCCAACCTGTTATATTTAATGGTGTCTGCCAGAAAATTATATACGGTGATATGACCGAAATACTTCCTGGTTGGATCTTTCTTAATATAGGGCTGTTGCATTAGTGGAAAATCCTCTTTAAAGGTTATGATGTTGGACTGCATGTAAAATATCAACATGTCTCCCCCAAACTTCAGACTGAATTCGAAATCACCGGATTCTTTGTATTCTATCTGCACAGAAGTATCGATATCCTCTATCTTTACTTCCAGTTCGATAATGATCCTCTTGCCTTCTTCCCGCATAAGCTTGAACACCTTTCCGGTATTTCGATATACTAACTGTTTTATACTGGCCTTTACCGTCAGTTGTTCTACTAAATGCTCCAGTGCATCCTTTTCAAGATCCATACTAATTTCGTCTATTCAATTTGAATGGTGTTCAATTTATCAATATTAGTTCATTAAACCCATTTTCAGAATACACCGTTAAATCTGGTATGCACAAAAAATGCTGGTAAACATGGAAACAAAACACCGAAAAATGGAAGACGTTCTCAGGGACCTGGGAAAGAAGATAGACAGGATGATCGAAGACAGCGAGCTATCTAAAATTGAATGGAAGAAGGAGATCGATCAGCGGGTTGAAGAAGTGAGAAAAAATATAGATGTGCTGGAAAGCAAAACCAGGGAAGTCCTGGGTGACAAAGAGAGATGGGGAGAGGTAGAAGAGAAAATCAGAAACGCTGCCCACCAATTCCGCGATGCAGTAGAATCCGCTTTCAGAATGAAGGACAGCGGGGAAAAGCAGAACGGTGGTACTGAAAAAAAATAGGAGCCCGGGCCTAATTAAACCGCGTATTGATTACCGTACCATCGGCAAACAACCGGTACTGATCAAAAATATTTCGTACTGCCCGTTTCAGATATCGGTCGTTGTCAAATTGCTGGTTCCCAAAAAGACTGGAAGCATACCCCTGCCAAACCGCAGTTTCCTTCTTCCGGTCCAGAAAAATAATCAACAGGGTTCCCTGGCGCAAACTGTATTTGACCGGGTCGTATTCCAACTCCTCATCCTCGTACTTTATCCATTGCTCCAATTCCGGTTGTTGATACCCCTGGAAATTAAAGTCATCGTAGAAGACTTTATAGGTGACCAGTAAACTTGGATTTCTCGCTTCCTGTTTAAATCCCTGTAGTTTCATTCTGGAAGCAATAGCCTGTCTCAAAGTAGTGTCTTGCTGGCCTTGCATATTGTTGTAATTGGCATCGCTTAAAAAATCAAACGTCTCATACCTCTTAAATTTTCCCAGATAACTGTAATCAGACTCCACAACGTATTTTTCATAAGAAAGACAACTAAATATGGATATTACCACTCCAAATAGCAAAAGGTTCTTAAAAGTCTTCATGGTTTTTTATAGTGCAACGGATTGATCATATAATTTAGCAGAATCCTTAGTAAAATGAAAACTTTTTTTAAGTTCTGTTTGTTGAACGACAATTTAATTGAGTGGAATTAAGAGTCTCTTCGAATCCCGCGGTAGGGATTATAGCCGTTTAATGATTTCTGATAGTAACCGTCCTCATTATACGGCCGTTTCAGGGGGTGCTCATGGCACTCCTTTGAACAAGCGCCCTGGTATTTGACAGCACAATCCATACAAATTGGAACATGAAGGTTGCAGGTCGGATTTGCACAATTCACCATGCGGTCGCAGGCACTGTCACACAGGTAACATTGAGATATCACCACAGGATTTACCTGGTTTATATCTATGGCCACCCTGTTGTCAAAAACATAGCATTTTCCTTCAAAATCCACCCCTCCGGCTTCCAGTCCATGCTTGATAATGCCACCGTGTAACTGATAGACATTTTCAAAACCATTTTCCAACAGGAAAGCGCTGGCTTTTTCACATTTGATACCTCCGGTACAGTAGGTTACCACCTTTTTATGCTTGAAGGGCTCAAGCTCAGGCAGCTTGTCAGGGAATTCCCGGAAATTATCGATATCAAGTGTTTTTGCGCCCCTGAACTTACCCAGTTTGTGCTCATAATTTGAACGGACATCCAGCAGTACTACATCCTCCTGGTCCTTTATCTTAATGAATTCATCAGGTTCCAGGTACTTACCGGTTCTAATGTTGGGATCTATATGCAGTAATCCCGCATTCACAATCTCCGGCTTAACCCTGACGTTTAATTTTTGAAAAGTGTGTTTCGATGAATGTTCTACTTTAAACTCAGTATGTGAAAACCCGGGATGGTCCTTCAGATGCTGAATATACTTCTTACAGTCAGGCTCTAACCCGGAAACAGTACCGTTGATCCCCTCGGCCGCGACGATAATCCTTCCTCTCAGGTTAAGGTCCAGGCAATAGAAGTGATGTTCCTCCCTGAACCGTTCAGGGTCGTCTATTTTAGTATAGCAGTAATAAAGAAGGATGTTGTACTTTCCCATCGTCTAACGATCTTTCACTTTTTGAGCAGGGTTGCCAAACACGGTTTCATTTTCGCCAACGTTTCCAATTACTACCGACCCTGCTCCAATTCTGGCGTTGGTCCCTATGGAAATTCCGGAAACCAAAGTTGCTCCCGCTCCGATAAATACTCCATCTTCGATGTTAACCTGGGCCCCGACCGTACTACCGGCGCCCACTGTGATGTAATCCTTTAAAGTTGCCTGGTAATCAATGGTGCAATTGGCATGTAAAACATTGTGATCACCCAACTTCGAATCGCAGTTGATTACCACCCCGGCTCCTATCAGATTACCATGACCGATTGAGGATGAAGAGGATACATAAGCATGCTGATGAACCGCATTCACCGGCATCACTTTCCTTTGGGAGTTTAACATTGAAACCAGTTTCCCTTTAAGCTTTTTATCATCCCCGGCGATAAAGGCCTGGCACTTTTTACCAATCAACTTTAAAAACCCCTGATCATCGGTTGAGCCCAGTACGGGAACTTCACCGATGGATGTTCCAAGCAGTTCAGGATCATCATCAAGAAACCCGTAAACCACGATATCATTGCTCTGGAAAATCTCCAGAGCCACTTTCCCCAGCCCATCTGCACCGAATACCAAAACCGGTTGTTCCATAGTGGATGCAAAGTTAATTTAATGCCTCAAAATCAACAAATCAGATAGTTAGGGGAATTTGTAAACCAGCTGGTCCCACCACCTGTTACGGTATAATACCAGGAACATAAACACCGGCAGATATGAAACCTTGAAACGGACCAGAGTGCCAAAATTCGGTGTGGATAAGGTAAGAAGCCCTGATAGTATTAGTATATATATTACACAAGGCAGCCAATCAGGTTGCTTAAAATTCCATTTCAGTACCGAAAGTGTCTTTCCAAAAAGAAAAATGGAAATTACCAGGTGCTCCACCACGGCCAGATTCTGGAATATTGTGCCCCAATCACCGAGGTTTGGACGTAACAGTCCTGAAAAAACCGCCCACGGGAAATTAATCACCATCCACTTCAAAGGATAGGTATGGTCCCTGAAATGGATCAGGGCGCTGGAGCTGCTGTTCATGAATAACTCACCTGCATTGTTTATTACCAGATTAGCCAGGTGATCCAGTCTTAGATTTGGGTGAAACCAGGAGGCCAGGAACAGCAGAGTGACAAACATCAACAGCCAGATTGAATGGACCAATACCACTGAGGTATCGTCCTTAACGATCTTGCTTTGTAACACTGTCGACAATAACACTGGAATCAATACGGCCACATAATAATATTTCAATTGAAACAATATCAACAGCATTACCAACCCCGACAGCCATTTTATAATCCTAACCCCACTTTCATGCCTGAACCAGGGCCAGAACCATGCCGTCAAAAAACCAAAGCCGCCCATAAATATGGCTTCCTTGGATATTCCTGATCCCCAGAAAATTGCAGTAGGAAGAAATATAAATGCAGCCATGGCCGCCTTACCCGATCCCGGATAGCTTTTGGCAACACGATCTGCCAGCGTCCACATTCCTGAAAATGAAAACAACGAAAAATAGCAACTGGTCAGCCAAAAGCTGTTACCCGTGGCCAGACTAAAAACGCTGACAATTTTCACCATGAACAAAGCCCTGGGTTGACCGGCAAACCCAATCTCTTTCAGAAGGCTATCCGGAACCGGGCCGCCGGCCAGGGATTTAATATAATGCCAGGGATTGGTGGTCCCCCAATAAGCCATGATCTTTGAACTTTCGAAAAAGCTCCAGGTATCGCCTCCCTGACCGAAAAATTGGTAGTACAGCCCGAAAAGCGCTCCGCCGATTATTTTAGCAGCAATTCCATACCAGAAATACCCTATGACAGGTGAATTCCGCCAAGACAGACGGAATCTCAGCATTAGCCAGATAATGATGCAAATATGTATCAGCCACACCAGGGCCATTTAAACAGGGCTAGCCTTTAATAGTGTTCTCCCGATTTCGCAGTCCAGGCATTTTTTATATTTACAAAACTTGTTACTTAACTCGATCAATGCCTGTGAGTCCCAGGCGGAAGATACCTTAAAACCACTGTCTTTCCAATACGCCAAGATCCGATTGTGTTCCGCTGGAATGCTTTTCAACAGTTCCTCGGCCTGTTCCCGGTAGGCTGACTGACCCGTATGCATGGCATAAGCCGCCAATAATGGTACCGCCGTGTTTATCAATAAATTCTCACAGCTTGAATTACCGAAGCTGCCACCGCTCCCACCCTTTTTGCCAAAGGCGTAATGGGTATGCCAGTAATCGGAAGGAGATAATCCATTTAGCACCTGGTATCCCGGTGTTCTCAACTCCCTTACCCCGGAGAAACGAAACCCTTCCAAATGCATGAAGGATGCAAATTGGGCAATGCGCAGCCCTGGAAAATTCGATGGTCTCAACCTTAAATACTTCCACATGCCGCCCTTCAGAATGGCTGCGGGCAGGACATACTTATTTCTCAGATATCCATATTCGGCCTGCAGTTTTTTATAATAGTGATCACCGGTGACTGAACCCAGCAAGCCGGCCTGACCAAAATACAAAGCCTCCAGTTGAAACAGACTCGACCTTATTTTCCGGGCTATGGACAACGGCACAGAACGAACCAGCATTGAAAATGCTTCATTATTTACATGAAAGCCAAAACTTTTGCCAAACATCAAATAGGTTACCTGGTCCCAGTCACCATTGTTCCTGAGCAGCAGGTCCAAAGTGCCGGCAGATTTTCTGGCCAGCCTCTGATGAATGGTCCGCTGTAACATGTCATGTACAACTTTTCGGTTGATAACTGCCGGGGTAACTTCACAGGGAATATAGTGGACGGAACCGCATAATTTCCGTTGTGCCAGTAGCATTGATTCCCCCACTCTGTTCTTTAATACCAATACCGGGACTTCCCTCCCGTTGCTACATACCGTCTGGTCGTTTAACCAAACCACATGAAGGATCACCTGGTCATAGGCAGGATCAATATGATGGTTATGCCGGTACCAATCAGAAGATCTGATGTGAATTTCTACCTGGCCGGCCCAGTTGGTATCCCCGATACTGAGGCGGGCGTTGGTAAAATCCGGTCCGGAATGAGTGTTATGTTCCCCGGGGTCAGCCACATTTATGCTTTCTCCCTGCTCTGTTCTCAGGTTCCGCTTATTGAAGTACTGATTGCGCCAGATAAAACTTAAAAATTCCTCTTTCATCCGGCAATTATGCGGATTGTGAGGGTCAGTAGGTGAGACTGGGGGGATTTATTTTGGTTGCAGGTTGCTGGTTCCAGGTTACTGCCTACTGGTTACTGCCTACTGGCTTTGGAATTTCTCAAAATAACTTCCATTTCTGCCTGCAGCCTTTGCGCTTCCCTGCCTGCAGCCGCTGCGAAATCCTCCCCTGAAGAGGCATAAATAATACTGCGGGAAGCATTTACCAAAATGCCGCAATTTTCATTAAAACCTGCAGCCGATATCTTTCTCAGTTCACCTCCCTGGGCGCCTATCCCTGGAATCAACAGAAAATGGTGCGGAATTGATTTTCTGATTTCAGCCAGCTCATCAGGTTTTGTGGCACCAACCACATACATGATTTGTTCTACCGAGCCCCACCTGCTGCTCTTTTCTATTACGTGCTGATAGACGGTGCTTCCGTCAGCAACCTGCAGGGTTTGATAATCACAAGCACCTTCATTTGAGGTCAGGGCCAGGATAATCACCCACTTACCGGGAAAATCCAGGAATGGGCTTACCGAGTCCTTACCCATGTAGGGAGCGACCGTCACGGCATCGCAATCCAAATACTCAAAAAAAGCCTGGGCATACAACCGTGAAGTATTCCCAATGTCTCCCCTTTTGGCATCTGCAATGGTAAATATACCCGAAGGAATAGCTTTTAAGGTTTTTTCCAGGCTTTGCCAACCTTTTGTCCCCAGAGCCTCGTAAAAAGCCAGATTTGGTTTATAGGCCACACAATAGTCGCTGGTGGCCTCTATTATGGCCCGGTTGAACTCAAATACGGGATCCTCGCAATCCAACACACATTGAGGAAGGCGATTTATATCCGGGTCCAGCCCGACGCAGAGATACGAATGTTTTGCTTTGATTGAGTTAAATAACTCAAACCTGGTCATCGCAGGTCAATTATTTCAACATCCTTATACTCACTGGGATTAAACTCAAAGTGACTGGCGGTCAATTTGAGATTAGGCTCAAAATCAGACACGCTCCATAGATACCTGTTGCCGTTTTTATCAAATACCGTATAGTTCACCAGCGTTTTATCCTCTTTGTCTATGGAAAGCCTGATCTTGTAAAAAGGCTCGTCCTTATTTTCAGGTTCAAGATCAACCACCTGCATCACTTGTCCTCTTTGCTTTTTTTCTTCCACGAAGGTGTACTTGTAGCCTTCCCGGTAAATCGAATAGATCTTGCCGGGCGCCATGGGATCATCCTCGGGATAGTAGTTATCAATATTTACCTCATTTACCTCCTGCAGGTAAGTCCATACAGTGGAGCCATTGTTGATAATTTCCTGCTCGCCAATTTTTAACCGGTACTTATCTCCCATAACGGTAATTTCCCCCCTGAAGGTCTCATTCAGTTTTTCTGTAGGGTTCTCCAGCTTATAGACCAGTTTTGCCCTGAATGCATCGATATTTTGATATTTTTCACTCATGGCATCAAGAATTTCCAATGCCTGGGGATCCCGTTGCGCCCATACTGAATTGGCCAAAACTGCCAGAAGGAATACTAATAGCCCAATTTTTTTCATTTTGTCACATGTTTATTCTGTTCATCTATCCCATTCAATAACTGTTCCAAACTGTATTCATCCGGTACCAGCACTTCCCGGGCCTTACTGCCTTCAAATGGACCTACAATGCCTGCAGCCTCCAGTTGATCTATCAGCCTCCCTGCCCGGTTGTACCCCAATTTAAGCTTTCTTTGGATTAAAGATGTACTCCCCTGCTGATGTAACACAATAATTCTGGCTGCTTCTTCAAATAAAGCATCCCGATCCGCCAGATCCACATCGGATAAACTATCACCCGATTCATCCCCTTCATATTCAGGAAGCAAATAAGCAGAGTCATAACCGCGCTGTTCCCCCACGTATGTACATATATCTTCAACTTCCCCGCTGTCCATAAAAGCGCATTGAAGCCTGATAATGTTACTGTTTTGAGAAAGCAGCATATCACCCATTCCCACCAGTTGTTCTGCGCCGCCAGTATCCAGGATGGTCCTGCTGTCCACTTTGGAAATTACCCGGTACGACAACCTGGTGGGGAAATTGGCCTTGATCAGCCCGGTGATCACATTTACGGACGGCCTCTGGGTGGCCACTACCAGATGAATGCCAATGGCCCTGGCCAGCTGCGCCAGCCTGGCAATTGGTTGCTCTACTTCTTTACCGGCTACCATCATCAGATCCGAAAGCTCGTCGATAATCAATACAATATAGGGCAGGAATCTGTGTCCTTTGGTGAGCAACAATCGACGTTTTATAAACTTGGCATTATATTCCTTTAAATTCCGGCAACCGGCCTCCTTCAAAAGGTCGTATCGGGTGTCCATTTCAATACAAAGTGAATTGAGGGTATTGATCACCATTTTCGTATCAGTGATAATAGCATCGTCACCATTGGATAATTTGGCCAGAAAATGGCGTTCAAGTTTATTGAACAGTGACAATTCCACTTTTTTGGGATCAACCAGCACAAATTTTAATTGTGACGGATGTTTCTTATATATCAACGAGGCCAGCAAAACATTCAACCCCACCGATTTTCCCTGCCCGGTGGCTCCAGCCATTAACAGGTGCGGCATTTTCGCCAGGTCTGATACATAGACCTCATTCGATATGGTTTTTCCCCAGGCGATCGGAAGCTCCATGTCGCTTTTCATAAACTTCTCCGTGGAGATCACCGATTTCATGGAAACCATCTCCCGGTTCTTATTGGGCACTTCAATTCCGATGGTACCTTTACCGGGAATTGGGGCAATGATCCGAATGCCCAGGGCAGCCAGGTTCAACGCAATATCATCTTCCAGGTTCTTTATCTTGGAGATCTTAATCCCGGCATCAGGAACAATCTCATACAAGGTAACTGTGGGCCCGATGGTGGCTTTTATACTGCTGATGCCAATTTTGAAATTAATAAGCGTCTCGACGATCCGGTCCTTTTTCTGCTCCAGTTCTTCCTTGGTCACCTGTACCTTTTCAGAAGCATGGTCTCCCAGCAGGTCAACCGGGGGGTATTTATAATGAGGCAGGTCAAGGGTCGGATCATAGTTCTCCACTTTATCCGCCAGCTGGTCAAGTCCCTCTTCCTTTACTACTGAAAAGGTCAACTGTCCGGTGGACATTGGATTGGATTCAGGTTCCTGGTCACTGGTGGATTTCTGTTCATTTTCCCTCACCAGCCAACTTGTACTCTCTTTTTTATGGGCTTCTTCGAATATCTCGTCACGATCAGTATACAGATCAACCGGTTCCTCCTCAATTTCCAGGGGCAGTTCCCCATCCGGTGGTTCCCACAGGTCTTCTTCTTCATCAGGGCTGGTTTCTAAAGTTTCAGGGGCAGCATGTGTAAATCTGGTGATGTTAAAGAAAAAAATTACAAACACTACCAGACCCAATAACAGGATCAGGTAAGTACCCCATCCCAGTAGTCCGTCCATTACACTGGCCAGTTCAAACCCCAGTACACCGCTTAAAAAGCCTATTCCCGCAGGTTCAAACTTCAGCCATAAATAACCCATCAGCAAACCCAGCCAGAATACCAGAAACATGCTCAGTCTTAAGGTCGGTCCCCAGGGTAGTAGATTTCTATTAAAAACGATCCTGAAACCGGCCATGAATATTAATAGCGGTATGATAAAAGCAGCGATTCCAAACCACCTGTAAATAAAAATGTATCCGCAAACTGCCCCCAAAAGTCCCAGCCAGTTCTGTACTACTGGCCCCAGGGTCTTCAGGTTTTCCCAGTTAAGCTCAACATTGCCGATCAGGCTCTGATCTGCTTTTCCGGTGAACAGATAAGAAACAAATGAAATCAGTAAAAATACCGCCAACCCGATCAGGAAGAAACCAGTTGCCAAATGGAACCTTCTGTCCCTGTAAAAAGGGGTCCCACTTTTTTTCTTCTTTCGCTTTTCGGACTTCGTTGAGGTGGGTTTCCTTTTATATGTGTTTTGCGCCATTGAATTTGATGATCAATTCCAATATGATCACGCTATTAAAAATGCTTTATTTCCCATAAATAAAACAAAACTAGTAAAATTCCTGGCATTTAACGGTACTGTTCATCCGCTTTTGGAAAAATGACGGGCTAATTGGCGGTTTATTTTCCTGACCAGAGACGGGCCCTGGTAAATGAATCCGGTGTAGACCTGAACCAGTGAAGCCCCGGCCTGCAACTTCTCCAGTACGTCTTCAAAACCGGCAATTCCTCCTACGCCGATAACAGGTATTGATCCATGAGATCTTTCAGTTAAATACCTTATCACCTCAGTTGACCTGCTTCTCAGAGGTCTGCCACTCAGGCCTCCCCTGCCAATTTCTTCAACAACCGCCTGGTCGGATTGGAGCCCATTCCGATCTGTGGTAGTATTGGTGGCCACAATACCGGAAATCCCGGTCTGTTCAACGATTTCAATAATATCATCCAGTTGTGTGTAGGTGAGGTCAGGGGCTATTTTCAGCAGTACGGGCTTGGCCGCCGGCTTTTTCTGATTGGCCTTCTGTAACTTGTTAATCAACCGGGTTAAGGGTTCTTTTTCCTGTAACGCTCTTAGTCCAGGGGTGTTGGGCGAACTGACATTCACTACAAAGTAGTCCACCAGGGGATACAGGGATTCAAAACAAATGAGATAATCCCGGTATGCCAGGTCATTGGGCGTTGACTTATTTTTGCCAATATTTCCACCAATAATGCAGCGGGCGGAGGCCTTTCTCAATCTGTCCGCCACTACCTCAACTCCCTGATTGTTAAACCCCATTCGGTTTATCAGGGCCTGATCATCAGGCAGTCTAAACAACCGGGGATGAGGGTTGCCTTCCTGGGGACGCGGTGTAACCGTACCGATCTCAATAAAACCAAAGCCGAAAGCAGAAAGAGGCTCGATAAGCCGGGCATCTTTGTCAAAACCTGCCGCCAGCCCTACCGGATTGGGGAATTTCAGGCCAAACAATTCCTTGGTAAGTACCGGGGAAGTGTAACTAAACCATGATCTAATGAGGCTGTTTAGAACCGGAACCCGGAAAATAATACCCAATAATCGGAAAGTTAAATGATGAGCCCTCTCCGGGGACATCAGGAATAAAAAAGGCCTAATAAAGAGTCTGTACAAATTTGTATTTTGTAACAAATATAAGCTAATACCCGACAGCTATGTTCCGTGATGTGTTATTTTCCGTGTTTGTCCTGGCATGTATATGGACAGTATTAAAAGGCTTCTCCAAATACCAGATACCTGTAAAAAACATTGCAGTGGCAATGGTTATATGGATAGCGCTGCTGCTGGGGGTGAGTGTGAGTGGATTCACCTCGGATTTTTCCAGTTTTCCTCCACGGATCATGCTGGTACTGATCGTACCGTTGATATTGTTGATCTGGTTAGTGAGTTCCAGGCATTCCAATGAAATTGTCACTAAAGTTCCTGCCAGTTGGGTGGTAAAAATGCAGGGTTTCCGGGTAGTAGTGGAGCTTTTTATCTGGTGGGCCTACCTGGACCAGGACCTTCCGGTGCAAATGACCTTTGAAGGACGCAATTTTGATATACTGGTGGGCTTAACGGCTCCCCTGGTGGCCATGCTGTGGCTAAAGCCGGGCAAAGAAAAACCCGGTTGGGTACTGGCCTGGAATATCCTGGGACTTATTCTTCTATTTAATATTGTGGTAATTGCGGTACTATCAATGCCAACGCCTATGCAGTATTTCTTCAACGAACCCGCCAATACACTGGTAGGCAGATTCCCATGGGTAATGCTGCCCGGCATTTTGGTGGCCCTGGGTCTTGCTTTGCACCTCATATCGATCAAACAGATGATCTTAATGTTGAAAAAATAAGCTACAAGCTTGGTATTTGCAGGTACACTTCAGTTCCTATATTCACCTGGGATTTCAACTTAATGTTACCCTGAAGTTTATCAAGGGTTTCTTTCACGATATATAGTCCGAGTCCTGAACCGTGGTTGGTATCAGTAGCCCTGTAGAACATTTTAAATACTTTACTGAGATGCTCCTTCTCAATACCGATACCATTGTCTTTAACTAAAATATGGGCATACTTGGGTTTCACCTGTACTTTAATATCTACCTGCGGTTGCTTTCCGTTGTGATATCGGATTGCGTTGGAAATCAGGTTATTCAGAATTACCTTGATCCTGCTTGCATCCGAATAGAAAGGTTTTTGCTGGTCGATCTCCATGGATTTTTTGACTTTAAGATGATTAATATATCTCAACTGTTCGAATATCTCATTCACAATTTCCTCGAATTGGATCTCCGAACGGTTTACATTTAAACGTGAATTCCGGGATAGGTTCAGGATGTCCTTAATAAAAAGATCCTGCTGAATTACACTCTTAGAGATCATATCCAGGTACTTTTGCAAAGTAGCCCGGCTTTTTTCGATTCTGGCCAGGTTCAGCAAGCCCAGCACCGAAGTAATGGGCGCCCTGAGGTCGTGTGAAACACTGTACACAAAACTGTCCAATTCCGCATTGGTCTTACGAAGTGCCTGGTTGGTAGTTTTGGTCTTTTGTTCAGCAGTTTTCCTGATCTGGATTTCCTCATGAAGTTTTTTAGTGCGTTGTGCTACCGTAAGTTCCAGTCTTTCGTTGAACAGTTCCACCGATTTTTGTGCTTCCTGTCGCTCATTTACAGTACTGGTTAATACCACGGTGGAAATACAAAATACCCCGATAAATATTTGAAGCATCAACAGGCTGTGATGCCGGGATTCCATTATAAAAGGACCGACATCCTCAAAGGTAAACATAATGGACAGCAGCGCCACCAGCATTATACCGGAAATGGAAATCTGCAAATTGAACCTGAAGGCCAGCCATAGAAATAATGGCACCACCAGGTAAGGAAATGACTTCCACACGATAGGGGAAAAATAAGGAATGTTGGAAACCACCACTATGACTACCAGTACCACCGCACATACCACGGTTTCCATGGACAGCGACTTATTCCATTCGAACTTAAAATCCTGGTACCAGGAAAGGATAAAAGGTGTAAACAATAGAATTCCCACGGTTTCAGCCATGACCCACAATAACCAGGTTAACAATATTGGGGAATGTATGGTCCCGGTTAATACCATGATTAACGTTCCCAGAGATGCCCCGGCAATGCCCATTACGAAAGCGATGCCCACAAACTTGTATATTTCCCCGGCATGCTGGAATAAATTCCTGCCCCCGTCAAAAAAATGCCTGATAAACCGGTAGCCCAGTAACACCTCAAAAGTGCCAGCTGCAGACAATAGAATACTGGCGATGGCACTGATCCATGACAAATATCCGGCCACCAGGTAAAACTGAAGGGTATAGGCAAATAAACTACCGACAGCTATGGCCCTCCACATTTGACCACCTCCCAGATACAAGATGGCCAATCCCACTCCACCGGCTGGCAGCAGCGCCGCGGCCTGTATATCCCTGAAAGAAAAATACAGTCCGGTGGCAGCCGCCAGAAAATACGGCAGTGATAATTTTATCACCCGTAAATTATCGCGATCTACTTTTAAACGTGAAAAGCTCATGATTTAAGATATGCACGACATAAACGGCGCATTTTTTTGTATGGGTAGATAAAAATACTAGGAAGATGTCTTGATTTTGACCGATAACCGGGTATAACCTTACATGAGTAAGAAATCCCTTTATTCAGGGAGCTTTGATCAGGTCGAAAAGTATTAAATTCTTATATGATTGATAATCAGTGCTTTAATAAAAATACCATTGTGAAAATGATACTCATTTATAGTAAAAAAGTACAATTGACCGTATTGACCACCAGATTTAAACCTTACATAATAACAGTAGGTAATAAGTTCTTACTTCACTGGATCATGATATATTTAAGTTTTATATTTGTT
>Ga0268386_10000877_pt1 | contig 19932 bp, 15 predicted proteins | sample RVTome_15_FD_200260 | JGI IMG/M metagenome (GOLD analysis project Ga0268386, IMG submission 200260) | Soil microbial communities from uranium-contaminated site in the Upper Colorado River Basin, Wyoming, United States - RVT150D86... ...
GGCAAAAGCTCCTTGGAGCCGTCAGGGCGATCAATACCACCCAGTTCGGCGCGGAATTGTGGAATCACACCTCTGCCATGGAAGCGGCCATGGTGACCCAGGGAGTTCCGTGGCCCGAAATGACCGGCGCTCAATTGAGGGACGTCCTGGCGTTCCTGCAAAAACAGTAACCGCAGGAACAAAGTGGAACCCGGGTTCACGGGTTCCGGCTCGGGATAAGATCGCGGTTGAAGACGGGACGTTGCGCGCCGGGGAAGGAAATACGGGCCGCTCAGGGAGAATAAAGGTCCTCTTCCTCGACGACCACGCGCTTCCGGACGAGAAACAGCTGGTCGCCGAAGTGCGGCTTCACCCCGTCCTCGCCTACGTGGAAGTCGCCGTTCATGATCGGGACGGCAATCCGCAAGAGCAGCGTGAACACGAGCAACCCCGTCGCCCAGATCCCGATCGACACCAGGATCTCGGTGCCGGTCGGGGAATATTCGTAGAAATCCCCGAGGACGTCCGGGACGAACCCCGGGATCACGAGCCCCATCCCCTTCTCGATATACACCCCGATGAACATGAGGACGCAGCCGATATTGAGCGTGACGTAATTCTCCCGGGTCTGCGGAATGAGGAAGAGGAAGAACGCCGTGAGATTGAAGATCGTCGCGGTCCAGATGAACGGAACCAGGTCCGAGTGCCCTTCCAGCCCCTGGTAGAGATATTTCACCGGAGCCAGGTGGACGGTGTCGGAGTAGTACTCCTTGAAGAGCTCCGATCCCAGCAGGAACAGGTTGATGAACATCGCGTACGCAATGAGTTCGGCGATCTTGAAGATCGCCTTGTCCTTGATTTCGATATGCGTCCACTTCCGGACGACCTGGAACATGAGGATCATCCCGGCCGGCCCGGAACAGAACGCCGAAGCCAGGAACCGGGGGGCAAGGATCGATGCGTTCCAGAAGGGTCTCGCCGCCAGGCCGTTGTAGAGGAACGCGGTCACGGTGTGGATGGAGATCGCCGCCGGTATCGAAAACATGAGGAGGGGAAAGACGTATTTCATGTTCGGTTCGCGCCGATAGTAATAACTGTACAGCATGTAGCTCGCGATCCCGAAGTTCAGAACCAGGTAGGTGTTCAGCACCACGACGTCCCACGCCAGAAGCGATTGTGGAAAGTTCAGAATCCCGATCTTCGGGATCAGGTGCCAGAACCGGTCGGGTCGCCCGATGTCGACCGTGACGAACAACAGGCACACCACCATCGCGGAGACGGCCACGAGCTCGCCGAGAATCGCGATTTCCTTGATGGGCTTCCAATGGTAGACATACGCCGGGATGACGAGCAGGATGGCGGCAGCCGCCACGCCGACGGTGAAGGTGAAATTGGAGATATAAAAGCCCCAGGCGACCTGGTCCCGCATTGCGGTGACGATCAGCCCGTTGTACAGCTGGTTGGCATACGCAAAAACCCCGACCGCGATCAGAACCAGGAGGGCGGAGAGCCATGTGTAGTACAGCTTGCTCCCCTTCCCCAGCAGGAGGAAACACCCCCGGACGAACGCCCAGACTTTCTGCATCAATCGCCTCCCCCGCGACTCATACGGAGTAGAAGTAGTAGAACTTCGGCTGTGTGTTCAAATCCTCCTTGAGGATGAACACCCGCTTGTTCTCGATCACGTTGCGGATCTCGCTGTTCGGGTCGAGCAGGTTTCCGAACTTGCGGGCTCCGACGGGGCAGACCTCGACGCACGCGGGGTATTTTCCGTCCGGTTCCCGGGTTCGCTGCATGCAGAAGATGCACTTGTCCACCACCCCGACGGGCCGCGGCCGGTTGCCGAGATAATGCGTTTCCGGGTTCATATCACCGGCCGGCAATCCCGGCTTCTTCCAGTTGAAATGCCTCGCACCGTAAGGGCACGCCGCCATGCAGTACCGGCACCCGATGCACCAGTTGTAGTCCACGACCACGATCCCGTCGGTCTCCTTCCAGGTGGCCTGGACGGGACATACCTTGGTGCAGGGCGGGTTCTCGCACTGTTGGCACTGGACGGGCATGTAGAAATACCCTTCCTGGGGGACCGTCGCCGGGTTGTAGTACCGCTCGGAATGCTCCAGGTCGACGCCCCGCTCCTTCGCCAGGCGGAGCACGATGATCCAATGGATCTGCGGGTCGCGGGACTGGTTGTTCTCGGTGACGCACCCGTAAACGCACCTCCGGCACCCGACGCAGCGGGAAAGATCCAGCCCGTACCCGAACAGGACGCCCTCGGGGGGGGGGGTGTCCTTCACCCTCACCGGTTTCTTGTACTGGGCGCTGTATTCCTTCTCGAGCCTGGCAAGAACCTTCTGGCGCTCCGGCTTGCCGAGCTCGCGGAAATTCTTCTGGAAAAAGGATTCCCAGACGGAGGCGGAGGCATCCTTCGCGGGAAGGACCATGGTGCCGATCCCCAGGGCCAATCCCTTCAGCGCCTTCCGGCGCGTCAGCCGAAAAACGTGCTCGTCGTGTTCTTCCATATCCGACATGGCGTTCTCTCCTTACGTTCTGGCGCGAAAAATGATTCTCTTACCGGATGTTTTCGGGGCGCATCGGCGGCGGCTTCGGCTGGAGTTCCTTGAAACGCGGGTTGTGCGGGTTATGGCAATGCGCGCACAGGAGGTATTGCTTCTTCCCGTTCCACTGCCCCGTCCGCAGTCCGTGGATTCCCGACTTCCAGTCGCGGTACTTGTCCCCGTGGCACTGGCCGCAAAGACGGTAACTCTCCGTAAAATCGATCTGCTCGCCGGAGACGAGCCGGAGTTTGTCCCGGTTTTTCAAGTCGTGGCAATCGAGGCACCACCGCTCTTTCTCGGCATGGTTCTTCAGCTGGATATTCGTGTGCTCGTCCTTTAACTCCCGTCGCGCCGGGTTGGGACGCATCTCCTTGTGGCATTCGGAGCAGGGGAAGATGCCCTCCGTGAACGGCGGAGGAGGGACCATGTAGGATTCGTCGCTCTCCAATTTCGGCGGGGTAAGCCAGAATTCCCGGCGCGCCGCCTCCGCCATATCGACCATGGAGAGTGAAAAAAACGCAAGGAAACAAACAAGAACCATCCTGCCGTGGATCATGCTACTCCCCCATCCGCAGCCCCGAGGTCTCGAGGAAATCGAGGTATTCGTAGATGATGTCGAAATGCTTCTGCTCCTCGGAGGCGAGAATCCTGAAGAACGCCTTCTCCTGCCGGTTCGAGGAGTTTTGGGACATGCGGGTGTACATCTCCCGCCCCTCGGCCTCGAACCCGAGGGCCTTCCGCATCGCCACCGCGGCGTCCCCCGTGATGGTTTTTTCCTTCTTGATCCGGCTGTACTCCCGCTTGAAAATCCGCATGCGGCCCTCGCTGCTCACGGCGGAGACGGCGGGGAACCTGCCGTCCTCCTCCATGATCCTCGAGATCGTCAGGATGTCCTCGTAATGCATCTTCTCCATGTCGGCAAGAAGCGCGAAGACGCGCTGCGCGAACCCGTCGGTCGCTTTCTGCGCGGACAGGGCGAAGTAACGCATCCCGGTCTTCTCGAACCGGAGCGCGCGGGTAAGCGCGGATCCGGCGTTTCCGTTTTTCGGAGCGGGCTTGGCCGCTTTCGGCATCGGTAGACTCCTTCTATCAGGGATAGTCCCTATTATAATAAACATTCCAGAGTGCTGAGGAAGAAAAAACCGACTACCTCACTGCGATTCCGCGCCTGGCGGAGGACACTCCTCCCCTCCACCCGGGGTTGAACCAGGAATGTCCCCCTCTGGGTTTTGAGCGCCGGGTCACTCCTTGCGGCGGGGCCGTTTCCCGGCGTCGAGGATCTTTTTCCGCATGCGGATCGATGCGGGGGTGATCTCGACCACCTCGTCTTCGTTGATGAACTCGAGGGCCGCCTCGAGAGAGAGGATTCGGGGCGGGACCAGACGGAGCGCCTCGTCCGTGCCGGCGGCGCGGATGTTCGTAAGCTTCTTTTCCTTGCAGATGTTGACGTCGATGTCCACGGGACGCGAGTTCTCTCCCACGATCATCCCCTCGTACACCTGCACCCCGTCCACGATGAAGAACGTCCCGCGCGACTGCAGGTGGAAGATGGCGTACGCCGTGGCCCGCCCTGTCCGGTCGGCGACCAGCGCCCCGTTGATCCGCTCGGGGATCGGCCCCTGCCACGGATCGTAGCCGTCGAAGAGATGGTTCAGCAGACCCGTGCCGCGGGTGAGGGTGAGAAACTCGGAACGGAAGCCGATCAGGCCCCGCGACGGAATGCGGTACTCGATCCGCACGCGTCCCTGCCCAGGGTTGATCATCTTCGTCATCTTCGCCCGCCGGATCCCCAACGCCTGCGTCACCGCCCCGAGATGCGCGTCGGGGACGTCGACGAAGAGCGCCTCGACCGGTTCCACGATCGCCCCGCCTTCCGTCTTCGTCACCACCTCGGGCCGGGACACCGAGAGCTCGAACCCCTCGCGACGCATCATCTCGATGAGGATCACCAACTGCAGTTCCCCGCGACCCATCACCGTGAACCAGTCGGTCCCGGAAAAGTCGACCCGGAGCGCGACGTTGCCGAGCAGCTCCTTCTCGAGCCGGGTGCGCACCTGCCGCGAGGTGACGAACTTCCCCTCCCTCCCGGCGAACGGCGAGGTGTTGATCGAGAAGACCATCGACACCGTCGGCTCGTCCACCGCGATTCGGGGGAGGGGCTTCGGTACTTCCGCGTCGGAGATGGTGTCCCCGATCGTCACGTCCTCCATCCCCGCGATCGCCACGATGTCCCCCGCGGTCGCCTCGGGGATCTCCGTGCGGCTCAACCCCTCGTACCCGTAGAGCAGCGTCACCTTGAGTTTCTTCGACTCCCCGCCGATCCCGCACAGGGAGATGACCTCCCCGGCGCGCAGGGTCCCCTCGAAGACCCGCCCGACGGCAAGGCGTCCGACGTAATCGCTGTATTCGAGATTGGTCACCAGGAACTGGAGGGTGGCCGACGGGTCCCCGGTGGGGGGAGGCACGTGGGAGAGGATCGCGTCGAAGAGGGGCTGCAGGCTCCGCCCCTCCGCTTCCCCGCGGAGGGCCGCCGTCCCCGCCCGTGCGTTCGTCATCATGATCGGGAAATCGAGCTGGTCTTCCGTGGCGTCGAGGTCGATGAAGAGGTCGTAGACCTCGTCGATCACCTCGTCGATCCGCGCGTCGGGCCGGTCGATCTTGTTGATGACGAGGATGACGGGGAGCTCCCGCTCGAGGGCTTTCTTGAGCACGAAGCGGGTCTGCGGAAGCGGGCCCTCGGAGGCGTCCACGAGCAGCAGCACGGCGTCGACCATTTTCAGCGTCCGCTCCACCTCGCCGCCGAAGTCGGCGTGGCCGGGGGTATCCACGATGTTGATCTTCACGCCCCGGTAGATCACGGCGGTGTTCTTCGCCATGATCGTGATCCCCTTCTCCCGCTCGAGATCGAGGGAATCCATCACCCGGTCGACGACGGCCGCGTGTGCGCTGAAGATGCCGCTCTGCCGCAGCATCGCGTCGACCAGGGTGGTCTTCCCGTGGTCGACGTGGGCGATGATCGCGACGTTCCGGATGTCGGCGGTGGCCTGCTTCATTGAGGGGGGGGGATTACGCGAAGGAGCGCGCAAAGAGCTCCAGGATCGCTTTCCGGCCGTTTTCTTCGAGGAAGCGGGTTCCCGTCCCTGCGAAGCACGGATTGCCGATGCGGATCGCCTGCCCGCCCGCAGGTTCGACCCATCGGTCGTCCCTCCATGTGAGCCAAACGCTCTTCCCCTGGTCGAAGACGAATATCGGCTTGTTGCAGAGCTTTGCGAACTCCGCCCCCCACCCGGTGCCGCCCTTGACCGTTCCGTCGGGGAGGACCGCGCCGATCACGTAGATCACGTGGCCGGAATTGACCTGGTACCAGATCGTCTGCAGGACCTTCCGGATCGTCGGGGCGTCCGTGTAGGTGCGGTTCAGGAGGTGGGACACGTACGAGAGGCTCACGTCGCCCTTGGCCAGCTCCTCCCGGGAGAGGACGCGGACGCCGCGGGAGCGGGCGATGTCCCGGCCTTCATACGTGAAATTGATCTCCTCGATCCCGTACCGTTCCGCCTGCGCCCCGAATTCCGCCTCGGCGCCGACGGCACCGCCGCTGTAGAGGACGCAATCCTCCTTTTTGAGCATCGCACACTCCTTGGGGTGGGTGGGTGAATCGGCACCACTATAGCACGTTCCCGGCGGAGTCGCCGCAGGAGGGGGGGCGCAGTGAGGTAAAGCGCAGCCGTGCAAGTTCATCGCACGGCGAGCCACGAACGGAGCCCCGCCCTCCGAGGCGACGCAGCCGGACCCTCCCGAGCTACTTCGGGAGCAGGGCGGTCGTGAGCCAGGGGATGTAGGTGATGGCGAGGACGCCCGCAAGCAGCAGGAGCAGGAAGGGGAGGACCGCGCGGCACACCTCGCCGAACGGCTTTTCGAAGCGGTAGGCGGACATGAAGAGGTTCATCCCCACGGGGGGCAGCAGGAACCCGAGCTCGAGGTTCGCGAGGAAGATGATTCCGAGGTGGACGGGGTGCACGCCGAACGCCGCGGCGAGCGGAGCGATGATCGGTACCACGATCACGATCGCCGAGAAGATGTGCATGAAGGCTCCGACGAGGAGCAGGAACACGTTCAGAACGAGGAGGAAGGTGAACCGGGAGTCGATCGTCGAGCGGACCCACTCGAAAAGGACCTGGGGTACCCCGGCGTCGACCATGTACCCCGTCAGGCCCGTGGCCGCCGCGAGGAGGAGGAGAAACCCCCCGACGAGCCGGGAGGTTTCGGTCCCCGCTTCGGACAGGACCCTCCGGAATCCCGCGTCGCGGTGTACGAACACCTCGGCGGCGATGGCGTAGAGGACCGTGACCGCCGCCGCCTCGACGGCGGTCGCGACCCCCCCGAAAATGCCCACCAGCACGATCACGGGAAGGAGAAGGTCCCACTTCGCCTCCCACGCCGCTGCGCCCAGCTCCTTCCAGGAGAACGACGTCCGCCGCGCCCCCGCGCGCACCCCTCCCCGGACGGCCCAGCCCGCCATGATCAACGTCAGAAGGACGCCGGGGAGAAACCCGCCGAGGAACATCTTGTCCACCGCGATCCCCGCCACGACCCCGTACAGGATCACCGGCAGGCAGGGGGGGAACAGGAGCCCGAGGGAACCGGACGAGGTGAGAAGGCCGAGGGAGAACCTCTCCGGGTACCGCTCCGCGAGGAGCGCGGGAAGCAGGATCCCGCCCAGCGCCACGATCGTGACCCCGGAGGCGCCGGTGAAGGTCGTGAAGAAGGTGCACACCAGCACCGTGACCACGGCGATCCCGCCGGGCATCCAGCCGACGATCGCGCGGAAAAAGCGAACCAGCCGCCGGGAGACGTTTCCGACCGTGAGAACATACCCCGCGAAGCCGAACAGCGGGATGGTGGGGAGGGTGGGGGAAGTGACGATACGGTAGATCTCGGCGGAGATGGACGCGAGGGGAACGTCGGCATGGCGGAAAAAGAGAACCGCGAGACCCCCGAGAGCGACGAAGAGCGGCGCGCCGAGAACCACCGCCAGGAGGAGGGTGACGACCGCCGCCGCGAACGGCGCGCTGCCGAGGATCAGGCCCGAGGAGACGAACGCCACGCCGGCGATCGCGCCGGCCGCGCCGGCCGCCCGCGTCCACGCCCCCCCGTGCGAACGCCGAATGACCCGCCACGCGATGAGGGCGAAGCCCAGCGGGATCACGCCTTCCGCGACCCACAGGGGGAGAAACGGAACGACGTAATGGCGGTCCGTCCACTCCGCCCGGACGAGCTGGAGGCCCGATCCGGCGAGCAGGAGGGAGACGGCGGCGGAGACGGCGGCGACGAAGGCGGACAGGATCCGCCGGTACGGCTCCCGGAACCGGTCCGCGAGATGCCCGATCGAAAGGAGCCGGTCGTCCCGCGCGGCGATCGCGCCGCCGAGCAGGCCGATCCACAGGGTCGCGTGCTGGACGAGGGAACTCGAACCGGGGACGCCGGTACGCCAGACGCGGCGACCGACGATCTCGAGAATCGGAAGGAGCGCCATGCCGACGAGGAGGGCGACCGAAACGGCGTTCTCGACGCGGGACGCGAGCGTCGCCGGGGGGCGGCCTCCTTCGTGGGCGAGTTCCGGAGGCGGCGCCACCGGTTATCGGACCCCCCCCTTCGCGCCGCCATGCGCGGCGCGGTACTCGTCGCGGTACCCCTTCACCGTGTCGAACGCCTCCGCCGGCATGATTTTCCCGCGGACCTGGGGGAACACGTTCTCCACCATCTTCCGCCACTGCGCCTGGATCTCCGGCGGCACCTTGTGGATCTTGAGGCCGTTCTTCACCATCACCCCGAGGGCCTCCTGGTTGAGGCGGCGGATCTCGGCACGAAGCCGCAGCCCCGCCCGGCGGGACGCTTCGAGAAGTTTCGGGCGCAGACCCGGCGGGATCTTCTCCCACGCCCGCTTCTCGATCACCGTGGCCCCGGTCAGCGGCGCGTACCGAAGGTCCGCCATGTTGGGCGCCAGACCGAACCACTGGAAGGCCAGCGCCACCAGCGGGGTGCTGGTGAAGCCATTCACCATCCCCGTCTGGAGGCCGGGGAGGAGGTCGTTCGTCGAAAGGGGAACCGGGTGAAATCCCGTCTCCTTGTATAACTGCACGAGGTTCGTGTCCCCCGCCCACTGGAAGAGCTTTAGCGCCTTGGCCTCCGCGGGCGTGACGATGGGATCCTTCGAAAAAAAGTGGACCCACCCTGCGTCGCCCCAGTTCAGGACAACGAAGCCCTTCTCCTCCATCTTCCGCTCGAGGACCGGCGCGTACCGGTCCCGGACGAAATCGAACTCCTCGTCGGATTCGTACATCATGGGGATGTGCAGCGCGTAGAAGGAGGGCTCGAGGTATGCCAGCCCGATGCCGGTGATGGCGGCCGCCTGGATCTGGCCGACCCGCATCTTACGGATCATCGCATCCTCGTCACCGGCGACGCCGCCGGGGTAGATGCGTAGCGACACGGTCCCGCCGGACACCTTCTTCCACTCCTCTCCCATCTCCTGGAGAACGCGGAACCACGACGATCCCTCCGGGGCCAGCGTCGCCATCTTGATCACCGTCGGCGCCGACCTCGCGCCCACGGGCGCGGACACGCAGAGTCCCGCCAGCAGCAGTGCGACCGCGGCCCAAGTGTAGCGTCTCGCTGCACTAATCGAGGAAAAGTTCATCCACCCTCCCTTTCAGCCAGCGCGCCCGGCGCTGGGACACGAGGTTGCCCATCCGGTGCTCCGGCGCCGCCGACCGCGCGTCGAAGGCGAGCGCCCGGTCGAGGAGGTCGAGGAACTCCTTCCGGTTCTGGATCCGGACCGACACCGTCTCGGCGAAGGAGACCAGCGGGGAGACCTTCTTCCCCCCGGACAGCGCCATCGCCCGCTCGAAGTGCCGCCGGGCCTTTTCCGCCGACCCCCCCATCGCCTCCGGTCGTCCCCCTTCGAAGGCGATGAAGTACTCGTGGATCGCCCCGTCGTCGTACCGCTCGTTCAGCGCGAGCGCCCTTCGCATCAGCGCCTCGATCCTCGGGAGGTCGGCCAGCAGCGATGGATCGTCCGACGACGTCGACACGGCGAGACTCCAGGCGACGCCCGTCCAGAACAGCAGGGGGACGTCCACGGCGTCGATCCGCGCAGCGGCGGCGGAAGGATCCGCGGACAGCCCGGAGGGAAATCCCATCCGGCCGACCGACAGGCCGCGCATCCCGTACTCCCTCGCGCGGAGCAGGAGCCTGCGGGTGCGCTCCATCCCCGCCCGGCGCGTCCCGGGATCCCGCGCTTCCTCGGCGTCCTGGCGAACGAAAGCGGCGGCATACTGGGTGAATCCCTTGCAGAGCGCGGTGAGCAGTCCTTTGTGGTCCGGCGACGAATCCAGGAGCGATTCCATCGTCTTGAGGGCGAAGGGAACCGCGTCGCGCACCAGTTCCGGGTCGTCGTCCCTCGCGAAGACCTCCCCGCCGGAGGAGGCCGCGTCGGCCATCCGGGAGACGACGTACGACCTGGGAGAACAGGCGAGGAGGAAACTGGCCGCAAGGATCAGGAGGGAAATGCGCCGGGGACGCATTCGTTACTCCGCCGCGGAGACGTCCGAAACGCCGAGAAGCTCGCGCATCTTCTTCCCGAGGTCTTGCCGCCGGAACGGTTTCTGCAGGAAGCCGCCGAACCCCGCGTCGACGATCTCGCGGATTCGTCCGCTCTCATCGTACCCGCTGACCAGGATCGCGGGAACCGCCGGAGCGAATCGGCGTATCTGCTCCAAGGCGGCCTCCCCCGTCAGGCGGGGCATCACGAGGTCGAGAATCACGAGATCGATCTCCGCGGCGCGGCTCCGGAAGATCTCCACCGCCTCGAGTCCGTCCCTTGCGTCGATCACCTCGTACCCGAGGGTTTCGAGCATCGCGTGGACCACGCCGCGCACGTCCTCCTCGTCGTCGGCCAGCAGCACCCGGCCGGCGCCCGTCGGCTGCCCCTCCGCGGAGGGCGGCTCCGCCGCCGCGGGCGCGGTGCTCACCGGAAGGAGGACCGCGCACACCGTCCCCTTCCCCTCCCGGGAGACGACCCGGATCTCCCCGCCGTGGTTTTCGACGATCCCCCGGATCGCCGCCAGCCCCATTCCCCGGCCGACGCCCTTCGTGGTGAAGAAAGGCTCGAAGATGCGGGGCATCGTCTTCGCGTCGATCCCGGGCCCCGTGTCCGTCACCTCGAGGACGACGCGTCCTTCCCCGGGCTCGGAATACGTCCGGACCGAGAGCAAGCCGGCGCCCGCCATCGCCTCCGCGGCGTTCAGGCAAAGCCCCATCACGACCTGCTTCATCTGGGCGACATCCACATGGACCGGCGGGAGCGCGGCTTCGCATTCCTCGGAGAGCTTGACTCCCGGGGGGAGGGACGCCCGAATCGCCGGCAGGGTCTCGGACAGCACGCGCACCAGCGGGACCGTTGCGGGCGTGTATTTCCCCTGGCGGGAGTACGCCAACAGCTGTCGGGTCAACTCCGTGGCGCGGTTCGCCATCCGACGGATCACGTCGAGGTACGAGCGAGCCTGGGGGTTCCCCCCGGCGTGAATCGAAAGCAGTTCCACGGCGCCCTGGATCCCGGCGAGGACGTTGTTGAATTCGTGGGCGACCCCGCCGGCGAGCATTCCGATCGTTGTATGCGCCTGGCTCTCGGCGAGGCGGGCTTCCATTTTTCTCCGCCCGGAGATGTCGCGGGTCACGCGAAGGACGCCGCGTTCTCCTTCCGGACCTTCCGGAAGCGGGGTCGACGACGACTCCACGTCCACGAACCGCCCGTCGGCGCCCCGCATCCGGTAGGCGAAGGACGCGTCCGGCTTCTCCCCGCTGGCCGCGCGGCGGATCTCGTCGGCGACTTTCCCGACGTCGTCGGGGTGGAGGAACCCCTCGACGGGGGAACCGTTCATCAGTTCCGGGCGGACCCCCAGCATCGGGAGGGACGCCGGACTCGCGTAGAGGATGCGGCCGGTCGCGTCGTGAAGGGTGATGAGGTCCGGGGAATGCTCCGTGAGGAACCGGTACCGCCCTTCGGACGCGCGCAGGCGGTCCTCGGCCCTGCGGCGCTCCAACGCAGCGGAGAGGATCGCCGCCACCATGTCCATCGCGGACATCACCTCGCTCCCCCACGGCTTCGGCTCGCCGGTGACGTGCAGGGCCACGAATCCGAGCAGGCGGGTTCCGAACCGGAGGGGGATGAGCAGCGCCGAACGAACGAGGTACGGATCGAGAAGCCGCTTCAACGGATCCGCCGCCGGGAGGAGGGAGAGATCGTCCGCCTGGATCCTCCCCTGCGTCCGCATCCGGTCGAGAAGGCGCTCGAGGGCCGGGCCGGAGCGATACGCTCCGCCGACGTCGGGAAGCGTCCCCGACTCCGCCGCCGGGGCAAACTTTTCGGGATGCTCGTCCCGCGGACTCAGAAACAGGCACCCCCCGTCGGCGCCGCTCAAGGCGAGGATCTCCCGGCACACCTCGTCCAGGAGTTCGTCGAAGGCCAGGCCCAGGGCGCAGATCCGGGCGATCCGCGGCACGGCGGAGATCGGGACATCCCTTGAAGGGTACCGGGCATCCTTCGGGTAGCCTCCGGGGAACGGGATCGCCTGGCTCATCTACGCCTCCTCGGGAAACGACGACGGCATTATACCGCTCCCGGACCGTTCGAGCCCGGCCGGGAACGGGAAGCGGGCGGACGCGGGAGCACCCCGCCCGTCGCCGCGAACGAAGCCGCACCGAGCAGCGGGGCGGCGGGGTCGAGGATGACCGACACCGGGACGCGCGAGAGCAGGCTGCGCATCCGCCCCTTGTCGAGAAAGGCCGACAGGAATTCCCCCCGCCGGAGCGCGGGGAGGATCGCCGGCGCGATCCCGCCTGCGAGATACACCCCCCCGGTCGCGAGGTAGTGGAGGGCCAGGTTTCCCGCCTCCGCCCCGTAGAGGGAGCAGAAGATCCGCAGCGTTTCGGCGCACGTCCCCGGCCCCCCGGCAACCCCGTGCCGCACGATGGCCCGCTGGGGTTCCCCGCCGGCGACCTCCCCCGCGATGCCCGATTCCTCCTCCATTTTTTCCTCTTCGAGGAGAAACCGGTAGATGTCGTGCAGCCCGGGGCCCGACAGGACGCGCTCCATGCTCACACGGCCGTACTTCGCCCGCAGGAAAGCGTGGAGCCGCATCTCCCGGTCGTCGCGGGGCGCGAAATCGACGTGGCCCCCTTCCGAGGGGAACGGGATGTACCCGCTGGCGGAGCCGACGAGAAATCCCTCCCCCAACCCTGTTCCCGCGGCAAGGACCGCCATGTTCCCCCGCGGGTCGGCCGCCCCCTCCCGGATCGTCGCCCGGTCCGACTCCTGAAGGAGCGGGAGCGAGGAAGCGGTCGCCTGCACGTCGTTTACGAGGTACGCATCGCGGATCCCCAAGGTCCGGCGCAGGGACGCTTCGTCCACCTCCCAGTCGAGATTCGTCAGGCGGCAACGGCCGTCCTCGACGGGCCCGGCCACCCCTACGCACGCTCGCTCGACGGATCCTCCCCCGCCCAGGAAGTCGCGCAGGATCGGATCGAGACCCGCGTGCTCCCGGCTCCGGTAGGTGGCCATCCGGTCGCGGAGAAGACCCCGCGCCTCCCGCCGGTAGAGCGCAAGGCTGGTCTTCGTCCCGCCGACGTCTCCCGCGAGGATCATCCGTCCGAGGCCGCTTTCAGCCGCCCCTCGATCGCGGCGAGAAGTTTCCGGTGCGAATCGAGGAAGCTCTTCACCCCTTCCGCCTCCAGGCGGGCGCAAACCTCCTCGATCCCGGTTTCCATCAGCGCGTAGTCGTCGAGGACCGCCTTCGCGTCCGCATCCGTGCCGGACAGGGTGTCGGCCACCACGCCGTGGTCCCGGAAGGCGTCCATCGTCTGCGGCGGCATCGTGTTCACCGTATTGGGCCCGATCAGCTCCTCGATATATTTCACGTCGGAATAGTTCGGATTCTTCGTCCCGGTGCTCCCCCACAGGGGCCGCTGCACCTGCGCGCCACGCGCCGCGAGGGAGCGCCACCGCGGCGTATCGAAGATCGCGAGGAACCTCGCATACGCCAGCCGCGCACTGGCCACCGCCGTCTTCCCCAGGAGGGAGAGGGCGGTCTCCGCCTTCGGCGAGCCGGGCCACCGCTCCACCGTGGAGAGGAGCAGGGCGTCGACCGCCGTGTCGATCCTCGAGACGAAGAAGGAGGCGACCGACGCGACGGCCCGGGGATCCCCGTCGGCGGCGATCCACCGCTCCACGCCGCGCAGGTAGGCGTCGGCCACCTCCTCGTACCGCCGAACCGAGAAGATCAGCGTCACGTTCACCGGGATCCCCGCGGCGATCGTCTCTTCCACGGCCGGAAGCCCTTCCTTCGTGCCGGGGATCTTGATCATCACGTTCGGCCGGCCGACGGCGTCGAACAGCTCCCGCGCCCGGGCGATCGTCGCCTTCGTGTCGCGCGCCAGGTCCGGGTCGACCTCGAGCGAGACGTACCCGTCATCCCCCCGGGAAGCGTCGTACACGGGACGCAGCACGTCGGCGGCGTCCCGGATGTCGTCGGTGACGATCGCCTTGTACGCCTCGAGGAGCGTCGTCTTTCCGCGCGCAAGCGCACGGATCTGTGCGTCGTAGTCGTGCCCGGAGGAGACCGCCTTCTCGAAGATCGTCGGGTTCGAGGTCACCCCCCGGATGCCGTCCTCCGCGATCCGGCGGGCGAGCTCCCCCGAAGCGATCATCCCGCGATGGATGTAATCGAGCCACGGGCTCTGCCCCGCCTCTCCCAGCGTGACCAACGGGTTCTTCTTCATCTTGCGTTCCCTCCCCTGGCGGCCGCCAGAACGGACTTCGCCAGATCACGCACCGCCTCCGGTGTGATCCCCAGTTCACGGAAGATCCGCTCGGCCGGCGCGGAAGCGCCGAACCGGTCGATCCCGAGCGACGCGCCGCGATCCCCCACGTAACGCTCCCATCCGAAAATCGACCCCGCCTCCACGGAGACGCGGGCGGAAACCGACGGCGGGAGGACCGCTTCCCGGTACTCCGCCTCCTGCTCCTCGAACCGCTCCCAGCACGGCATGCTCACCACGCGCGCCGGCACCCCCTCCTCCGCCAGCAGCTTCCTCGCCGCCACCGCCACGGACACCTCGGATCCCGAGGCGATCAGCAGGAGGTCGGGGCTGCCGTCCTCTGCGTCCTCCAGCACGTACGCGCCGCGGTACACGCCGTCATCGCGGAACACGCTCGAAGACGGAAGGACCGGGAGTTTTTGGCGCGAGAGGACGAGCGCCGTGGGTCCCTCATGCCGCTCCAGCGCCATCCTCCACGCCGCGGCCGTCTCGTTCGCGTCCGCGGGCCGGACGACGTGAAGGTTCGGCATCGCCCGAAGCGACGCGAGGTGTTCGACCGGCTGGTGCGTCGGGCCGTCCTCGCCCAGTCCGACGGAGTCGTGCGTAAACGCATAGACGACGCGGCACCCCATCAACGCCGCGAGGCGAATGGAAGGACGCATGTAGTCCGAGAAGATCAGGAAGGTGGCCCCGTACGGGATCACCCCGCCGTGCCGCGCCATCCCGTTCAGGATCGTCCCCATCCCGTGTTCCCGCACCCCGAAATGGACGTTCCGCCCGCCCGGGCCGGCATCGGGAAGAAACTCGCCTCCGTCCTTGATGATCGTCTCCGTCGAAGGCGCGAGGTCCGCCGACCCGCCCGCAAGCTCCGGTACCTTCGCCGCAATCGCGTTTAAAACCTTGTGGGATGCGCTCCGGGTGGCCATCGCGCCGGTCTCTGGCGAAAACGTCGGGATCCCTTCCGCCCATCCCTCGGGGAGATCGCCCCACATCCGCCGCTCCCATTCGAGGGCGAGCCCCGGAAACGCGGCGGCGTACGCGGCGAACTTCATCCGCCACCCCTTCTCCGCCTTCTCCCCGCGCGTCAGCGCCTCCCGGAAATGGGCGAGCACGTCGTCGGGAACGAGGAAGGCCGGGGTGGCGGGCCACCCGAGGTGTTCCTTCGTGAGTGCAACCTCGGCCTCCCCCAGCGGTGCCCCGTGGGCGCCCGCGGTGTCCTGCTTGTTGGGGCTGCCGTACCCGATGCTCGTGCGAACGATCACCAGGGTGGGGCGATCCCTTTCGCGGAAGGCCACCTCGATGGCCGCCTCCATTCCGGCGAGATCCGTGTTTCCGTCCGCGACGTTCAGGACGTTCCACCCGTACGCCCGGAAGCGGCCGCCGACGTCCTCGCGGAAGGCGAGGTCCGTGGACCCTTCGATGGTGATCCGGTTGTCGTCGTAGAACGCCACGAGATTCCCGAGCCGGTGGAATCCGGCCAGGGAGGCCGCCTCGGAGGCGACCCCCTCCATCATGTCGCCGTCGGAGCACACCGCCACGATCCGATGGGAGACGATCTCGTGCCCGGGGCGGTTGAACCGCTGCGCCAGCATCCGGGAGGCCATCGCCATCCCGACGGCGTTCCCAAGCCCCTGGCCCAACGGGCCCGTGGTCACTTCGACGCCTGGGGTGTGCCCCGCCTCGGGGTGCCCCGGGGTCCTGCTCCCCCACTGCCGGAACTCCTGCAAATCGTCGAGGGTCACGTCGAACCCGGTGAGGTGAAGCAGGGAATAGAGAAGCATGGAGGCATGGCCGCAGGAGAGGACGAACCGGTCGCGCCCGGTCCAATCGGGATTCGCCGGGTTGTATCGCAGATACTTCGTCCACAGCAGGTACGACACCGGCGCCAGCCCCATCGGCGTGCCGGGGTGCCCCGACTTCGCCTTCTGGACCGCGTCGACCGACAGGAACCGGATGGTGTTGATCGCCCGCAACGCGAGCGCGTTTTTCTCCACGGTGGCCTCCATTGATTTCATCGGCGAAGATTCATCTTACCATCGTCCCCCACTGTAATGGTCGAACAGGATCTTCACGCCGATGGCGACGAGGACGAGTCCCCCGACCACCTCCATTCGCTTGCCGAAGGCGGCCCCCAGGCGCTTGCCGAGGTGGAGCCCCGCGGCGGTGAAGGTACACGCGACAATCCCGATCACGATCCCCGGGTAGACGATCCCCTCGTTGTGGAGCACGCCGAGGCTGATCCCGACCGCCAGCGCGTCGATGCTGGTCGCCACGGACAGGAAAACGAGGGACATCCCCCGCGTCGGATCCTTCCCGTCGTTCCCCTCCGCCATTTCCCCCCGGATCCCTTCGTACACCATCTTCCCGCCGATGTAGCCGAGGAGGACGAAGGCGACCCAACGGTCGTACCCCTTGATGTACCCCTCCACGCTCATCCCCGCAAGGTACCCGATCACGGGCATCAGGAACTGGAAGAGGCCGAAGTGGAAGGCGAGGCGGAAGGTCTGGCGCCCGGAGACGATCCCCAGCGCGATCCCCGTGGCGATCGCCACGGCAAAGGCGTCCATGGCCAGTCCCACCGCGATGCCGAATAGCGTCAGGGTGTCGATCGGAACCTCCGCGGGAGTGGTATCATCGAATCCTTGCACAAAGATACCGCGCGGGAGGTCGGGACGCCATGCATCCGGACACATTCGGGGCCCGTTCGAAGAAGACCGTCGGCGGACACGCCTACGGAATTTTTCTCCTGGGGGCGCTCGAGAAGCGCCGCGTCGGCAAGATTTCCCGCCTCCCCTTCTCCATCAAGGTCCTTCTCGAAAATCTCCTGCGCTACGAGGACGGCGTCACGGTCACGGCGGACGACATCCGGGCGCTCGCGAACTGGTCGCCTTCGGCGCCGTCGGATCGCGAGATCGCCTTCCGGCCGGCGCGCGTGCTCCTCCAGGATTTCACCGGCGTCCCCGCGCTGGTCGACCTGGCGGCGATGCGCGATGCGGCGAAGCGGATGGGCGGGGACCCGAAGCGGGTCAACCCGCTGATGCCGGCGGACCTCGTGATCGACCACTCCGTGCAGGTGGACCGGTTCGCCGCGGCGACCGCCTTCCCCGACAACGTGGCGAGGGAGTATGGGCGCAATGGGGAGCGGTACGCGTTCCTGCGGTGGGGGAAGGAGTCGTTCCGCAACTTCCGTGTCGTGCCGCCCGGCACCGGGATCTGTCACCAGGTGAACCTGGAGTATCTCGCCCCCGTCGTCTTCACGCGGAAAGACCGCTCGGGCGCGCTGGCATACCCGGACACTCTCGTGGGGACCGACTCCCACACGCCGATGATCAACGGGCTGGGCGTTGTGGGGTGGGGCGTGGGCGGGATCGAGGCGGAGGCGGCGATGCTCGGCCAGCCGATCTCGATGCTCATCCCGGAAGTGGTGGGGTTCCGGATGACCGGGGAGCTCCCCGTCGGGGCGACCGCGACCGACCTCGTTCTCACCGTCGTCCAGATGTTGCGGAACAAAGGCGTGGTGGGAAAGTTCGTCGAGTTCTACGGAAAGGGCCTCTCTTCCCTCTCCGTGGCCGACCGGGCGACGATCTCGAACATGTCCCCGGAGTACGGCGCGACGATCGGCTTCTTCCCCGTCGACCGGGAGACGCTCTCCTACCTGCTCTTCACCGGCCGGGACCGGGAGCAGGTGAAGCTCGTGGAGGCGTACTGCAAGGCCCAGGGGCTCTTCCGCACGGACGAAACCCGCGACCCGGCCTTCTCCGACACGCTTTCGCTCGACCTTTCCACCGTGGAGCCGTGCATGGCGGGGCCGCGCCGGCCGCAGGACCGCGTGCCGCTCAAGGAGGCGAGGGATGCGTTCCGCAAGTCCCTTTCGACGTGGGGGAAGGAGGCGCGGACGGAAAACGGGGCCGACGGCGCGGACCGGTGGATGGGGGAGGGCGGGTACGCCGCCGGGGAAATCCACACTCCGGAGGCGGGAGGCTGGACGCCCGGGACGACCTCGGTGCGGCTCGACCAGGGAGTGTACGACCTGCACGACGGCTCGGTCGTGATCGCCGCCATCACAAGCTGCACGAACACCTCCAACCCCTCCGTGATGATCGGCGCGGGGCTGGTGGCGAAGAAGGCGGTCGAAAAAGGGCTTCGGACGCGCCCGTGGGTGAAGACGAGTCTCGCCCCGGGGTCGAAGGTGGTGACGCAATACCTCGATCGCGCGGGGCTGACGCCGTACCTGCAGGCGCTGGGGTTCCACCTGGTCGGATACGGCTGCACCACCTGCATCGGAAACTCCGGACCCCTTCCCGAGGCGATCGCGGAAACGATCCGCCGCGGCAACCTGGTCGCCGCGGCGGTCCTGTCGGGGAACCGGAACTTCGAGGGGCGGATCCACCCGCTGTGCCGGGCGAACTACCTCGCCTCCCCGATGCTCGTGGTGGCGTACGCCCTCGCCGGGGACGTCGACTTCGACCCGTACACCGAGCCGCTGGGCAACGATAAAAACGGAAAGCCGGTCTTCCTCCCCGAGATCTGGCCGTCGCCGGAGGAGATCACCGGGGCGGTGCGGTCCGCGGTCGAGCCGGAGATGTTCCGCAAGGAGTACGCTTCCGTCTTCTCCGGGGACGAGGCGTGGAAAAAACTCCCCGTCCCCATGTCCGAGTGCTTCGCATGGAAACCGTCCTCCACCTACGTCAAGAACCCGCCGTTCTTCGAAAACCTGCCCGCGGAGCCGGAACCGGTCACGGAGATCCGCGGGGCGCGGGCTCTTGCGATGCTCGGCGACTCGGTGACGACGGACCACATCTCCCCCGCCGGGGACATCGCCGAGGACAGCCCGGCGGGAGCGTACCTGAAAGGCCACGGCATCCCGAAGGAGGAGTTCAACTCCTACGGAAGCCGGCGGGGAAATCACGAAGTGATGATGCGGGGCACCTTCGCCAACATCCGGCTGAAGAACCTCCTCGCGCCGGGGACGGAAGGCGGGTGGACCACGTACCCGCCCGGCGGCGAAAAGATGACGATTTACGACGCGGCGATGCGGTACGCAAAGGAGGGGACTCCGCTGATCCTTCTCGCCGGGAAGGAGTACGGCTCGGGGTCGTCTCGCGATTGGGCGGCCAAGGGGCCGCGCTTGCTGGGGGTCCGCGCGGTGATCGCGGAGAGCTTCGAGAGAATCCACCGGAGCAACCTCGTCGGGATGGGAATCCTTCCGCTCCAGTTCACGGACGGGGCCGCCAGGGAATCCCTCGGCCTGACGGGTAAGGAAATCTACGCCGTCGAGGGGATCGCCGGGGAGATCACCCCCCGGATGCGGCTGACGGTGCGCGTTTCCGGCGAAGGGGGCGAACGGACGTTTCCGGCGATTGCGCGGATCGATACGCCCGCGGAGGTGCACTACTACCTCCACGGCGGCATCCTGCCGTACGTGCTGCGAAGGTTGATCGGGAAGGGGTGAGGGACGCCCCCCGACATAATAGCCGCCAAACCTCTTCCCGGACTACACTTTCAACATCTATCCCGTTGA
>Ga0268386_10000878_pt1 | contig 19921 bp, 18 predicted proteins | sample RVTome_15_FD_200260 | JGI IMG/M metagenome (GOLD analysis project Ga0268386, IMG submission 200260) | Soil microbial communities from uranium-contaminated site in the Upper Colorado River Basin, Wyoming, United States - RVT150D86... ...
CCTGTGCGCGCAGGCCGCCGAAGTCTCGCTTGAGGAGGGCCGGCCGCGCGTGCATCGGTTCGTGACCGTGCTCGACTGCGGCGCCGTGATCACGCCCGATGGCGCCCGGGCCCAGGTCGAGGGCGCGGTCATTCAGGGCCTCTCGACTACGCTGTACGAAGCCCATACTTTGCGGGCGGGCGCGGCGGTCGAGCGCAATTTCGACGCATATCGAGTGCTGCGCATCAACGAGGCGCCGCCCGTCATCGAGACATACTTCCTCGAGTCCGGCGAACCGCTCGGGGGCGTCGGCGAGCCGCCGATCCCCACGGTCGCGCCTGCCGTCGTGAACGCGCTCCACGCGCTGACCGGACGGCCCGTGCGCAGTTTGCCGCTGAGCCGCCACTTCAGAGTGTGAGTGTGAGTGTGAGTATGAAGTCGCAACGCAGTTCGTGCGTCCAGCTCCGCGACTCGGGGCAGCCGCCTGATTGACATCCGATGCGTGCACTCGATCTGCATCGTGCCGCGACCCGGGCCGTAACGCGGGTGCTGGATTCGACGATCGTGCTCTCGTTCGATCGCACCGGCTTCCAGCGCCACGCGGCGCAGTTCGTCCCCGCGGATCTCGATCTCGACCTCGCCGGGCGTGTATGTCTGGTGACCGGCGCGAACTCCGGAATCGGGCTCGAGACCACGCGGGCGCTGGCGCGCCGCGGCGCCACGGTGTGGATGCTGTGTCGCAATCGCGAGCGCGGCGCTGCGGCATTAAAAGACGTGCGTGGCGACACGTCCTCGCGACGCGTGCACCTGCGGGTGCTCGACGTCAGCGAGACTGACTCGATCCGGCGGTTCGTGGCCGAGTTCCCCGAAACGCGTATCGACGTGCTCGTGCACAATGCGGGCGTGCTGCCGCTCGAGCGCGCGACCGCCAGCGATGACATCGAGCTCACGTTCGCGACGCATGTGCGCGGACCGTTTCTGCTCACTGCGATGTTGCAGCCGAAACTGCGGGCGAGCGATCAACCGCGCGTGATTTTCGTGTCCTCGGGCGGGATGTACACGCGTCGCCTGTCCCTCGATGACTGGCAGTGGAGCGCGCGTCCGTACGATGGCGTGCACGCCTACGCTCAGACGAAACGCATGCAGGTCGTGCTCGCTGAAATGATGGCGGAACGCTACGCCGAGGACGGCATTGCGGTGCATTCGATGCATCCGGGGTGGGCGGACACGGCCGCCGTGCGTGAGTCGCTGCCGCAGTTCTGGAGCACGATGCGGCCGTTGCTGCGATCGCCGGAACAGGGCGCGGATACGATCGTCTGGCTCGCGGCGAGTCCGGCCGTGAGCGGTTCGAGTGGCGCGTTCTGGTTCGACCGTGAGCGCCGCCGCACTCACTACCTGCCGTGGACCATGGAGAAGCCGCAGACACGCGCTGCGTTGTGGGATCTGTGCGAACAGACCGCCTTCAGCGGGGCGCCCGCGATCACGGAAGGCCGCACACAGCAGGCCGCCTGCCGGCAGGACGAGCGATGATTGCGCCGGCTGCGGTGGTCCGCGAGACACCGGCGCTCGCGGTTCCGCTGATGCTTACCGTCGCGAACTTGCGCAAGACGTACGGTGCGGCCGAAGTCGTTCGAGGGGTGCACAGTTCGGCAACCTCGATCCCGATTTCACTGTGCTCGAGAACCTGATCGTGTTCGGCCGATATTTCGGTCTGTCCCGCCGCGAATGCATTCGCCGCGTGCCGGAGTTGCTGCGCTTCGCCGGACTCACGGAGCGCGGCGAGTCGCGCATCGATACCCTGTCGGATTCGGCCTCGTTCGAGGCGCTGTACCCGGCGTTCTCGCGGTTGAAGATCCAGCGCACCTGGGAGGGGATCCTGCTGGCGCCGATGACGATCACGGACGTCGTGCTCGGCGAATGGGTCTGGGCTGCGCTGAAGAGCACGCTGTCCGGACTCGCGATCCTGCTCGTGATGTCACTGCTCGGCCTCGTGCACTCGCCGGCGGCGCTCGCAATGATTCCGGTCGCGTTCCTGCTGGGTCTCGCGTTCGCCGGCGTCGCGCTCGTGATCACGCTGTGTGCGGGAGTGCCAGTGCTGCTCGCAATCCGGCTCGTGCGTGCCCGGCTGATGCGTTGATACGTCAACGCTCGGCGAGTCGTCGACGCCGCAGTTCCATCGGATGCTCGACGCGATGGCGTCCGTCCAGCAGGTGTCGCAGCGCGAGCCATGGATGCCGCAGCATCATCCGGGGTCCGGCATGACGCATGATCGCGCGAGCCTGCTCGCGCCGCGCCGGCTTGTAGCAGTGAATCGGACAGTTCGCGCAGGTCGGCTTGGCGGCGCCATATGGGCACTTGTCGAGGCGCTGACCGGCGTACTCGAGGAAGGCCTCGCAGGCGTCGCAGGGATGACAGTCGCGGTGTTCGTGCCAGTCCCTGCAGTAGATCCGCACCATCGCGCGCATGGTGCGGGCTTCGCGGGAGAGTCGTTTCGAGAGCTTCATCATGCACGCGAGCGTAGTGGCTCGACCGGCGCGAGTCGTAGTGGCGATCGCGCTCACAGAGCTGCGGCTCGCACGTATAGACGACGAACCGGGCAGCGAGAAGCCCGGCGCTCAGCGGTCGAATTCAGTGACCTGGTCGAGAAAAGCGACCTGCGGATCGCCGACCACACCGGCGGCATGCATGGTATTGCGCAGCTCGTTCGACGCGACGAACCTCTGGGCGTCCGCGATCGTCGACCAGCGCAGCAGTACGGCGATGTCGTTGACGTCGTTGTGCGAGCGATAGATCGTGCCGCCGAGGCATCCGAACTCGGTGCGCGCGTGGGCATGGGCATCGAAAACAGGCTTCCACGACGTGTAATCGCGGACCTTGTGGCGGATCAGGAGATGGATCATGGCCGGTACCCGGAGCAGGTGGCAGTTGGCAGTTGGCAGGTGGCAGGTGGCAGGGCCGCGCTGGCGCGCTTTCCGACCTACAGCCTACCGCCTACAGCCTACCGCCTACAGCCACCGCCTACAGCCTACCGCCTACCGCCTGAAACGGTTACCCGCGCGTTGCAGATGACCCCATCCGCCGGGTCGTGCACTCTTCACTCGTCTGAGCGTCGGATCGAACACCATGTCGAGCGCCCCTGCCTTGCGTGCCGTCGTTTCCTGGAGTGGCGGCAAGGACTCGTGTCTGGCGGCTCAACTCGCGGCGGAACAGGGGATCGTGCTCGAGGCGCTGCTGTGCATGTTCGAGCCGGACGCGGATCGCAGCCGCTCGCACGCGCTACCCGAGTGGATCGTCCGGGCACAGGCGGCAGCGGCGGGGCTGCCGCTCGTGATGCCGCGGGCAGGGTGGTCGGATTACGAGTCGCGGCTCGTGTCGGCTTTGCGCGATCAGGCTGCGCGCGGCGTCGATACGGTGATCTTCGGCGACATCGAGCTCGAGGAACATCGGCAGTGGGAGGAGCGCGTCTGCGCCACGGCCGGACTGTCCGCACGTTGGCCTCTATGGCGACGGCCGACCCTCGAGGTGGCCGCAGCAGCGCTCGCCCACGGAATCGATGCCATCTGTGTCTGCGTGAACGGGCGTCATCTTCCGGAGAGTTTCTGCGGTCGCCGCTGGAACAGGGATTTCATCGATGATCTGCCAGCAGGGGTCGATCCCTGTGGCGAGCAGGGCGAGTTCCATACCTGTGTGGTCGCTGCACCGTTGTTTCGGCAGCCCGTCGCAGTGCGCGTGACGGGTCGCATCAGTGAGCGCGCACCGGAGTCGCTCGGGGGTGACGTTTACTGGTATGCACAGCTCGAGCAGGCGCACGTCTGAAACCCGCGGACATGGGAGACGACGACTCGAAAGGCTCCACTGCCGAGGTACTGAAGGCTTTCCTGCGTCTCGGGCTGACCTCGTTCGGCGGACCGATCGCGCACATCGCGTACTTTCAGCGCGAGTTCGTGCAACGACGCGCATGGCTCGATGACGCGCAGTTCGGTCAGCTCGTCGCGATCTGTCAATTCCTGCCAGGCCCGGCCAGCAGTCAACTCGGCTTCGCGATCGGTCTGTTGCGCGCCGGGCGGTGGGGTGCACTCGCCGGATTCGCCGGGTTTACGCTGCCGTCGGCATTGCTGATGTTCGCGTTCGCCGCGTTCGCAGGCCGGCTGCAGACAGGGCTCGCGGCGGCTGCGATGCACGGTCTGCAACTCGTCGCGGTCTGCGTCGTCAGCTATGGCCTCGTCGGCATGGTCCGTCAGCTGACGCCCGACGCCCGTCGCAAACTGATTGCAGCGGGTGCGTGCGCGCTCGCGCTCATGCTGCGCGAACCCTGGGTGCAACTGGCGGCGATCGGCGCCGGCGCGCTTGCAGGCCACCGGTGCTGTCGCGATGCCGCCTCGCCATCGGCTGCGACGCTGGTGCCCGGCTCGAGTCTGCGCAGTGCGGCGGTTGCGATCGCCCTCTACACGCTGCTGCTCATTGCCGCGTTCGCAATCGGCGTCGGCGAGCCCGTGCTGACCAGGGTTGCGGCTGCGTTCTATCGTGCCGGCGCGCTCGTGTTCGGCGGCGGCCATGTCGTGCTGCCATTGCTCGAACGGTCCGTCGTGGCGCCGGGTTGGCTCGACGTCGAAGTCTTTCTTGCAGGCTACGGTGCAGCGCAGGCGGTCCCCGGCCCGATGTTTTCGGTCGCCGCGTTTCTCGGTGCAGCGATTCCGACCGGGGACGTCGCCGCCGCCGGTGCGATCGTTGCGGTGATCGCGATCTTCCTGCCCGGATTCCTGCTCGTCAGCGCGGCGCTCCCGATGTGGAGTGCGCTCATACGCCGGCCGGGCGCTCTCGGCGCCGTGGCCGGAGTGAACGCGGCCGTCGTAGGTCTGCTGGCGGCGGCCCTTTATGACCCGATCCTGACCCACGGCGTTCGATCGATCGACGACGTCGTGATCGTCACGGTGGGCCTCGCGTTACTCACGGTCTGGCGCGCGGGCGCGCTGACCGTCGTGCTCTGGTGCGTGCTCGCAAGCGTCGTTGCTGCCGCAGCCCTCCGCTGATCCGGCTGCGGCCTCAGCGCGGGATCGCCGCGATGCACTCGAGCTCGACGCGTGCACCGAGCGCGAGGCCGTTTGCGCCGAACGCGCTGCGGGCCGGATAGGGTCGCTCGAAGAAGGTTCGGTAGACCTCGTTGAAGCGTTCCCAATCCGCGATGTCGGCGAGCATCACGGTGCACTTCACGACATCGCTCATCGATGCGCCGTGGACCTCGAGCAGGCTCTTGACGTTCTGCAGCGTCTGCCGCGCTTCTGCCTCGATGCCGCCTGGCGCGAGCTCCATCTTGCCGGGCACGACGCCGACCTGGCCCGACAGGTAAAGGCTGCGGCCGACGCGCACGGCCTCCGAGAACGGCAGGTCCGCCTCGAGCGCTGCCGCGGAGTTCAGGAACTCGACCCGGGGCTCATCCCGATCCGCCGCAATTGCAGCGACCGCTGCGCCGGTGATCAGCGCCGCAACGGCAATGGCAACTGTGCTCCTGTGCATCTTGTCCTCCTCCCGCGAACTGACGTGACGACGACCGATCCCTCATTCGAGCTGCGCGGGCGGGTCGAACAGGCGCTCGAGGAACACGGTTTCGACGGCGCCACGCAGGTCGTTGTTGTGCTTCTTCAGGAAGCCGTGTCCTTCATCGGCGAACACGACATACCAGACTTCGACGCCGTTCTTGCGGATCGCGGCGACCATCTGATCCGACTCGGACTGGGGCACGCGGGGATCATTCGCGCCCTGCATCACGAGCAGCGGCTTCGTAAGCCGCGCAACGTTGGCGAGCGGCGAGATTCTGGCAAAGAAGGCCGCCATGTCCGGCTGCCGCTCGTCACCATACTCCGCTCGGCGCAGATCGCGCCGATAGTCCTCGGTGTTCTGCAGAAACGTAGCGAAGTCGCTGATACCGTAGCGCTCCACACCGCCGACGAGGTGATCGCCGTAGTGGGTCAGCGCGGCGAGCACCATGTAACCGCCGTAGGACTGTCCGTAGACGGCCACTCTTCCGGCATCGAGCCCCGGCTGCTTGCCGATCCAGTCGAGCAGGGCGCCGATATCCTTGACGCTGTCTTCACGCTGTGCGGCGTTGTCGAGATCGAGATAGCGCTTGCCGTAGCCCGCGCTGCCACGCACGTTCGGCAGGACCACCGTCGCCCCGAGCGCCTCGGCAAAGTACTGCGCGCCGGGATTCCATTGCGGTCGGCTCTGACTCTCAGGGCCGCCGTGAATGTCGATGATCACCGGGGTGCGCAGATCGACCGGGACACCCCGAGGCCGATAGACGAAGGCAGGAATCTCGAGTTCGTCAAAGGACTCGAAGCGCACCAGCTCGGGTTCGGCGAGCCGCGCAGCATCGAGACCTCCGAGCTCGGATTCGGTCCAGCGCGTGAGCGCACCGGCCGCGACGTCCCAGCTCCACACATCGCCTGGAACGGTGGGAGTCGAGAGGCTGAGCGCGAGGTGTGCGCCGTCCGGGGAAAATTTCATCCGGTTCAGCACGCCGTGCGGCAGATCGGGTTGTGCGAGTGGCCGCCTGGCAATCCGGTCCTCGAGGACGATGCGCGAATAGCCCTCCTCATTGATCGAGTAGGCGAGCACCCGTCCGCCCGGCGACAGCTCCGAATCCTCCACGTTCCACTCGAGGTCCGGCGTGAGCATCGTTTCCTGACCCGTCGCGAAATCGATTTCCACTACGCGTCGCAGGTCATCCTCGAGATCGGAGATCGCAATCACATGGCGACCATCCGGCGTGAAGTACGGGTCGAGATAGAGCGCGCGCCCGCGGTGCGGTGCCACCTTGCTCGCCCTGCCTGATTCGAGGTCGAGCGCGTGCAGTTCCGACTCGCGATTCGAGATGCGGCGCAGGAAGAGCAGCGTCCGACCATCGGGCGAGAAATTGGCGACCTCCACGGCCCCCGTGCTGCGATGAACGACGCGGGTATCGTGCTGACCGGCGAGATCCGCGACCAGGATCACGTAGTCGGCCGATCCCTTGACCGCACGCGTCCATGCGAGCCAACGTCCATCACGGCTCGCCGTCGGGTATTCGTTGCGTGTGCCCGGTTCGGTGAGCGCGACGAGCTCGCCGTCCGGGCCACCGAGATACAGCTGGAACCATTCATCCCCACCGGTATCCCGGGACACGACGAAGCGCTGGGTGCCCGGAACCGTCATCGCATCCCACACGGGCTCGTCGAAAAACGTGATCTGCCTGCGGGCGCCGCCGGGCTGCGCGACCCGATGGATCTGAGGCGTCGTTCCGAAACGGGTGCGGATCAGCATCGAGCCGTCGGCGAGCCAGCCCTTGAACTCGGCAGCGCGGTAGCTCTGGTAGCGCTGGACCGCAGCCATGACCGCGTCCGGGATCTCGGGCACATTCTGCAGAGTCGCAGCACCGACCTGCCGGACCGTCGGCGCAGCCGCCTGCGGCAGAGCCACCGTGCAGACGAAGAACGTGCAGACGCCGAGCAACACTCGATTCATGTTGCTACCCGAATTCGACAAATGCGCCGACCCTATCATGCGAGCGCGTACAGGTAATCCACGAACGAGCGCACCGCGGCGTCGTAACCGGCCAGCTTCGTGTTCGTCGATTCGATCAGGTAGTACTCGTCCGGGGCGTGTGCCCGCGCGCCGTGACCGAGGCCGAAATGGCCAGCCGGGAGCGACAGCGGCGCGCCTGTGAAGATATAGCCAGGCCAGGATCCGGCCGATCGCGGCCACAGCAGCGGCTCGATGCCCGCATTGCGATAGACGCCGATCTGCGCCTCAACGAGCCGGGTGTCGGCCGGCGTCGAAGTCGGGTCGTAACCGCCGGTCACGTGGACCTCGATGTCGCCAAAGCCGTGCTTCGCAAGATGCGACTTCAGCTTCGCGATCGCGTCATCGAAGGTCATGTCCGGCACGAGCCTCAGGTCGAGCTTGGCCGCCGCGCGATGCGGCAGGATCGTCATGCCGCCGGTGCCGGTGTAGCCGCCTACGAGGCCCTCGATGTTCACCGTGGGCCGCGAGACCAGATCCTCGAGCGCCTGCCGGAAATCCGCATCGCGCGCGAAGCGCTCTATCGAATACGTGCGCTTGTAGGCCGCCTCGTCGAGTCGCGCAGCCGCCGTGTCGACCAGGGCCTGCTCGGCAGCGGTCAGTGGCCGGGCGCGGGCTCCGAACCCGTCGATTGCAGGATCTCCCGAGGCGGTCACGAGCGAGTTCAGGGCCTGCACCAGATGGAAGGACGGACTGTCCAGCATGGCGCGCATGCTCGAGTGAACAGTCTTGGCGGGCCCGCGTCCCCAGCGCTCACCGCTCGCGACGAGCTCGAGCTCGACGATGCCCTTCGCGCCGAGATTGAGCGTGATGTTGCCATCGGCACTCTGGGCCGCTGCGGGCATCATGACGCCCTCGGCCTTGCGCAACGCTGCAAGTGTCTGCGGCGCGTGCACGACCTGTGCGAAATGCGGCGAGCCGATCTCTTCCTCTCCTTCGGCGACGAACACGAGATTGACCGGCGGCTTGCGACCCGCTGCACGAATCGCGTGCAGCGCCGCGAGCAGCGCCGACTGCGGACCCTTCTGGTTGACCGCCGCGCGACCCATCACGACCTTCCCGAAGCCAGGCATGTCGACGAACTGCGCCTCCCATGGCGGGGCAGACCATTCGTCGGGATTCACCTGCTTCACGTCGTACATCAGGTAGACGCCGATCGTTCGTTTCGCGCCCGCATCGAGGGTCGCAAACACACCTGGCACGCCGTCGGTCGGCATCCGCTCCACGTGCTGACAGCCCGCGTCTTCGAGCAGACCCATCATCTGCGAGCAGCCTTCCTCGAGGCCGCGCTGCTCGGCCGCGATCGTGACCTGGCGGATCCAGCCGCGCAGGCGTGCGACGTTCTCGTCGTGGTGCTGCTCGATCGCCTGATAGACGGTGTCGAGATCCGCTGCGGCGGCGACTCCTCGGCCGGCCGCCAGCACGAGTCCTGCAGCCGTTGCGCTCAATACGAAGTCACGGCGGTTCAATTCCGTCATGGTGAGCTCCGAAGGCTGACTGATGTGCGGCGGACTCTACACGAGGTCGAGCAACCTCATGAAATTCGATCAACGGCTCAGGCGAGCTGCGCATCCATCGTGATTTTCGTCTTCATCAGCTTGGAGACCGGGCATCCGGCCTTTGCCTGGTCGGCAAGCTCGCGGAACCGCTGCGCATCAGCACCCGGAACTCGCGCGCTGACGGTCAAGTGACTTGCGGTGATCTCGAAGCCTTCGCCCACTTTTTCGAGCGTGATCGCGGCGTCCGTCTCGATGCGCTCCGGCGTCAGGCCGGCGTCCCCGAGGATTTTCGACAGCGCCATCGAGAAGCAGCCGGCGTGTGCGGCGCCGATCAACTCCTCGGGGTTCGTCCCCTTGCCGTCTTCGAAGCGCGACTTGAAACCGTACTGGGCATTCTCGAGGACGCCTGACTCGGTAGACATCGAGCCCTTGCCGTCGCGGATCGTCCCGGTCCACACCGCTTTCGCCTTCTTGATCATCTCGCGCCTCCTGGCAGTGCCTGGCTGAACGACAGGGAACGCGGCAGCCGACGCCGGGTTCCCGGGCGTTCGCGAGGACCATCGACCGTCCCGACGCCAGGCAGGGCCTGCAGCAGGGCATAGCCGGCGCAGAGTGCGCCGCTCGATTCAGTCAGCGCGCCGGCTTTGCGATCGAACCCTGTTTGCGCTTCGTCGACAGCTCGTTGCCGATTTTCGCTGCCGCTTCGGCCATGAAGTCTTCGGGCCGCTGCGTTGCGGCGATACCGCCGCCCAGCGCCCAGCTGTTCTTGTCGACGAGCCAGGTACCGAGTTGCTCACCGGAGGCTCCGTCGACGAGCTCGAGCCGCGCGTCGAAGTTCGCATTGCCCGCGTTGAAGCCGACGATCCAGCGCAGCGTCGCGTTGCCCTCGTCGAACTGCGTGATCGCGCCACGGACGATCAGCGTCGTCGCATCGGCCGGTCCTTCCCGCAATACCTCCTCGAACCCTCCGCCGGCGCGCGTGACCGATGCGATCTGGTCCGGGAACAATTTCACGGCCTGCGTCATCTTCGGCTGCAGCAACGGCTGGAACTCGGGCTTGACCTTGCTGGTCGCCTCATCCGCGAAATCCTCGATCAGCAGCCGCGTGTACGGCGTCAGGTCGATCGCCTGGCTCGAATCGCTCAACTGCAGTGGCGAAGTCGTTCCGCATCCTGTGAGGATCAGGTGGTTCGCAGCCAGCACCATCAGGCCGATTGCGCGCACAGGCGGATAGCGTAACGCAGGCATCGACGTCTCTCCGGCGGGATTGATCGTGGTCGATCGGGCCGCGGGTCCGATGATGGATTCCGGGGGCGTGCGCAACGGCGCGAGCGTACACCCGGGCCGGGCGCGCGCCAAATGCCCTGCAGCGGCGCGCAGCGTTCGCGGGAATCCGTCTGCGGGGCGGGCAGTCTAGTGCTCGAGAAACTCGAGGAAGGCAGAACCCCATTCGCTCATTCGATCGGGAAGGACTCGCCACTCGCACTGCGGGTTGGCCTGCGCCGCGGCCTCGGTGTGCGTGAAGTTCGGATCCCACTGAGGCGCACACAGCAGCACCGGCACACGCACAGCAGGCAGACGCGCCCGGATCGGGTAGGCGAAGTGCGCCTGATACGCGCGGCGCCACATCGTCGGCGCCTTCAGCATATTCGTGACGCGCAGCTGGATCATCTGCGGGTCGAGGTAAGGCTCCCGCCACAGAATGCCCGCACGCGTGCGATCGAACCACGGCCAGAAGAGCCCCTGATCGCGCATCAGGTGCCAGCACATCAGCAGATGCCCGCCATACCAGTTCACTTCGATCGGCGGCGTGTAGTCGGCTTGCAAGCGCCGGATCAGCGCGTCGTCGAACCAGAGCACGTCGCTCATGACCAGATGGCCGATGCGATCTGGACGCTGGCTCGCCATCTCGAGGCCGACGAGCCCCCCGCCCCACATGCCGTAGAAGTCGACACGATCGAGACCGAGCGCATCGAGCACCTGCCAGACCACGCCGGCATACTTCGCGACAGTAACGTCGTCCTCGCCGATCGTGTTGTCCGACTCGCCGTGCCCCGGCAGGTCGATCGCGAGCACCGGACGCTGGCCGACCAGGCTCTGCGACACCGGCTCAACGGTGTCCGACGCACTCGCCGCGTCGTGCTGGACCAGCACGGTCGTGCCGTCGACGTCGGTGTTCCGTCGAACGCGCAACTGGCCGCCAGGAACGTCGAGCATGTCGCTCCACATCCGGCCCCGCAGCGGCCGCGTGCGGACGACCGCCGGTGCTGCGTCATACGCATGCTGCGCCAGAAAGTCGGCGGCCATCGCGAGCGTCGCATCGAGCGAGCCGCCCGGAACCACTTCCACCGACGGAGACTTGCGCGTGATCCGTTCGAGATGCGAGTGGAGCGGATCGAAGCTTGCCGCCGTCACGAGCATCGGGCCGCGCACGCGTGCGAGAGCTTCCTGGCTGCGGAATGTGAATGCAGCCCGATATCCGATCCGGTAGTGATCGCCCGAGCGCAGGAACTCGACGAGCCCGGCCTGCAACTGCCCGGTCGAGGGCACGTCGAAGTCCATCCGGTTCTCGAGTCGTCGCGCGTACCACGGAAAGAAGATCGTCTGCTCGCGCAGCCGCGCCCACAGCCACGTGAGGTGACTGCCGTCCCATTGCGGTTCGAAGCGCGGCAGGTAGTTCGCAACGATGTCGGCGCGCTCTTCCGGCGACAGCACGACGTAGCCGTTCGCAACGGCGGCGCTCACGCGCTCCGGGAAGCCGGCGGCGAGCGCAGCTGCGATCATCGCGCCGGTATGAAAGCCATAGACAGCGCAGCGTTGCACGCCGATCGCGTCGAGGAACTCAACGACGCCTTGAGCGACGTCGTCCATCTCCACGACTTCGACGCCGAACGGATCCGAGAGGCCATAACCGGGCGTGTCCGGCGCGATCATCGTGAACCTGTCGGCCCAGCGCTGCATCACCGGCTCCAGGTCGCGCGAGGACAGCGGCGACTGGTGCAGCATCAGCACGAGCGGTCCGTGGCCCATGCGCCGGTAGTGGACCTGCCGGGCACCGAAGCGGCCAGCGGGGATCGTTGCGAAGTGGCGGGAGATCATACGTAAGGCGGTAGGCGGTAGGCGGTAGGCGGTAGGTAGAACGCAAGACAATCGCGCGCTGCGATTCTGACCTAGAGCCTACCGCCTACCGCCTACAGCCTCGGTCGAATCAGGCGAAGCGCTGAAAGAACGCGAGCATTTCCCCGTCCGGACCATAGCACGTGAAGCTGTGCACGCGACCGAAGGGCGGCGTAACGGTCACGAGCGGGCCGGCGATCAGTTCGAGGCCATGATCACGGATCCGGCCTTCGGCTTCCCCGAGGCTCTCGGTCTCGATACTGATCCCGAAGATGCCGAGGTTTGGCGGACGAGCCCGCTCGCGCAGCGACTCGCCGCGTGCGCCGATCAGCTGAACGACCTCGATGCAGCCGACGTGCGGTCCGCCGGGTTGCATCAGATTGACGTCGCGCAGACGGACGTGATCCGGCAGGTGAAAGAATGCGCCCATATTCGCAATCGTTCTGTCGAACAGAGGCTCGAAACCGAGCGCGCCGTAGAAGCGACGTGAGCGCTCCGCGTCGGCGACATGGATCGCGACCGTCTCCAGATCGTTGGCATCACCGACGAAGTGCGGAAAAACGTCCTCGCGTCCGGTGGTCTGGTAGACGTCGAGCAGGACCTGCGACGGATCGAAGCATTGCGAGTCCCACGCACCGAATTCCTCCGTGACCTGCCAGTACGTCGGGGCGGACCGGGCGCGTGCGCCGTTGTCGAGTAGTCGGGTCCACGTTACGGCGAGATCCGGCACCCGCAGATTCAGAATGTAATAGCCGTGGTCCTGGTACCGGGAATAGTCACCCCAGATCGGTTCTCCGGGTCGGCTGAACTCCACGAGCCGCAGGAGCCCCGTGCGCGAGCCCGGTCGGCCGAGCACTTCGAAGCGCGCGGCAAGCCCTGGCGGCGCCTGCCAGGCGCGCAGGAATGCCGGACTCCCATCGCCGGCCCCGAGCGTCACATAGCCGAAGCTGTCGCGATAGAAGCGGCTTGCCGTCGCGAGGTCGGCCACGCTGACCGTGGCGATTCGGATTTCGGAAAAACTGCTCATGCGCAGGCGGGAATCCAACTTTCGAGGCTGTGGTCGTGGGTGACGGGCGAGCGCCGGCACGTCGGGGCGCGCGGATTATCGCCGTCGTGCGTTCTTGACGCCAAGAGCGCAACGGAACCCTCGTCATCGTCCATAAGTTAACTGGCGGGGCGCCCAGCGCGTCCTCGACGAAGAGCGAGACGGAGAACCCCGTGGCCAGGACGGAACAGGAAGCGAGACGTCTGACAGGTACGTCGACGAAGAGTATTGACGACGCTGCGGGCCGGGCCGTCGCCAGGGCGATACGCAGTGGCTTCGAACCCGACTGGTTCGAGCTCGAAACCGTCCATGGACAGATTCGCGGCGGCCGGATCGCGAACTTCCGGGTGGCCCTGACGCTCGGTGTCGGCAAGCGTTCGCGCAGCTGATCGGGCGCGCCTGCGATGATGCACCTGCTCAACGAGACGCAGGATCCCGCCGGATTGCAGTCTCCTCTGCTGAAGCCGGGGGATAACTGCTGGACCGTCGCGCATGCCGAGCGCGCGAGCGTGCTGGTCGATGCAGATGCCTACTTCCGGGCCTTCGTCGCGGCTGCTTTGCGCGCGCAACGCTCGCTGATGATCGTCGGCTGGGGCTTCCATAGCCGCACACTCCTTGCGCACGAGCCGCTGCCGGAGAACGCGCCTCCGGTGCTCGGCGACTTTCTGAACTTCCTCGCAACGCGCCGGCCGGGACTGCACGTCTACATCCTGATCTGGGATTTTCCGATGGCGTTCTCGCAGGGTCGCGAGCTCCCGGCGCTTTATCGGTTCAACTGGCGGCCCCACCGCCGCGTGCATCTGCGCTTCGACGATACGCACCCCGTGATCGGATCGCATCATCAGAAGATCGTCGTCGTCGACGATGCACTCGCGTTCTGCGGCGGCATCGATCTCACGGATCGTCGCTGGGACACGCCGGATCACGCTCCGAACGATCCGCGCCGCAGGATGGGAGCCGAGCCTTACCCGCCGTTTCACGATCTGATGCTGGCCGTCGACGGCGCCGCTGCGCGCGCCCTTGGGCGACTCGCTGCCGACCGCTGGTGTCGCTCGGGCGGGCGGCGGTTGCGTCTGCCGGCGGTGCTCACCGATCCGTGGCCGGACGAGCTCACGATCGATTTCCGCGCCGTGCCGGTGGCGGTATCGAGGACGATGCCGGGTCGCGCCGGCGATCCTCCGGTGCGCGAAATCGAGCGTCTGCATCTCGATCTGATCGCGGCGGCCCGCCGCACGATCTATCTCGAGAATCAGTACTTCACGTCCGATCGCGTCGCGGAGGCCCTGGCCGCACGGCTGACCGAACCCTACGGTCCGGAGATCGTCCTCGTGCTGCGCCTGCTGTCGAACGGCTGGCTCGAAGAACTGACGATGCAGACGCGTCGCGCACGCCTTCTCGCGGACCTGCGCGCCGTCGATCGCTTCGGCCGGTTTCACGTCTATTACCCGGCGATCGAAGGTCTGCCGCAGAACACCTGCGTCAACATGCACAGCAAGCTCTCGATCATCGACGAGCTGTGGCTGCGCATCGGCTCGGCGAACCTGTCGAACCGCTCGCTCGGATTCGATACGGAATGCGATCTGACGATCGACGGCTCTGCCGATCACAGCATGCAGACGACGATCCGCCAGCTGCGCGATCGCCTGCTCGCGGAGCACCTGGGGAGCAGCGCGGCCGAGGTCAGGGCTGCGCTCGAGACGCATGGCACCCTGGCCGCCGTGATCGAGCGCCTGCGCGGCGGCAAACGCTGGCTCGAACCGCTGATCCCGTCTCAGGCGGTACCGGCTGCGCTCGGCGAGGCGATGCGCGTCGGCGATCCCGAATCGCCGGTTTCCCTGCAGCGGCTCATCGATGAATTCTCACCCGACGCGCAGGAGCGTCCATTGAGGGCACGCTGGATCTATTTACTCTCTGCTGTCCTCGGTATTGCCGCACTCGCAGCGCTGTGGCGTTACACGCCGCTCGCAAGCCTCGCGAGTCCGGAAGCGGTCGTCGGCTGGGCGCGCGAGTTCGCCGGTCGGTGGTGGGCACCGCTCGTGATTCTGCTCGGCTATACGGCCTCGGCCGCGATCATGTTTCCACGGCCGCTGATCACGCTGTTCGCCGTCGTTGCATTCGGCACGTGGCTCGGTTTCGGTTATGCGCTGCTCGGCATCCTGATCGCGACGATCGTGACCTATGCGGCCGGGCGCATGCTGAACCGCCGCACGGTCAGACGGATTGCCGGGCCGCGGCTCGCGCGGCTCGATAAATTGCTGCGCAGGCGCGGACTGCTGAAGATGACCGCCGTCAGGCTCGTGCCGCTCGCCCCGTTTGCGGTGATCGGTCTCGTGGCCGGAGCGCTGCGGATCAGTCTCTGGCAATACACGCTCGGCACACTGCTCGGCATGATGCCAGGCACGCTGACGGCCACGGTGTTCGGCGATCAGGTGCGGGGTGCACTGGTCGCAGAGAAGGGACTCAATCTGTGGCTGATCTTCGGAGCGATGGCGCTCGTGGTCGTGCTCACGGTCAGCGTGCGCCGCTGGTTGCTGCGAGCCGATCAGCCGGCTCCGATCCATGATCCGGACGAGCCCTGAGCAACACTTGGCGACCGGTCGCAGCTCAAGGCTTTTCGTCCGGCGCAGGGTTGCGCGGCGCCGGACCGAGATTTCCGATCCGGAACCAGCGATACCCATAGGCCGGCAGCGCGAGCTCGTAGCGGCCGTCTTCGCCACACTCGATTCGCAGATTGCTCAGCAGGTCGACCAGCGGCACCCGGTCGTCCTCGGGCACCCGAAAGCGCACGCTCGCCTGCCTGCGGGAAAAATTGTGGACCGTGACGAGTCGCGTGCCCCGCCATTCGTAGTGCATCACGAACACGTGCGGGTGGTGTGAGCGCAGCACCGACCAGCGGCCGCGGCCGATCGCCGGACATCGTTTGCGGAGCCGGATCATCCGCGTCATCCAGTTGAGCAGCGAATCCGGGTCGCGCCATTGCGATTCGACGTTGATCCGCTCGAATCCGAACGGGCCGCTGCTGATGACGGGGTGAACCAGCGAATCCGCACTCGAGAATCCGCCGTTCTTTTCATCGGACCATTGCATCGGTGTACGAACCGCGGCGCGCTCGCTCAGCGAGAGATCCTCGCCCATGCCGATTTCATCGCCATAGCGCAGCACGGGCGTACCTGGCAGCGCGAACATCATGCTGTACGCGAGCTCGATGCGCCGGCGGTCGCCGAGCATCGAGGCGAGTCGTCGCCGAAGTCCGCGATCGTAGAGATGCATCTTCGGATCCGGACCGAATTCCTCGAAGACGGCCGCACGCGTCTCCTCCGACAGGCGGCCGAGGTCCAGCTCGTCGTGGTTGCGCAGGAAGTGAGCCCATTGTGCGGATTCCGGGATCGTCGCGGTCTGGCGCAGTGCGTCCCGCAACGGCGCCACTTTGCCGGTCGCAAGCGACTCGAACAGGTGCTGATTCACGAAGAAGTTGAAGATCATGTGCATGCCGTCGTCGTGCTCGCCGAAGTACTTCTCGTCTTCGTCCGGCGTCACGTTCGCCTCGGCAAGAAGCAACACGTCGCCGCGACGCTGTTGCGCGAAGGTTCTGAGCTCCCGCATGTACTCGTAGCACAGACGTCGCTTTGGTCGTCCGGGCTGCTTCGGCAACTCGAGCACGAACGGCAGCGCATCGATCCGGAAGCCGGCGACGCCCTGGTTCAGCCAGTAGCCCATCACACGGCGTAACTCGGCGCGCACCCGCGCATTGCCCATGTTCAGATCGGGCTGGAACTCGTAAAAGCGATGGAAATAGTATTCGCCGGCGATGTCGTCCTTCGTCCAGACCGCTTTCTGCACACCGGGAAACACCATCCCCTTGTTCCAGCCCGCCGGCCGCTTCTTCGACCAGTGGTACCAGGAGCGGTACTCCGATTGCGCATCGCGCCGTGCGGCCTCGAACCACGGATGCTGGTTCGAGGTGTGGTTGATCACGAGGTCCATCAGCACCCGCAGGCCGCGACGGTTGGCTTCGTACATGAATTCCGCGAAATCGCCGCTCGAGCCGTGGCGATGGTCGACACCGTAGTAGTCGCAGACGTCGTAGCCGTTGTCCCGGTTCGGTGTGGGCTGGAACGGCGCGAGCCAGATCACGTCGACGCCGAGCGCATGCAGGTAATCGAGTCGCTCCGACAGACCCTGGAAATCACCCACGCCATCGCCGTTCGCATCCATGAACGTCTCGAGATCGAGGCTGTAGATGATCGCGTTGCGATACCAGAGCTCATCCATCATTGCGCGCCTCCGCCAGCCGCTGCACCAGTGTCCGGGCGCGCAGGAGCTCGGCGACGCTCCACGCCTGTGCAATACAACCTCCCGGTGTGTGTGGCGGTTCCGCATCGAATACTTCGCTGACGCTGCCGATGCAGGCGTCGCCGAGATGGCCGATCAGCGGCTCCAGCAGCGCCCGTGCGGCGGCCGCGTCACGGTGTACGCGCAGCCAGGCATCGACGAACGGTCCGAGGAGCCAGGGCCAGACAGTGCCCTGGTGATATGCGGCATCCCGCGCCGCGAGGTTGCCCGCATAGCGGCTCTTGTAGTCGCGGTGGTCGCGGCTCAGCGTGCGCAATCCGCAGGGGGTCAGCAACTCGCGCTCGACGCAGCCCACGACGAGCGCCCAGCGTGACTCATCGAGCACGGCATGCGGCAGCGCAACCGCAAAGATCTGGTTCGGGCGGCAGGCGTCGTCGTTCCCGTGCTCGCCGTCGACGACGTCGTACAGGCACTCGCGTCGCGGATTCCAGAAGCGTGCATTGAACGATGCGTGGACGCGGGCCGCGAGCTCTTTCCACGGATCGTGCGGCGCGTGCGCCGCGCGACTCCACCTCGACATCAGGCGCAGTGCGTTGTACCAGAGCGCCTGGATCTCGACCGGTTTGCCGCGTCGCGGCGTGACGACGTGGCCCTGGTATTTCGCGTCCATCCACGTGAGGGCGTGATCCGGTGCAGAGGCACGCAGCAGGCCGTCACTCGCATCCACGCCGATCCCGAAGCGCGTCCCGTCGATGTGCTGCTGGATGATGCTCGCGAGGCCGGCAAAGAGATCGCCCACGAGCTCGGCGTCGCCGGTCGCGCGTTCATAGCTGTCGATCGCGTGGAAGAACCACAGCGTCGCATCGGCGGTGTCGTATCGCCCCTCGGATTCGCCCTCGCGAAACAGGTTCGGCAACAAACCGTCGCGGACCCAGGTGGCATAGGTGCGCAGGATCCGGGCGGCTTCCTCTGCGCGTCCGGTCACGAGCGCAAGGCCGGGCAGCGAAATCATAGTGTCCCGACCCCAGTCGCCGAACCAGGGGTAGCCCGCGATGACCGAGCGAGGCTCATCCGGGTCCACGTCGGTCGATCCGGAGTCGACGCGCCGGCCGCGCGGCCGAATCAGGAACTGATCCGCGGCGAGCACGAGCGGCTCGGGCGATGCACCGCGTGCATCCGCGGAAGCGAGTTCGAGCAAGCTTCGGGCGCGCCGCTCGTGCCGCTCGATCCGGTCAACCGACGTATCGAGCGATGTAAGCGTGAGTGTCGTCACGACGAAGCGGGCCGGCCGCTCCGTATCGAGGTCGAATGCGTAGCAACCGGGGCTCGACTCGGCGCCTGTGTGGTCGTAACCGCGATCCCGTTCAGTGCGATACAGAACCTGCTCGACGAGTACGGGATCCTCGCGGAAGGCCTCGGGGGGTCGGAGCAGTCCATATTCGCAGCGTGCTCCGGTCCGCGTGCAGGTGAGCGCGCGGCCAAAGCTCAGCGCTGTGTCGCGATAGCCGGCACGGGCATGGGTGCCGAACGCCTCGTCGATGCGGCGCACCGCGAAGAACGGGCGCAGTTGCACGGCGACGGCTGGTCCCGCGATGAGGCGCAGCTCGAAATACGCAACGCTCGGGTCATGCGTCAACACGACGCGCTGCAGCAGCTGACGCCCGCCGCCCTCGAAGCGCCACACGGGCGCGTGGTGCTCGAGCCGGAAGTCCCGCAGCCATGGCTGATGCGCGCTGACGATCCCTTCCGTCGCGCTCTCGTAGCCGCCATAGAGCGGCGCGTCGTCGCACTGCGGGAGGCTGAGCTGCAACCGGGACAGCAGCACGTGCCGGCCGTTCGGCGCATCGAGATCAGGCACATAGAGGCCATGTTCACGCCGCGTGTTGATGCCCGGCACGGTGCTGCACGCGAACCCACCGAGGCCGTCCGTCAGCAGCCACTCGCGGTCGATGGCGTCGGCCACGCTGCGACTCGCGCGGACTGCAGAAAGGTAGGTCGCGGTCATCTGGAACCGGGTGCCGGGCGTTGCATGCGGAGTCAACGGACTTCACGCCGCGTTTGTTTCACCTCGGCTACCGCGCTCCCGGTAGCGCGGCTGCTGGGGCGGCGCACCACGGAACTCGCGGCTGCGCCCGGCAGTTGGTGTTCAAGCCATGTTTGGTGCCAGCAGCATCCTTAGCTGAGCACCAGCCCATTGAGACGGAGGCGCCCAACCATGATCGAGAGCAGCAGAAAGTCGGCACGCGTTCTTGGATCTGCGATTGCCGCGGCGGTCGCGGTCACTTTGACGTGTGGTGCAGGAGCGCAAACGCCGCAGCAGGACGAGCCCGGGATGCCCCAGCAGATGCACCAGGATCCGATGCAGCAGGACCCGATACAGCAGGAGCCGATGCAGCCCGGACCGGCGCGCGAGTCTGGCACCGCCGCAACC
>Ga0268386_10000879_pt1 | contig 19917 bp, 21 predicted proteins | sample RVTome_15_FD_200260 | JGI IMG/M metagenome (GOLD analysis project Ga0268386, IMG submission 200260) | Soil microbial communities from uranium-contaminated site in the Upper Colorado River Basin, Wyoming, United States - RVT150D86... ...
GGGTGATAGGATATGAATGTGTAGGCGAGTAAAATTCTTCAGTTGATCCAGATCGACATCTTGTTGAACCTCATTGGCAACCTGAACAGGCAAATGCGTCTCATCGAATACTTCAAAGGCAGGCCAGAGGCCAATTTGCCAAAGATGGGTTAGCGGCCCCGAATCACAGATAATGATCATCTTAAATTAAGCCCTTGAGCAACATCTTGAGCAAGGGCTTGTTGGGCATATTCAAGTTCCGCAATCCGGTCTTCCCCAATACTGCTCACTGCTTCTTGGCGAGTCATCTCCCCATCGATAAAAAGTTGTTCCACGGTTTGGCAGTATAATAAGTGCATGCCGACTTGTAATGCTTGGGCGAGAATGGCCGCCTCATTTTGACTCATGTGCTGCGTTAAAAAAGTCAACTCATCAGCAATTAGATTCGACGCCGGTTCGACCATTATATTAATGTCCTTCTCCCGTATTTTGCCCATAGTATTAGACGATTATAACATAACAGCATCATGGGCGGTTTCATCCTCCGTGTAGCGGCTCGTCGGCTTGTAGCCCCTGCTCATAGGTACGGAATTAGGGGATTAGTCCCAAATTTTGTAGGCTAAACGCTTGAAATTATGGAGATTTTTGTCAAGATCCATCCAACTCTCAAACTGTTAAGAGGTCTAAATTTGATGGCCTCCTCCTTCCACTGGAGGAGATTTAGTTGGTAAACGCTTCTCACTTAGGAGGCAATATGTCTGGCAGATGGAACTTCTATTTAAAGAATGGAAATCCTACACCAATTTACATAAGTTTGATACAGAAAAGGAGACGATCTCGGAAAGTTTAATTTGGGCTTCTCTTGCTGCATCAGCCATTAAGCGTTTTTTGGCACATGCTGCTGAGCATCTGTTAGAGGTCGTGATCTCAACTCGCAAGGCCTCGATGCCATCGGCCTATGATTTACCGGAACTCTTCAGGGCTCTGCGTTACGGTAATGGGGCCTGGTATCGCCGTGCCTTTGAGGCCATGATCGCCTATCTGGGGAAAAACGCCAAACGAGCTCATCCCAAGCGTGATGAGCGAACCGGACGCTCTCGACTCGGGCTCAAACCTCTCTTCCAAATCCCTAGTCAGAAAAGGCTTAAAGGCAACTGTGAGCAGCCCGCTGCTGCTTAAATCCGTACATATGATGGGGTGTTTGGTTTTGTGAAACTGCGTCACGAAATGCTTAGCGAGTTCGGTGCCGATGTCCGTATAGCGCTGCTCAGCCTCAATGATAAGGTGTTCGAGGCTTTGGTGGTCTGCGCCTAACTCCGGTTCAAAAGCATACCAGCGACTTTCCATGCGTCGGTGATACGTATCGAGCAAGCACCAGGGCGCGTCACCCTCAGCATAGGCACGAATGAGCGAAACGATCTTTGACGGCGCTTTCTTCAGCGCCTTGTCGACTCGGTCGGCTTCGATCAGGACTTCGGTAACAGCGGTAATCAACGCCCAATGCGCCTGAATGGACGGTGTGACATCAGACTCGATGAGGGCATTGTGGATGCGACCTCGATCTTCGGGGACGTACATTGACCAGTCGAGGCGGTTGCTCGTTGTGGAGTAGGGCGTCGATATCGTATCGGAGTTGAAAGAAGCTGCCGTCATAGCAAGCAACGGTTGTTTTGGGGAGTTCTAGTTCCACTATTACGGTCGAGTATACCTGCTCCGGGTCGTACCAGATCACCAGGCGATGGTCCTCGACCTGTTTGGCGATAAGATCAAACAAATGTTTTGTGACGACGCCTGTACTCATAGTCATCCTTACCACAGCCGGGTCACCGGATAGGCATCAAATGCGGTGTCACCGCTGATAATGGGAACTTCTTCGATCATCGACTGCGCGATGAGCAGACGGTCGAACGGATCACGATGATGAAACGGCAGCACCGACACTGCAGCCGCATGATCCACGCTGATGGGCAAGATATCGAAATTGTTGCGGGCAATCTCCCGACGCATGAAGGCTCGGTATGGCTCGCCCAGATCCAGTTTACCGATACTCACCTTGATAGCAATTTCCCAATACGTTGCCGGGCTGATGAATTTCTGATTGGCGGCATCCACGATCAGGGCTCTGGCGTTGTGAGAGAGGTACTCATCGTCCCACACGAACCACAGAAACGTATGGGCATCTAAGAGGAGTTTCATTCCATGTACTCTTTGAAGTCTTCTAATGGCGCATCAAAATCGTCTGCCATCCAATGCTGCTTGCTCCTGGCGCTGCCGGGTTGGCACGCCCACGAGGTACGTGGACTCCGGGTAAGCATCGCGATGGGATGACCGTCCTCGGTGATGACCAGATCCTCGCCCTGGAGCAGGTCGTGGATCAGTGTGGGTAACTTGGCTTGCGCTTCTTCAATGCTGACAGTGCGCATGACCGTCTCCTTATGGCATATAGTCCTTAAAATCCTCCAGGTGCTCATCGTCATCGGCAATGATCGTGAGCATTCCCTTACAGTTGCCAGGCTGGCGTATGAACCGCTGCTGCCTTACCAATTTCGCCACGGGCTGCTGGTTACGTGTAATGTGGTCCATTGCCTGTGGTCCTCAGGTGATCAGCGATTCCCGGAAGACCCGGTACTCATCCGCTACCACTTTGATTATGAATTGGCTCAAATTTAGCGGTTAGAAGTTCTCTAAATGTCCAAACATGGTCTGTCAGTCCGGCGGCCATTCCAGGGGACTGATGTTGCCTCGGTTCATCAGCCGATAAGGGGTACACTCCGGGTTGGGGCACGGCTGTCCCCAGTCCTTGGGTTGTCGCATGGGCCAATCCTCCAATCGGTTCGGTATACATCCCCAAACTGATCGGAGGATTGGCCTTTTTACTTTTTCAAAGTACTACCGGGTGAGCACCGAAGGTCGCCGAAATGAGTAAAATGGCGATACTAGCCGTATTGATCGCCGCTTCAATCTCAGGGTACCAGCCGCTCCCCGCCGCAATACGCCGGTCGTCCCAAACGTTGAATTGATCTTCGACTACGAGGACGTTCGGTTGCTCCACCAGCCGATCTTTCCATGCCTCATCGGCATGGCTATAGCTGATGAATATGGTCGGCGGATTCATAAGTGCTCGCTATGCCTCTCCAATTACCCTAATCCCCGTCAACTGTCAATGCGTCTGCCGATTCTGCAGATGTTGAGATTCTGGGCCGTTTGAGATCGCGCGCATGGTCACGGACCAGCCATCTAAGCATCACCATGTAGTTGTCGGTGGCAGACAGATACTCGGGATATTGGTACCGCACACTCCGCATGGCGTCATAATCCATATCCGAAAAATTGTAGTGCAGCATCCAGTTGCGATACAGATGAAAGGTCACGATCTCATACCAACGGCCCAACTGGGACGCCATGCGCTTGGAGCGAAAATACACCACGCGCGTGAGGTCTTCGTCAACTGGGACGCACCAGCGGGTATACATCGCGCCCGGTCCGAAAAAAAACAGCCGCTGCATGCCCGGTAGACGTGCGCCGCGCCATTCCTCGGGGGTATCAAACCTCAGTTTGCGCTTATTCTGCCGATCGCGCCACTCGAAAAACCAGGTCCACAACAACCGCCAACGGGTTTTCGGCCAATACCCGTTGACGCGCGGATAATACATTTGATACGGTGCCCTGCCCTCTTTCAAGTAGTACTGCTCGGCCCCGGGCTGCGCAATCACGGCTTTGTTCTCAACCACCTTGCCCTGATAGCCCAACGGGGTACGAGGGCGGCCACCGGAGCGGCTGCGAAGTTGGGCCATGGCATTGCGGTGCACCCAAAAGCAGTTGTGCGAATCATACGTATTTTCTAGGGCAATCATCCAGTTACACGGCCAGTAGCGAAACGTATGTTGCACTAAGCTCTCGGTGCCTTCAAAAAACTCCGGCGGCACATCTTCCTCAATCGCAACGGGTTCGCCTTCGCCCATCCACACAAACACGATGCCTTTGAGAGTACGGGTCGGAAAGGACCGGGCTTTCAACTCGCCCACCATTTTGGAATCCGGCCCCTCGGTGATAAATTCGACGCACTCCCCCTCGCCATTAAAGGTCGCGCCGTGATAGGGGCAACTCACAAAGCCCTTCCAAACACAATGCCCCCATGATAAATAAACGCCACGATGCGGACAGTAATCCCACAAGGCGCGAACCTCGCCGTCTGCATCGCGGAAAAAGACCAAGTCCGTACTCACGATGCGCAGGGCAACCGGCTTTTTCCATCCCACCGCCTTCGCGGGCAGCGCGGGGTACCAATATTCCCGCAAGCCCTTGGGCGGAATACCATAGCGGCTGTCGGTCGTCGACTCCGTCGGCACAAACGGCGGCGTCCGCTCGCCTTGCCTACCTCGCGCGTAGGATTTCCATCCGCCCGGGTAACCGCCCCGAAACGTCTTCCATGCTCGGATCAGCCCCATCTTATGTCCTCCCTCCGCACTGCATTGACAACTTGCCGCGCCTCACTCTTGTGGGCATCGCCACCAGCCAGGGACGCCGGCAACGCTTCCCATCTCACCCTGTATTCCGGCTGTGACTCAGCTTATAATACCCCCTCATTAACCCGCCAACGAAGGAGGTTAGCATGGCAACACGTGGCGACGTCATCGACGCTGACGGTCATATTACCGAAGAAGACAAGCAATTGCGAGACTATATGGAAGCCCCGTACCGGAACCGTCAAAGCACGATCTATCCCCAGGATCACTGGGACCGCTCGCTCGGCGGTACCTTAGGCGAGCAGGCGACGAATGCCCAGAGTTGGCTCGACGCGATGGATAAAGGCGGTGTGTCGCAAGCGGTGCTCTTCCCTACCGCCGGCTTGGGCATCGGCTGGATACGCGAGCCGGACTTCGCCGTGGCGGTCTGCAAAGCCTGGAACAATTTCGTGTCGGAGGAGTTTCAAAAGGCGAGCAGCCGGCTCAAAGGAGTGGCTCTGGTTCCGTTTCAGGACGTACCGGAGGGCGTCAAGGAGCTACGCCGCGCCGTGCAGGAACTCGGTTTGCCGGGTGTGATGTTGCCGGCGGTGGGATTGCGGAAGCCTCTGGGGCACGAGGATTACTGGCCCATTTACGAAGAGGCTGAACGACTGGACTGCATGGTCGGCGTCCACGCCACGGTGAGGGGGCCGGAATACTTTGCGGCGGATAAATTTGATCAGTTCATCGACGTGCATACGCTGTCGCACGCCTTCGCCCAGATGATGCAGATGACCAGCCTGGTGTTGCGGGGCGTACTCGACCGCTTCCCTACCCTGCGCATTGCCTTCATGGAGGCCGGGTGCTCATGGGCGCCCTACTGGGCGGGACGTATGGACGAGGAGTGGGAAATGCGGGGCAAAGTTGAAGCGCCCTTATGCCAGCAGAAACCGAGTGCGTATATTCGCAGTGGGCGCGTCTATTTCCACGCGGAAAACTACGAGCCACTCATCGGCGCCACGGCCAACTACCTGAGTCCGGACGTGCTCTATTATGCGTCCGACTGGCCGCACTGGGATCATGAATTCCCGGAGAACATCGAGCATCTGAGCCGCCGGGAGGACCTGTCGCCGGGGGACAAGACGTGGCTGCTGTCCGGAACCGCCAAAAAGCTCTACAAACTGGATTAAACGGGCACGTCCAAACCGCCCTTTGCCAGTGATACATGATAGGAGAGGAAGAACGATGAGCACAGCAAAAGTGTTTGTTTTCGCACCGGCGGACCCCACCGGAGAAACCCACCAGCGGCTGCAGGATCAGGGATGTGAACTGGTCTTCGGCGATCCGGCCTGGGAAAATCCGAACGAGAACAACGAAGCGGAAATGGCCGCTAGAGCGGCGGGGTGTGAAGCCCTGGTGGGAACCTCGATCCGCAGCTCACCGATTACCAAACGCATTATGGAAAGTTCGAGCCACCTGCGCATTATCGCGAAATACACCATTGGCGTAGACGACATCGATGTGGAGGCAGCCACGGAGTTGGGCATCCTGGTCACCCACAGTCCGACTGAATCGAACTGGGGCGGCGTGGCCGAAGGAACGGTCACGGCCATGCTGACGATGCTCAAAAAGGTTCGAGAACGGGACCGGCATCTGAAAGAAGAGGCTGGATGGAAAGATACCCGGCTCGAGGGCACTTATGTGGGGTCTCGCGCGGACGGCTATGCGGGCATCACCCTCGGGTTAATCGGGTTGGGCCGCGTGGGGGGCCGCGTGGCCACGTTAATGCGGCCGTGGAAGGCGAGAATCCTGGCGTGCGATCCCTACGTTCCGGACGCCAGATTCGACGAACTTGGCGTCGAGCGGGCCGATCTCGATACCGTGCTGCGCGAGTCGGATGTGGTGAGTTTACACGTCGTCCTGAACCGCGAGACGCGGCATATGATCGGGGCGGAGCAATTCGGCATGATGAAGCCCTCCGCGATTTTTATCAACACGGCCAGAGGTTTTTGCGTCGATGAGGTGGCGTTGGTTGAGGCCCTCGAACACAACCGCATCGCCGGAGCTGCAGTGGATGCCTTTGAGTATGAGCCCTTGGCGGTAGACAGTCCCCTGCGCACCTTGGGCGACAAGGTGCTCCTCTCGCCTCATATGATCTCGGCTACCGTGGGCAGCGGCCTCGGTCCGGGTATGAGCTGGGCCACGGAGTCTGTCCTTCAGGCCCTGCGCGGCGAGGTTCCCGATTGTGTCTTCAATCAGGAGGTGATCCCGCTCTGGCAGAGCCGTTTTGGCGGCAAGAGCGTCTGGGGGACGACTCGCTAAACCAGTGATGTGATCGCATGGTGCCTTGGCGATTGGCAGTGGGTCAGCAGTCACCACCATGAAACTGCCACCCATTCCCAGCGCGGCACGCGCCGTGATAAAACAGCCAGGCCAGGTAGCCCCTGTAGCGGACGTGGGTGCCGCCCTCATCGATCGAGCGGTATAATTTATTAGAGATCACACAACACCGTTAAATCTCGTATGGGTCGATAGGGGAGATTAATAGAAACTAGGAAAAGAGAAATCAAAAATTGGCCTTAAAGGAAATTTATCATGATCTAATATGATACATTTATCATAATTTCATAATATTTATTATTTATAAATATTATTGCTGTATAGAATCTATGAAGTATTAATAAAAGAATCTATGAAGTATTAATAAATATTTGTAAGAGCGTGTGAATGGGTGAAATAGGGAGGGCAGATGGCAAAGGCACGCATGCGTGACATTGTAATATTATTGCCTGGGATCACGGGTAGCGTTCTGCGGAAGGACGGTAAGGATTTGTGGGCGATCTCAGGTCAAACAGCATGGAAGACATTGACCAGTGCAGGCTCTTCACTCCAGCAATTAATATTAGAAGAGGATGATCCAGAAGCTGATGAACTTGGGGATGGAATCAAGGCTACTCGGTTGATGCGAGATGCTCATCTAGTTCCAGGGTTGGTCAAAATTGATGGCTATTCGCTGCTCTCCCGACTGATTACGGATAACTTCACAGTGATACATGGCAGTACCGAAGATGACAGCCCAGCGAACTTCTTTGAGTTTCCCTACGATTGGCGGCGTGACAACCGGGTTGCCGCACGCTTGCTGAAACGATTAATCGACCAACGATTACTGCAATGGCGTAAGTATAGCGGCGCTGTGGACGCAAAGGTTATCCTACTGGTACACAGTATGGGCGGGCTAGTCGCCCGCTACTACCTCGAAGTGCTAGAGGGATGGCAAGATTGCCGAGCGTTGATTACTTTTGGCACCCCCTTCCGAGGATCGGTCAATGCTCTGCACTATCTGGCAAACGGATACAAAAAGCTATTTCTGGACCTAACCGATGTGATGCGTTCCTTCACCTCAATTTATCAATTGCTGCCAATTTACAAGATAGTACAGGTTGCTGGCGCGTATCGACGGGTAGCAGAGACCGACGGGATGCCAGGCATCATAAGAGAACGGGCTGAACAGGCGCTGGCATTTCACCGAGCAATAGAGACTGCTGTCACCAATCACTTGGACATCGCTCAGTATCAGGAGAAGAGGTATAAAATAATCCCGATAGTTGGAACCCAGCAGCCAACTTTTCAATCTGCAGCGTTCGCCAATGGTCGCCTGACGGTGAGTCAACAACTCCCGTCCGGCATGGATGCATTATTGGATGGTGGAGATGGGACGGTGCCATATGTGTCAGCAATTCCTATTGAGCTTTCGAATGAATATCGGGAGAGCTTTATTGCAGAGCGACACAGCTCGCTGCAAAACAACAGACGTGTGTTGAGCGATCTGATTAATCGTCTCAAACATACGCAGACTCAAGGATTGGAGGCTATCCGCGGCGCGGAAGTCAGTACGGAAACAGCAGTAAGGGCAGCAATTAAAGTTGACCTTGACGACCTATACCTTGCAGATGAGCCAGTCGTGCTACGTGCCCAGCTTGTGAACATGCATGTACAACCGAAGGCTGTTATACTACGCATTGAACCGGTTGCAGCAGCTAATAGTAGAATCGAGGCCGAGTTTCATGAGGACAGTGATGGATGGACACTTACTGTCGACGCTCTGCCCCGAGGATTGTATCGGATAGAAGTTCGAACGCGCGAGGCTGGCCCTCAGGCTCCAACCTCTGTTCATGATTTGCTTGAGGTGGTAAGGTGAATTTTCTACTCTCAGACTGTTGTGGGAGGTTTATATGGCCTGGGTCTGGCCCAAGGTTGACGAAAAAGGGCTCGCTCGCTTTGTTACCGAAGATGCCGTAAGCCTTGTTACACTACCAATTAATCGACATGATCTCAGTCGTGATTTCGATAGTCGCCGCCAAATAGCCGAAGCCATCTACAAGGCAGTGGCAGAAAAAAATATCCGGTATGTCCCAGAGAAATATCACCCCTCGGCTGCCATCCAACCAATTCGCACCTCAGAAGAAATTCTTGAATCTCCACGCGAAGGAACGTGTCTCGATCTCGCGGTGCTCTTCTGTGGGCTGTGTTTAGGTAATGAGTTGTTACCAGTGTTGGTCGTCATTGAGGGCCACGCATTGGCGGCTGTCTCGCTCACGCATGGGCTCCGTGAATGGGACGCTCTCGACCGGCAGGAACGAGAACTTTTTGAGTATGAGCCGCTCACAGACCCGGACCGACTCCGTGAACTGATTGATAATGGTACATACCTGGCCATTGAGTGTACTGGTTTTGCCTCAAGTAGATGCCTCCCTGGAACTGTTCCTGAAGGGGTTGGTCGGGAAGCCGATGGTCTGTTGCCGTTCGATAGGGCCATTACTGCGGGACGTGAGCAACTTGACCAGATGGCGAGGCCGTTCCGATTCGCGCTCGATATCGCAGTCGCCCACCATTACTGGAAAATGGATGAAGTGATACATCGGACCACTGATGTAGCATCGAGGTTGTCCGTTGGGGTACTAGATGCGCGACTCGACGAGACCTTGCGGCTATATCTTAGCAAGGTGTTCAAGGATGATCAGTATGCACGCTTGGATCAGGCTGGTGAAATTGATCCCGATCGTAGCACCCTTCTCCACCAGGTTTTTGTCGATCTTGAAGTAAAGGAGCGTGGTGACAACCAACCCCGCCGTTTGGGACAGAGGCAGGCAGCCTTATTTGAAGAGTCGCAGCAGCTAGTCGAAGACGTTCCCTTCCCTGATGACCGAAAAGACCTATCGGCGATGGCGTGCTTTCTCAGCGAGCAGTGGTCGAAGATCGTTGTTATTGGTGGGCCTGGACAGGGCAAATCTACTTTGGGTCAGTACGTGGCCCAGGTGCACCGAAAAATTCTTCTCGAAGATCCAGAAGAGTTAGAACTGCTTCCTCGCGCAAGTGCTGAGGCGACAAAACCAGGATTCGTACCTGAGACACCCCGAGTGCCGTTTCGCGTTGTCTTGAAATATTTTGCCCAGTGGCTGGCAGACAGGCCGCAAAATGGGAGTGTGGAAGCTTATCTGGCTGAGCAGATAGGGGGAGGGGCGGCACGGAGCGTGTCTTCAGAAGAAGTCCAGAACATTCTGCGTGCTCGTGCCTGTCTGGTGATCTTTGACGGTTTAGATGAGGTCACTGAGCCCGACTTACGCAACCGCCTACTAAGCCAGGTTGAGGCGTTCCTGGGTCGAGCGGAGCAGTTGGGAGCGAACCTGCAGGTGATAGCGACATCTCGGCCAACTGGCTATAGTGAACAATTTGACCCAGAACAGTTTTGGCACCTCGATCTGCAGCCAATGTCGGTGGAAAAGGTCCGGGATTATGCCCAGAGATGGGCTCGTACCAAAGTACCAGTTGAGGAGGAACAGCGGCGCGTACTGGACACATTAGAAGAATGCCTTCAAGAGGAACACACCCGCTCGCTGCTAACCACACCTCTTCAGGTCACAATCGTTCTCATCATTATCAAAGACGGAGGCCGCCCGCCTGCCCAGCGAGAGGCGTTATTCCATGAGTACTGGGGGACGATCTTTCGCCGAGAAAAGGCCAAGGCGAGAGGTGTTATCCGCACTGAAGAATCATTGCTGTTTGATCTGCACGCCTATCTCGGCTATGTGTTACATCGTCGAGCCGCCAGTGAGAATGTGCGGTCTTTGCTCCCTACAACTGAGTTTGAGAATGTAGTATATGGCTTCTTGCGCGCAAGGGATAGCCGTTCCCGCGATGAGGCCATCGGACAGCAGGCCGCTCAGATGGTGACAGAGGCCAGAGATCGTCTGGTGCTGCTGGTGGAACCAGAGCCTGGTCTTTTCGGCTTTGAATTGCGGTCATTACAGGAGTTCTTTGCTGCGGCCTACCTTGCTCAAACAGCCCAGGACACTCAGCAGCGATTTGATCGCTTGAAGGCTATCGCCCGTTCAGAACACTGGCGCAATGTCAGCTTGTTCTTTGCTGGGCGGATTGTGCGGAATTTCAGTGGCGAGGCTGCCAACGTTCTCGAACTCGTCTGCCGGCCCATTGACCGTGACCTACCCGATTGCTACTTGCGGCGTGGCGCATGGTTGGCATTAGATATTGCAGCAGATGGGGCTTTTGCTGCCAATCGTGATCTGCAATACAACGCTGTAGAATATGCGCTTACAGTGCTCGACAACGCTATTGTCAGTAGAGACAAAGAACATTTGCAGGTTGCATTGCGCCGACTGTCCCCTGAGGATCACCGCGATATCGTCGGTCCACTTCTACGACAGAAATTGGCTTCCTTGCCGCCATGCTATATGGTTGTAGCGCTGGATACCTATGGGCAATTTGTCGACAACCACGGGACCTTTCTCCAGGGACTAGAGACATTGCTCGCTAGCAGTTGGCCTGAGTGTGTGAGATCAGCGTTACATTTGGGATTCCAGCATCGAGCCGATCCGCATTGGTTGGCAGTTCAATTAGAACACCATTGGTCTACCTGGGCCGAGGGGGGAGTATCTACTTTTTGGAAATGGTGGATACAAGACCCTGAGTACGCTGAGCAAGTTCTATTGGCTTGGTCCCCATCAGAAGCTCGTGTCGATCATTTATTGAATTTGCCACATACCCATCGGTACTTTATCCCTAGTCGATCTCATCTATCTCCAAATTGGTACTTTCGTCGCCTACATGGCTCCGTACGCAAATTGACGGATGCCCCCGGGTCACTTGTAGATCAGATGATTGAGACACTTTATTGGCGTAGTGTCTTGTCAATGCTCATCGAAGGTGGCTCTCCTGAGTGTAGCGAGATCATGAAGATAGGAAATACGGAAGTTGCCTTTATCGACCTGGAAAAGTTTCATGAAAGACGCGTGTCGTTAGTCCGTAAGCGAGTGTCGAGTACTCAACTCGAGTGGCGGTTGGAGCACATGGGCCTGATACCACCTCTGAAGATGTGCTTATGGATTCTCTATTGGATGGTCCATGAACCAAATGCAGAGCAAGTCTCAGCTTTCATGAAGGAGCTTCGGACGTGGATTGATAATGGTATAGTATCAGAAGATAAGCCGATTCTTTGGCAGGCGAGAATCTGGCCTTTACTCGGTTTAGCAGCAGAACGTCAGATCAAGGGTGACTCGGAGATACTAAAAAAGCTTCAATCCTACATGAACAGGGCACAAGAGGTTGCTATCAATAAGAAAGTCCTGACAGCCGTGCGTCAGCTAGCTCAAAGGGGATCTAGACAAGACCAGATGGATTTCATGTCAGACCTTCGCATTGGGGAAGTGAGAGGTCTATCCGAATTGACACCTCTCGCTGAGAGACTGGAAATTACTGTCGCTGAACTTGTGAGAATGTATCTTGTCTACTGGAGACGAGAAGGCGAGCAGAAGTATTCTTCGACTGAGATCCGACGTATGTTTTCAGCCATGGAGATGTCTCTAACACAGTCACAAAAATTCTGGCCTCGATTTTGGCCTATTGGGGATGCCAAATGGTCAGTAGACCGGGAAACGTTGAATCAGGGAAAACGACTGCTTACTACAATGATCGAACATTTGCCTCAGCAGTCTGAGGCGCTCGGATTGCTGATTAGCCTGTTTCTCAAAATGCTTGCTTCCGATCTAAATGTTTTGTCACTAGCCCCTTCGCTTCTGTCTGCGATAGGTACCCTCCCCGAGATCAAGAAAGAGGTCTCTCCTTGGTGGTTAGTAAATTTCCTAGTGGATGTTCCGCAGACGCGGTTGTCCAAACTCATTGAATATACCCGACACGAAGACAATGTAGTGCGACAAGGGGCCCTCGCCCTTTGTGAAATACTTACAGACAGCATTTTAGACCACAGATTTACATTCCATTATGCCCACTCCTCATGGAGTAAGTCTGGGTCTCTTCGCTTCGGCTGGCAAATAGGGCTGTCGCTCATTGACGATTCAGAGGCTACAAGAAAGAGGCAAGGAATTACTCTACTAACCTTATCAAATTTTCCAATCACGAAAGCAGCTCGCCGTACTAAGCTTCTGACTGCTCTGGCACAAGCTCGAGAACGGAGTGAGATAACGGCTTGGGCACGATTGCTGCGAGAAATCCCAATATCGAAAGCCAGGGAGTCGGTCTGGCGAGCGTTTCTAGAGTCCATATTCGCTCAACCGCGAACATACTCCCCTCCAATCCTAACAGCCGCCATGGAGCGATACGCCATTCTCGCGGGCAATGCAGACCCGAACATTATAGGCGATGAAACAGCCCTCGGGCTGCCAGCAGTTGGATGATAAACAAGAAGGGAAGCCTGCTCAATTTCAATAGAAGAGGTAAATCATGAGTAAGGTAATTGAACTGTCGGAGAATATCTACGAACGCTTACTGGTCTTGGCTCAACAGCGTCAGTGTACCCCGGAGGAGCTAATTGATACGTGGTTGGCAAATGACGAGCAGGTCCAGTACTTTCAGGCCAATCAACAAATGGTGAGGCAAGGCATTTTGATCTCCATCCCACCGACCCCGATGTCATCCGAAGCAGCATTTACACCGGTTGAGATACCCGGCCCGCCGCTTTCACGCACGATCTTGGATGACCGGCGTTAATGGCCTCGTACTACTTTGACACCAGTGCTCTAGCCAAGCGTTATGTGGTGGAAATCGGCTCATCCTGGGTCCAAGATGTCATCGCTCAGCAGAGCGGGCAGAGTATCTATACATCTATGCTGACCCAGCCTGAGATCGTTAGTGCCTTGCAGCGTCGTGTTCGGGAAGGGCACTTGGAAGCCGACGAGGCGTTGGAGATCGCTCAGCAAGTTGTGGCACATATGAGCCAATCGTACGCACTCATTGCTATCGCACCGCCAGTCATTACACAGGCATGTATGGTGTTGCAAAGGCATCCGTTGCGGGCCTACGATGCCTTGCATCTGGCGTGTGCTCAGGCTGTACGAGAGGTTCTAGAGGGGCAACAGTTGGCAGTGCCGGTGTTCGTAGCCGCAGACAGCACGTTATTGGCGGCGGCCGCCGCCGAGGGGTTTGTAGTTGACAACCCGCTGCAACATGTATAAGAGAACGGCCCTCAATCGCGCTGGCAACCACCGTGGCCGGTTCCACATGCCACTATAGTCTGACACCTGGAGTATGCCGGGGCGTGCGCTTGCACGCTCATCAGCGCCAATCGCCGCTTGCAGATTCGCCGCTGCCATCCATGATCTTATCCTGGATTGACGGTATTTACTGCGACTGGCGCCGTTTGATTGGCCTCACCGTCCTCGATCTGTTTTTCCGTTTTCGATAGGAGGTTTGGCACCAGGCTTTCCGAAAAACCGGAGAGAACACCAAAGATAATGACCAAGGCCAAGTCTCGATACTCCAGGACTTGGCTTGACGAGGCTGATGGCTCGCTCGGGGGCAGAGCGCTGCCGGAGAACGGCGTCGGCAGTATCGTGCCTTCGATCAAGCCGGATTGTAGAAAGTAGTAAAAGATGAGACCTGCTCCCATGCCAATCACGACACGTGAAATAATATAACTATATCGATGCAAGATCTTCACGCCATCTAAGTTGCTCTCTTCCAAGCGCTTCCGGATGCTAATCAACAAGCTGAACGACGCGCCTAAACTCCCGGCCGTAATCGCAGTGAACACAAAATAGATCCGAGCACTTTCTCCAGTAGTTGTATCGAGTAAAAGGCGCGAGAAAGCCGGTATGATATTGGGAAGAAAAAAGAGGAAGAAGGCGAGTACGAATATGATCGTTGCGCGTAAACGAGCTGTTCGGCCATACGATTGTTCAACCTGTTGTTTTTCCTTGGCCCATTGCAGGTCGCTGATCAGACTGATCAATAAGGATTGTTTGTCAATATCTGTATGGCCCGCCGGTTCCGCATCTGTTTTGGGGGTCAATTTATTGAGATAATAACGATACGTATCTCTAGGTAAGACACGTCTAGCCTCCTCGATTCGTCTCGACAACTCCACATCGATCTTTTGCTTCGGAAGTAGCAACGCAATAAGCTGCTCTATGTAATAGGCATTGCGCCATGTCTGCTCGGGAGATAATTTTTCTTTTGTATTTTTTTCCCCTAACAGAAATTCAACTTCTTCATATAGGGATTCATCTTTATTAGTATTTTGGAGATTATCTGTATCACTTTGTAAAATTTTCTTTATTTGTCTATATTCTGTTTTGAGCTTTACATAATACTGACTGACTAATTTTTGTTCCTCCTTATCTAGTCTATTGAAGGGCCAAATGCCTGCTGTCTTTTTCTCAGGTATAATGTCAGTATTATTCATGCCCCGTCTCCCCATATGTGAAAGACCTCTTCAGTTCCCAGACGTATTGTCGCGCGACCATGATACGACCGAAACATCTCCTCCGCAACGATATGGCTGAACCAGCAGCATCAAAGCCTCGATATGTCGTGAGAGCCAGATGCATCAGCAAATCTTGCCAGGGCGGTACATGGGCATCGTCAAAAACGCCTAGGGCGGGGCACACAACCTCTCGAATTGGGCCACAATGTTGTCGATCGCAAAGCGGGTTTCGACCTCACGACGCGCATGTCGGCCCAACTCCTGGCGCAGGAACGGGTTGCGACACAGCCGCGTCAGGGCCTCGGCCAGTCCCGCCGGCTCTTCGGGCGCGACCAGGAGTCCGCTGCGGGCGTCCTCGATGATCTCCTGCAACCCCCCAACAGCGCTGGCGATGACGGGGAGGCCGCACGACATGGCCTCGACCGCCGCCAGGCAAAACGAATCCGCCAGCGAGGGAAAGACGGCGATATCGAGCTGTTGCAAAAACCGCTCGGGATCGGTCACAAAGCCAACAAATCGCACCGAGTCGGTTAAATGGGCCGCGTGTACCATGGCGCGCAACTCCTGTTCCATCGGCCCTGCACCGGCGATGTCAAGCTGCACGCGAGGGCGCAGGTCGGGAGGCAGCAACCCGAGGGCTTGAATTAGGGTATGCTGCCCTTTGCGGCGCGACAGACGTCCCGTGATCCCCAGGCGCAAGGGCGCGGACTCGTTGATGCAGGTGCGTACCGGAGGCGCAAATCGGACGGTATCAATGGGGTTGTAGAGGACTTCGAGCCGGCGTTGCTGCAGCCAGGGCGCATAGGCTTGCGTCTCTTGGGCGGCCCACACAGACGGCACCAGGAACAGATCGATCAGCTGGTCTCTCAGGATCGCTTTCCGCCCCCTTGGCCTGACCTCACCCGGCATCCCCACGTGATTCATCACGTGGGCGCCGACGCACCGGGCCGCCGTGCCAGCGACATAGATATCTTTGTCGACATTCGTCACCACCCAATCCGCCTGGTGGGCCACGAACCACCGGATCAGGCGGGCGATGACCCACGGATTGCCATCAAAACCAAACCGGATCGGCAGCACCTCCAGGCCCTGCTGTCGGCAGATGTCGACGAACACCCCGGGATAGGCGACCACGGAAACCTGATGGCCGCGCTGTGCCAGCGCCGTGCCGAGCGTCAGGATCCACGTCTTCACCCCACTCCAGATTTTCGTGGCATTCACGAAGACGATCCGCATGGGCACCTCAGATGGAGGGGAGATCGGTGATTTTCCACAACCCGAGGCTCTTGCCATACACACGACTCGACCCACGAGGGGAGCACTCGTCGATGACGGCTAAGGGTGGCGGGAAGTGAAAAGGCGCGAGCAAGAAATTGAGCGGTCTCCATTGACCCGTGACAATATTGAGGTTGCAATCCAGACGGGTGTACGTCGTCGCTAAGAGGTAGGTGATCTCGCTCCTGGCCAGATTCTTTAAGGCTTTAAAGATGTCGTGGTAATCTAAATGCGGGAGACAGTCGCGACATAAGACCAAATCGGACGGTGGGAGATCGTCAACCAACAGATCCAGCTTTAAAAATGTTCTCGTCTGGTCGGCATAGCGTCTCTGGTTTGCCTCAATCAGCGCCTGGACGATATCGGCGCCGATATACCGCTCCACCCGCAACGGCACCTGTTGTATCCAGTTCAAATCGCCACAGGGGAGATCCAGAACAGTCCTGATCTTGAACGCGTTGAATAACCTGGGCAATTCCTGCCGCAAGGTCTCCGTTTCCTCCAGTGTCGAGCCCGGCCCCGATGCGGACTCCTGATGCAGCCAGCCGCGGCCCTGGTAGAGCTGCGTAAATACCTGTTCCGCCGATAGCGACCGCAGGTGCCGCCCTTTACGGCGCTTCTTTAGATAATATAGGCCAGGAAAATAGCGCTTAAGGATCGGGTGCATGGCTCTCTTCTGGATTCTCTGCTGGATTGAGGATGAGCGGGGGCAAGCGCCACATGAGCAACAACATCCTCCGTTTCGTACGACCGATAATCATACCATAAAAGCCAGGATTGCAGGAGCCATCGGGCTTCCCGCTGCCTGACTTCCGATATCGGCAAAAGCTCTGGTGCATCACGGGCCGAAATAGGACATGCTATAGTCTGTATAGGGAGCATTCGTCCGCAACGGTTCATCTACCAGATGATCGGCGTTAATTTTAACGCCCGATTGAGTGATGCCATGAACAAGCCTGCTAGCCGTACAACACCTGCGTTGCTCGCTGAGATCACCGCACGCAACCCTGAACACGACGCCCTGATCGACGGAGAGCGCCGCTGGTCCTATGCGGCGTTGAGTGCCGATGTCGCGCGTCTGGCTCAGGCGCTTTTTGCCAACGGAGTGAGACATGGCGACCGGGTCGGCATGCTGGCGGGGAATCGGGCGGAGTGGATACTCGGGCATTTTGCGGCCATGTCGCTTGGCGCCATCACAGTGGGTCTCAATACCTGGTCCACGGCTCGCGAACTCGCCTATCAGCTTGAACACGCGGCCGTCAAATTACTATTCGTTGAGCCCCAGTTTCGACAACGCGATTTTGTCGCCTTGCTGGCCGAGGCCCGGGGTCTCGCGAACGGTCTGCCGCAGCTTCGGCAGGTCGTGGCGCTCGACGCTACCGTACCGGACGTTTGCATCCAGTACGACGCTTGGCGGCGCGCCGGTGACCACGTCGATGCCCGCGCGTTCGCCGGGGCGGTGGCGCAGGTAACGCCGGACGACGTCGCCTGTTTGCTCTATACGTCGGGTTCAACCGCGCGGCCCAAGGGGGTGCCACTCGTGCACTGCGACCTCATCGACAATATGTGGGAAATCGGAGAACGTCAGCATCTGGTTGCCAACGATCGGCTGTGGCTCGCCGTCTCGCTATTCTGGTCATTAGGGTGCGTCAACGCGCTTTTCGCGCTCATCACCCACGGCGGAACGCTGGTGTTACAGCCCCATTTCGATGCGGCGGAGGCGTTACGGCTGATGGAAGCCGAACGCTGCACGGTGTTTTACGGTACGCCCAACATGGCACTCGCGCTTGCCGAGCATCCGGATCGCCCCCGGCGTGATCTGAGTGCCTTGCGCACCGGCGTAACCATTGGCACGCCGGCCCAGGTGCGCCGGGTGGCGGAGCTCGGCGCCAAGCAGATCTGCAACGTGTACGGGCTTACCGAAGCGTATGGCAATTCGACCGTGACCGATGCCAGCCTGCCGCTTGAGAAGCGGATCGTCACGGTTGGACAGGCGCTGGCGGGTGTCGAAGTCGGCATTATCGATCCCGTGACCGGAGCGGCAAAGCGCCCTGGAGTGCTGGGGGAAATCGTGCTGCGGGGTCATCTCACCCCGGGCTATTGGAATGATCCGGAACGAACCGCCGAAGTCCTCACCGGCGATGGCTGGCTGCGCACGGGCGATCTCGGTTGGCTCGACGACGACGGCTACCTCTACTATCGTGGCCGCCTGAAAGAGATGGTCAAGACGGGCGGCATTAACGTGGCGCCGGCAGAGGTCGAAGAAGTGCTCTCTGCCCACCCGGCGGTTGAACTGGCGTTGGTGACCGGTATTCCGGATGAGCGTCTGGATGAAGCGCTTGCCGCGGTGATCGTGTTGCGCCGCGGTCAGCAGGCAGATGCCGACGATCTCTCCGCGCATTGCCGAGCCGAGCTCGCGGCGTACAAGACACCGCGGCACTTTCGCTTTGTCGAGGCCAGCGCGTTGCCGCTGACGACGACGGGTAAATTGCAGCGCAACCGGTTGCCTGAACTCTTTACCCCTCTGACGGGTTTCGTTGCCTGAATCGTCAATCGCATCTCGAATTCGCCAGCGCCTTATCCCAGACGGGCAGCACGCGGCCCGCCTGCCGGTGTCATCAGCTCACCCAACGGCGGCGCGGCATGAGGACGACGCGCAACATGCCGTTTGCCATGCCTATCCCCTCACGATCTACCCATCAGCTTCTCAAGCAGCTGCTCGTAGACGGCATCCGCACGCTGATGCACTTCTTCCTCGGTGAGGGGCTGGATCGGGTGTTCGACCAAGATCAGCCCAAAATCCGGCATGCCCAAGGCATCAGCTTGCGCCCGTCCGGCATTGGCAAATTCCGTGGTGGCAAAGGCGGCGACCGGAATACCGGCTCTTTCAAAAAACACGCTGTCGTGCACACTGCACGTGGTGCAAGAGCCTCAATCCGCCAAGGCCTCAATGACCATATCGCACTGCTGCTCCAGTTCCTTTCGCACCTCCTCCGGGGCCGGACGGGTAAAGGTCGGCTTCATGGTGCGGATAATCCGCTTGGGTTGAAAATCCGCCTGGATACGCTCGGCAAGGCGATCGAGAAAATAGTTGCCATTGGGCTTGCTGATGTCCAGCATGCCAATGACCTTGCCATTCAAATCCGTCACACGGCTGGCCAGCGGCGTGGCGTTTTGCGTTGGCGCTGCGGTTGGATCGTACAGTTTGACCATGGGATCGATCTCCTTCTGTCTGCTTAACCCTCTTCAATCGGCACGGTCACGAGTTGCGTGCCGGAACCACCCCCCCAACCCGTCATTTGTAGGGTGAATCGGCCTGCCGTCCCACCCGCCACCACAAGAATAATCGCCTCCGGCGACATCACTTTGGGAACTAAGGTAGCAGCATCAGCCGGGTCGAGCCACTTCGGCAATCGCGCGACATTAAAGCCTTCTGGGTCCTCCGGGGTAGGCAACAACTCACCCAACGGTCGGCGCACATGT
>Ga0268386_10000880_pt1 | contig 19916 bp, 20 predicted proteins | sample RVTome_15_FD_200260 | JGI IMG/M metagenome (GOLD analysis project Ga0268386, IMG submission 200260) | Soil microbial communities from uranium-contaminated site in the Upper Colorado River Basin, Wyoming, United States - RVT150D86... ...
TGAGGCCGCACCACTTTTCTTGGCTGTGGGCTTGATCCAGTAGGACCATCGGCTACATGATGCCCCGAACGACTGGTACGAAAGGGGCACCGGATGCGATTACGATTCATGGCCGGGCTGATGGTTGGCATCGCCCTCATCTGGTTAGCGTCGTGGGCCCTCGATCTGCCGGTCACACGATCGCTCGCCACGCTGCTGGCAGTTCCCTACGCGGGTCTCACGGCCTATCTCGCGTGGGAGCGCGTCCGGGCCTGATGGGAGTGGAGGCGGTGTGGCTTGGCGACGCTGATCGGCACTTGTTAGCGTCGTTCAGGCAATCTGCGATGTTGACGACCTGCTGAGGCTTGCCCTGCAGCTCTCTGTCTGTGGGGCGGCGTAGGGATTCGTCCATGGCTCGGCTGAACGAGTTCCGCGGCGGTGGCGGCGCGGAGCGCACCGAATACCACGCCCGCGTGGCCCGGGAAACCGTCGTTCAGGACGCGGCGGCTTCGGCTGCCGCGCGGGCATCGCCCGCTTCGTCGGTGGGCGGCCAGACGCCGGCGAGATAGGCGTTGATCGCCTTCGCGGAGCGCTTCCCGTCGCCCATGGCCAGGATGACGGTGGCGGCACCCCGCACGATGTCGCCGCCGGCGAAGACGCCGGGCATGCTGGTCATGCCGTACTCGTCGGTGACGATGTAGCCCCACTGGTTGAGGTCGAGGTCCGGCGCGGTGGAGGTCAGCAGCGGGTTGCTGCGCGTGCCGATCGCCACCACCACCATGTCGCAGTCGATCGTGAGCTCCGAATCCGGCACGGGCTCCGGGCGGCGCCGACCGCCCTCGTCGGGCTCGCCGAGCTCCATCCGCTGGCAGCGCAGGCCGGTCACCCAGCCGCCCTCGTCGCCGACCACCTCGATCGGCGAGAGCAGGAACTCGAAGCGCACGCCCTCCTGCTCGGCGTGGTGGACCTCCTCGGCACGGGCCGGCAGTTCGTCGCGCCCGCGCCGGTAGACGATCACCGCCTCGGCGGCACCCAGCCGGCGCGCGGTGCGGACCGAGTCCATCGCCACGTTGCCGCCACCCACCACGACCACCCGCTGGCCGTGGAGCACGGGCGTATCGGACTCCGGCTGCCAGGCGCCCATCAGGTTGACGCGGGTGAGGTACTCGTTGGCCGAGTAGACGCCCTTGAGATTCTCGCCCGCGACGTCCATGAAGACCGGCAGGCCGGCGCCGACGGCTACGAACACGGCGTCGAAGCGCTCACGGAGCTCCGGCAGCGTGTACGTCTTGCCGATGATCGCGTTCGCCTCGATCTTCACGCCCGCCTCCACCAGCCGATTCACCTCGGCCTGGACGATGTCCTTCGGAAGCCGGAACTCGGGGATGCCGTAGACCAGCACGCCGCCCGCCGCGTGGAAGGCCTCGAAGATCGTGACATCGTGGCCGCGCTTGGCCAGCTCCCCGGCGGCGGTCAGGCCCGCCGGTCCGGAGCCGACGATGGCGACCGTCCGCCCGCTCGGCGCCACGGCGCCGTCGGCGAGCAACTCCGGGTGCGCCTGGGCCCAGTCGGCCACGAAGCGCTCGAGGTGGCCGATGGCGACCGGGTTGCCCTTCTTGCCGCGCAGGCAGAGGCCCTCGCACTGCGTCTCCTGCGGGCACACCCGCCCGGTGATGCAGGGGAGCGCGTTGTCGTCGAGCAGCGAATCCGCCGCGCCGGGCAGGTCGCCCTCGCGGAGGTGCTTGATGAAGCGCGGGATGTTCACCCGGACGGGGCAGCCATCGATGCAGTACGGCTTCGGGCACTGGAGGCAGCGCTCCGCCTCGATGAAGGCGAGCTGCTCGGTGAGGCCCAGGTTGACCTCGCGGAAGTTCACGGCACGCAGCTCGGCGGCCTGCTCGGGCATCGCGACGCGGTCGAGCGCCATGCGCTCCTTGGGGGTGAGCTCCGGGCGATCGGTCATCGGGCCACCTCCGACTCGGCCGGTGCCGGGCGCGTGAGCCCCACGCGGCAGCGCTCACGGAACTCGTTCGCCGCCTGCTCGAAGGTCCGATACGTCCCGAGCCGGTCCGCGAGCAGGTCGAAATCGACCTGGTGGCCGTCGAACTCGGGACCCTCGACGCAGGCGTACCGGTTCTCGCCGTCGACCGATACGCGACAGCCGCCGCACATCCCGGTCCCGTCGACCATGATCGCGTTCAGCGAGACGGTGGTCGGGATGCCGTGCGGGCGCGTCAGCTCGCTGACGGCACGCATCATCGGCACCGGTCCGACGGCGTAGACCGCGTCGATCCCATCGGCCTCGATCAGGTCGGCCAGGGCCTGAGTCACGAAGCCGGCGCGGCCGTAGCTGCCGTCATCGGTGCAGGTGACGACCTCGCCGTTGGCGCGCAGCTCGTCCTCCAGGATGACCCACTCGCGTGAGCGACCGCCGATGACGCTCGTGACCTGGACGCCGTTGCGGTGCAGGCCCTGCGCGATCGGCAGGATGACGGCGGTGCCCACGCCGCCACCCACGCAGACCGCGTGGCCGGCCGTGATCAGCTCGGTCGGCTGTCCGAGCGGACCCGCGACATCGCGGATTTCGTCTCCGGGCTGCAGCTCGACCAGGTCGGCGGTGCTCTTGCCGATCGACTGGATCACCAGGGAGATCGTGCCGGCCGCCGGGTCGGCGTCGGCGATCGTCAGCGGGATGCGCTCGGCGCCGGGTCCCAGGCGGACGATGACGAACTGGCCGGGCTGCCGGATCTCGGCGAGGTGCGGCGCCTCGACCACCAGGCGAGTGACGTTCGGCGACAGCTGCGCGCGCGCGATGATGCGATGCATGCTCCGATGGTCGCCCCGGCGGGCAGCTGAGCCACGCACCAGCGGTCACATCCTCGGGGGCCGAATGACCCGTGCCGATCCGGGATATCCAGGTCAGCCGCCAGGAGCGGTGACCTGCTTGCCCTTCGGCCAGTAGAGCTCCTTCTTGACGTGGAACTCCGGGAAGCCGCGGTCCATGAGGACCCGCTCGACGTTGAGGATCATCTCGGGGTTGCCGCAGATGTAGACGACGGTGCGGTCGGCCCGCAGCGAGAGGTCGTGGCAGACCGACTCGACCACCGCCTCGACGCGGCCGGTACGACCGGTCCAGCCGGCGTTGCGGGGGTCGCTCGCACGCGAGATCGTGGGCTCGTAGCGGACCGGGTAGGTCCCGTCCCGCTCCCACCCTTCGATCACGTCGCGGTACCCGAGCTCTTCGGCGTACGAGCAGCCGTGGAGCATCACCGTCTTCCGAGGAGCATCCATCGTGTCGCGGATCATCGAGATGAAGGGCGCGATGCCGGTCCCGGTCGAGACGTACAGGTGCGTGCGGTCGTCATCGGGCTCGAGGACGAACTTGCCCTTGGGACCGATCATCCGCATCCCGTGGCCGACCGGCAGCCGCCAAAGCAGCGTCGTGAAGCGCATCACCGGCACCAGGCGCACGTAGAACTCGTAGCCGCCGTCACCCGACTCGCGGGGCGGCGAGGCGACCGAGTAGGGACGCTGGACGAGCTTGCCGTCGGTGGTGTAGACGCCGATCGTCATGTACTGGCCGGGCGCGAACGGCACCGGGTCGCCGTCGTACCTCACCCAGAAGTAGGCGAGGTCGTCAGTCTCGTCCACGCGCCGCACGAGGCGGGCGTTGTAGTGATCGGACTCGAGCGAGATCTCGCGCTCGTCCTGGTCGAGGATCGTCACCCGGCCAGTGTAGACGGCGGCCGCGGCCCCACGGGTGCCCGTGCGAACGCTCGGAGCGACGCTACAATCGCCGTCGGCCCCTACCCACGACAGCAGGCACCGCATGCCCGATCGCACGTTCTACCTGACGACCGCCATCTTCTACCCGTCGCCGAAGCCGGCGCTGCACTCGATGTTCGAGGCGATCGGGGCGGACATGGTCGCGCGCTACCACCGCCTGCTGGGGGAGGAGGTCCGGTTCCTCACCGGCGTCGACGAGCACTCGGCGAATGTCGAGCGCGACGCGCGCGCGCAGGGCGTCGATCCGCACGAGCTGATCGACCCCTGGGCTGCCACCTGGCAGGCGACCTTCGAGCGCTATGCGATCAGCTTCGACCGCTTCATCCGCACGACCGATCCCGATCACGCCGTGGCATCGGTCGAGATGGTGCGGCGCGCCATGGCCGCCGGCGACGTGTACGAGGGCGTGTACTCCGGCTGGTTCTGCACAGGGTGCAACGAGTTCAAGACCGACCAGCAGCTCGTCGACGGACGCTGCCCGGACCACCCGACCCTGGAGCCGCAGTGGCTGGAGGAGTCGAACTACTTCTTCCGGCTGTCCGCCTACCAGCAGCGGCTCGAGCGCCTGTACGCGGAGAACCCGTCGTTCTGCGAGCCGGAGCACTTCCGCAACGAGGTGCTCGGCTGGCTCAAAGAGGGTCTGCGCGACTTCTCGATCAGCCGGTCCGGAACGGAATGGGGCATTCCGTTCCCGGACGATCCGGATCACCGGATCTATGTCTGGTACGACGCGCTGACCAACTATCTCACCGGCGCCGGCTTCCCGAACGACGCCGATGCGCTGGCGCGCTGGTGGCCGGCCGACCTCCACGTCATCGGTAAGAACATCACCCGCTTCCACTGCCTGTACTGGCCCGCGATGCTCATGAGCGCGGGGATCCACCTGCCGACGCAGGTGTTCGCCCACGGCTTCATGTATGACGTCGGGGGTCGGCGCATGAGCAAGACCACCGGCAACACCGAGGACCCCGACGAGATGGCCGGTCGCTTCGGCGTCGACGGCGTGCGGTACGCGGTCCTTCGCGAGGTACCGTTCGATCGGGACTCGAACGTGACCCTCGACGGGTTCGTGCGGCGCTACAACGCCGACCTCGCAAACGACCTCGGCAACCTCGTGAACCGCACGGTGAGCATGAGCGCCCGCTACCTTGACGGCGCCCTTCCGCCTCTGGCCGATGCGACCGAGACCGCCGACCGCGAGATCGCGGCGACCGCCGGGCGCGTCGTGGCCGCGTACCACGCGGCGATGGAGCGCAAGCACCTCGACGAGGCGCTGGCCGCGATGATGGAGCTCGTCGGCGCCACCAACGGCTACGCCGAGTCCCAGGCACCATGGGCGCTCCACAAGGCGGGGGAGTCGGTCCGCGTCGGGCAGGTGCTGGCCGTGATGGCCGAGGCGTGCCGGATCGTCGGGCACCTCCTGGCAGCGGTCGCCCCGCACGGGGCACGACGGGTCCACGAACAGCTGGGCGTCCCGGTCCCCTATGACGACCGTGGGGCTGGCGGGCCGGGCTTCGATGTCCTGCTGGCGTGGGGCGGGGGGCCAACCCCGTGGCGGACGGCCACCGCGAGCCCCATCTTCCCGCGGGTCGAGCTGGAGGAGGCGGGCTGAGCCGTCGACGCGCGCCCGAGCGACTGCCGGGGCTGGTCGACTCGCACGCCCATCTCCAGCACGAGCGGTTCGCGACCGACCTCGACGAGGTCCTCGAGCGCGCCCGCGCCGCGGGGATCGAGCGGATCCTGGTTCCCGGCTGGGACCTCGCCTCCTCGGAGGCGGCGCTGGACCTCGTCGAGCGCCATGGACCGATGCTCGACGCGGCGGTCGGTGTCCACCCGCACCACGCGGCCGAGGTCGACGAGTCGGGGTGGCAGCACCTGGCGACCCTCGCCGGCGACCCGCGGACGGCGGCGGTGGGGGAGATCGGGCTCGACTATTTCCGCAACCTGTCGTCGCCGGACGCCCAGCGCGAGGCGCTCGCACGCCAGCTGGCCATCGCGTCCAGGGCGGGGCTGCCGGTGCTCGTCCACGACCGCGACGCCCACGACGACGTCACCGATGCGCTGCTGGCCTGGCCCGACCCGTCGGGGAGGGCGGTGCGCGGCGTCCTGCATGCGTTCTCCGGCGACGCCTCGATGGCGAGCCGGCTGGTCGAGGCGGGCTACCTGGTGAGCTTCGCGCTGCCGGTTGCGTTCCGTTCGGCGATCGGTCCGCGGGCCGCCGCGCCGGCCCTCGCCGCCGGGTCGTTTCTGGTCGAGACCGATGCGCCGTACCTCGGCCCGGACCGCGAGCGACGGAACGAGCCGGTGACGGCTCTGCGCGTGCTCGCCGAGCTCGCGGCGCTCCGCGAGGTGCCCGTTGAGAGCCTCGTCGGGCCGATTCGAGCGGCGTACGAGCGGCTGGTCTCTCGCGGCTGATCGCTTCGCGGCTGACGAACGCTTGCACGCCGACCGACTCAGGTTGGCACGCCGGTTGCATCCGTGATCGGACGTGGCACACGCCACCAACGTGAACATCGAACAGGGAGGGTCCGAACGTATGGGCCAAGTCAACGTCAACAGCGGCGGCTCGGAGCCGGCCGGCAGCAGCGGCGCCGGGTTCATCCTCGGCATCATCATCGCGATCATCGTGATCGCCGCCCTCGTTTACTTCCTCGTCCTGGGTGGCGGGAACGGTGACGCCGATCCGGGCGTGGACGCCGATGGCGACACGAACGGCGAGGTCGATCCGGGCACGGACGACGGGAATACCGACGGCGGCGACGATGTCCAGCCGAGCGGCTGGCGCCTCGTCGACATCGCCTAGTTCGAAGGCGGCCAATTCCTCGCGGCGTCTCGACCCACGTGGTCGGGGCGCCGCTTTCGTATGCGCGGATTCGGTTGACACTCGCGAAGCCGGAGTGCTACCTTGGCCTTAGCACTCTCGATGGTCGAGTGCCAGTCAGCGGTCGCATCGGCCCAGACGGCGCTCCCGCCGGGAGGCGAACTCACCCGTATCAGTTCGCATCGGTTGCGCATCAAGGAGGCATCACGCACTCATGACCACCACGGTCAGCGGCACGGCCACCGGGCTGAAGCCCCTGGGGGACCGCCTTGTCGTCAAGCCCACCCCGCGCGAGGAGATGACCAAGAGCGGCATCGTCCTCCCGGACACCGCAAAGGAGCGCCCGCAGGAGGGCACCGTCCTGTCGGTCGGGCCCGGACGCACTCTCGACGACGGCACTCGCGAGCCCATGGAGGTCAGCGAAGGCCAGAAGGTCCTGTTCCAGAAGTACGCCGGCACCGAGTTCAAGCTCGATGACGAGGATCTCCTGATCCTCTCTCAGAAGGACATCCTGGCCGTCATCGAGTAGCGGCCGCCCAGATCAGACCGATGCGCCGCGCTGACCGCGCGGCGACACCCAAGGAGGATTGACAGAACCGTGGCGAAGCAGCTGCTGTTCGAGGAAGAGGCGCGTCGCTCACTGAAGCGCGGCGTCGACAAGATGGCCGATGCCGTCAAGGTCACGCTCGGCCCCCGCGGCCGATACGCCCTCCTCGACAAGAAATTCGGCGCACCGACCATCACCAATGACGGTGTGACCATTGCCCGCGACATCGAGCTCGAGGACCCGTACGAGAACATGGGTGCCCAGCTGCTCGAGGAGGTCGCGACGAAGACCAACGACGTCGCCGGCGACGGCACCACGACGAGCATCGTGCTCGCGCAGGCCATCATCACCGAGGGCCTCAAGAACGTCACCGCCGGGTCGAACCCGATGGCCCTCAAGCGCGGCATCACCAAGGGCGTCGAGGCGATCGTCGAGGAGATCAAGCGCCTCAGCAAGCCGGTCCAGACGACCGACGACATCGCCCACATCGCCGCCATCAGCGCTCGTGACACAGAGATCGGCGAGATGATCGCCCAGGTCATGGACAAGGTCGGCAAGGACGGCGTCGTCACCGTCGAGGAGAGCCAGGGGCTCAAGATGGAGACCGAGTACGTCGAGGGCATGGCGCTCGACCGCGGCTACATCAGCCCGTACATGGTCACGTCGACCGAGGGCGGCAAGCTCGAGGCGAGCCTCGACCAGCCGTACGTCCTGGTCACCGACAAGAAGATCAGCGCGGTCGCGGACATCCTCCCGACCCTCGAGAAGACGGTCCAGACCGGCAAGCCGCTCCTCATCATCGCCGAGGACGTCGATGGCGAGGCGCTGGCGACCCTCGTGGTCAACAAGCTGCGCGGCACGATCAACGTGCTCGCGGTCAAGGCCCCGGGCTTCGGCGATCGCCGCAAGGCCATGCTCGAGGACATCGCCACCCTGACCGGTGCGCGGGTCATCAGCGAGGAGGTCGGCCGCAAGCTCGACAGCGTGCAGCTCGAGGATCTTGGCCAGGCGCGCCGCGTCACGGCCAACAAGGACACGACCACGATCATCGAGGGCAAGGGCTCCGAGGCTTCGATCAAGGCCCGCATCAGCCAGATCAAGCTCCAGGTCGAGGACACCACCAGTGACTTCGATCGCGAGAAGCTCCAGGAGCGCCTCGCCAAGCTGTCCGGCGGCGTCGCGGTGCTGAAGGTCGGCGCGGCCACCGAGGTCGAGCTGAAGGAGAAGAAGCACCGCATCGAGGACGCGCTCTCGGCGGCCCGTGCGGGCGTCGAGGAGGGCATGGTCGCCGGTGGCGGCTCGGTCCTCATCCACTCGATCCCCGCGCTCGACAAGGTCGAGGTGCTCGGTGACGAGGCGGTCGGCGTCAACATCCTGCGCCGCGCGCTGGAGGAGCCGCTCCGTCAGATCGCCATCAACGCCGGCAAGGAAGGCTCGGTCGTCGTCGAGGCCGTCCGCAAAATGAAGCCGGGGCACGGCTACGACGCCCAGAAGGGCGAGTACGTCGACCTGTTCGCGACCGGCGTCATCGACCCGGCCAAGGTGACCCGATCGGCGCTCGAGAACGCCGCGTCGGTCGCCGGCCTGCTCATCACCACCGAGACGGTCATCACTGACCTCCCGGAGAAGGAGCGGTCGATGCCGGGCATGCCGCCTGGCGGCGGGATGGACTTCTAGAGGGTCCACGAGCGTCCGCCGGTGTCCGTCACCGGCCGGATTGAGCTCGAGAGGCGGGTATCCCATCCGTGGGAGCCCGCCTCTCGTGCTGCCGGGATTGCCACCGGCCGTCGCTGCCAGACCGGTCGCGGCGTCGGAGACGTTGCCGGGCTTCGCGGAGCCTCCGATGCCGCAAGGTTACGGGCTGACCCGCTGGGCCACCCGCCGCCGGCTGGTCCGAGAGTTACGGCAGCTGCCGCTCGGTCGAACCGTAGGGGTCATAGCGGGTTAGGAACGCGGCGTCGCTCTCGGCAAGGCGCCGCTGGACGTTGAGCCAGTAGGCGTCGCGCTCGTCCGGATCGCGGATGGAGCGGCGGTCGAAGGGACGCAGGCCGCGGATCCACGCCACGAGGCCAGTGGACTCGCGCCGTGCGCGGAGTGCCGCGAGCTCGAGCTCCAGCGCCGTCATGTCGCCGTATCGTCGTCTCGACATTTGAGACGGCTGCCGCTGACGATCGCACGTTGGATCGTGGCGGGCAGCATGTCGTTAGTCATTGGAGTCATAGGGCGCCTTTCTTGTTCGGGCACGGAATCACCCATACCGCGGCCAAGAGATGCGCTCTGACAGGTGACTGCGGTGAAACGTGACCAATACCGGTCGATTAGGTGCCGCAACCACGGACTTCGGGCGGGCGGAGCCTCGAAGTGTCCCCAGAGGGATTCCCCTGTAGTGAGATGCGCGACAGAGTCGGCTCAGACAGCATACCACCGCGAGCCGGCAAACGCGAACAAACGTTCTAGACTCGCGCGCATGACGGGGAAGGGGCTGACCGAGTGCTGGCGCACTCAAAGGCCCCGGCATCTGCCGGGCCTTCGTCGTTCGGGCGCAAGCCGGGTAGTGCGGTTTCCTTCAGCCGATTCCTGCGCGATTCCGATGTCCGCCACCGGAGGCGTGCCAGCGCCGCGCTTGCGCCACGCCTCGACAGACGCGCGGTTCCTAGTCACCGATGTACTCCCAGTCGTCAGCGACGGGACGAACCCAGTACTCCACCTCGGTGTCCTCGCCCAGGACGATGCACATGGCGCGCGAAGATGAGCCGTCGGGGAGCTCGACAGACTCCTCGGTCACGTAGGCATCCGCTCGGCTGGTGCGATCGATCGGCGCACCTTCGATCCCCAATGCGAGCGGCGACGCCACTCCGCCGAAGTCGAGCTCCGTTCCCGGAGGGAATCCGCAGCCTCCCGGCGCCTGATCGAAGACGTAGTCCGTGCACGCCGATCCGGACACAGCCGCCACGGCGTAGCACAGCTGTATGAAGGATCGACGCCACCGCCGTGGGGTCCTGCCACTGAACACGCAACGAGGATACGAGGGATGACTACCAGCGTGGATACGTTAGGGATCCACGCGGCATCTTTGGGCTTCCGAGCCCCAATGGTCCACCGTGAGGCGGCACGATCTGGCCATGCGGCGCCGATCACCGCGTCCTACACTCGCGGCGTCGCGATCCAGCACGCAGGAAGGATGCTCATGCCCGGCCACCTCCGACGTCGTAGCCTCGTCATCACCCTGACGCTCGGCCTGCTGGCCGGCCTGCTGCCGCAGGCGGCCCTCGCGGCAGCCCCGACCCTTACCACCAGCATCGTCAAGAGTGGCCTCGCCTACCCTTGGGACATCGGGTTCCTGCCGGACGGCCAGATGGTCGTCACTGAGCGCCCGGGACGCATCCGCGTCTACGCCAGCGGCTCGCCGGGAGCCGCCCTCGTGCGGACGATCACCGTCCCGTCCGTCCGCGCGGAGGGCGAGGCCGGCCTGATGGGGCTGGCGGTCGACGTCGACTTCGCGTCTAACGGCTACGTCTACGTCTGTGCCTCGCGGCAGCACAGCGGCAGCGGCGGCCTCTGGCGAAACGAGGTGCTGCGCTACAAGGTCAGCGCGGCGGGCGGCGCCTGGAGCGCACCCACCAGGATCCTCGGTGGCATGGTGGCGAACACGATTCACAACGGCTGCGCGGTCGAGATGGACCGATTCGGGCGGCTGTGGGTGAGCATGGGCGACGCCGCCGACGGGAACCTCGCCCAGAACCGGAACAGCCTCAACGGCAAGATCCTGCGGATGAACCGCGAGGGCGGCACTCCGACCGACAACCCGGTCATCGGCGGCGTGAAGAACATCGTGTACTCGATGGGCCATCGCAACGTGCAGGGCATCGCCATCCGACCGGGCACCGACCAGGTGTACGCCGTCGAGCACGGCCCGAGCGTGAACGACGAGATCAATCGCATCGTGGCGGGCGGCAACTACGGCTGGCCGTGCCATACCGGGGCGAGCACGGCCGCCTGTGGCTCATCGGCGACCACCATCGGTTCGTTGTGGGCTTCGGGCGGCTCGACGATCGCCACCTCCGGCGGCACGTTCGTCGGCGGCTCGCAGTGGGGCGATTACAACGGCCAGCTGTTCGTCACCACGCTGAAGGAGCAGGACGTTCGGCGCTTCTCGATCAACGCGGCGGGCACCAGCCTGGGCGGCCCGGCGACCCACTTCGACGGCACGTGGAGCCGGCTGCGGGCATCGGTCCTCGGCCCCGGCGGGCAGCTGTACGTCACCACCTCCGACGGCAGCGACCAGGTGATCCGCATCAGCCCGGCGACGCGATCGGTGAACCGCATCTCCGGGGCGGACCGCTACGCGACCGCGGCGGCGCTCAGCGCCTCGGCGTATCCGTCGGGGGCGACCGACGTCATGATCGCCACCGGCGCCAACTTCCCCGATGCCCTGGCCGGCAGCGCGACGGCCGGCCGCCTGGGGATGCCCGTGCTGCTGACCTCGCCGACACGGCTCCCCGCGGCGACGACCGCGGAGCTCAACCGGCTCAAGCCGCAGCGCATCTGGGTGCTCGGCGGGACGAGCGTGGTCAGCGAGGGCGTCCGAGCGGCCCTCGTCCCGTACGCATCGAGCGGCCAGGTGACCCGCGTATCGGGCGCCGATCGCTATGCGACCGCGGCGCAGATCAGCATGCGCTGGTACGCGCCCGGCGTGCAGGCCGCCTTCGTGGCGGTCGGGACCAACTTCGCCGATGCGCTCGCCGGAGCACCGGCCGCTGCGCTTCGCGACTCGCCGCTCCTGCTCGTGGGCTCGGGAAGCATCCCGTCCTCGACCGCGGCGGAGCTCAACCGGCTCAAGCCGCAGCGCATCTACGTGCTCGGGGGCACCGGGGTGATCAGCAATGCCGTGGCCACGGCGCTGGACGCCTACACGACCGGCCCCGTGACCCGGCTGGCCGGCGCCAACCGGTACGCGACGGCCGAGGCGATCATCCGGGCCTTCTGGACGAAGTCGGTCCGCGCGTACGTCGCGAGCGGCGCGAACTTCCCGGATGCGCTGGCCGGCGGTGCGGTCGCTGGGCGCGACGGCGTGCCGATGCTCCTCTCGGAGGCGAGCTTCGTGCCGCTCCACACCGGCCAGCAGGCCCTGCGGCTGTCGCCGCGACAGCTGACCATGCTCGGCGGCACGGGTGCGCTCAATGGCGCGGTCGAGGCGAGGCTCAAGCGACTGCTCGCCACGCCCTGATTTGTCGATCCGGGCGTCACGCGGGTCGTCGCAGGATCGAGCGGCGCCGGATGCGCGCCGCCCGATGGAGGTGACCTGATGCGCTACGTCCTGTTCAACTGGCTCAGCCCCGAGGACTTCGCCACGTGGGAGGGGTGGACCGAGGAGGAGCGGCAGGCCGACATCCAGCGGCACCTGGACTGGTTCGGACGGCACCGCGAGCACATCGTGGGCGGCGAGGAGCTCGACGAGCCGCGGACGGTGAAGACGCTGCGCCGTGGCCGCCAGGGGGAGGGCGTGATCGTGACCGACGGACCGTACGTCGAGTCGAAGGAGATCCTCGGCGGGTTCGTGATCCTCGAGGCCGTCGACATCGACGAGGCGACCGCCATCGCCTCGGAATGGCCGTCCCTCGAGGAGATGCCGAACTCGACCGTGCAGCTCCAACCGGCGTTCGTGCGGGAGTGACCGGGGCTGGCACGGCGGCTGCTTAGAAGGGTGCCATGGAAGTCCTCGTCGCCCTCATCGTGCTCGTGGCAGGCCTGCTGCTGGAGCGCTCGCGCCCCGCGGCCGACCCCGTCCGCACCCGCGTCCGCCGCGACTGACCGCGTCTCGGGTCGCCCGCCCGGATCGGTCTAGAATCGTGGGGATGTCCCTCGACACCCCCACCACGCCGCCCCAACGCGCCCGCCTGTCCCCACGGGAGATCTTGGCCCGCCTCAACGAGCCGCAGCGGGAGGCGGTCTCGCACCTCACCGGGCCGCTGCTCATCCTGGCTGGCGCGGGGAGCGGCAAGACGCGGGTCCTCGCGCACCGCGTGGCCTACCTGGTGGCCACCAGCTACCATCCGTGGCAGATCCTCGCGGTCACCTTCACGAACAAGGCAGCGGGCGAGATGCGGGAGCGCATCGCGGGCCTGATCGGCGAGGAGGCGGCGCGCGACGCCGCCATCGGTACCTTTCACGCCATCTGCGCCCGGATCCTGCGCCGCGACGGCGGCGTCATCGGCCTGACGCGGAGCTTCACGATCTACGACCGGGCGGACCAGGTGGCGCTCGTCAAGGGCGTCCTGCGCCGGCTGGACCTCGACGAGAAGCGCTTCGCGCCGAACGGCATGCTCGCCTGGATCGGCCAGCGCAAGGACGAGCTGGCCGATGTCGCCACCGCCAGGCGCCAGGCGGCGAACTACTACGACGAGACTGCTGCTCGCGTGTACGAGGCGTACCAGCGGCAGCTGGCCGAAGACGACGCCGTCGACTTCGACGATCTCCTGATGCGAACGGTCTTCCTGTTCGAGCAGCACCCCGACGTGCTTGCCCGCTACCAGGGCCGCTGGCAGCAGATCATGGTCGACGAGTACCAGGACACGAACCGCGCCCAGTACCTCATCTGCCGCCACCTGTCCGCCAAGCATCGGAACCTGGCCGTGGTGGGGGACGACGACCAATCGATCTACTCCTGGCGCGGCGCCGACCTGCGCAACATCCTGGACTTCGAGTCCGATAACCCCGACGCCAAGGTCGTGAAGCTCGAGCAGAACTACCGCTCGACCCAGACGATCCTGGACGCCGCCCACGCCGTCGTCAGCCGCAACGCGGGTCGCAAGGACAAGAAGCTGTGGACCGATCGCGGCAGCGGCACGCAGATCACGCTCTTCGACGCGTACAACGAGTACGAGGAGGCCGAGTTCGTCGCGCGCCAGGTCGAGAAGCTGGTCGGTGCCGGACGCCGCGGCGGGATGGCCGCCCTGCTCACCAGCCGAGCCGACGACGAGGACGGCACGCTCAAGTACGGCGACATCGCCATCGCCTACCGGATCAACGCCCAGTCCCGGGTGCTGGAAGAGTCGCTGATGCGCTTCGGCATCCCGTACCAGCTGGTGGGCGGCACCCGCTTCTACGAGCGGCGCGAGGTGAAGGACGCCCTGGCCTACGTCCGCCTGGCCCGCAACCCGGCCGACCGCGTGGCCCTCGGCCGGATCATCAACGTGCCGGCGCGGGGAATCGGGGCCAAGACGGTCGAGGAGCTCGGGGCGTGGGCGGAGGCGCGCGGCGTGAACCTGTGGCAGGCGGTCGAGCAGGCGGGGGAGAATCCGAATTTGGTTCCCCGCGCACGGGCGCAGCTCGGCGTCTTCGCCGAGCTCATGCGCGGCCTGATGGCGATGGTGCCGAACGAGCCGCCGTCGGCGGTCTTCGACGCGGCGCTCGAGCGCTCCGGCCTCCAGGCGGCGATCAACGACGGCACCGACGAGGGGGAGGAGCGCTGGGCGAACGTCCTCGAGCTGCGCGGTCACGCCGCCGAGTTCGACGAGATCGCCCCGCCCGAGGGCCTCGCGCGCTTCCTGGAGGAAGTGGCGCTGGTCAGCGACCAGGACGAGCTGCAGGAGGCGCCCGACCGCGTCACGCTGATCACGCTGCACGCCGCCAAGGGGCTCGAATTCCCGGTCGTCTTCATCGTCGGGCTCGAAGAGGGGCTGCTGCCCCACCGCCGTGCTCTGGAGGACGAGCGCGAACTCGAGGAGGAGCGCCGCCTGGCCTACGTCGGGATGACCCGTGCCAAGGATCGGCTGTACCTGGTCCATGCGCACCATCGGTCCACCTATGGCGTGGGCGCCCAGGCCGATCCGTCCCGCTTCCTGTCCGAGCTGCCTGAGGACCTGCTGGCGGCCGAGCGCTCCGCAGCGCCGTTCCGACGGGGCGGCGAGCGGTGGGCGGGCACCGACGACGAGGGCGGCTGGATGCCGAGCGGCTATCGCTCGCCGACGAGGCGGGTGCAGGAGCCGCTGCGACCGGTCTCGCTGCCCGACCTGTCGGCACCGCGGCCGGTCGGGCGCCAGCTGGACGCCGCCCGGGAGCGGGTCGCGTCGGCGAAGTACGAGGGCGCCGCGGCGGTGGACCTCGGGAGCGGGACGTTCTCGGCGCCGGGGGCCGGCGACGCGCTCGGTGCCGAGGAGGCGCCCACGTGGCGTGCCGGGGACCGGGTGCGGCACGGTCGCTTCGGTGACGGGATCGTGGTCAGCAGCCGGATCGTGAAGGGCGACGAGGAGGTCACCGTCGCCTTCATCGGCGAGGGCGTGAAGCGGCTGATCGCGGCCTATGCTGGACTCGAACGGGTGTGAACGGAGGACCGATGACGACCCAGCGCCTGATCGAGGAGCTGACGGCGGCGCGCCAGGCGCTCATGGAGCTCCTCGATCGAGTATCACCCGGGTCGATGACCACGCCGGGCCTGGTGGGCGACTGGAGCGGACGCGAGCTGATCGCCCACGTCGGCTACTGGGCCGGCAACGCGGTCGAGGTCATCCACGCCGTCGAGGAGGGTCGCGCCGACGAGGTCGGGGAGGGAAGGCCGCCGACGGAAGAGGTGAACGAGACGGTCGCGCGGATCGCGCGAGAGACCGACCTGGCCACGGTGCGCAAGCGGGAGGCGGCATCGGTCGAGGCCCTCGTCGAGCGACTGCGGCGACTGGAGCCGGGCCTGCTGGGAACGCCGCTCCCGGATGGCGCGACGCTCGAGCTGGGCATTGCGGAGGACGGGGCGGACCACTACCGGCAGCATGCCGAGGATCTGCGCCAGGCCCTATCGGAGGGCGCCCGTGGCTGAGTCGCTGCTCGACCGCCTCGGCGCGTCACGCCAGGCGTTCCTCGACGCGCTCGAAGCGGTCGACGCCGACCTCGTCACCGTTCCGGGCGTGATGGAGGACTGGAGCGTGCGCGACATCGTCGTCCATGTGGCCGCCTGGTGCGAGCACGCGACCGATGCCCTGGAGCTGGCCGCCGCCGGCCGCGGTGACGAGTTCGCCTACTCGACCGGTGAGACCGATGCGATGAACGTGCGGATTCTCGAGGAGGCGCGCCGAACATCGGCGCGCGCCGCCCTGGAGCGCGAGGACGCGGCGTTCTCGGCGTTCCGTGCGCGCGTCGGCGGGCTCGATCCGGCGCTCCTGCCCCTGCGGCTCGGCAACGGCGACACCGTGGAGGAGGTCATCGCCTACGACGGCCCCGACCACTACGCCGAGCACACCGAGCATCTGCGGGCCTGGTTCACACCCGAGGACCATGATGGCGCCGAGGACGTCCTTGATGATGCCTGACCTGGTCCGCTGGTCTGGTCAACCAACCCGGTGACCGCGACCGATCCCGCCGCGCGGTACGCGAGGCTTCCAGAAGCATCGCGCGGGGAGTGAGACTGTCGGCGTGATCGGGGTCGATCAGACCGATGGCGAGAGGCGCCGCTAGACTCGGGCCCGATGACCGGCACCGATGCGGCCGAGCGCGCCGCCAGGCTTCGCGCCCTGCTGAACGAGGCGAACCACCGCTACCACGTACTCGACGCGCCCGCGATCAGCGATCGCGAGTACGACCTGCACTTCCGGGAGCTCGTCGAGCTGGAGGCGGCACACCCGGAGCTGGTCACCCCGGACTCCCCGACGCAACGGGTCGGGGCGCCGACCGAGGGCGGTTTCCCCTCGGTCCGCCATGACGTGCCGATGCTCAGCCTCGGCAATGCCTTCACCCATGACGAGCTCCGCGAATTCGACGCCCGCGTGCGCCGCGGCCTGGGCCCGGGCGAGGAGGATCGGTCGGTCGGGTACGTCTGCGAGCTGAAGATCGACGGGCTGGCGATCAGCCTGCGCTACGAGGGTCGGCGCTTCGTCCGCGGCGCGACCCGCGGTGACGGGACGACCGGTGAGGACGTGACGCCGAACCTGCGGACCGTGCGCGCCATCCCGATGCGGCTCCACGAGGACCCGCCGGGGGAGACGCTCGAGGTCCGGGGCGAGGTGTTCATGCCGCGCGGCGCGTTCGCGGCCCTCAACGAGCAGCTCGAGCGCGAGGGGAAGCCGCTCTACGCCAACGCGCGCAACACGACCGCCGGCACGGTTCGCCAGAAGGATCCCGCCGTCACCGCCTCGCGCCGGCTCAGCCTCTGGACCTACCAGCTGGTCGGCGCGCATGGGCTGGCGACCCACTCCGACTCGCTCGAGCTGCTCCGACGGCTGGGCTTCCCGGTCAACCCGATCACGCGCCGGGTCGAGGGGATCGAGGCGGTGATCGCCTTCACCGAGGAATGGGCCGAAGCGCGCAAAGCGCTCGACTACGAGACCGACGGGATCGTCATCAAGGTGGACTCGCTCGCGGACCAGGCCGCTCTCGGGTTCGTCTCGCGGGCCCCGCGCTGGGCGACCGCCTACAAGTTCCCCGCGGAGCAGGTGACCACCAAGCTCGAGGAGATCGAGGTCTACGTCGGGCGGACCGGCGCCATGACCCCGGTCGCGCACGTGACGCCGGTCTTCGTGGGCGGCACCACCGTCCGCAACGCGACGTTGCACAACATCGACGAGATTCGTCGCAAGGACCTGCGGGTCGGCGACACCGTCGTGCTCCAGCGGGCCGGCGACGTGATCCCGGAGGTGGTGAGCGCCGTCGTCGACGCACGGGACGGCAGCGAGACGGTCTGGGAGATGCCGGCCCACTGCCCGGTGTGCGGCACCGAGGCGCTCCGTGAGGAGGGGGAGGTCGTCACCCGCTGCCCGAACCCGTACTGCCCGGCGCAGCGCATCGGCGGGCTGCTCCACTTCAGCGGGCGCGGCGGCATGGACGTGGACGGGCTGGGGGCGAAGATCATGATGCAGCTCGTCGAGCGCGACCTCGTCCAGGAGCCGGCCGACGTCTTCCGGCTCGACGTCGACACGCTCGAGGGCCTCGAGCGCCTCGGCCGCAAGTCCGCCGAGAACCTCCACGCCGCCATCGGGGCGGCCCGCCAGCGTCCGCTGAGCCGCATCCTCAACTCGCTCGGCATCCGGCACGTCGGCGAGCAGACCGCGATCGACCTCGCCGCCTGGCTGACGCGCGAGCTTCCGCGCTCCGAGGACGAGACCGATGCCGACTGGACCCGGCGCGCCGCGGATCGGCTGCGCGCCGCCTCGGTCGAGGAGCTCACCGCGGTCTACGGCATTGGCCAGGTCGTCGCCGAGGGGATTCGTCGCTTCTTCGACGACGAGCACACCGCCGGCACGCTCCACCGCCTGCTCGAGGCGGGCGTCAGCGCCGACGCACCCGAGCCCGGCGCTGCGGAGGAGCCCACGGAGGGACCGCTGAGCGGCAAGACCGTGGTCGTGACCGGCACGCTCCCGGGCCTCAGCCGATCCGAGGCCGAGGATGCGATCCGCGCCGCCGGTGGCCATGCGGCGTCATCGGTATCCGCGAAGACGGATTACCTGCTTGCCGGCGACAAGGCCGGGAGCAAGCTGGCCAAGGCCGAGAAGCTCGGCGTCCCCGTGCTGGACGAGGACGGCTTCCGGCGATTGTTGAAGGCGGGCACATGACCGATGCGATCCGCGCGGCGCTCGAGGGCGCGGGCGCCTACCTGACCCAGCACCCGGACGGAGCGCGCTACACCGACTCGATCGCCATCGCCCGGCTCGAGTCCGGGCTGCGCGTCGAGGTCGACGGCCCGAACGACGAGCGGCTGGTGACCGACATGCCATCGGCCGTCGGCGGGTCCGGCTCGGCGCCCAGTCCCGGGTGGTTCCTGCGGGCGGCCGTCGCCGCCTGCGCGCTGTCGCTCGCCACGATGCGCGCCGCCGAAGTGCGCATGACGGGGTTCCGCTGCGAGGTCGAGGTCGACAGCGAGTCCGACGACCGCGGCATCCTGGGCCTGGACCCGTCGACGCCCGGCGGGCCGCTCTCGATGCGCATCGCGTTCCGGATGGCGGCCGATGGGGCGAACCTCGCCCAGCTCGAGGAGATCGCGGTGTGGGCGGCCGACCACTGCCCCGTGTCCGACGCCGTCCGACGCGGCGTGCCGCTCCACATCGAGGTGACGACCGCGTGAAGGTCGGCGACGGGTGAGCGCCGGCGCGCCTGACCGCGTCACGCTCGCCGCCTTCGTCCTGGCGGTGCTGTTCGCGGGGGCGAATGGGCTCGCCATCGGGTTCAGCAACGATGAGCTGGCGCCCTACTGGGGCGCGACGCTGCGGTTCCTGGCGGCCGGCCTGGTGTGCGCCGCGATCGTGCTCGTTCGGCGCTACCCGATCCCGCGCGGCCGGGCGCTGCTGGGCATGGCGCTGTATGGGGTCCTCGCCATCGCCTTCGCGTTCGGGCTGCTGTACTGGGCGCTCGTCGAGGTGCCGACGGGCGTCGGGGTGGTCATCCTGGCCCTCGTCCCGCTGCTCACGCTGATGCTGGCGGTGATCCAGCGCGTGGAGCCGTTCCGATGGTTGGCCGTCGTCGGCGCGCTGGTGGCGGCTGCGGGCGTCGCGATCATCTCCGCCGACCAGCTCGCCGGCCGCGTCCCGCCCCTCCCGATGCTCGCGGTGCTCGTGGCGGCCGCCGCCATCGCGCAGAGCTCGGTCCTGATCAAGCGGCTGCCGGAGGTCCATCCGATCACGACCAACGCCATTGCCATGCTGGTCGGCGCCGCCGTCCTGGCCGCGGCCTCGATGGCGCTCGGCGAGTCATGGATCCTGCCGAGAGAGGCGCCGACCTGGGTGGCGATCGGCTATCTCGTGATCGTCGGCACGGTGGTCGTCTACTCGCTGGGGCTGTTCGTGCTGACCCGCTGGACAGCCTCGT
>Ga0268386_10000881_pt1 | contig 19912 bp, 17 predicted proteins | sample RVTome_15_FD_200260 | JGI IMG/M metagenome (GOLD analysis project Ga0268386, IMG submission 200260) | Soil microbial communities from uranium-contaminated site in the Upper Colorado River Basin, Wyoming, United States - RVT150D86... ...
CACCGCCTCCGGACGATCCCTCTCTTTCATCGAGGACTACATCCGCGAGACCGTTCTGCCTCTTTACGCCAACACTCACACCGAAACCTCGGGCACGGGACTCCAGACCACCCGTTTTCGGGAGGAAGCCCGGGCGATCATTCGGGCGAGCGTCGGCGCCGGTGTCGAACATGCCGTGATCTTCTCCGGGTCGGGTTCCACCGGAGCCGTCGACCGGTTGATCAGCATTCTCGGAATCAGGGTCCCGGCCGCCCTCGATGACCGCTTCGGGCTCTCGGGTTCCATACCCAGTGATCAGCGCCCCGTGGTGTTCGTCGGGCCCTACGAACATCACTCCAACGAGTTGCCCTGGCGCGAGTCGACGGCCGATGTTGTTGAGATCGCCGAAGACGAGGACGGTCACGTGGACCTCGACGATCTCGAACACAGGCTGAACGAGTTTGCCGACCGGCCACTGCGCATCGGTTCGTTCTCAGCTGCCTCCAACGTCACCGGAATAATCACCGACACTTCTGCCATCTCCACGCTTCTCCACCGGCACGGGGCGCTCTCGTTCTGGGACTTCGCGGCTGCTGCCCCCTATGTCGGAATCGACATGCGCTCCTCCGAGGACAACCTCGACTACAAGGACGCGATTTTCCTCTCGCCCCACAAGTTCATAGGTGGGCCGGGCACACCGGGAGTGCTCGTGGTCCGTCGGGACCTGCTCTCCAACCGGGTTCCATCCGTCCCGGGCGGCGGCACCGTCACCTATGTCAACTCACAGGAACATCACTATGTGACGGACCCCGAACATCGCGAGGAGGGAGGGACCCCGGCCATCATCGAGTCGATCAGAGCAGGTCTGGTCTTTCAACTGAAAGAAGCGGTCGGTGTCCCTGAGATCAGACGGAGGGAGGAGGACTTCATCGGCCGGGCGATCGAAAGATGGTCAGCCGATCCCAACCTGCTGATTCTCGGCAATGCAAAGGCGGATCGTTTGTCGATTGTTTCGTTCGTGGTGCGATACGGGGATCGTTTCCTGCATCACAACTACGTGGTCGCCCTCCTCAACGACCTCTTCGGCATCCAGGCCCGGGGTGGGTGCTCCTGTGCCGGACCTTATGGACATCGCCTCCTCGGCATCGACACTGCCACGAGCCACCGCATCGAGACTCAGATCGGCAAGGGTTGTGAGGTCATCAAACCCGGATGGGTAAGAGTCAACTTCAATTACTTCATCAGCGAAGCCGAGTTCGAGTACATCCTCAGTGCGGTGCACCTGGTAGCCGAAGCCGGGTGGCGTCTTCTCCCCCATTACCGGTTCGAGGCCGGCACCGCTTTGTGGCGGCACCGGCTGGGGTTGGCGCGGCCACCATTCTCATTACATGAGATTGACTACTCGAGTGGCACGTTGGATCACCGGATCGAGCGCCTGACCGCTACCCCCGAGGTCTTCAGCGACTACCTCTCAGAGGCTCGCCAGCTGGTAGCGATGGCCGCCTCAATCTCTGAGGACGTTGATGACCTGCTCGACGATGACGCCGAACAACTGCGTTGGTTTCCGCTACCGCATGAAGTGGCTGTGTGAGCGGGATAGTTCATCGAATAAACGTCTCGCCGGGTGGTGTCCCCAAACTTCCGGTCGAAGAAGCGGAGGTCACGAGCCTGGGCATTGTGGGCGACGGCCACAACGATCAGGTCCACCATGGCGGTAGTGAGGCTGCTCTCTGCCTGTTCTCATTGGAGGTCATCGAGACCCTGCGGAGCGAAGGCCATCCGATCTTCCCGGGTGCAGCCGGCGAGAATCTCACTATCAGCGGGATCGAATGGGACGCGATGACACCTGGGGCGAAGTGGAGGCTGGGCGACAGGGTCGATATTGAGATCAGCGGCTACACGACACCTTGCATCAAGAACGCCGGCTGGTTCATCGACGGCGACTTCATGAGGATGCACCAGAGCCGCCACCCAGGCTTCTCGCGGGTCTACGCCCGGGTGCTGACCCCGGGACGTTTGCAACCCGGTGACTCGATCACTCGACTGGCTTGAGTCCTTCTCCCGGCCTCGAGGCCGACCGCATGCGCCGTGGCATTGCGATGACCGCCCTGGCGGCTCTTCTTTTCGGAGTCAACGGAGCCGTGGCCGCCGACCTGTTGGAGGTGGTGCCTGCCACCAACACCGCCCAGATCCGTTCAGTGCTGGCGGCGCTTCTCTTGGGGGGCTTGGCCTATCGCATGCGGGCCACTGCCCATGGCGGACGGTTGCCTGGCCTGGCTGCCCTCGGAGTCATCCTGGCCACGGTCACCGTGTCCTTCTTCATGGCCATCAACCGTCTCGGGGTGGGACCCGGAGTGACCATTCAGTTCACCGGGCCGGTGCTGGTTCTGGCCTGGATGCGCCTCGTCGGAAAACGACCGGTGCCGCGGCTCGCCTGGTTCGCCGCCGTTGGAGCGCTGCTTGGAGTGGGCCTCATCAGCAAGGCATGGGAGTGGCAACAACTCGATCTGGTCGGTCTGGGGTCGGCACTTTTGGCTTCGATAACCTTCGCCGCATATCTCATCCTCTCCGGTCATCTGGGGAAGTTTCTACCGACGGTCACCGTAACGGCCTACGGCTTCGCCTTCTCAGCGATGGCACTCCTCGTGGTTGTGCCCGTCAGGCTGCCGCCGGGCGATCCTGTAGTGCTGATGGAACTGGCCTGGCTGATCACCCTGGGAACCGTGGCACCGTTTCTCCTTGAGGTCGGCGCCCTCCGCCGGGTTGACGCCGGGACTGTGGGAGTGGTGGCGACTCTGGAGCCCGTGATCGCCGCCGCCGTTGCCTGGATCTGGCTTGATCAGTTGCTCGACTTTTGGCAGGTGCTGGGCAGTCTCATCGTCGTGACCGCGGTAGCAGTTGTGCAGAGGTTCACGGGTGGGAAACCAACGCCGATCGCCTGACCGGCCGTCCTTACACTCGCCAACCATGATCAGCTCCGTCGCTCCACTGCGAATTCCCCGCTTCCGCGCCCTGTGGGGCGCATCGGTCTTCTCAAATGTTGGGGGGTTCCTACAAGCTTCGGGGGCTGCCTGGCTGATGTTGGAGTTGACCGGCTCGGCCACCTGGGTGGGGCTGATGAGCGCTTCCACCACCTTGCCATTCTTGGCCCTGGCGCTGGTCGCGGGCGCCATCGCCGACATGTTCGAACGGACCCGGGTCCTCCTCCTTGCCCAGATCGTCATGGGCGCCGCGGCGGGGTTGATGGCATTGATCACTTTCCTGGGCGAGGCGACACCCGGAAGGTTGCTGGGGTTGGGACTATTGATGGGAGTGGCTGGAGCCTTCAACCTTCCTGCCTGGCAAGCCCTGGTCCCCGACCTGGTGCCCCGCGAACTGGTTGCCAGTGCGGTGGCCCTCAACTCGGTGGCTTTTAACGTCGCCCGCACCATCGGGCCGGTGATCGGGGGGTTGTTGGTCGCCACCGTCGGGGCCGAGTACAGCTTCGGCATCAACGCGGCCTCCTTCGGACTGGTCATCGGTGTCCTCCTTTACATGCGCCGCACCGGCGAACCGGCTGTGGCCAGGGACCAGACCTCTCTCGCCAATGCCATTGGCCTCGGCATCCGCTACGCCCGCTACACGCGGCCGTTCCGCCGGATCCTGCTGATCGGAGCTTTGTTCGCCCTCACCTCCGCCGTAGTCCAAACCGTGCTGCCAAACCACACCGCCCAACTTGGTGGTGGTTCTCTGGCCTACGGAGTCCTACTCGGGGCGATGGGGCTAGGTGCCATCGTCGCTGCCTTTACCAGGCGCCGAGTAGTGGAGGGACTCGGGCGCAAAGCCGTGCCACTCACTATGACCCTCTTTGGAGTTTTCGGTATCGGGGTGGGCTTATCCCCCGCACCGGGCTGGGCGGGGCCATTTCTGATCGGGGCGGGAGCATGTTGGGTGTGGACTCTCACGACCCTCAACGCCTCGGCTCAGCTCCTCAGCCCCTCCTGGGTAAGGGGTCGAACCATGGGTCTGTACACCCTCTCATTTGTTGGTGTCTACCCGGTGGGAGCCATCCTGGCCGGAGCAATGGCTGATGCCATCGGCACCTCCAATGCCTACGTGTTGTTGTCGTCCGCCGGCATCGTGCTTGGTCTGGCAGCCATCAAGTCGGGCTTACCTGTACTCGGCGAGATCGAGTCGCCGGAGTTCAGCGACGATCGGACCAGCCCCTCACATGCCCTCGAGGAGGGCAGCGGTCCGGTGATGATCCTCAACAGCTGGATAGTCGACCTCACCGACATCGACTCCTTTCTGAAGGTCATGAACGACCTGAGGCTGGTGAGGCTCCGCACCGGGGCATATCGGTGGCGGCTCTACCGGGAGGCTGGTGACCCCCGCCGTTTGACCGAGGCCTTCCTCACAGTGTCATGGGAGGAGCACCTCAACCAGCACTCCCGCATTGACAATGCGTCGTCCCTCGTGATCGGAAGAGCCCGAGCCTTTGATGTGCGGGGAGAACCCAACACCCGCCACCTCCTGGCTGTTGACATGGAACGACCACCCGACTTCGACGACTTGCTTGCGGCACACGGCGAGATGCACGCCGTCGACGGTTCCATTCCGCTGACCGACCCGGACCGGCAGGTCGATAGTTGAACGGCCAACGCCGCGGGAACAGATATCTCCGTCTGCTCCGCAAGAACCCCGATCTCCGTCGGCTCTACCTATCCCGACTGGTCTCCTTTGGAGGGGACTGGTTTCTCCTGGTTCCCATGCTTGGTCTGGTCAACGAGATCTCGGGATCAGCGCTGCTCACGGCGGCCGTGCTGGCAGCGAACACCCTGCCGGCATTCTTGGCCTCTCCTCTGGGTGGCGTCCTCGCCGATCGTTTCGATCGGCGTCGGATCATCCTCTGGTCGAACCTGGGGGCTGCCCTGGCTGCCACGATGATGCTGGCCGTCGATTCTCCCCTTGGCCGCTCGCTCGGTGGCGGAGTACCCCTGGCCCTGGTCGGGCTGGCGATCCTGGCTGCGCTCAGTGCCCTCATCTCCCCGGCTTCATCTTCGGCCTTGCCGGCTCTAGTCGAGCCTGAAGATTTGGCCGATGCGACGTTCCTGGTGGAGTCGACCTGGGGAACAATGGCGGCGGTCGGGTCGGCCCTGGGCGGTTTGGTGGCCACCGTTGCTGGCCGGGACGCCGCCATCGTGATCGACGCCATCAGTTTTGCCGTAGCCGCCTGGCTGGTGTTTCGCATCCGACGGCCGCTACGGGTGGGAGTAGCAGCACCGGCAGTTCGCATGCACAAAGCCCTGGAAGTGGCGTGGGCCTACATCCGGGTCAATCCTCCGGTTGCGGCTCTCCTCACCTCCAAGGCCGGCTTTGCAGTGTTTGGCGCCGGGGCCGTGGCCCTTCTCCCCGTCCTGGCTCTCGATGTCTTCCAGGCCGGCGACGCCGGCACCGGGCTGTTGCTTGGCTTCCGCGGTGTGGGCGTCTTGGCCGGGCCGTTCTTGATTCGGGCCATGGTCGGGGGCACCGACCGCAAGGTTCTCACCGCTATCGGCCTCACGATGACGCTGTGGGGTCTTTCTTACATCGGCACCGCCGCGGCTCCGACCCTGATGGTGGCGGCGATCGCAGTGCTGATCGGTCACGCCGGAGCTGGCAGTCAATGGTCGTTTTCCTCGTACGGACTTCAGATCTACACAGCTGACTCGGTCCGGGGCCGGGTTTTCGGATTGGACTTCGCAGCGGTGACACTCACCTCGACCGTGTCGCAGTTGCTTTTCGGGTTTCTGGCCGAAACCGTCCCGGTGCGCGCCATCTTCGTCGCCACTGCCGCGGCCGCCATCTGCTTCGGTCTGGCCTGGTGGCGGGTCACCCGTCGCTATTGGGAGGGGCTCCCACCGGGGATGTACCTGCAACCCCCACGATCCACGGGGGGTTCATCTCCTTGATGGAAGATCTCTGCTCAAGGTTGGCAACCGACCTCGACGGATCGTTCCCCGACGTTGTGATCTGCTTTCAGGATGAGATCTATTCGGGGTTGCGCTCGTTGGCCGGGGCCGAGGCGGAAGACCTTGCCCAGGAGACCTTCATTCGCGCATATCGCGCCCTCCGGGGTTATGAAGCCGATCGCATCCGCCAGCTCCGGCTACGGGGGTGGATCTGGACGATTGCCCTCAACCTGGGCCGCAACCACGCCCGCGACCGCGCCCGTCGCCCACTTCTCCTGGCCCTCGACAACGACATCGGCGCCAACGACCCCGAACCACCCGACCTCGATGCCTGGCAACGCCGTCTGGGCATCCTGGCGCCGGCCATGCGCAAGGCCGTGGTCCTTCGTCATGTTGTTGGCCTGAGCTACGACGACATCGCCACTGCTCTCGATCGACCCGAGGGCACCGTCAAGGCCGACGTTCACCGAGCCCTTGATCGGCTTCGAAAAGCAATGGAGAGTGAGAAATGAACCAGTCTGCAATCGCCTCCCAACTCGAGACCCTGGCAGTAAGGGCACCGTCGCTGCTGGTGCGAGCAGTAGAACTCGGCACCGGGTTGGTGGACGGCTATGCCCGCTACGACAGCCCGCTCGGCGACGTCATCGTTACCTTCAACCCCCGAGGGGTGACCTCGGTCGACCTCGACGCCGGGGATCCTGAGGGTCGCTTTGAAGCCAGGTTCGGGCGCCAGGCTGCGGCGGCTCTCCCTCCTCGCCGGTGGCAGACTGCCATCGGACGCGCCATCGAACAAGGACGTCCGGGAGCGTTGCCAGTCGATTTCGGGAAGTTGAGCGACTTTCAGCAGACCATCCTCCGTATTGCGGCCACCATTCCCCGTGGACAGGTCCGCCCGTACTCCTGGTTGGCGGTACAGGCAGGCAAGCCGGGGGCGGCCCGGGCAGTTGGTTCGACGATGGCTCGCAACCCGGTTCCGTTGATCGTCCCCTGTCACCGGGTGGTGCGTTCCGATGGCCGTATTGGCAACTACTCGCTGGGGGGGCCGGAGAACAAGTGGTCCCTTCTCACCTGGGAAGGAGCCGAACCCGGGCACCTCGAGGATCTGGCCTCGAGCGGATTCCGCTTTGTCGGTTCGGACACCACCGGTGTGTTCTGTCACCCCAGCTGTGCGCAGGCCCGACGGATAAGCGACGGCCACATTCAGAAGTTCCGTTCAAAAGAGTCTGCAGACTCAGCGGGGTTCCAACCCTGCACAAGGTGTCGGCCTTAATATGGCTTCTATTGGCGGAGTAACGGGGAAAGGTGGGCGAAACGGAGTCGGTTCCGGGAGATGCCCCTGGTGCGTAAGACTCAATTCACTCAATATTTGAGGGAAAATGTGCGATATCTATAACGCATTTGGCTTATGCCTATGCCTTGACCAGGCAGGGAGCAGTTTTGACAGTATCGGGATCGATCTGGATGTCGGTGGAACCCCTTGACGAGGGGGAGTCAAACGGCGCCGTCACCAATGGCTCGCGACCGGTAGGCGGACCGGGCGACCCACCCTCATGGGAGCCCCCGACCACGCCGCCGGCACCGAGCCCGTTTACCCATTCGCATCCGGGTTTTGGCGGCACCTTCATCACCGAGGACGCCGTGCTCCCGGGATCGCTCGAGTTCCAGGGCCAGCGACTGATTATGTGGGGAGCAGGCAACCCTCTCCTCACTTGGAGCCCTGGTGAGTGTCTGCTGGAACGGCTAACTGCCAATCGTTTTGTGCTCAGCTCCAACGGGGAGACGATCACTTTCACAGCCGACGATCCCGACGGGTTGGACGCGGTGCTCAGCCTCCATCCTTTTGGCGTGATCCAGACACAGACCAATGGCTCGGCGGTGCCAGCCGTTGCCGAACTTCCGCTGCCTATCCCGGACCCTGTCGAAGATCCCACGCCAACTTCACGCTGGCCGGCCAAGACCGATCTCTTCCCTGCCCCGGCGGCGGCTGGGTCCACCGAGTCAGAAGAAACCTTCACTCCGAAACCGGGCCTAGCACCGGTGCGAAAACTCGAACCAGTTCCACCCCTGACTGAGGTGGCCGCGACTGAAGCACCCGCTCCATCCGACGTGACCCCAATTCGGGGCCGGCTCCCGTCCCTCAAGGCGGCCCGGGCCGCCAAAGTGACCGCCGCTCCCGAAGCTGAGGTCGATACGGACTTCGAGGAAACCGAGGAGGACACCGAGGGCGCCACGATCGCCGATTCGGTCGTAACCCGGGCTGAGAAGCTGAGGACGGTACGCCCCCGCCGTTTCCTGCCGAACGATATTCAGGCGGCTGCTGTCAAGCTGGGATTGGTCTCTGGCGCCGTTTTGGTTGTGATCGGGTTTGCGTTTGCCGTCCTTTTGATTCTCGGAGAGGGGGAAGGGTCCGGCGTCACCGGCTCCAACGCCAATCCCACCACCTCGATCGTTACGGTTCCGGCGACCGCTCCGACCACTGTGGCGGTCCCAGCGACCGACTTGACGACACCCGTCTTTGACCTGTCGGGACCGGAGTTCGCCGAGCGTTGGAACGTGGCGGCTGCCGAGATTGACGAGGGCCTCCTCTTGAGCCCCAATCTTCCCAACCCGTTCTCGCTGGTGATGACTCCCTATATGACATTCGACGGGATCCTTGACTCTCTCGGTGGCAACCTTCGTCTGCGGGCGCAACCAACCGGAACCGTCGATGGTGATCGCCGGATCCTGGTGGCCATCGGTCTCTTGATCGAGACGGCCGAGCCTTCCCTGACGCCTGAACAACGGGGCCAACTGGTCGAGCTCCTCGGACTGGACCGCAACCCCGATCTCGAAAGCATCAACGGTGCGCGCACCTACAACGGCCTTCTCTACGAGATGGTCTACCTCAGCGACGAGGGAGTCCTCCAGCTGCTGGTCCGTCCCGAGGCTTCGGTGCCTACGACCGCTGGTCCCTGATCAGCCGGCGGACGTTCAGCCCCCAGCAAAGGCGGCGGTGATTTCTTTCCAGACGGCCACCGAGTCAGGTGCTTCAAGTCCCACAGGAGCTACAAACACCGCCTTGATGCCCCGATCGGCAAGCTCGCGGTAGCGGCCTATTTGGGTCGCGGGTAGACCGGCGTGGTGGCTACCGGCGAAGTCGGCATGAGGTCGTCCTCCCCGATGTTTCTCCACCAGGTCGGCAACTTCATCCCGGTCGGCGCCGATGATCGGAGTGTCGAGGACCGACACCTCGAACTCATCCTGGTCACGGCCTGCCGCTTCGAGGCCGCGTTTCACTGCGTCGAGAGGTTGGTCGAGGCTGCTGGCGCTGCTGAGGTTGAGACCCTGGGCGTGACGAGTTGCTAGCCGGATGATCCGCTCACCCCGTCCTCCAACAATGATCGGAACCGCGTCCTGGACCGGGCGTGGATAACAAACCGCCCCCTCCACCGAATGAAACTGCCCGTGATAGGTGGCCTGGCCGGGACCCCACATAAGACGAAGGATCGAGAGGGTGTCGGCCAGGGCTCCCACCCGTTCTTTGGGCGAGGGAAATTGGTAGCCGTAAGCGACCTGTTCGGCCTGGTGCCATCCTGCTCCTAGCCCGCAAAAACTGCGGCCACCCGACATGACGTCGAGTGTGGCGATCATCTTCGCCAGTAGGGCCGGGTTGCGGAGAGTGACCCCGGTGACGAGGGCACCCAATTCGAGCGTGGAGGTAACGGCCGCCAGGTACGAAAGGGTCACGTAGGCCTCGGGCATCGGTTCCCACTCTCTCCCGACCTGGGGGATCTGCACCAGGTGGTCCATGACCGCCACGCCGGCAAAACCAGCAGCCTCGGCGGCCAACGCCAAGTTGCTCACCCCTTCCACCAGGTCGTTCCACGGAAATCGGGAGATCTGCAGATAGAAGCGAAGAGATCGTGGTCGGGCGCGTTGCTGAGCGGCCGCTAGTTGTGCTCCCGACGAATGTTGGGGCTCGACCAATTGCTCCGCCGCCACCACCAGATTGGAGTACTCGTCCATCCGCGGGCGGATTTGGCGATAACGGCGAATCTGGGACGTAAGCACTCGTTCGGGCACCGACCTATTCCGCGCCCGGTTCCGGGCCCGCACTTCACCTTCGGGGGTGTCGAAGACCACCACCACAGCTGGGAGACCGATCTCGTGCGCCAGCGCCAATTGGTTGGCGCGGCGCTCATCATCGAGGCCAAGAGTGTCGACCACGGTCAGGAGGTGGCGCCGCAAGCGCGACTCGACGATCCTATCGAGCAACTCGAAGGCGACCGGGCTCACATCCAGATCGTGTTCGCCGCTTCCCGCCATGGCCCGGAGGCGATCGGATGACACGATCTCTTCTGGTCGAAAACGTTTTGCGGCCCAGGTCGACTTACCCGACCCCGACGGCCCGACCAGGATTACCAAAGATGGGTCGGGGATGGACTCGCCCACTACGACGAGGTGGTCCAGGCCCGCCAGTAGGCGCCCAGCCTCCGTGTGAACTGCTCAGGAGACTCGGCATATATGCGGCTGCCCATAACGCGGGCCGCCCCCTGCAGTTCCTGGCGGCGATGGTGGGCAAGCGACACCAACAGGCTGCGTTCGTCTGGATCGGGGACCAGATCCGGGACCGAGGTGGCCAGGCGGGTCAGTTCAGCGAGGTCGTGCTCTTCCCCGAGCACCTCCCCGAGGGTGTCGAGGGAAACAGCCAGTCCACCCACCACCTCCCACCAGAGCGGGGCGACGATTTCCATCTGATGCCGCAGGTATTTGACGCGCTTGCGCCAGGCGTGAAAGTTCTCGCTTAGGGGTTGGTCGAAACTGACCTTCATCTCATCACGACCCTGCGAATACGTTGCGCCGATGCCGGGGCCGATCGCCGCAAACCGATGCGAGAGCACGTATTTCCCCGAGCGGGGATCGGCCGGGTCAACCGGCCAGGCGGCGTAACGCGAACGCGCCTTGTACAGCACATTCTGAATCTGTCCAAGGATTTCGTCGTCCTCAAGGACACGGCTGGCAAGGCGTTGATGTCGTTGCTTGAGCCGCTCGTGGGTGGTCTGAAAGACCCCCGGAGCCAGCAGGCGCTTGTACCGGTCTCGCAGACGTTCGACGGACTTCACCATTACCGCCCCATCCCTTACCCCAGCCACCATGGCGCTCGTATCGCGCAGGGCGTCATTTTCGAAGTGATACACCTTTTCCCCGATCCCTGCTCGGACCATTCGCAGGAGAGCGCGGACTCGCTTGGTCGACTTCCTCATTTCGTGAACAGCCACATCGGGAGGTACCGCCGGATCGTTGAACCCCTCTAGCGCGTGCTCGAACTGGGCCACCGACAACCGCCGCAGGCCTCCAGCCAGAGACTCGCCCGGAGTCAAGGCAAACTCGGGGGCCGGAACCGCAGGAAGCGGTGTGGTGTGCACCCTCTGAGGCTAGGTCCATAATCAGACCTCGTGAAGCTCAGCGCCGGCCTGCTCCCCTACCGCCACCAGCACCAACTGGAGGTCCTGGTAGCCCATCCCGGCGGCCCGTTGTGGGCATACAAAGACGCGGGTCATTGGGGTCTGGTCAAAGGTGAGGTAAGCGCCGGTGAAGATCCGGTGGCCGCCGCGATTCGGGAGTTCACCGAGGAAACCGGCTGGATTCCACCAATCGATGGCTGGCTCGACCTGGGATCGGTGACGCTCCGCTCTGGAAAAGTGGTGATGGGTTGGGCAGTTGAGGCCGATTTCGACCCGGCCGCCCTGGACCCGGGCATGTTCTCGATGATGTGGCGAGGCCGCCGTCAGCGGTTCCCCGAAATCGACCGGGTGGTGTGGTGCTCGCCTGAAGAAGCGGCCAGGATTGTCAATCCAGCGCAAGCTCCCCTGATCGACCGCCTCGTACTCAATCTCGCCCGTTGAGCCGAGCGTCCGTCAGTTCCTGGGCCCCGAGGGCCAGGGAGAGCGGGTCCCCACTCAGGGACGGGGCAGGGATATGAGCCAATTCGATGCTGCCCTCGATCACACCTTCGGACATGCCATACGTGGCGCCAAACCCGGCCAAGAGCCTGAGGATGGCATCGTTCTCCGGGAGAGCCTCAAAGACAAACCGCTCGATCGAAAGAGCCCTGCCGAGCTCGGCCATCAACGAGATCAACAATCGGGCAATGCCCCGCCGTTGATACTCGTCAACGACGATGATCGCGAGTTCGGCAGCGGCGGGATCATGGGTGAGCCGAACCATCCTGGCAACGGCCACCGGTTGGTCGTCGACCATCACACCCCAGGCGACATGGTTGTGATGATCGATCTCGGTGAGATAGGCGAGTTGGGCCCTGGTCAAAGTGTCAACCGGGGCCATAAAACGCAACCGGCGGGAAGTGGGTGAGAGCCGGGCCATCCCTGCCTCGAGCAAGGGCTTGTCGTCTGGTTCCACCGGCCGCAGCGCGACCATCGTCCCGTCTTCGAGGCGGTGGTCCAGAACTGGTTTTCGCGATTTCTCAGCTATACGGTCTCCGTGCTTGCAATTGCAAGCATACCAGGGATGGGTTTTGGGGGAGTTACCGTCTTGTTGTGCCACGGCGCTCGACTGCCACTTCTTCGTTTGGTTCCGGCAAACGTGAGAGCCACGATGCCACTGGCTTTTACCGGCGCTTTCCGGCTCCTGAGGTCGCCGCCGACGATTTGGTCCATGCCCCGGCCGTGGTCGATGAGCTCTTTTGTGCCGATGCCCGTGCCATGGATTCGACCCAGGTGGCAGATGGATCGGTGGCGCTGGTGGTGACGTCGCCTCCCTACTTTGCTGGCAAGGAGTACGAGGAGGATTTGGGACAGGGTTATGTCCCCGGCTCGTATCTCGAGTATCTGGACATGTTGGCGGAGGTTCTAGGCCGTTGCCTTGAGAAACTCGAGCCGGGCGGGAGAATTGCGATCAACGTCGCCAACCTCGGGAGACGCCCCTATCGGTCGTTGTCTGCCGACGTCATTGGTGTCCTTCAGGACGATCTCGGGATGCTGTTACGCGGTGAGATCATCTGGAGGAAGGCAAAAGGTGCCGGTGGTTCCTGCGCCTGGGGAAGTTTTCGCAGCCCGGCCAACCCGGTTCTGCGCGACCTGACCGAGCGGGTCATCGTTGCGAGCAAAGGCCGATTCGACCGGGCCGTTTCCCGAGCGGACCGTGAACGCCGCGGTCTCCCGCATCTCTCCACCATGACGACAGAGGGGTTTCTCGAGGCGACGCTCGATGTCTGGGAGATAGCGGCCGAGAGTGCTAGCCGGGTGGGTCATCCCGCTCCTTTCCCGCTCGCCCTACCTCAGCGGTTGATCGAGCTGTACACCTATCAGGGTGACCTGGTGCTGGATCCTTTCATCGGCTCCGGGACCACCGCCCTCGCCGCCAGGATGACCGGTCGTCACTACGTGGGATTCGACGTCGACCCCGCCTACCTGGAATTGGCCAGCACGCGCTTAGCGCGGGCAGATGGGGTTATTCCAACGCCAGAGCAAGCACTTGCTGCATCGACTCCACCGGATGGAACTTCATGACCTCCCGCACCGACACCGGGATATCGTCGAGGTCGATCTCGTTGCGCAACGGGAGGATCACCTCGGTAAGGCCGGCCCGATGGGCGGCCAGCACCTTTTGCTTGAGCCCACCGATCGGCAAGACCTTCCCCTGAAGAGTCACTTCGCCGGTCATCGCCACCGTCGAGCGAACCTTGCGTCCGGTCACCAGCGAAGCGAGGGCGGTCACCATGGTCACTCCAGCCGAGGGCCCATCCTTGGGAACGGCGCCGGCGGGGACATGGACATGGAAACGACGGCGCAGCGCCTCCTGGCCTATCCCAAGGTCTCCGGCATGTGACTCGACGTAGGAGAGGGCGATTCGACCCGACTCCTTCATCACATCGCCGAGTTGTCCGGTCAAGGTCAATCCGGCTTCGCCGTCCATCGAGGTTGCTTCGATGAACAACACGTCACCGCCGCTGCCGGTGACGGCGAGTCCGGTCGCCACTCCGGGGAGGTCGGTGCGGTCCTTGGCCTCGTCGTGCCACACCTTGGGTTTGCCCAGGTACTCGGCAACATTCTCCGGCTCAACGCGGATTGGACTTCCGTCTTCCGCCTTCAGATTCTCGTCTCCCCTTTTGGCGATTTGGACGGCCAACTTTCGAGCCAGCTTGCCGAGTTCGCGTTCCAGCGACCGCACCCCGGCCTCGCGTGTGTAGCGGTCGACGATCGCGGCCAAAGCAGCTTCGGTGACTTCGATCTCTTCGGGCTCCAGCCCGCCGTATCTGGTCTGGCGCGGGAGCAGATGATCGCGGGCGATGGCCACCTTCTCGTCGTCGGTGTATCCATCAAGACGAATGACTTCGGTGCGATCGAGCAACGGCGCCGGAATGGTCTCCACCACGTTGGCCGTTGCGATGAACAAAACATCGGAGAGATCGAGGTCGACCTCGAGATAGTGGTCCCGGAAGGTGTGGTTCTGGGCCGGATCAAGCACCTCCAACAGCGCCGAAGAGGGGTCGCCTCGCCAATCCGCCCCCACTTTGTCCATTTCGTCGAGCAGGAAGACCGGGTTCATGGTTTCCGCCTCGATCAAGGCACGGGCAATCCGGCCCGGGCGGGCACCCACATAGGTCCGACGATGGCCCCGGACCTCGGCCTCGTCCCTGATGCCACCAAGTGACACACGGGCGAATTTGCGGCCCAGGGCACGCGCCACCGACTCGCCGAGCGACGTCTTGCCCACACCGGGAGGACCCACCAGCAACAAGATGGCTCCTGCCTGGCGGCTGCCTTCCTCGTTCAGCCCCCGATCTTGACGGAGCTTGCGCACGGCCAGATGTTCGATGATCCGTTCCTTGACATCCTCAAGACCGGTGTGGTCGGCATCAAGCACGGTCCACGCTTCATTGAGATCGAGACGATCTTCACTCTTGTACCCCCATGGCACGTCGAACATCGTGTCGAGCCAGGTTCGAATCCAGGAGTGTTCGGGCGATTGTTCCGACATCCGCTCGAGCCGGTCGATCTCATGCTCGATCGCCTCCCGGGCCTTGGTGGGGATCTCGCGGCTGGTCAACTTCTGGCGGTAGGAGTCGGACGCTCCTTCTTCCTCTCCGAGCTCTTTCTTGATCGCATCTAGTTGCTGGCGCAGGAGGTACTCCCGCTGGCTCTTGTCGATACGTTCGGTTGCCTCGTCCCGCACTTTCCGGCGGAGTTCGAGGTCGGCCAACACTTCTCGCATCCAGGTCAGCAACTTGCCGAGTCGTTCCCGGATGTCGAGGGTCTCGAGAATCTCGACTTTCTGTTGGAGCGAGAGATCGGGGGAATACACGGCAAGATCAGCCAGCTGAGAGGGGTTTTCGATCCCGAGGATTCGTTCGGCTACCGACCCGACCCCGCGGTGTTCGAGGACTTCGGTAACCACAGCCCGGTATTCGGCCACCAGGTCATCGAGAGCCTCGTCGTGAACGTCGACCTCGGGATACATCTCCACCTCGACCCACAACGCTCCGGTGCCGTCGGTGGAACCGGCCCCGACCCGGGCGCGGCCCATCCCGCTTACCACGACGTTGTTGCTGTCATCGATGTGTTGAATCTCGGCCAGGGTCCCTACCGAGGAGTACTTGCCCTCCACCCGGGGAACCAGGATGAACCGCCCCCCGGCCTCCTGGGCCGCCGCCAGGGCGATGCGGCCTTCCCTGGTTTCGATCCGCAGGGTCACCACCATGTGGGGGAAGACGACCCCGTTGGTCAATGGCAAAACTGGGACCCTGAGGTCGGTTTGTTGAGTTTCGTTCATCAAATACTCCCGTGTGGACGGTGGACTACAGAGAAAACACACGTCCTCGCGGTCGATATTCCGAAATCTGAGAAATATGATAGGGGGGGACTTAGGTTGTAACCTGTGGCAACACTCAAGTTCTAGTCACAGAACTCAAAACAAGACTTCAAAGGAGCAACCAATGGCACGCGCCGTGGGTATTGATCTCGGAACAACCAATAGCGTGATCGCCGTCCTCGAAGGCGGCGAACCAACCATCATCGCCAACGCCGAAGGCGGTCGAACCACCCCATCTGTGGTCGCCTTCAAAGACGGCGAGGTGCTGGTTGGTGAAGTGGCCAAGCGCCAATCGATCACCAACCCCGACCGGACGATCCGCTCGGTCAAACGACAGATGGGCACCGACTGGTCGATCGACATCGACGGCAAGAAGTACACCGCCCAGGAGGTCTCGGCCCGCATCCTCATGAAGTTGAAGCGGGACGCCGAGGCTTATCTTGGCGACAAGGTCAACGACGCCGTCATCACCGTCCCTGCCTACTTCAACGATGCCCAGCGCCAGGCGACCAAAGAAGCCGGTCAGATTGCCGGCCTCAACGTGCTCCGCATCATCAACGAGCCCACGGCCGCCTCACTGGCTTATGGCCTCGACAAGGAGTCGGCCGAGCACACCATCCTGGTCTTCGACCTCGGTGGGGGAACCTTCGATGTCTCCGTTCTGGAAATCGGCGATGGCGTGTTCGAGGTGAAGGCCACCTCTGGCGACACCCATCTCGGTGGCGACGATTGGGATCAGGCGGTCGTGGATTGGCTCGTCACGGGGTTCAAGAACGACCATGGGGTGGATCTCGGGAACGACCGGATGGCCAATCAGCGGCTGAAGGAAGCTGCCGAAAAGGCCAAGATCGAATTGTCGCAGGTGGCCGAAACCGAGATCAACCTCCCTTTCATCACTGCCACGTCCGAGGGCCCGCTGCACTTGCAACGCAAGCTCACCCGGTCGGAGTTTCAGAAGTTGACAGAGAATCTCCTCGACCGCACCAAGGGCCCGTTCAAGCAAGCGATCAAAGATGCCGGGATTCCCGTTTCGGAAATCGGGCACATCGTCCTGGTCGGCGGCTCCACCCGGATGCCGGCCGTGCAGGAATTGGTCAAGTCCCTCACCGGCAAGGACGCCCACAAGGGTGTCAACCCCGATGAGGTGGTGGCAGCAGGAGCGGCGATTCAGGCCGGGGTCCTCAAAGGCGACGTCAAGGACATCCTTCTCCTCGATGTCACTCCACTTACCCTCGGCATCGAGACCAAGGGCAGCGTCATGACCCGGATGATCGAACGCAACACGACCATCCCCACCCGCAGGACCGAAACGTTCACCACGGCTGAGGACAATCAGCCCGAGGTGGAGATCCATGTCCTCCAGGGTGAGAGAGCCATGGCCCAAGACAACAAGAGCCTTGGCAAGTTTCGCCTGACCGGCATTCCCCCGGCGCCGATGGGTATGCCCCAGATTCAGGTCACCTTTGACATCGACGCCAACGGCATTGTCAACGTCTCGGCCAAGGACGTTGCCACCGGCAAGGAGCAGGCCATGACCATCACCGGCGGGACCGCTCTCGGTCGGGATGACATCGACCGCATGGTCAAAGACGCCGAGGCCTATGCCGAGGAGGACCGTCAACGCCGGGAGGCAGTCGAAACCCGCAACCAGGCTGACCAACTCCTGCACCAGACCGACAAGGTGCTGACCGAACAGGGCGACAAGCTCTCCGAAGACGAACGCGGCAAGATCGACGGCGCCGTGGCCGAACTTCGCACGGCTGTCGAGAACACCGCTACTCCCACCCCCGAGCTGCGGACCAAGATCGAAGCCCTGGTCACCGCCAGCCAGGGAGCCTTCTCCCGGATGTACCAGGAGGCCGCCCAGAGCAACCAGGCCGGAGCTGGCGGGAGTGGGCCCGGTTCCGATGACGACGTGGTCGAAGCCGAGATCGTGGATGAAGGAGAGCAGGCTTAAGCCTGCTCTCCTTCAGTAATGGGTTGTGAGTGGTGAGTTATGAGTATCAACAAAGACCTACCTGACATCGAGATCGTTGAGGCGGAGATGGTTCCCGAGGGGGCGCCGGTGACTGCCGAGATGCTGGGACTCGATCTGCCCGATGACCCGGCCGATGCGCTCGCGGTAGTGCTGCAGGCCCTGGCGGAGTCGCGGGCGGAGGCTGACCGCTACGTCGACGATCTGCGGCGGGTCGCCGCCGATTTCGACAACTATCGGAAGCGAACCCTTCGTGAACAAGCGGCAATGATCGAACGGGCCTCCGAGCGCACCCTGGCTGCTCTGCTTCCCGTGCTCGACAGCCTCGACTCGGCGGCGGCCATCGAACCGCGATCCGTCACCGAGGAGAAGATGGCAGCGGGTGTGCGCGGTACTCTCTCGCAATTGCTCGACATCCTCAGTAGAGAAGGCCTCGAGGTAATCCCTACCTGGGACGAACCGTTCGACCCCAGGATTCATGAGGCGGTGCTCCGGACCGGTGAGGGTGATGCTCCTTTGATAGTCACCAAAGAACTTCGTCGGGGGTATCAACTCGCCGGCAAGGTACTGCGGCCCGCCCTGGTGGAAGTGGCGCCCCGCTCCGATATCCCGGAGGAGGAGCAGGACAGTCCATGAACCGGGAGTGGGTGGACAAGGACTTCTATCAGACCCTGGGGGTTTCTAAAGACGCCACGTCCGATCAGATCAAACACGCCTATCGGAAGCTCGCCCAGAAACACCATCCCGACGCCAACCCCGGCGATACCAAGGCCGAGGAGAGGTTCAAGGACGTTGCCGAGGCTTATGGGGTCCTCTCGAATCCCGACCAACGCAAGGAATACGACGAAGTTCGCCGCCTGGTCGCTTCCGGGGGTTATGGCGGTGGTGGGCCTTTCGCCGGTGGACAGAGGGTGCGGGTCGAAGACGTGGGCGGGTTGTTTGGAGGTTTGGGCGATCTCTTCGGTTTCGGCAACGGCAGCCGACAGCGAGGACCACGGCGGGGGATCGACACCACTGCCGATTTGACTCTGTCTTTCAACGACGCCATCGAGGGCGTAACTACCACCGTTTCGGTTCGGGGCGAAGCGCCTTGTTCGCGATGCGGGGGGAACGGGGCGGAGCCGGGCACCTCGGTCAACACCTGCCCAACCTGCGGTGGCACTGGTTCGATAGCCCAGAACCAGGGAATGTTCTCGTTCGCTCAAACCTGCCCTCAATGTGGAGGATCAGGGCGGGTCGTCTCCTCGCCTTGTTCCCAGTGCCGCGGGCGGGGTCGAGAGACCCGGACCCGGAATATCAAGGTTCGCATCCCCGCCGGAATCAACGACGGGGCCACTGTCCGTCTGGCCGGCAAGGGTGGGCCCGGGGTCGACGGAGGGCCGCCCGGTGACCTACTGGTCAAGGTTCATGTCACCCCGCATCCGGTTTTTGGCAGGAGGGGTGATGACCTGACCATCGATGTCCCGGTGAGCTACACCGAGGCCACCCTTGGCACTGCGGTCGAGATCCCCACCCTCGATGGGACCGTATCCATCAGGGTGCCGGCGGGAACCCCGACCGGCAAGGTGTTTCGGATCAAGGGCCGCGGCGTCAAGCCGGAACGAGGCCCGGCCGGCGACCTATACGCCAAAGTGGAAGTAGTGGTGCCGCGCAAGGTGTCGCGGGAGGAGAAGAAGCTGCTCGAACAGCTGGCCGAGCACGAGACCGATGATCACCGTGCCCACCTCAAGGTGAGCCCATGAGCGAACGGCGCACCCGGGCAGTGTTTGTGATCTCGGTGGCTGCCCAGTTGTCAGGGATGCATCCCCAGACCCTGCGGATCTACGAACGCAAAGGTCTGATAGAGCCATACCGCACTCCCGGTGGAACCCGGCGCTACAGCCAGGAGGACATCGATCGTCTCAACCTCATCCAGGAGTTGACCTCCAAGGGTCTCAACCTGGAGGGGGTCAAACAGGTGATCGACCTCCAGAACGAAGTTCTACGCCTCCGCAGCGAAGTGGCCGGTCTCCGCCACGAGATCACCCGTCATCTGCAGGAGACCGAGAGTCGCCTGGAGCAAGTGCACCGCTCCTACCGCCACGAGATCGTCCTTCGTTCAGAAGTTCTGCCCCAGGTTCGGCGCGAACAGAAGCGCTAAACCGGCCACCGTCATGACTCGGTGGCGAGGAGGGCTGTAAGTCGCTCGTCCGCCAGGATCAACCTGCGCGCCAGTTCG
>Ga0268386_10000882_pt1 | contig 19908 bp, 13 predicted proteins | sample RVTome_15_FD_200260 | JGI IMG/M metagenome (GOLD analysis project Ga0268386, IMG submission 200260) | Soil microbial communities from uranium-contaminated site in the Upper Colorado River Basin, Wyoming, United States - RVT150D86... ...
AGCGGTCGCTGAAATTGTTGAAATGCTGCTGGGCGAGCAGGGTGGTCGGCACCAGCAGGGCCACCTGGCGCCCCGCGTGGACGGCGATGAAGGCGGCGCGCAGGGCGACCTCGGTCTTGCCGAAGCCCACGTCGCCGCACACCACGCGGTCCATCGGTTTGCCTTCCACCATGTCGCCGATCACGGCCTCGATCGCGGATTCCTGATCGGCGGTTTCCTCGTAGGGAAAATCGGCGGCGAACTCGGCGTAGAGGCGGCGGTCGAGCGGGTAAGCGATGCCCGGCCGGGAAAAGCGCCGGGCGTGCAGATCGAGCAACTCGGCCGCCACGTCGCGCACTTTCTCGGCCGCTTTCCTCTTGGCCTTTTCCCATTGCTGGCTGCCCAGCTGGTGCAAGGGCGCCGCGTCCGGTGAGCTGCCGGTATAGCGGCTGATCAGGTGGAGCAGGGAGACGGGTACGTACAGCTTGTCGCCGTCCGCGTACTCCAGCATGAGAAAATCGGCTTCGCGGTCATCAATGGTGAGGGTTTCGAGACCGAGGTAGCGGCCGACGCCGTGGTCCTGGTGCACCACTGGCGCACCCGCTGTCAGGTCGGTGAGATCGCGGATGATGGACTCGGGGTCGCGCTCGGCGCGGGCGCGTTGCGCCCGTGGCCGTGTGCGCCCGCCGAACAGTTGCGATTCGGTGATGAGGGCCAGTTCATTAGCGATGCTGAAACCGCCCTCCACGGGCAGCACGCTAAGGCCGGCCTTGTCCTTGCCGGCGCGGAAATCGCGGAAGGATTCGAACTGGACGGGCGCGATGCCGAAAGCGGCGAGGGTCGTACGCAGCATCTCGCGGCGCCCCGGCGTGTCGGCCGCGAACAGGATCCGCCCCTTGAAGGTTTCGGCGAAAGCGTTCAGCGCATCGCCACCCTCTTTGCCACGGTCGTGGATCGGCAGCTCGGGGGCGGGGTCTGTGTCGAATGCCACCTCCTTTGCCTGTGGCATCGTCCCAGCCTCGTCGCCATCCGATCTGTCCTGTTCTTTCTCCCACCACACCACGGCGCGCTCTTCCAGCATGGAGTCGAAGCGTTTGGGCTCGAAGAACAGCTCGCCCGGCTCCAGCAGCGGTCGCTCGACGTCGTGCCGCCGTTGCTCCCAGCGCTCGGCGGTGCGCTTGGCGTGCCCAACAATCGCTTCACGGGCACCGCGCTGCAGGAAAAAAAGCGGCGGCTGGGAGAAATAATCGATGAGCAGGCTGGTGGTATCGAAGAACAGCGGCAGGTATTGCTCGAGGCCCTGCGGGTGCACGCCGGCGCGGACGTCCTGGTAGAGCGGCACGTTGCGAAGGTCGACATCGAAACGAAGACGGAAGGCCTGGCGAAATGCCTGCGCGGCCTCCTCGTCGAAAGGATATTCGCGCGCCGGCAGCAGGTCGATTTTCTCGACCTTTCCGGTGGAGCGCTGGCTCTCGGGATCGAAGGTGCGGATGCTGTCGACCTCCACGTCGAAGAGATCGATGCGGAAGGGTTGCTCGCTGCCCGCCGGGAAGAGGTCGATCACAGATCCCCGTACGGCGAACTGGCCGGCCTGGTAGACCTGCTCATCCGCCTGGTAGCCGCAATGCGCCAGGCGTTCGCGAAAGTCCTCCACCACCAGCTTTTCCCCGACCTCGAGGGAAAACGACCTGGCCTTGAGGTAATCGGCGGGCGGCAGGCGCTGCATCAGCGCTGTGGCGGAGACCACCACGACACCGCGCTTCCAGCCGACGATCTCGGCGAGGGTGCTGAGCCGCTCGGCGATGATGTCGGGGTGCGGGGAGAAGGGGTCGTAGGGCAGGGTCTCGTGGTCGGGAAAAAGCCGCACCGGCAGGTCGTCCTCGGCCAGCAATTCGAGGTCCTGCGCCAGCAGGTGCGCCTGGTGACTGGAACGGGCCACGGCCAGCACCGGCTGTGCGGCCTGGGAAGCGGCCTGGCGCAGTGCGAGGGCCAGCGCGCTCGCGTGCAGGCCTGTCCAGCAGGATAGCGGCCCGGGGCCATCGGGAAATTGGGCCTGGAAAGGACTCCTTCCCATGCGGAGCCTAGACGGGAACGCGTTTGCCGAACAAGCGCAGGGCCAGCGCGAGCAGCACGGCGCCGATCGGCAGCGCAAGCCACCAGGGCATGCCGTACGCGACCGGGACGGTGCCCACCCCCAAGGCCACGGCACCCACGGCGAAGGCGTAGGGAAGCTGCGTTCGAACGTGCTCGATGTGGTCGCATCCCGAAGCCATCGAGGAGAGGATGGTGGTGTCCGAGATGGGCGAGCAATGATCACCCCAGACGCTGCCGGCCAGCACGCAGGCGATGGCCGAGTAAAGCAGGTGCATGTCCTCGGGACTGGACTGGCCGCTGGCCTTCATGACGGCCCAGGTCAGGGGCACGACCAGGGGCAGGAGAATGCCCATGGAACCCCAGCTCGATCCAGTGGCGAAGGCGGTGCCGGCCGCGAGCACGAAAACCACCGCGGGAACGAGCGCGACCGGCAGGCGATCGCCAAGCGCCTCGACCAGGAACTCGGCGGTCTTGAGCGTTTCCGTGATGCCGCCCAGCGACCAGGCCAGCAGCAGGATCACCATGGCGTACAGCATGGCGCGCATGCCCTTGTACCAGGCGGAGACGACCGCATCGAGGCTCATCAGACGCTGGGCCAGCGTCAGGACCACCGCTGTAACCATGCCGAGGAGGGAACCCCACATCAGGGCTTTGTAGGAATCCGCTGCCCCGATGATGTCGCGCAGGGCGGGGTTGTCCCCGCCGGCGGCCGCTGCGCCGGTCACGTAGAGGCCGCCCATCACGCCGCCGACCAGCACCAGCAAGGGGAGGATAGCGTTGATGGCACGTTGAGGTTTGCCCTCGACCGGTTCGATCGGCTCGCAGTCAACCGCCATCGCGCCGTCCATTTTCGACACCGCATCGACGCCGTGCTGCCGCGTGCGCATTTCGGCCTCGTACATCGGGCCGAAGTCGCGGTCGCTCCAGGCCACCATGAACACGAAGGCGATGGCGAGAATGGGGTAGAAGCTGTAGGGGATGGTGGAGAGAAACACCAGGTAGGCTTCCATGTTGAGATCCGGGATGTAGGACAAGGCGTCCCCGATCAGGCCGACCTCGTAGCCGATCCAGGTGGTCACCAGGAAAATGCAGGCCACCGGTGCGGCGGTAGAATCGACGAGATAGGCCAGCTTGGCGCGCGACACGCGCATCGAGTCGGTGACGGGCCGCATGGTGTTGCCCACCACCAGGGTGTTGGCGTAATCGTCGAAGAACACCGCGAGTCCCATGCTGGCGGTTGCCAGGCATGCGTGGCGGGCATCATCGGCCCAGCCGACGATGTGCCTGACGACGCCGTGCATGCCGCCGTTGCGCGAAATAATGCCCACCATGCCGCCGATCATCAGGGAGAACAGGATCACGGCGGCGTGGTCGGCATCGGCGAACGCCGCCAGCAGGTAAACCTGGAAGCTGTCGAGCAAACCCGTCCACAGGCCATTGATGTCGAAACCGTTGATCGCCCAGGCGCCCAACCAGACGCCCAGGAACAAGGCGGGAATGACCTGGCGGAAGGCGAGCGCCAATGCGATCGCCAGCAGCGGGGGCGTGATCGACACCCAGGTGGCGACCCAGGTCAGGGCCGGCGCGGCCAATGCTTGTTCGATCGCCACGGCCGTTAACTCAATGCTCCGAAAATCCTGAACCCGGCCACCCAGGTGCCGATGGCGGATCCAACGTTGGACAGAAAGAATACCAGCAGAATACGGGTGGCCGGGTTGGTGAACCAACCCTTCAGGGTGGTGACGTCGAAGCGCAGCCGTTCGAGGTCGGAAACCTTCGGCTTGCGCAGCCACGATTCGACCAGCCCGGTCACCATCCCGGCGGCGATGGTCGGATTGAGCGAGGTGATGGGCGCGGCCACCACGGCGCTGAGCACCGTCAGGGGATGCCCGCGCGCGATGATGGCACCCAGCGCGGCCAGGCCGCCATTGATCGCCACCCACATCCAGACGAGGTGCCAGCCCAGCTCCGGGCTGCGCGAGAATCCGATGTAAAAGCCGGTGAACACCAGCGCCACGATCAGCCAGGGAATCGCCTTCGGCCACTTCGCCCGCGGCGGGATCGCGCACAGCTCCGCCCTCAGCGCTTCAGGCGTCTCGTGGCCTTCCGCGAGGTGTCTGGCAACGCCTTTGAGGTGGCCGGCGCCGAGCACCACCAGGACTTCAGCCGATTCCCGTCCGGCGTTCTGCTCGCGCAGGCTGGCGGCCATGTAGCGGTCGCGTTCCGCGATCAGGGCTTCGTACAGTTCGGGGGAGAACTCGGCGAACTCAGTAAACGTCGATTCAAGGATATCCCCCTGCTTGAGCTTCTCGACCGCTTCCTCGTCGATCTCATCGGAGCTTAATACGCCCAGCAGCAGACCGCTCATGAGGTACAGGCGCTTGTACCATGGCACGCTGGCGTAACTTCGCCGCAGTGTCACCGCCAGGTCGCGGTCGACCAGTTGCAGGGGCAGGCCCTTCTCCTCGGCCACCTCCGCCGCGGCGCGCATCTCCGCCCCGGGCTCGATGCCGAACTGCTCGGCAATGCGGCGCTGGTAGGCCCCCAGCGCCAAATTGGCCATCACCAATCCGGCCTTGCCCTGGCGGATGATTCGGTAGAGGTCGAGGTCCTTCCAATCGCGCTCGCCTCGGAGCGCCTTGAAGCGGGTTTCACACAATTCCACCGCGATGGCATCAAAACGGCCGCTGCCCGCCAGCTCCCGGACCGCGTCTGCGCTCGCCCTCGAGACGTGCGCGGTCCCGATCAGCGTGTAGTTCACGCCGTCGCGTTCGACGCGCCGTATGGGCTGTTCGCTGGCTTCGGCCTCGGTCCGCGGGGCGTCCGCGTCCAGGGCCGGGGTCTCCGGGTCGGGCATGCTGAAAACTCAGGTAGTATCTGCGGGGCGTGCGCACGAAAGAAGGGCGCAAGGATACCTCTTTCAGCCCGACCGCGGTAGGTTCAGGAAGATTCGCTGTCGCCGTCGGTTTCTGCCCCGGCCCCGGCGTCTTCCCCGGCGTCTTCCCCGGCCTCCTCATGTATCGCCGGCTCGGGCTGGCTAACGCCTTCGATCACCTCGCCTTCATGAATCACGCTGTACAGCACGCGGTCGTATTCGAAATAAACGCTCCAGCGGTCGTACACCCAGCGCGAGATCGGCGGGTCGCCCACGGCCGCCTGCTTGTCCTGCGGCGTGCCGTAACTCGCCTCCACTTCGCTCATGCTGAGGCCGTTGGCCGGAACGTCCATCCGGCCGGCCTGACGAACCTGTTCGATCAGCAGCACGTCCGCCGCTGCGCCGGCGCTACAGGCCATCGAAAGAAACAACAGGAAAGTTCGAGTCAGCGCCATCCTTGTCATTGCCCACCCTCCGTTAGTTGACACAGGAAATATAACACTTTCCGCCTCAACGCTGTTTCAGCAGCCGCCGGTAGGCGTCGTGCCGCCAGGGCCGGATTTCGCCGGATTCGACCGCGGCCTTGACTGCGCAGCCCGGCTCGGAGTCGTGGGCGCAATCGTTGAAGCGACAGTTGCCCAGGTGGGGGCGGAATTCGATGAAACCCGATTCCAGTTCGCCGCTGTTGAGATCCCACAGGCCGTATTCCCACACGCCGGGCGAGTCGATCAGGTAACCCCCGCGTCGCGGCCCGCCGGGCAGGGAGTACATCATGGTGAAGGTCGTGGTGTGCCGCCCCTTGCCGGTCGCAAGCGACAGCGCCCCGGTTTGCACGTCGAGGTCGGGCACCAGGCCGTTGACGAGTGACGACTTACCCACGCCGGACTGCCCCACGAGGATGCTGATCCGCCCGGTAATCAGCTCGACCAGGTCGTCGACGCCCGGCTTCGCCTTGCAGGATGTCCGCACCACGTGGTAACCGAGCGCCGCGTATTCATCCAGCCGGGCAAGCGGCGTTTCGACCGGCGGGCTCGAGCCCTCGGGCAGGTCCGCCTTGTTGACCACGATGACGGGTTCAATGTCGAGGCTGTGCACCGCCACCAGGTAGCGTTCCAGCAAGTCGCGGCTCGGCTCGGGGCGGGGCGCGATGACCACCAGCACGTGGTCGAGGTTGGCGGCGACGATCTGCATGCGCTGCCGGGTGTCCGCACGCGCGAAGTGATTCCTGCGCGGTTCGATGGCCTCGACCACCTCGGAATGATCGGACGGTTTCTCGAGCCGCACACGGTCACCGCAGACCGGGCGGCCCACCCCGCGGCGATAGTGCACCTGCACCTCCCGGCCGTCGTCGAGTTCAGCCACCCCCTGGTTGCCGTGCGACACGAGAATCAACGCCTGCATACGGCAGAATATAACCCAACGCCATGCTACTCTGGCACTTTACTCTGACCCCATGTTGATCGCTGCATGAGTGAGACTGATTCGCGCCTGATCTGGCTGGACCTCGAAATGACCGGGCTCGATCCCGAGACCGATTCCATTCTCGAGATCGCCACCCTGGTGACCGATTCGGGGCTCGGAGAGGTGGCTGAGGGGCCGGTGCTGGCGATCCGGCACGACCGCGAGGTCCTTGACGCCATGGACCAATGGAACACGGAGACCCACACCGCCTCGGGGCTGGTCGAGCGCGTGCTGGAGAGTCGGGTGTCGATGGCCGAGGCGGAACGCCAGACGCTGAAATTCCTGGCCGGTCACAGCGAGCGGTACAGCTCTCCGATGTGCGGCAACAGCATCTGCCAGGACCGCCGCTTCCTGGCCCGCCACATGCCGGAGCTGTGCGACTGGTTCCACTACCGCAATCTGGATGTCAGCACCCTGAAGGAACTGTGCCAGCGTTGGGCGCCCGAGATCGCCGCAGGGCACAGAAAGGAAAACCGCCACGAGGCCCTCTCGGACATTCGCGAGTCGATCGAGGAGCTGCGCTATTACCGTCGCTTCATGGGGGAGTTGGGAGCCGCGCCTCGCCGCGACCTTTAACGAGACAATCGCAACCAGGTATCGACGACCGTATCCGGGTTCAGCGACACGCTGTCGATGCCCTGGTCCCTCAGCCACTCGGCGAGGTCGGGGTGATCAGACGGACCCTGTCCGCAGATGCCGACGTACTTGTCTTTCGACTTACAGGCCCGGATCGCCATCGAGAGCAGCTGCTTGACCGCCGCTTGGCGTTCATCGAACAGGTGGGCGATCAGGCCGGAATCGCGATCGACCCCCAGCGTCAGCTGGGTCAGGTCGTTCGAGCCGATTGAAAAGCCGTCGAAGGACTCTAGGAATTCGTCGGCCAGCAGCGCGTTGGACGGCAGCTCGCACATCATAATGATGCGCAGCCCGTGCTTGCCGCGCTCGAGGCCGAAAGACTTCATTACCTCGATCACCGCGCGGCCTTCCTCGGGCGTGCGCACGAAGGGGATCATGGCCTCGACATTCTCCAGCCCCATGTCCTCGCGCACTTTCCTGAGCGCCCGGCATTCCAGTTCGAAGCATTCCTTGAAATCGTCGGAGACATAGCGCGAGGCGCCGCGAAAGCCCAGCATGGGGTTCTCCTCGTCGGGCTCGTACTGGCGGCCACCGATCAGGTTGGCGTATTCGTTGGACTTGAAATCCGACAGGCGGATGATCACCGGCTTGGGCGCAAAGGCCGCCGCAATGGTGGCCATGCCTTCGGCCAGTCGGTCGACATAGAACGTCACAGGGTCGGCGTAACCGGCGATCTTGCGGGTGACTTCCGCCCTGGTTTCGGCATCGAGTTCCGCGTAATGGAGCAAGGCCTTGGGATGAACGCCGATCGAGCGGTTGATGATGAACTCCAGGCGGGCGAGCCCAACGCCGTGGTTGGGAATTTGGCAGAAATCGAAGGCCCGGTCGGGGTTGCCCACGTTCATCATGATCTTGAGCGGCGGCTCGGGCATCTCGGCCAGGGCGTCCCGCTTGATCTCGAACTCGAGGGCGCCCTCGTAAATCAGCCCGGTATCGCCTTCGGCGCATGACACCGTCACTTTGGACTGGTCCTCGACGATCTGGGTGGCATCCCCGCAGCCCACCACAGCCGGGATACCGAGTTCCCGGGCGATGATGGCGGCGTGGCATGTGCGCCCGCCGCGGTTGGTGACGATCGCGGCGGCGCGTTTCATGATCGGCTCCCAGTCGGGGTCGGTCATGTCGGTGACCAGTACGTCGCCCGATTGCACCTGGTCGATCTGGCTGACGTCGCGAATCACCCGCGCCGTGCCCGCGCCGATGCGGTGCCCTATGCTACGCCCTTGGCAGAGTACGCGGCCCTTGCTCAGCAGCCGGTAGCGTTCCACCACCTGGCCGCTGCGGCTCATCACCGTCTCGGGCCGAGCTTGGACGATGTAAAGCCCGCCGGTCTCGCCGTCGACCGCCCACTCGATGTCCATGGGCTTGCCGTAGTGTTTCTCGATAATCACCGCCTGGCGGGCGAGGTCGACGACCTGCTCGTCGCTGATGCTGAAGCGCGCCCGGCGTTCCGGCTCGACCTCACGGGTGCGGGTGCCGCCACCCGATTCCTCGTAGACCATCTCGATGGCCTTCGAACCGCGGCTGCGGCGCAGGATGGGCTCATGGCCAGTCTCCAGCGCGGGCTTGTACACATAGAATTCGTCGGGGTTCACCGCGCCCTGGACGACCGTCTCGCCCAGCCCCCAGCTTGAAGTGATGAACACCGCGTCGCGAAAGCCGGACTCGGTGTCGAGGGTGAACATCACCCCGCTGGAACCACGATCGGAGCGCACCATAATCTGTACGCCGGCCGACAGGGCGACGCCGCCGTGCTCGAAACCCTGGTGGACGCGGTAGGCGATGGCCCGGTCGTTGTACAGCGAGGCAAAAACCTCGTGGATGCGGGCTTTCACGTGATTGAGGCCGCGCACATTGAGAAACGTTTCCTGCTGGCCGGCGAACGATGCGTCGGGCAGGTCCTCGGCCGTGGCCGAGGAGCGCACGGCGACGGCAGGCTCGCCGCCGGCGATGTCGCAAAGCCGCTTCCAGGCGCCATCGATCGCCTCCTCCAGCGCTGGCTGGAAGGGGGTCTCCATCACCCAGCGGCGGATTTCGCGACCGGCTTCGGCGAGGGCGGCGACATCGTCGACTTCGAGTTCGGCCAGCCGTTCGTTGACACGCGCGTCGAGCCCGGACTGGGCGAGGAACTCGCGATAGGCGGCCGCCGTCGTGGCAAAGCCGTCGGGGACCTCCACACCGGTTTTCGACAGCTGGCTGATCATCTCGCCCAGGGATGCGTTCTTGCCACCGACGGTCTCGAGGTCCTTCATGCCAAGGTCACGCAACCATGATATATAGTGGTCCAAGACTCGTTTCTCCCAAAACGTCGTATTCTAAAACATGCAACGCACGGTGTTCTTCATTTCGGACGGCACGGCAATCACCACCGAGACGCTGGGGCACAGCCTGCTGACGCAGTTTCCCGATGTCTCTTTCAAACAGCTGCGTATCCCCTTTGTCGCCGATGCCAAGATGGCGAAAGACGCAGTCAGGCAGATCGACGAGGCGTTCGAGGCCGACGGCGCGCCGCCGCTGGTGTTCAACTCGATCGTGGACACCGCCCTTACCGAGTTGCTGATGGGCAGCAAGGGCATCATCCTGGATTTCTTCTCGGCTTTCCTCGAGCCGATGGCGAACGCCCTCGGCGTCGAACCGAAACGGCGGGTCGGCAAGGCCCACGGCGTCACCGATGTCCAGCGTTACGAGGACCGCATGGAAGCGACCAATTACGCGCTGTCGCACGACGACGGGGTCAGCCTGACCTACGACAACGCCGAGCTGATCCTGGTGGGGGTGTCGCGTTCGGGGAAGACGCCGACCTGCCTTTACATGGCGCTGCATTTCGGCGTCAAGGCTGCGAATTACCCGCTCACGGAGAGCGACCTCGAAGCCCAGCAGCTGCCGTCGTTCCTGCGCCTGCACAAGCGCAAGATCATCGGCCTGATGATCGACGGTGATCGGCTTGCGCAAATCCGCGACACGCGCAGGCCGGGCAGCCGCTACGCCTCACTCAAGCAGTGCCACTGGGAGGTGGAAAATTCCGAGAGCCTCCTGCGCGGGGAGGGCATACCGATCTTCAACACCACGCACAGCTCGATCGAGGAAATCGCAAGCCGCGTGCTGCTTCAACTGGGGCTGCAGCGCGAGATGTTTTAGGTGTGTTAGTCTCTATTCATGGTTTCATTCTGCCAGCCAAATGGACTCGCCATCCGGCCCAGGCTGCGCCGATTGCAGGAGGTGCAGGCGGAGATCTTTCGGCAGATGCAGCTGCTGCTGCCCGACCACATCACTTATCACGACCACCTCGCCTCGCGCGTGCCAGGCTCGCCGCTGTTGCGTCTCGAGGTCCTTGAACGGCACAAGTACACGACGTTTTTCCGGCTCACCTACCAGTTTACGGAGCGCTCAAAGACCCAGTTCTCGCCTGACGCGCACATCCGCCATTACCACGATGCGCGCCTCGCCGAGGCCACGTCTTTCAACCTCGACCAGGGCTGCACACGCACGGCCGATCCGGCCTTTCCACCGCGCCAGCTACTGCAGCTGGCATGGCGCCAGAACCGCGCCCTTGACCGCTGGCTGGACTACGTGTTGCGGCAGGGACACAGCCTTGCGACCATGTTTCCGGTGAATGCCAATCGCCTCGAAAAGACCCTCGAACTGGCCGAGCTGACGCGCTGATTGGCAGGTTTGACAGGGCCAGGTCAAGCCATTAATATTCGTCGGTTTTCCGGGGCTATAGCTCAGCTGGGAGAGCGCTTGCATGGCATGCAAGAGGTCGGCGGTTCGATCCCGCCTAGCTCCACCATCCGTCCCCTTCGTCTAGAGGCCTAGGACACCGCCCTTTCACGGCGGCAACAGGGGTTCGAATCCCCTAGGGGACGCCAAATACAGGAGAGCCGCTGCCGCGCTGTGCGCGGCGGGGTTCGACAAATTTGTCTGGAACAAATTTGGACGCCCGAAGGGCGCCCGTAGGGCGCGAACCATGGATGGTTCGCGTCAATCCCGAAGCGATGCCCTGCAAGCATCGAATTCGTCCCCAAGAGCCCAATCCAACGCCCCTTCCAACTTTCCCCCCTCTCTGTGGTATATTTAATAGCAAGCGGGTTCCCAAAAACCGAAAACCAGTCTCGCTTCGCGTTTGAGTGAGGGAGCCTCGCATTGCCGCTGAAGGATTCAAAGCGGCATCAAGGATCGGCCCAACGGCCACATCGGCCAGGGTTCCAGGGCCGCGTTTAAGACAGGGATCAAACGGAGCTTGTATGTCACGGCCAGTCGTCGAGGCGCCGGAGCGCATTCGACGGCTCAATGCCGGATTGGGGGTATCTGGATCTCCCAGATTCCAGCCGGCAAAGGTGGGAATGACAAGTGCCAACTGAATACACATATTTTGCTCTGTTTGTTCTGATCACAGCGGTCTTGCTTTTGACATTACTGCGGATATTCCGCGGCGCCAAGGGGACCATCCGACAACTCAATTACGAATCCCGGCGGGACCGCCTGCAGCATGAACGAATCGCGCGGGAAAAACACATACAGTCCAAGGCCTTGCGCCGCGGTACGCGTAAAATCAACGGTAAGGCGAACTCGGTCGGATGGGATCAGAGTGATCGACGCGCCCGGCGCGATTATCATATCGACGAGGCCGCCCACGAGGTATTCGATCCGGTTTCGCAAGTGAGGGGCATGGACATACGCACGCCATGGGGCTGGCCGGGTTCGAATGCACGCAATGGCGATCTCTCTCACCGGCGGGCGTCAACACGCTCCGGCTTCGGTGCGGCCTTCAGCGCCTTTTTCCGGCCAAAGCAAGTCGTTGACCACGAAGTCCGGGCGCAACGCGAGATGTCGATTCGGGCCCTGGTGGAAGACCGTTATGGCCGGGTTGGCTACGCCTCGAAGAACTCCGAGATTGAATGGTCCAAGCCGCAGCTTCCGCCTGAATACCTGAAAGAACGCGAGAAAGACCAGTTACTGGCCTGGAAGATGTCCCAGGGCGCGGCAGACGAGTCCAAAAGAATCCAAGGCATTCGCCTCGTGGCAAGCAACCCGCCGGGTGCGAGCCAACGCCGGCGGGCATCCGGCGAGTAAGGCCCAACGCATACCTTCCATTGTAAAGACATGGGGTAAAAGCGCCGGAGGCTTGGAATTCGGGCGTACGCTCGTGATATCATAAGCTTACGGGGAAATTTGGGCAAAGAGGTTAATGGAAAACTATTATTTTCCGTTGTTCCTGGTCGTTATGGCGGGGGTCGTCATCTGGATATTCCGGAGGGTCGGCTCAGGCAGTCGATCGTCCACATCCCGGGTCTCAAGGACGCCGGCCGGCCGCATCGCCAACGCCGATCGCCTGCACCGCAACACCGACCGTCTCGGACCATCCGCCAAGCGGAGCCTAACCACCGCTCCAAAACCCAAGGACATCTGGCAGCCGCGTCGTGATCGTGCGGCCAAGGATTCATTCGCCGAGACCGCGGCGAGACGGGGTACCCACCATGCCGGCTATATCGGCCCCGATGCCGACGCCGAGCGGCGGTACGGCCGCTACGAGCTGAAGGACCAGGACATCAGCAAATCCGAGCACTCCGGGATCGACGAATACCTCACCAATCGCGAGCGCGAACGAGCCGAGGCGGAAGCCGAGGCGAAAGCCAAGGAGGCTGGCGGACTGTCCATGACGGCCGTGAAGTACGAACCCGCCGACGCCTCTTCCGAGAGCGCGGAAGACCGCAAGAAACGGGCCGGCTTCAAGCCTTAGTGTCGCCCCAGCGCCTGAGCCGCTCGGGCAATTCCACTCGCTGATTTCCGGGAATCTTGATCCCCATGGGCAGCGCCTCGACGCCCATGGTTTCATTCTCGTACGGGCGCAGCAGAGCGCGGGCCTCATCATGACTGCCGCGCAACCAGATGCGCGCCTCCTCACCGTTCCGCAAAAGGGCTGGGCTGCGGTTATGCCCCACCGATTTGAGCACCTCGTTGGGGTCAACCGTAATGATCGCGACCGTAAGATGCCTGCTCCCGTCGGGCAGTGTACTGCGCCGCGCCAGTCCGGCCATCAGCCACAGCGGAGCGTCGGTCGGAAACACGGCGTAGGGTATTTGCGGCTTGACGCGGCTGTCGAATTCGTAGAACCAGGACACCACCACCACGACTCGCAATCGCGCGTTCCAGGCCGGCATGAAGGTGGGCGCGAAGGGCGTTCCCTGCGGGCGGAGCCGGGCGTTTGCCGTGGAAATCAGCCGGCCGTCCTTGTTGCTGGGCAGGCGGCCTTCCGACCAGGCGGGGAGGAACGGCCAGATGGCCTCGCCGGGCGCATCCGCGTCCTCGGCCGGGTAGATGACCGGCAGCGATTCCCAAACCATCGAATCGGGCTCCGACTTTCGTCTCAGCCGGGAGGGTGATACGTTGATCCGCGATTCGGGATCGGACGGCAGCTCGGCAGGCGGGTAAAGTGCGGTAGCGTATCCATAGACCTCTTTCCAGGTGATATTGTAGACCGACGTTTTTCCGCACATCCGGCAATCTTACCAGCCAAGCCCATGGCCCTTTCCACAGCCAGTACCCAAACCAGACCCATAACCAGTCCCAAGCAGGCGTCCCGGATCATCCTCGTGCCCAACCGGGAGATCCTGCAACGCCGGGTCGCCGAGCTGCTCGCCGCCGCGAACGACGGTGCGGTCGGGATCGCGCCGCCAGTCTTCATGTTTTCATTGTGGGTGGAGGAAACGGCCGTGCGCTTGCGCCAGCTCCGCTGCATGAACGTGCCGGGCACGCAGAGCGCGCTGCAGGCCCTGGTGACCTGGACCCGCGCCCGGGAGAGCGGGCCGGGTTGGTGGGGGCGCGCCTTCGAACGGTCGGCCGCTCGCCAGGCTCGCGCCGCCGACCGTGCTTTGCGGCAGTGGCTGGTCGAAGGCGAGATGCCGTGGCTGGAAGAAGGCTTCTACCGGCAACGCCAGCGGGTGCGGCGGGATTTGGAGGCCCAGCGGTTGTTCACGGCCGAGGACTGGGTCGACGATCTTGCCCGCCAGTTGGACACCTGCCAGCACCTGCCCTTTCCAATGCCACGCCAGATCGCCTTGCGGGGCTTCATCGAATTTACCGCGCTGGAGCGCAAACTGCTGGAAGCGCTGGAATGCTGCGGCGTTGCGCTCGACTTCGGTGAGGCGGCTGGCGAGGCCGCTGACGTACGCGTCGTCGAATTTCCGCGTCCGGAAGATGAATGGCAGGGGGCTGCGCTTTGGGCCAGGGACAAGCTCGCGGCGGGGGCGTGCAGCCTCTGCATCGTAGTGCCGCGGGCCGTCACCACGTCGGGGGCAACCTCGCGGCGCATCCGTCACGTACTGTCGGCGGTTTTCCATCCGGCGGAAGCGGCCGCGCTCGATGACGAGGGGCTCCGCGCCTTTCATATTCAGGCCGCCGGGCGACTGGCCGACAGCGGCGCCATCGCCGACGCCTTGCACCTGCTGAGGCTCTCGGCGGGTGGCGTGGACGCCGAAATCGATTTTCCCCGGATCAGCCGCTGGCTGCTCTCGCCCCATTGGATGGCAAGTGATGTTGAAGCTGCCGCCCGGGCGAGGCTGGAATGGCAGCTGCGCGAGCGCGGCTTTTTCAGGCTGTCGCCGCGGGCAGTGGTTCGCCTGGCGAGGGCTGATGGGCTGGACGTTGAACTCCGTTACCTTGTCGCCTGCGTGCAGGCGCCCCCGGCGGATTTCGAAACTGGCCGCGCCGGTGACTGGATGCACGCCGAACTGCTTCGTTGGGGTTGGCCGGGTGCCCAGGAAGCCGCCGAGGTGTGCCGGACGGCAGAGGGGCTGCAGTCGCTGATCGAGCGATTCGACGGCCCGCCGATCGAGTCGGCGATTGACGCCGTGGCCCTGCTGGAGGCGCTGTGCGGCGAGACCACGTTGCCATTCGGCGGAGGCCCGCTCTCCCCGGTCCAGGTGCTGCCGCCCGAGGTCGCGGCTGGTGGACGCTTCGATGCGCTTTGGGCCTGCCAGATGGACGACGCCAATTGGCCGCCGCCGATCGACGTCAATCCCTACCTTCCTGCGGCCGCCAGGGCGGCGATTCCGCGCCTGAATCCGAACGGCCAGTTCGATTACTATCGCCGGCTGACCGCGAAGTTGTGCGCGGCGGCTCCGGAGGTATGTCTGAGCTGGAGCTTTGATGCAGGGGAAGGCCCGCGCATGGCCAGCGGGCTGATCGCCGAATTTCCGGCGGCGAACGCGACGAACGGACCTCCCATGCTGCTATCCCGTGCGGTTTGGCCGGCTGCCGGCCAGGGCGGCGACGCAGCGCTCGAATCGCTGAGTGACAGCCAAGGGCTCGCATACCCCGATCAGGGCGTTGTCGACTTGCCGGGTGGCGCCGACTTTATTCGTTTGCAGGCGGCCTGCCCCTTGATGGCCTATGTGCGCCACCGCCTGAAGGCACGCTTTCCGGACATGCCGAGCGCTTTGGCCAGCCCGCAGTTCCGCGGCGAATTGCTGCACCAGGTCCTGCGCGAACTCTATGACGACGCCCTCGGCAGGCAGGGCTGGCCCAGTGACGCCGAGATCGGCCCGGCGGTTGACGCCGCCCTGGCGCGGCTACGGGCCCGCGAGCGGCTCACCGCCACCGGCCTGCGTGCCGAAGCGGAGAGACTGCGGCGGCTTATGGCCGAATGGCTGGCACTCGATCGCACGCGTTCCGGCCTCGAAGTGGCAGGCCTGGAGCAACCGCTGGAAGCGCGCTTGGGCAGGGCGGCGCTTCGAGTTCGAATCGACCGTGTCGACCGTCTGGCGGACGGCCGTTATTTCCTGCTGGATTACAAGAGCGGTAAGGCCGGCAGCAGCCGGGCGCTCAAATGGGGCCGGCCGCGGATCCAGGAGCCCCAGCTTCCTCTCTACGCCTTAATGTTGGAGGCCTCCGAGAACCGTGAGGCGGGCGGTCTCGCTTTCGCCATCGTCAAGTCTGGCGAATGCGTCTTCGACGGCATCAGCGACGATCCCGCCTCCGCGGCCACCGGCATCCGCGTGTTCGGCCACGGGCGCTCGAGTGTGGCGTTCACCGACTGGGCGTCGTTTCAGGAGCACTGGCGTAGCCAGCTGGGCGTCTTGCTGGACGAGATCCTCGCGGGACTGGCCGAGAATCGCGTCCATGACGCGGATGCCCTGAAGTTCGGCGAACTTGGATTGATTCTGCGCCATGAACAGGCCGGCTGACTTCGAGGCTCGGCGCCGCGCGCTCGACCCGGGCCGATCGTTCATCGTGCAGGCGCCGGCGGGATCGGGCAAAACGGAGGTCCTCACGCAGCGGTTTCTCAGGCTGCTGGCGACAGTCGAGCGGCCTGAGCGCGTGTTGGCCATCACCTTCACCCGCAAGGCGACCCAGGAAATGAGGACCCGCATTACGGCACGGCTCGCCCAGGCCCGCGCGGGTGCGCGCCCCGAACATGAGCACGACCGCCAGGCCGTGAAGCTGGCCGGCGAGGTGCTCGAGCGTGATCGCGAGCGCGGCTGGAACCTGCTGCGGAACCCGGGCCGTCTGCGGATCAATACGATCGACGGCCTGTGCGCTCAATTGCTGGCGCGCGACCCGATCGAGGGTCCCCGCTGGTACGGGGTCAAGATCCTCGAAAATCCCGAACCGCTTTACCGCAAAGCCGTGGCGCGCCTGTTCGCCGACGTCGACGAGCTGGCCGAAAGTCGCGTCGACGATGCGAAGTCGGCTCAGGATGCTCTGGTGCGCCTGCTGGTCCATCTGGGCGGCGACAGCCGCAGGTTGGAGCGGCTGCTGCGGGAAATGCTGCGACAGCGCAGCCTTTGGAAGCGCCATCTTGACGCCAGCCCCGAGATGCTCGCCGGCCTGTTGGAAGACCGTCAGGCCCGGGCATTGGGCGATTTTCGGAGCGCGCTCGGCGAGACAGAGCTCGACGAGGCCGACGCCATCCTGCGTCGCCTCGGGCTCGAGGCGGACCAGGCGAGTGGTGCGGATGGGCCCCTGCGCAAGGCTTACCGTTTTGCCGACCGACTGACCAGGGCGGACGGCAAGCCCTGGGCGCCGAGCAGCCTGCCCGCGAGGGTTTTCGCGGGCATCGAGCCCTCGCAGCTTCCCCTGGTGGAGCGATTCGGCGAGATCTACGGCCACTGGCATGACAGCGATTCGGCGTATGAGGCCCTCGAGCGCATGGCGTGCTGGCCGCCATTGGACGTCGTGCCGCAGGCCGTTGAATGGCCCGGCTCACTGCTGGACGACGCTCGCAGCGTGCTGTCGTTGGCGCTGACCGAGCTGAACAGCTTGATGGGCGAGACCGGCCATGCCGATTTCACGGCGATCGCTGATGGGGCGCTGGCCTCACTGGGCGGTGACGAGAGCCCCGGCGAGACCCTGCTGGCCGAGGACGCGCGCATCGATCACATCCTCATGGATGAATTCCAGGACAGCAGCCACGCCCAGTTCCGCCTGCTCAGCCGCCTCACCGAGGGCTGGCAGGCCGGCGACGGCCGCAGCCTGTTCCTGGTGGGCGACCCCATGCAGTCGATCTATCGCTTCCGCGAGGCCAACGTCGGCTTCTTCAACGATGTCGTTCACCTCGGCCGCCTGGGGCAGGTAGCCATCGTGCCGTTGTCGCTGACATCCAACTTCCGCTCCCGCGGCGAGCTCGTCGACTGGTTCAATCGCACCTTTTCCCGGATATTTCCGACCAGGGAGGAGCGAGAGAGCGGGGCCGTCGCCTACACGCCCGTCAGCGCCGAGCTGCCGACCGGCGGCAAGGTCTGCCTGCACGCGATTGCGGCTGGCGACCCCTTGGCGGACGAGGCCGGAAAAATGGCCGCTCTGATCGAAGCGGCGCGCGAGGACCTCGGCGATCCAACCATCGCGATCCTGGTGCGGAGCCGCGAGCAAGTACCGGACATCGCCTCGGGCCTCGCCTGCCACGGCATCGAATTCGAGGCGGTGGAGATCGACCGACTGGCGGGACGAGGTGTGGTGCAGGATCTCCTCATTTTGACCCGGGCGCTGGCGCACCCGCTCGACCGAGTCGCCTGGATCGCCCTGCTGCGTGCGCCGTGGTGCGGTCTCGAGCTCGCCGACCTGCACCGGGTGGTCGGTGAAGACCCACGCGAGGAAGTCCGCCAGTCGGTCGAAGCGGCGATCCGCGAGGAGCGGCTCGACGCCGTCGCGCTGAAACGGCTGCGACGCCTGTCGCGGGTCATGGCGCGGGCGCAGGATCGGGCCGCCAGCCATGGCCTGGCCGACCGCGTTCAGATGTGCTGGATCCAGCTCGGCGGTCCGCTCTGTTGCGCCGATGCGGCTGCGCTCGCCAACGCGGAGAGCTTCCTCGAACTGCTCGAAGAGCTGGAGCATGGCGGTCGCCAAGAGCTGACTGAGCGGCTGGAAGAAGCGCTGGAGAACCGTTTCGCAGCGAGCCGTTCCGCCAAGGTGCAGATCCTGACCATCCACAAGGCAAAGGGCCTCGAATTCGACGTGGTGATCGTGCCCGGCCTCGAACGCCCGACCCGAGGCTCGACGGATTCCCTGATCACTCTGCAGGAATTCAGCGGCGGCGTGCTGATGGCGCCGCTTACGCCAAAGTCGATGGCCGAGGTGAGCCTGTACCGACATCTCAACCGGGTGGACGCCGAGCGTGATCGTCTCGAAAGCCAGCGCGTGCTCTACGTGGCCTGTACACGGGCACGAAGGCGGCTGCACCTGATCGCGACGGCCACCTCGACCGCCAGGGGACACGTGTCGATTCGAGCCAACACGTTCCTGAAGCTTTTGGAGGAACCTTTCCTTCCCCATCTGGAGCGAGTACTCGAGCGAGCGATGGCGCAAACGCAAACCGAAGAGCGGCCTGAGGAGATTCCGCCGGCCGTGCCGCTGCGGCGCCTGAAGGGTCCCCTGCCCGAAGTGCACGCGGTCGAAAGGCGAGGAGCGGGCGCCGCCGGACTCCGCGATTTGCCGCGACGCGAGGCGGTCGCGATGGGCACGGTCCTGCATCGCTGGCTGGAGCTTATACACGATCACCCGGAGGAGGCATGGGACGCGGCGCGGATCGAGCGTTCCGGCGCCCCCATCCGGGATTCACTGGCGCGGGCGGGTGCGCCGGCCGATCGCCTCGATGCCTTGCAGGCCCGCTGTACGGCGCTGCTGTGCGAGGCACTGGCCGACCAGGACCTTATGGCGGCAATCGGTCCGAATAAAAACATTGAATCCTGGTCGGAGCTCGCGCTGTACCGGCGCGAAGGGACCGGCTTCAGCCGGCACGTGATCGACCTGCTGTGGCGCGACGAGGCCGGGGCGCTGCACGTCATCGACTACAAGACGGGCCAGGCGGCGAAAGACGGCCTGGAGAACGGGGCCTGGCAGGCACAACTGGCTCGCTATCGCGAGTTGCTCGAAGCTTTAGGCGCAGGGCCGGTTTCGGAGGCCCGTGTTCGGGTCCTGGCCGGCGATGAGAGGCGGGAGGAAAACGCTTAGCCGCCGTCGCGCTTGCGGCCTTCTTGCCGCCAGTTGACCATCTCAAGCACCTCAGTTGGCGTCTTGCCGTCGAGTCGCTCGTAGAGCAATTTGCGGTCGCGGCGGGCGCCGAGATCGTAAACCAGCAAGTAATCCAGGGCGTCTTGTAAGGTGGTGAATTCCGCGACGGTGGTCTCGGCCTGGATCATCTCGAGCGTTTCCTCGAAGGCGTCGATGCTGTCGCCGGCCAAGGGAATGCTCATGCCGGGAGATCCGGCTTCCTCGACCGCCTTCGCCTCGGCTTCGGCAAGGTCGGGCTCCTGCGCCCAAAGCGGCGCGCCAACCGCCAGCATGGCCGCCAGCATGGACGCAAACATGGCGGCCGAAAGGGCGGCCGCTATGGCGGGTGATTTGCTCAAGCTCATGATGTCCTCGTT
>Ga0268386_10000884_pt1 | contig 19891 bp, 20 predicted proteins | sample RVTome_15_FD_200260 | JGI IMG/M metagenome (GOLD analysis project Ga0268386, IMG submission 200260) | Soil microbial communities from uranium-contaminated site in the Upper Colorado River Basin, Wyoming, United States - RVT150D86... ...
ATTCAGCAACATGAAGACCTCGTCACCGAGGCGGTAGTTGCTGTTCGTCGGAATGAACAAGCCGCCGTTGCGAACGAAGGGCATGTAGGCGAGATACAGCGCGCTCTTGTCCTTGATCGTCAGCGTCAGGAGTCCTGGTTTGTTGCTCGGCTGTCTCATCGATGACCTGTTCGATCGCGTGCAGGCGGCGCGAGGCTACGCACCAGGTGGATCAGCAACGACTCGATCGCGAGCTCCTTCTGCAATGCCGTGCGTGACATCGCCAGCCGCAACTCGCGGATCGCATCGAGCAGTCCGTAGAGGCTGCTTATGTTCAGCGCTCGGTGCTCAGTTGGCAAGGGCGCAGCGCCGCTGCGGAGCGTGACCTGATCGGCACTTTCGGCAAATCGAGCGCGGATCCGGGCGGCGCACCAGAACTCGAGCCAGCGCAGTCGCGCCTCGAGGTTCCCTGTCCAGCCCGATGCCAGGGTACTGACGTCCACGCGCCCTGCAAGCAACTCCTCGAGACTGTGCCGCATCCGGCGGTCGAGATCGGCGAACTCGACGTCGGCAACGGCGAGCGCGGCGAGCGGCGCGCCGCCGACGAACTCGAGCATACCTGGTTCGACCTCGACACCGGCTACCGCGCGTAGCTAGGCGAGAGCGTCATCGACTTGCGGCGCACGGAACCCGAGCTTGAGGCAGCGGCTGCGAATCGTCGCCGGCAGACTCGAAGGCTGCGACGTGACGAGCATCAGCAGGCTCCCTGACGGCGGTTCCTCGAGCGTCTTCAGAACGCTGTTGGCGGCCGGTATCGTCATCCGGTGAGCCGGCTCGATGATCGCCACCTTGCGGCCGTGACGAAAGCTCGTCAACGCGAGTTTCTCGCCCACTTCGCGGATCTGTTCGATTGAAATCGACTGTTTGTCCGGCGCGGGCGCAACGAGTGCGAGATCGGGATGCGTGCCCGCCGCGGCAAGCGTGCAACTCGTGCAGCGTCCGCACGGCGCGAGTGGTATCTGCACTTCATCACAGAGAACGGCGCGCGCCAGCCAGGTGGCGAAATGGGACTTCCCGAGTCCGTCGGCGCCATGCAGCAGCAACGCATGCGGCAACCGATCGCTCTGCCAGGCTGACCGCATGCGCATGAGCGGCTCGCGATGCCATGGCAGCTCGTCCATGGCTCCCGGTGCCGCTGCAGACGGGTTCATGTGCGCAGGCCCTGCATATAGCCGGATAGGACCGTCTGTACGGCTGCGCTGACGTGCTCGATGCCGGCGGTGGCATCGATGACCCGGACCCGCGACGGTTCGGCGCGCGCGATCGCCAGATAGGCAGCACGTACGCGCTCGAAGAAATCGCGGTGCTCCCGCTCGAACCGGTCGGCGTCCTGGTCGGCATTGCGCGCGCGTGCTCTGGCCATCGCGACGTCGACCGGCGCGTCGAGGAGCAGAGTGAGATCAGGTCGGAAGCTACCCTGGACTCGGGTCTCGAGCTCACGAATGAAGTCGACCGGGAGTCCGCGTCCCCCGCCCTGGTAGGCATACGTCGCGTCGGTAAACCGATCACAAACGACCCAGGTCCCGCGCTGCAGAGCCGGCAGCACCAGGTTCGCGAGATGCACGCCGCGCGCCGCAAACATCAGCAGGAGCTCGCTCGTTTCCGGCATCGACTCGGCGTCGGCGTGCAGCAGGACCGCGCGAATGCGCTCGGCGAGCGCGGTGCCGCCGGGTTCGCGTGTTGCGAGGACATCGAGGCCTGCGTTGCGCAGTACTGCCACGGCATGCGCGATCTGAGTCGTCTTGCCTGCGCCTTCGCCGCCCTCGATCGTGATGAATCGACCGCGTTCCACGACTCAGCCTCGTTCACGGAGCTTGCGCAGATAACGACGCACCGCCGCTTCGTGCTCGGCGAGCGTGTCGGAAAAGTAGTGGCTGCCATCGCCATCGCCAGTCGCGACGAAGTAAAGAGCGCCTGTGACGTCCGGACGTACCGCGGCAGCGAGCGATGCTGCGCCTGGGGCCGCGATCGGCGTTGGCGGCAGACCGCTGCGCGTGTACGTGTTGTAGGGTGTGTCCTGCCGCAGGTCGGCGCGCCGCAAATCACCGTCGAACGTCGCACGGACGCCGTAGATGACGGTAGGGTCGCTTTGCAGGCGCATGCCGAGGCGCAGCCGCTTGACGAAGACGCCGGCGATGATACTGCGCTCCGCATCGAGGCCCGTCTCCTTTTCCACGATCGACGCAAGAATCAGTGCTTCATAGGGGTTCGCAAGTGGCAAGTCCTCAGCGCGATTGGCCCAGGCGCGCTCGAGCTCGCTCTGCATGCGGGCGTGCGCGATAGAGAGGATCTCCAGATCGCTGGTACGGCGCGGGAAATGATACGTGTCCGGAAAGAACTGACCTTCGGGCAACGTCTCCGGGCGACCGAGTGCCGTCATCAGCTCAGTGTCCGCAACCGCAGCGGGGTCGTGACGCACGGCCGGATGTCCGGCGAGCAGTGCCCGAATTTCGGCGAAGGTCATCCCTTCGACGAAAGTGATCGCGTGCAGCAGGACCTTGCCCGAATTGAACAGCTCGAGCAGCGCACTCGGCGACATTCCGGGCGTCAGCAGATACTCGCCGGCTTGGACGCCGGCGGCCTGGTCCGTCAGACGGGCCCACCAGGCGAAGACCCGCGGATGCTCGAGCAACCCCGCCCGCGACAGCTGAGTCGCGACCGCGGTCAGCGACGCGCCGCGTTCGATCTCGAACGGTCGCGGCTGATCGAGCGCCGCAATCGGCGCTTCGAGCCATGTGCGCGCGCGGATTGCGAGGATTGCGACTGCAATGCCGGCGAACAGAAGCAGGACTGCGGTGACGTGCAGCAGTCGTCGTCGACCCGCCATCACCATAGCCCGAGGTCGTGCGCGAGTTGCGTCGCGATCGGCGCGCCGGTCCAATATCGGTCGCCGAGCTGCCCGATCGGTCTGATCCCCGTCAGCGCGTTCGTGACGAAGAGTTCGCTGGCGCTCTCGATATCAGCAGGCCGCATCGAGATCTCGGCCACGGCGACCCCTCGTTCATCCGCCGCGGCCAGCACACGGCGGCGCATGACACCCGCGACTCCCGCGAACCGCAGATCCGGGGTACACAACGTGCCGCCCACGACTGCGAACACGTTGCTGCACGTTCCGCAGATGACCTCTCCTTCCACGTCCAGCATCAGTCCTTCGGCAATCCTCGGGTCCTGCCATTCCGCTTGCGCCAGCACCTGTTCGAGGCGGTTCAGGTGTTTGATCCCTGCAAGGCACGGGTTCCGAGCCAGCCGCGTCGCGCACCATCTCGCCACGATCGGCACGCCGGTCGGCGCCGCCGCTGCATCGTACACAGTCACGACGCGACGCGGCACGGCTGACCGTTCCGGACGATAGCCGCGCTCGCCATCGCCGCGACTGACGATCAGCTTGACCACGCCATCGCGACACTCGGTCGCTGCGTCATCCAGATCGCGAGCGAGCGCTGCCGCGTTCGGCAGCGCAATTCCGAGTCGATCGCAGCCGCGAGCGAGCCGCTCGAGGTGATCCTGTCGATACCGGATCGCGCCGCCTTCCAGCCGCATCGTTTCGAACAGGCCATCGCCATACTGGAAAGCCCGGTCGCGCACGGCCACCGTGGCCCGCTGCGGATCCGACTGCACGCCGTCGATACGGATCCAGAGGCTCACCCGATTCGCTCCTGGCCATCGAGCGCACGAATCAGCCCGAGCGCCTTCGCCCGGGTTTCCTCGAGCTCCCGCTGTGGCTGCGATTCCGCCACGATGCCCGCGCCGGCACGGAAGGAGAGCTCGCGACCCGTGATCTCGATCGTGCGGATCAGGATGTTCAGGTCCATGTTGCCGTCGCGGCCGAGGTAACCGAGCGAGCCCGTGTACGCGCCGCGCGGCGTCCCTTCGAGCGCTCCGATGATGTCCATGCAACGGATCTTCGGGCAGCCGGTGATCGTGCCTCCCGGAAAGACTGCCGCAATGACCGCACCCGGAGTGGTATCCGCGCGCAACTGTCCGCGGACGTTCGAGACGATATGGTGCACGTGCGCGTAACTCTCGATCACCATGTACTCGTCCACCCAGACGGTCCCGGGGCGACAGATGCGGCCGAGGTCGTTGCGCTCCAGATCGAGCAGCATCACGTGTTCGGCACGCTCTTTCGGATGATCACGCAGCTCGCGAACCAGCGCATCGTCGAGCTCCTGCGTGGCGCCTCTCGGTCGGGTGCCGGCGATCGGGCGCGTTGCCACACTACCATTCGCGAGGCGTATCAGTCGTTCGGGTGAAGAGCTCACGATCGTGCGGTCCGCAACGACCGCCAGTGCCGCAAACGGGGCTGGATTTGCCGCACGCAATTGCCGGTACACATCGATGGCGGTCGCCGGCTCGGCGAGTCGCCCCCGCCATGAACGCGACAGGTTAGCCTGGTAGATGTCACCCGCGGCAACGTGCTGCAAGGCTTGTTCGACTGCTCCAATGAACCGCTCGGGTGCCTCCTCTTCGAGACTCCGGGCGAGTGAGGCTCGACTTGGTTCGCCGGGGCTGGTGAGTGCTCTTGCGAGGTCGGCGCGCAGCTCCGGCAGTCGATCGGCAACGTGCGACTCCATGACGATCCATGCACGGGAGCGCGCGCGATCACGCACGATCGCCGCGGGCACGCGCACGGCTTGCGCCACGACCCCCTGTTCTTCGGGCAGCGGCAGCGCGAGCGTCGGCTCGATCTCTGCTGCGAGCTCGTAGCCGAGATACAGGAACCAGCCACCCGCGAACGGCACTTCGGCCCTGGCCTGCAGGCCCGTCGATGTCACCGACTCCTGTCGCCACCAGGCGTCGAGTTGAGCGAGGAACCGCAGGCCGCCGGTGCCGGCCCTCGCCCGACGGAGATCTGCTGCGGTGAGCGAGAGCCGCCGTCCGGGCAATGCGAGCAGCAGGTCGTACTCGGCGAGCGATCCGCTGGCGGCACTTTCGAGAAGGAACGGATACCGCGTCGGCTGCAAGGCATGCATCGCGAGCAACGCCTCGGACCCGAGTTCGAAGGGGCCGTACAGGAGGGGCGCAGATGACCCGGATCGCATGGCTGTCAGCATCGACTCGCCTGCATCGATCGAGGGCGGATCCGTCGCGCCGGTGCTGTCGCTTGCGCGGCAGGGGCGACTGGCATGCGCTCAGTCGAAGGCGCGGAAAATCAGGCTGCCGTTGGTACCGCCGAAACCAAAGGAATTCGTGAGGCCCGCGCGGATCGGCATCTCGCGTGCCGTATGCGGAACGTAGTCGAGGTCGCAGCCTTCATCCGGACTATCGAGATTGATGGTCGGGGGCGCCACGTCATCGCGGATCGCAAGCACCGTGAAGATCGCTTCGAGGACACCGGCCGCGCCGAGCAGATGGCCGGTCATCGACTTCGTCGAACTCACCGCCAGCGAATGCGCATGGTCGCCGAAGCAGCGCTTGATGGCCGTCGTCTCGGCCAGGTCGCCGAGCTGCGTCGACGTCGCATGGGCGTTCACGTACTGCACATCGCTCGGCGAGAGTCGCGCGTCTGCAAGTGCATTCACCATCGAGAGCCGTGCGCCCTCCCCGTCTTCCGGCGGCGCGGTGATGTGGTAGGCATCGCCACTCATTCCGAAGCCGGCGAACTCCGCATAGATCCTTGCGCCGCGCGCGCGCGCGTGCTCGTATTCTTCGAGCACCATCGCGCCGGCACCATCGGACAGCACGAAGCCATCGCGGTCACGATCCCAGGGGCGACTCGCCCGTTCCGGATCATCGTTGCGGGTCGACAGCGCCCGAGCCTGGCAGAAGCTGCCGAGTCCGAGGGGCGTGGTCGCCATTTCCGCGCCGCCCGCGATCATCACATCGGCATCGCCGTGCTGGATCAGGCGCGCCGCGATGCCCACGGAATGCGTGGAGGTCGTGCAGGCGGTCACCGTCGCGATATTCGGCCCGGTGAGTTTGAAATGAATCGATACGTGACCCGAGATCATATTGATGATGCTGCCGGGCACGAAAAACGGTGAAATCCTCTTCGGGCTTTGCGATTCGACCCACTTCGCGGTGTTCTCCTCGATCGTATCGAGGCCGCCGATGCCGGCGCCCATCGCGACGCCGATGCGGCTCGCGTTCTGCGCAGTCACGGTGAGACCGCAGTCGCGCAGCGCGTCGGCGGCCGCGGCGAAGCCGTAATGCATGAACGGATCCATCTTCCGCAGCTCCTTGGCAGGAAGATAGTCCTCGGCCTTGAAGTTCCTGATGGCACCGCCGATGCGCGAGGAAAAGGCACTCACGTCGAAGCGTGTGATGGGGCCGATGCCGCTTACGCCCTGGAGCACGTTCTGCCATGCCCCTTCGACGGTGTTGCCGACCGGGGAAAGCAAGCCCAGGCCGGTGATGACGACGCGCCGTCTGGTCAAGAGGTCTCCTGGATCTGCGAAGAGAAGTGTCGCTGCGGTCGACCCGAAAGCGCCATCCGTGGCGACGCTCGCGGCTGCAGCAGTCGAGGATCAGGCCTGACTGCGTCGCTCGGAAATGTAGTCGATGGCCTGCTGGACGGTCGTGATCTTTTCGGCATCCTCGTCGGGGATCTCCGTCTCGAATTCCTCTTCGAGAGCCATCACGAGCTCCACTGTGTCGAGCGAGTCGGCGCCGAGGTCGTCGACGAACGAAGCATCGCTCGTGACTTCTTCCTCTTTTACCCCCAGCTGTTCTGCGACGATCGCTTTAACCTGTTGTTCGATACTGCTCATTGGTATACGAGTCCTCTGTGAGACTGCTGACTGCCCGCGGAGGGACAGCGGTGACCGCACGGGCGGCGTATTCTAAGTCAAGACCCCAATGGGTCCAATAGAAACAAAATCGCGCTGCAACAAAGGCTTGACAGGGCGCGGCGGGTCAGGGTGCGCGCTCAAACCATATACATCCCGCCGTTGACGTGCAGAGTCTCCCCGGTCACATAGCCAGACCGTGGCGAGGCCAGGAACGCGACGGCATGGGCGATGTCATCCGGCGTGCCGAGACGACCGAGCGGGATCTGTGCCGCCAGTTGCGCCTTCTGGTCGTCGGCCAGTTCGGCGGTCATGTCCGTCTGGATATAGCCGGGAGCGACGACGTTCGCGGTGATCCCGCGGGATCCGACCTCACGTGCCAGTGCCTTCGTGAACCCGACCAGTCCCGCCTTCGCTGCCGCATAGTTGCACTGCCCTGGATTGCCGATGCTGCCGACGACGGAGCCGACATTGATGATCCGACCCCGCCGCGCTTTCATCATGCCGCGCAATACCGCTCGCGACAGCCGGTACACCGCTTTGAGATTCGTATCGACGACCGCGTCCCATTCCTCCGGCTTCATCCGCAGCAGTAGGTTGTCGCGCGTGATACCGGCGTTATTGACCAAAATCGAAATCGGACCTTCGCGTGCGGCGATATCCGCGAGTGCAGCGTCGACTCCGTCGGCATCGACGACGTCGAGTACGATGCCGCGTCCAGCCCGGGGGCCGCCACCAAGACGCTCGGTAATTCTCGCGGCGCCTGCTTCCGTCGTGGCAGTGCCGATCACGATCGCGCCCAACCGTCGGAGCTCCGCCGCGATGGCGCTGCCAATGCCGCGCGACGCCCCGGTCACGACGGCGACATCGGACTGCAGCGGCAGACCTTCCAGACTGGATTCGCTCATCGATCAGCCCTCGACTCGATCGTGCGGCACGATGCCAGGGCCTCGTTCAGCGACGCTTCGTCTTCGATCGTGAGCATTGCAATGTCCTTGTTCCGATCGATGCGTCGATTGAGTCCTGTCAGCACCTTGCCGGGTCCGCACTCGATGAGCGCCCGAGCACCCTCGTCGATCATCGTTCTGACGGTCGCGGACCAGCGCACCGGTTGCACGAGCTGCTCCGCCAGCGCCCGACGAATGCCTGCGGCGTTCTGATGGCGCGCGACGTTGACGGTGTAGACGACGACGTCCTGCGGCGCCTCGAAAGCTACGGCTTGCAGCCGTTGCGACAATTGCAGCGCAGCTGGCTGCATCAGCGGGCTGTGCGAGGGTACGCTGACGGGCAGTCGGATCGCGCGTTTGGCGCCGCGCGCCGAGGCGAGCTCGATGGCCCTGTCCACCGCCGCCGTGTGCCCGGCGATCACGATCTGACCGGGCGAGTTGTAATTCGCTGCCACGACGACTTCCGAGCCTGATGCCTGCGCACAGATTTCCTCGGTCACGGTGTCGTCGAGTCCAAGCAGGGCGGCCATCGCCCCCTCACCCGCCGGCACCGCTGCCTGCATCGCAGCACCGCGGAACTGAACCAGCGCGACGGCGGTCCGATAGTCGAGGCTACCCGAGCAAACGAGCGCCGTGTATTCGCCCAGGCTGTGGCCGGCCATCATCGCCGGCATCGGGCCGCCGCGGGCCCGCCAGGCGCGAAATGTTGCGACGCCGGCCGCGAGCATTGCGGGCTGCGTGAACTCGGTGGCCCCGAGCCGTTCGGCAGGCCCGTTCTGGCACAGTGCCCAGAGGTCGTAGCCGAGGACCTGCGATGCTTCGGCGAACGCCTGCGCGATCAGAGGTTCCTGCGCGGCGAGAGCGCTCAGCATCCCGAGGGACTGCGAACCCTGTCCCGGAAACACGAATGCAATCATTGCCTCTCCTCACGCCCGGTTCGGCCGTGGCCGCGGATTATATCGACACCGGCCGCAAGGGCTCCCGCGGCGGCCATCACGCGCGGCGGACGCGTCGGTGCGCCGCCACGATAAACGCGCCGAAAAGACCGCCGAGCGCGCCATACAGATGCGCATCGACGATGACCGGCAGGTCGCCGGCGAGCGCCGAGGCGCCACGCCATTGCTCGAGGAGGAGCTTCCCGGCCAGGAGGGCCGCCAGCGTCACGGCGAGCGTGCGGGTGCCATCACGCCACCAGGCGAGCGCGCCCGCAGCGAGGCAGCCGTGCAGGACGCCGGACAGGCCGACGTACCAGACGAGCTGTGGCTCGTTGAGTACGAAGCCGGCGCCGATCGCGACCATCGCCGCGACGGCGATCAGCAGCCATTCAAGCCCCGTGTAGTGACGGGGGAAGAGCAGTGCGAGCAGTACGAGGCCGAGCAGATTGAGCAGCAGATGCGCGGCCGACAGGTGCGCGAAATGGCACGTCGCGAGTCGCCACCACTGACCCTCGATGACCGCCGTGCGCTCGTAGCGCAGCAGTTCGGTTGCAAACGGCCCTGCCAGCCACAGTGCGGCGATCAACGCGGCGACGATAGCGCCGAGCCACGCCGAACTGCGACCGGCCGCCTGCCCTTGGGACGGATCCGCGTCACTCTTCGGTAGTAGCCGGTTTGCTATGATCGCGCTCCACCGAGAGGCCACGGCGGATTCCGATGCTCGTTCCGGGCGCGTCCGCCGCGCACCTAGGGGCAAGATTAGCACCGCCGGCACGAGGCGATCGATCCGCCGGCTAACTCATGAGGCAGAAATGCACGTTCGTTCGTCGTGGAATCTGACAGGCCGCCCCATGCGCGGCTTCACCCTGATCGAGATCATGGTCGTGGTCGTGATCCTCGGCATCCTTGCCGTGCTCGTCGCGCCCAACGTGATCAGTCGTATCGACGATGCGCGTATCGCGAAGGCCAAACAGGACATCCGCGCCTATGAGACCGCACTCAACCTGTACCGGATGGACAACTACAGGTATCCGGCGACCGACCTCGGCCTGCAGTCGCTGGTCGAACAGCCGAACGATCCCAACGTCCGCAACTGGCGACAGGGCGGTTATATCGACGCGCTGCGCAAGGATCCCTGGGGCAGCGATTACCTGTATGTGTTCCCCGGTAGCCGCGGCAGGGAATACGACCTCTACAGTCTCGGCGCCGATGGTCAGCCGGGCGGCGACGATGTCAATGCCGACATCGGAAACTGGAACATCGAGTAGCTTCGATCGCCCAGCCGGAGACGGCTGGCTGCCTCGTCGCCGGACTCGCACACAGGCTCCCTTCTCCACGATCGGGCCGGTGCGCGCTCCCTGGCGCCAGGCGCGGCACAGTCGTGCGTTCACACTGCTCGAACTGCTGGTGGTGCTCGTGATCATCGGCATCATGGTGTCGTTCGCGGTCGTCTCTTTCGGCGTGCTCGGCGGTGATCGCGAAGCGGAGCAGGAAGCGCGTCGATTGACGGCGATCCTGACCCAGGCCCGGGACGAGGCAGCGCTGCAGGGCCGCGATCTCGGCTTGCGACTCGAGCCGACCGCCTACGAGTTCATGAGTCTCGAACCCCGCCGCGGTGGCTGGGAGGCGATCGCCGACGACGACCTGTTGCGTCGTCGTGAGCTGCCCGACGGTCTGCGCATGCGACTGTGGCTCGAGTCGCGCGAGGTGCTGCTCGAGCAGCCGAAGCAGGAATCGCGCAAAACCGTCGCGACGCCCACGCCGCAGATCATCGTGCTCGGCAGCGGTGAAATCGTGCCATTCGATCTCGAGATCGCGCGCGAGGGCGGCGGGACACGCTGGCGAGTCGCTGCGACACCCGAGGGCGAACTGCTGACGGACTCCCCCGATGCCGCGACCTGAATTCCCGGCGCGAGGCCGCATGCCCGCTGCGAGGGCCGGCTTCACGTTGATCGAAGTGCTCGCAGCCCTCGTGATCGTGGCGCTCGGCATGATGGGCGTGATCCAGGCAGTCAGTCAGACGGTCTCGAACGGCGCCTATCTGCGGGATCGCACGCTCGCCCACTGGATTGCGATGAATCGACTCACGGAGGTCCGCATTGCCGGAGAGATCCCCGAGATTGACGAGTCCTCGGGTGAGGTCGAGTACGCCGGGGAGCGGTGGCGCTGGTCGATGGAGGTCACGCAGACGCCGGTCGACAGCCTGCGTCGCATCGACGTGTCGGTGCGGCACATCGATGCCGCTGCAGATTCGCAGCTCACTACCGTCAGCGGCTTCTACGGCGCCGCGATCGCTGTGGGGGGCGGCGTACTGAATGATTGGGACGGCGTGCCCGGGACAGACGCCGGCACCGATCCGGAAGAAGCTCCGCCGCCGGACGAGCGGCCGCCCGTCGATGACGGCTCGACGCCTCCCCCGGAGGGCGGCTTGGGCGACGACGGCAGCACACCGATCGATCCGACGGAGCCCACGCAGTGATCCGCCCGCCCTTTGCTGCGCCGAAGTCCGTCGCTGGCTTCACGCTGGTCGAGATGCTGGTCGCCATCGCGATCTTCGCGCTGATCACCGCGATGGCTTACGGCGGCTACAACGCACTCGTGCGGCAGAGCGAAATTGCCTCCGAGCGGATGGAACGCGTGCGCGACGTGCAGTCGGCCGTGTCGCGCCTGGTGCAGGACTTCGCGGAGCTCGAACCGCGTCCGATTCGCGAACCCCTCGGTGAGGCGATCGAGCCTGCATTGAATGCCGATCGGCGCACCGAGTACCTGGTGCTGCTGACCCGGGCGGGCTGGAACAATCCGGCTGGGATCGAGCGCCCGACGCTGCAGCGAGTCGGTTATCGCATCCTCGATGGCGCCTTGTATCGCGACCACTGGCAGGTGCTCGATCGGACTCTGGCGAACGAGGCGGTCACGCTCGAATTGCTCGATGACGTGCGCGAGTTCAGCTTGCGTTATCTCGATGCCAACCGGGTCTGGCAGGAGCAATGGCCGCCGCTCGGCACGGCACCCGATCTTGCTCGCCGCATGCGTCCAGTCGCGATCGAGATCGTGCTCGAGCTCGAAGATTGGGGTCGGCTGACGCGCCTCGTGGAGATTCCGGGATGACGAGCGCACTTCCCCGCTCGCAGCGTGGTGTGGCGCTGATCACTGCGGTGCTGATGGTGGCACTGGCCACGGTGCTCGCCGTGGAGATCGGCTTCGCGGGCTATCTCGATCAACGACGCAGTGCCACGCTGTTCGCGCTCGATCAGGGATACATGGTCGCGCTCGGAGCCGAGGCCTGGGCAGCGGACGCACTGCGTGAGGACCAGCAGCAGACGAAGACCGATCATCCGGCAGAACGTTGGGCGACGCCGATACCCCCGTTGCCGATCGATGGCGGCGAAGTCGAAGGTATCGTCGAGGACTTGTCCGGTCGCTTCAACCTGAACTCGCTCGTGCGCACTGATGGCACCGTCGACGAGGACGCGGTGCAGCGGTTCGCGCGCATCCTCGAGGCGCTGGGTCTCGAAGCACGCTGGGCTTCGATGTTCGCCGACTGGATCGATGGTGACGCCGTGCCCGGATTCCCCGACGGGGCCGAGGACGGCATGTACAACGCACGCACACCGCCCTATCGAACGCCGAACATGCCGATCACCCGAACGAGCGAGCTGCTCGTGCTGCCCGAGTTCGGTCTCGAGCGCTACCAGATTCTCGAGCCGTACGTGACGGCGCTGCCGCTCGGTACCAAGCTCAACATATGCAGTGCTTCGGGCGTCGTGCTCGATGCCCTCACCGAAGGCACACGCGAATTCGGTCTCGATCCCGAAGGGCTCGCAGAGAATCGTACGGAGGACTGCTTTCCGAGCCTCGCGGAGTTGCGCGGTGCCTTTGGGGAAGCGGAGTTTCGTGCGCTGGAAAACCAATTGAGTGAAACGAGTCAATACTTCCGAACCACGGTCTGGGTCACTATTGGCACTACCCGGTTCACCCTGTACAGTCTCTTGAATCGCTCTCAGACGGGACTCGTCCGCCCGATGCTAAGAAGTTTCGGAACCAGCTGATCATGGCCGACGCCCTCGTTGTTCGCCTGCTGGGTCCGGCCTCGAGCCCGGAAGCCGAATGGATCGTGATGGATGCCCACGGTGGGCGTCTGGGGGGCGTTGCCTCGGGCTCGTTGGCACAGGCAGCCACGCATGCTGCCAACCGGCGCGTCGTCGTACTCGTTCCGGGGACGGACGTCACGCTCGCAAGGCCCGACCTGCCTGTCCGTAGCGGCCCGCGCGTGGCTCAGGCCGTGCCGTTCGCGCTCGAAGAGCAGATCGCGGGCGACGTCGAGGACATGCATTTTGCGGTCGGTCGTCGCGACGAAGCCGCCGGCGTTCCGGTGGCCGGTGTCACGCGCGCCATCATGGACGACTGGAAGGCGCGATTCGCCGCCGCCGGACTCAATGTCGATGACATCCATGCCGAAACCGCTGCGGTCCCGGTCGCGCCTAACGCAGTGACGCTGCTCGTCGAGCGTGATCGGTTGTACGTGCATCGGGACTCCGAACTTCCCGTCGTCCTCGACGTGCAGCCGCTCGCGGAGGCCATCCAGCTCGCGCTCGCGCCGGCCGAGGACTCGCGAGAGAACGTCACGATCTATCTGTCGCAAGCGGACTACGACCGCGACCGGGATCTCGTCGAGGGACTGCGCGAGATCACTGCGACGCTGCAGGTCAAGCTGCTGCCTGACGGAGCGTTGCCGCTGCTTGCGAGCACGGCGCTGCAGACGGCGCCAGTGAATCTGCTGCAGGGTCCGTATGCACCGCGCCGGCAACTGGGCGTTTCGTTCGCACCCTGGCGCTACGCGGCGATGCTTGCGGGTGCGTTCGTCGTCGTGCATCTCGGCGTCAAGGCGGTCGAATACTGGCGTCTCGCGCGCGAGGAGGCCCGACTCGATGCCGAGATCGCGCAGGTATTCGCAGCAGCGATGCCGGGAACCCGACAGGTCGATGCGCGCGCGCAGATGCAGCAGCGGTATTTCGCTTTGCGCGGCGGCAGTGGCAGCGGTCTGCTCGCAAGTCTCGATCCACTGGGGGTGGCGATCACAGAGACACCCCAAACGCGACTCGAGGCGCTCGCGTATCGCAATCGCGTGCTGGATCTGAGAATGCTGGCACCCGACGTCAATGCACTCGAGCAGATTCGCACTCGCGTCACCGAACAAGGCGTCACCGCAGAAATCCAGTCGGCAAGCCCGCGTGAGGACAATCGGACCGAGGGACGACTGCAGCTCAGGGCGCCCGGTGCATGAAGCCCGATCGCACACTGCACGAGCCGCAATGAAGGACTGGTTTACTTCACTCAATCCACGGGAACGGCTGCTCGTCGCGGGCGGTGGCATCGTCGTATTGCTGATTGCGCTTTATGGCCTCGTGCTGGGGCCGTTCTACAGCTCCATCGATCGGCGTGCCGGGCGTGTCGCGACGAAGGCGGCGGATCTGGCGTGGATGCAGAGCGTGGCCGGCGAGATGAGCGAACTCGTCGCGGGCGGCGCAAGCGCCATCGACAGCTCCGGCGAGTCCCTCGTCGTGCTGGTCGATCGCACGTCGCGCGAGGCTGGCCTGGGCGGCAGAGTCACCGGTCAGACACCGACCGGCGAGTCCGGGATCCGTGTGCGACTCGAGCAGGCACCCTTCGACGTGATCGTGCGTTGGCTCGCCACGCTCGAGCAGCGCTACGGCATCATCATCGAATCAGCGAGCATCGACCGGACGGCGCAGACCGGGCTCGTGAATGCGAGCGTCGTGCTCACGCGTGCCGGCGCCGGCGCCTGAGGTGCGGATGCCTGCGTCCAATCTTCCGCATCGATCGTGAGACGTGCCTCGATCCTGATCGCGCTCGGTGTGGGCGCGTACCTCGCGTTCGTGCTCACGACTCTGCCGGCTTCGATCGTCGCTTCACAAATCGAGTCACACGGTCTGACGGCGGTCTCGAGCAGCGGCACTGTCTGGGAAGGACGCCTGCTGGGCCTGCGATCGGGCACAACGCCGCTCGGTGACGTGAGCTGGCAGCTGCAACCTTCGAAACTGCTGCTCGGGACACTCGCTGCACACGTCGAACTCGCGCGTCCCGACGGGTTTGCTCGAGGCCGCCTGGCCGCACAGCTGGGCGGCGATCTGCAGGTGTCGGATGCCGACCTCGCATTGCCGCTCGCGGCACTCGCGGCCGTCGGCGCACCGGCCGGGTGGCAAGGTTCGTTACACGCCAATGTGGACGGTCTGACGCTCGCCGAGGGCTGGATCGTCGCAATGCAGGGTCAGGTCGAAGCCCGTGACCTCGTCGGACCGGCTCGCAATCCGGCGCGGATGGGGGGATTTCGGGTCGTGTTCCCCGCGGCGATCGGACCGGCGCACACGCCGGGGATGCTCGTGGGCGAACTCGATGATCTCGGCGATGGTCCGCTCGACGTCACAGGGACGATCGCATTGTCACGCGACCGCTCCTATCGGATCGAAGGCTGGGTCGCCGCACGGTCGACGGCGCCCCAGGGCGTCGTCGATACGCTGCGCTTCCTCGGCCCACCAGACGCTGCGGGCCGCAGGCCGTTCACGATCGAGGGCACGTTGTAGCTGATCGGCTGACGCCGGCTGTAGGCTGTAGGCTTTAGATCGGACCCCCGATCCCGGATCCCCGATCCCCAGCTGTACGGGCCCAGCGCCCAGGGCCCAGAGCCCTACTCCTACACGTCCACTTCGACCCACGCGCGTAGCAGCGGGAAATAGAGCGCGGCGCGAACGGTCCGCTCCGGTTCCCACGCCCTTGCGAGCAATGCGTAGCGCTCGAGCTGATGGCGATAGCGAATCGCTTCGTTCGCGATGAACGCATCGCGGCTGCCGCCTTCGTGACCACTGGTCTTGAAATCCACGATCCACCGTTCCCCGTCGGTGGTCACGAACGTACGATCGATCACGCCGTTGACCAGCTCCTCGCCTATGAAGCCCGAGAGCGCCAGCTCCGCATCGGATTCTCGATGCACGGTGCGACCGCCGAGTAACCATCGGCCGCGCTCGTCCGCAAGCATCGACTCGAGCGCATCGATGACGCGTTCGACGGCCCTCGCGCGATGCTCGGGAGGCACGCCGAGCTCGGCAAGCGCGGTGCCGTAATCCTCGCGGCGCAATCCCGCTCTGACCAGATCCAGCGCCGTGTCACTGCGCACGATGCGCTCGATCGCCCGATGGACGACCGTGCCGATGTGTCGCGTCGTTTCAGTCACCCAGTCGAATTCAGGACGCAGCGGCGCATCGTCGATCGGTGTACGCACGGACCGCTGGACCGCAGGTTCGGGCTCCGGCTGCGACCAGGACGCCGGCAGTCGCTGCAGCGTCAGGTCCGTGCTGCGGCGATCGCTCGCCGTCTCGGTCGACGGCACCCGCTCCATGCTCGCAACGAGTTCAGCGCCGATGAACGGCCAGGCGAGCGCGAGCAGCGATCCTCTGGCAGGTGCGCGAACGCGCTCGTCGGGCTCCGGCATCGATTCGACGACCCCGAGCAGGTGCAGCTCGCGCATGGCTCGCGTCGCTGCGACGTACAGTAAGCGCGTGCGCTCGTGCGTGGCCTTGTCGCGTTCGAGCATGCCGATCCACTCGTGCAGCCGGTCGCCCTCGGTGCCGCGGGGAGCCATCGCTGCAAGCAGCAGCGAGTGCGTGCCGTCGACGAGCGGCAGCTCAGCCCAACGCAACAGCGCGTTGTCGTCGGGGCGCTGCGGTCGGTCGAGCCCGGGCAGGATCACGACGTCGAACTCGAGTCCCTTCGCTTTGTGAATCGTCATCACCTCGATAGCCCGCGCACCCGCGGCGACGGCGGTCGATCCGTACAGATCGCCGAGGACGACTTCGAGCGCGCCGACATCCTCGAGATCACCGCCGCTTTCGAGGCTCTCGAGGCGTTGCAGATAAACCTGCGCGTCTTCGAACTCACTCGCATCGCGGACGCATGCGGGGCCACCCAACGCATTCCAGGTTCGCTCGACCCACTCGCGGACGCCGTACCGGCCGCGTTGCGCGAGTGCCGCGTCGAGGTGCGGCAGCACCCTCGCGACGCTGCGGCGGCCTGCCTCGCTGAGTCGCGCCAGTCGTTCTGCATCGGTGAGCAGTTCGCTGATCGTGTGCGACGGTGCGTCTGCACAAAGCACGTGCAGATCGGCCAGCGTCAAGCCGCACCAGGGGGCTCGCAGGATCGCGAGCCAGGCTGTGCGATCTCCCAGATGTTGCAGCGCTCTCGTCAGGGCCAGCAGGTCCTGTACGACGGGTCGCTCGGCCAGCGGATCGATCTCGACGGCACGGCAGGGGAGCTGTGCGGCACGCAGCTGCTCGAGGATGTCCGACAAGTGCGTGCGGCTCGACACCAGAATCGCAATCGTCGCCTGCGGCGTCCGTTCCCAGGTATCGCGCGCGATCTCGACGACGCGACGCGCCTCCTGCGTCCGGGCGACGCGGCGATCTCCGCAGAGTCCGTGAAGCGCAACCGTGCCTGCGTCGACGGCGCTCGGGCTCGGATCGCTGCGTGCGTGCGATACGCCGCCGCGGCCCGGATCGTCACGTTGCGGCAGCATCATACTGAATGCGGCATTCACCCAGGCCACCAGCGGGCGGGTCGAACGGAAGTTCACCGTGAGCCGTAAGGGCTCGATGTCGATGTCACCGAACCCGTCGCGCGCGACGCGCAGGAAGAGTCCGACCTCGGCGTCCCGAAACCGGTAGATCGATTGCATCGGATCCCCGACCAGGAACAGCGTGCGGCCGTCTCCACGGCTCCAGCCGGCGGTCAGCAGGCGCAGTAATTCGACTTGACTGCGCGAGGTGTCCTGGAACTCATCGGCCAGCACGTGACGCAAGCGGTAGTCGAGTCGCAGCCCGAGATCCGTCGGTGCATCGACTGCACCGAGTGCGCGCCGTGCAGCGATGGCGACCGCGGCATAGTCGGCCGTGCCCCTTTCGCTGAACACGACGTCGAGCTCGCCGATCGCGATACGCAGGACCGCGAGCAACGCTGCGAGCACTTCCCACTGCTGCTCGGGATATCGCGGCGGAGGCAAAGCACGCAACGCATCGAGTCGCGCATCGAGGCCTTCGATTGCCCTCAATGTCTCGAACAAGTCGGCCGCTGCGCGCTTGCGCTCAGGATCAGATCGTGGAAAGCCGAGACTTCTGTTGATGCCACCCGGCTGGCGCCACTCGCCGTCGGCCCGCAACAGGAGTGCCGCCAACCCCTGCCATGCGGCGACGGCCCCGGGCTCCGAGGGCGGCAGGGTCTGCAAGCCAGCGCACGCCCGGATGGCACTGTCACTTCCCGACTGCTCGAGCTCGACCGCGGCTGCAGCTGCGAGTCTTGCAAGGACCGACTGCAGGTGCGCAGGAACCAGCGCCCGCACTGATTCGAGTTGTTCGGCGATGGCGAGGCCGAGCGCCTGTTCGAGTCGCTCGCGAAACGAGGACAGTGTCAACGACGGTAACCGCAGCAGGCCGAGATCCAACCAGTGTTCGCGCCGCTCGAGTAACGGGACCAGCAGTCGCTCGAGCAGGCCGAGGTCGTTGTCGAGGTGAGCGATCAAGCGGGCGATCGCATCGGCATCGACGCCGGGCGCGCCCAGACGCTCGACGACCCGCAGCACGGCTTCGCGATACAACGCGCCAGGATCGTTGGCGATCGCAACGGGCGCACCCAGTCCGGACAATACGGGTAGCTGACGCGCCAGCGACTGATTCAGCGCATCGATCGTCATGATCCGCAGGCGAGCCGGATGCGCGGCCAACTGCCACCCTCGCTGCTGATCGGCTGCGCGGGCGCTGCGGGCGAGCGCCCAGGTCTGGCGACGATGGGCGTCCGCGGGAGGCTCGTCGCTCCCGCCCAGTTCGAGCGCGCCGATGACACGGTTGCGCATTTCGGCGGCAGCCTTGCGCGTGAAAGTGATCGCGAGGATCTCTTCAGGTGCATCAACCGTTGCAAGCAGGCGCAGATAGCGTCGTGTCAGCAGTTCGGTCTTCCCCGATCCGGCCGGCGCCTGAACGATGAATGAACGCGCAGGGTCGAGCGCTCGCCGTCGTACCGCCTCGTCCGCGGGCGTGCCTTCACTGAGTCTCGTCATCGAGACCCTCCGCGACGCGCCGTCCGGATTCGTGCACGCGGCACAGCAGCGCCAGATGACATCGGCGGCACGCTTGCGGCAGAGGGTCGACCGTCGCGATGCCCTGAGCATGTGCGCGTGCCAGGGCCTCGAGATTCGCGTGCCAGTGTTTGAGCAGGCCGTTCCAGTCGACCGCGGGAGCAGCGCGTGCGTTCGCCGGCCAACCGTCGACGCCGGGTAACAGCCCGGCCGTTCTGGCGACGCCTTCGAAGCCGACCCGCCCACCGGCGAGCATCGCGAAGGCCACTGCTGCCACGGAGGCCCGATATATGAGCGCATAGAGCGGCAACTGCGGCTGTTGCGGCCGCTCGCCATACCAGTTGCGGCTGTTGGCCGACGCGCCCGTCTTGTAATCGATGACCACGAGCTCGCCGCTCTCCAGCACGTCGACGCGATCGATGCGCAGGTCGAGCTCGAGCGAACCCAGCTCGAGGGTCTCGCGCAATTCCGGGCGCTCGTGCACTCGAAAAGGAATGCGGCGGCGCTCGAGCGCGAGCAGCTCGAGCACGCGGGAGCACGCGAGCGCGACCTCGATTGCAACGAGCCTCGCACGATGCCCGGTCGCATCCTGCAGCAATCGCTGCGCGTGGCGCTGCACCGTGGCGCGTACGAGGGCTTCGACCTCACTGGCGTCGCACTCCAGCAGAGCCTGCTGGGTGCCCCACTGCCGCCAGAGATCGTCGAGAGTCGCATGGGCGAGCTGTCCGCGCTCGAAGGGATCGACGTCGGGACCTGGCAGGTCGAGCGGCCGGGCATGCAGTCGCAGTTCCGCCTGTGCGCGAAACGGACAGGTGGCCTGCAGCTCGATCACGCGTGCCCCCCCGGCAGCACGCCTGCCTACCAGCGGCGGGGCGCCCGATTCCACGATCGTGTCGAGTCGCGGTCGAGCGGCGTAAAGAGTCTCCCGGAAAGCGCGCCGCAGCGGCCGTCGCGGCGGCAGCGCTGGCCAGTTGGCAAGCCATGGGCTCGGCAGTTGTTCGGCATCGCCGTCCCACTGGTGCCAGCTGGCCACGATTCGAGGCGCGCTCGTGAGCAGCGCGTCGAATCGCCGGCGCGCGTGCATCCTCGATCCCGCGGCAGTCG
>Ga0268386_10000885_pt1 | contig 19881 bp, 31 predicted proteins | sample RVTome_15_FD_200260 | JGI IMG/M metagenome (GOLD analysis project Ga0268386, IMG submission 200260) | Soil microbial communities from uranium-contaminated site in the Upper Colorado River Basin, Wyoming, United States - RVT150D86... ...
ACCTCGGACCGGCGACCACCGAGCGCCGAGGATCAGCTCCCCGGGCTCACGCGAGGTCTGCTTCACGCCGGTCAGGAAGTCGTTCCAGGCGACCGTCCTCGTGCCGCCGGTCCGCACGAGCATCACCTCGGCGTCGTACACGGCCAGGACCGGGAGCGCATCGCCGGCCGGCGATGCGGTCCCGAGGTTGCCCCCGACGGTCCCCCGGTTGCGGATCTGCGGGGATCCGACCGAGCGGGAGGCCTGTACGAGCGGGGTCAGCTCACCCAGCTCGTCGATGATCCGTGTGTAGCTCACGCCGGCCCCGAGGAACAGATCACCGTCCTCGCGACGCCACTCCCGGAGCTCCGGAAACCGCGAGACGTCCATGAGCGTCTCGGGACGGCCGAGGTCCATGTTGAGCTCGACCATGACGTCGGTTCCGCCGGCGATCGGGACGACGTCGGGGTTGGCGGCGGCCAACTCGAGCGCCTCGTCGAGGGTGTCCGGAAGGAGAACATCCATGCCGAAGATGCTCCGCGGCCGACGCGCCCCGGGTCAAATCGTCCTCGGGCGCCGCCCGTAGACGACCCGTTCGAGCGTCAGACCGTGCGCCGGGGCCATGTTCGGCGTCCTCGACCGGTGGAGCGCCGCGAGGATCTCGGCGACCTCGGCCGGGTCGAGCCTGCCGTCGCCCACGCGGACGAGCGTGCCGACGAGCGCCCGGACCATCTGGTGCAGGAAGGCGTTCGCCCGAGCGACGACCTCGACGCGGTCCCCGCGTCGCGCGATCGTGAGCCGCTCCAGCCGGCGAACCGTCCCGCCCGACCGCGGACGTCGGCAGAAGGACGCGAAGTCATGCTCCCCGATCAGCGGCCGAGTCGCCTGCCGCATCGACGCAACCGAGAGCTCGCCCGGCCGGTGCCAGACGAACCGCGCGTCGAACGGGTCCGGCCACGGCCCCGTGTCGATCCGGTACCGGTACTCGCGGGCCGTCGCCGAGAACCGGGCGTCGAATCCGTCGGGCGACCGCCGGGCCTCGAACGCCACGACCTCGGGCGCAAGCATGCCGTTCACTGAGCGCTGCAGCCTTTGGAGGTCGAGGTCGTCCCCCGCCCGGAATGAGGCCACCTGCCCGCGCGCGTGCACGCCGGCGTCGGTGCGACCGGCGACCGACAGCTTCGGCGATCTTCCCAGCACACGATCGAGCGCCTCCGAGAGCAAGCCCTCCACGGTGCGCTGGCCGGCGTTCTTCGCCCACCCCCGGAACCCGGTGCCGTCGTATGCGAGTCTGAGGGCGACGATCACGCCGCGAGTATGACGAGCCACTGGGTATCACGGGCGTTCCTGATCCGCTCCTAGTCCCTTGCCTGGCCGCATGCGATCCTGCCGATCCGGCGGCGCCGGAGGGCATCTTCTTCCCGACCGTGCCGATCGGGAACGCATACCCGGCCCGGGAGATCGAGGGCGACTTGGAGCTCCGATCCGGATGCCTGTTCGTAGCGAGGCCGGAGGACCGCTGGCTGCTCCGCGACGCCGTACCCTCGCTAGACGGTCGTCTCCTCGACGAGCTCGATCCGGGCCATCGGCGCACCGTCGCCCTTACGTTGTCCGAGCTTCAGGATCCGCGTGTAGCCGCCGTTGCGCTCGGCGTACCGCGGGGCGATGTCGCTGAACAGCTTGTGGACCACGTCGCGGTCGGTGATCTGCTTCAGGACCTCGCGTCGCGCCGCCACGTCGCCCCTCTTCGCGAACGTGATCAGCTTCTCGGCCACCGGGCGAACCGCCTTGGCCTTCGCCTGGGTCGTGTTGATCCGCTCGTGCACGAACAGTTGCGCCGCAAGGCCGTTCAGCATCAGGCGCTGGTGCGCCGGGCCCGACCCGAGGCGCGGCCCCTTGGTGGGCTTGGGCATCCCTACTCCTCCCGGAGCGACAGGCCGAGCTCCTCGAGCTTGGCCTTCACCTCGTCGATCGACTTCTGCCCGAAGTTGCGGATGTCCATCAGCTCGGCCTCGGACTTGTCGACCAGGTCGCCGACCGTGTTGATGCCCTCGCGCTTCAGGCAGTTGTAGGAGCGCACCGACAGGTTGAGCTCCTCGACCGTGATCGCGTAGTCGGACGGGGCGGACTCGTCCTCGGCCGGACCGACCTGCATCGACTGCGCCTCGGCGAGATCGCCGAACAGCTGGACGAGCTCGAGGAGCGTTCCGCCGGCGGACGCGAGCGCCTCCCGCGGCTCGACCGAACCGTCGGTCTCGACGTCAAGGATCAGGCGGTCGCGGTCGGTCATCTGCTCGACCCGAGTGTTCTCCACGGCGTAGGAGACGCGGCGGACGGGCGAGAAGATCGAGTCGACCGGGATCACGCCGATCGGGTCCCGCGGCTTCTTGTTCTTGTCGGCCATCCGGTACCCGACTCCGCGCTCGACCGTCAGCTCCATCTCGAGCGAGCCGCCCTTGCCGAGGGTGGCGATGTGGAGATCGGGGTTCAGGATCTCCACACCGGCCGGCGGCGCGATGTCGGCGGCCGTGACCGCCCCCGGACCCTTGGCCTTCAGGTACACCGTCACGGGCTCATCGGACTCGCTGCGGAGCACGAGCTCCTTCAGGTTCAGGATGATGTCGGTGACGTCCTCGGTGACCTTCGGGATCGTCGAGAACTCATGGAGCACACCCTCGATCCGGACCGAGCTGATCGCTGCTCCGGGGATCGAGGACAGCAGGGTCCGCCGGAGCGAGTTCCCCACCGTGTAGCCGAACCCGGGCTCGAGCGGCTCGACCATGAACTTCGAGCGGGTCGGCGAAACGGTCTCTTCCTGGATCTGCGGTCTCGCGACGATGAACACTTCAGCTTCCTCCTCCCGGCGGGGGATCATCCATTCCTGCCCCACCGCGTACTGCCACCCGCGGTCGACTCCGCGGGCTTGGTGCTCCGGGCGCTAGACGCGCCGGCGCTTCTTCGGTCGGACCCCGTTGTGGGGCACCGGCGTGACGTCCTGGATGCCCGCGACCTCGAGGCCAGTCGCCGCCAGCGAGCGGATCGCGGTCTCCCGGCCGGACCCCGGGCCCTTCACGAACACGTCCACCTTCTGGAGCCCGTGCTCCTGGGCCTTGCGCGCGGCCGACTCGGCGGCGAGCTGCGCGGCGAACGGCGTGGACTTGCGCGAGCCCTTGAACCCGACGTTGCCCGCCGAGGCCCACGAGATCGTGTTGCCCTGCAGATCGGTGATCGTCACGATCGTGTTGTTGAACGTCGACTTGATGTGTGCCTGACCGTGCACGACGTTCTTCTTCTCACGACGCTTGGTCTTCTTGGCCTTCGGCTTCGCCATCTCGCCCCCGAACCTACTTCTTGGTGGCCTTCTTCTTGCCGGCCACGGTCTTGCGCGGACCCTTGCGGGTCCGGGCGTTGGTGTGTGTGCGCTGCCCACGGACCGGCAGGCTCCGGCGGTGCCGGACGCCCTGGTACGAACCGATCTCGATCTTCCGCTTGATGTCCTGCGCCACCTCGCGGCGCAGGTCGCCCTCGACCTTGTAGGTGCGGTCGATGAACTCGCGGATCCTGCTCACCTCGTCCTCGGACAGGTCGCGCACCGTCGTCCCGCCTTCCACACCGGAGCCCTCGACGATCTCGAACGCCCGGGTCTGGCCGATCCCGTAGATGTAGCGGAGCGCTACGTCCACGCGCTTGTCGCGAGGGAGGTCGACGCCTGCGATCCGTGCCACGATGAGCCTCCTAGCCCTGCCGTTGCTTGTGCCGCGGGTTCGAGCAGATCACGCGGATCGTGCCGCGCCGGCGGATGACCTTGCACCGGTCGCACATCTTCTTCACCGACGGACGGACCTTCACTCGAATCGCTCCTCTTCATCGGGGGCTAGCGCTCGCGCCTTCGCGCTCGCTTCTTGAGCCCCCGAACCCCCTACTTGTATCGGTACACGATCCTGCCGCGCGAGAGATCGTACGGCGACAGCTCCACCAGCACCCGGTCCCCCGGGAGGATCCGGATGTAGTGCATCCGCATCTTGCCCGAGATATGGGCCAACACGTTGTGTCCGTTCTCGAGCTCCACCCGGAACATGGCGTTGGGAAGCGGCTCGGTGACCGTCCCCTCGACCTCGATCGCGTCCTTCTTCGGCAAGCTCCGGGTGATCCTCGTTTCCGGACATGGCCGACCCGCCCACGCACGAGCCGGAACCGCCTCCGGCCGGAGGCGGCCCGCCAGTATAGGGGCTCGCGCGCGAAACCGTCCACGACCCGCGGCGACAGGCGGAACCGCCTCTGACCTGGGGCCTTTGAACCGTGTTCAGCCTCGGGCCGTGAGCACCTCGTGGCCGTCCTCGGTGACTGCGATCGTGTGCTCGAAATGCGCGGACAGCGACCCGTCCTCGGTGACCACGGTCCAGGCGTCGGGGAGCACGCTCGTCTCCCAGCCGCCGACGTTCACCATCGGCTCCACCGCGAGGACGAGTCCGGGCTTCAGCACCGGGCCGCGTCCGGGCTTGCCGTAGTTCGGGATCTGCGGGTCCTCGTGCAGGTTCCGGCCGATCCCGTGCCCCACGTACTCGCGCACCACCTCGAACCCCGCTCCCACGGCGACCTGCTCGACCGCCGCGCCGATGTCCGAGAGCCGACCGCCCGGCCGGATCTGCGAGATCCCCGCCTCGAGCGCCTCCTCGGTCACCCGCACGAGCTTCTCGGCGTCGGCCGAGGGCGCGTCGCCCACGATCACCGTCACCGCGGCATCGCCGTGGAACCCCTCCCAGATGGCCCCGAAGTCCAGCTTGAGGAGATCGCCCTCGTGCACGCGGCGGTCGGACGGGATCCCGTGCACCACCTCCTCGTTCAGCGACGTACAGATCGATCCCGGGAACGGCGGGGCCGCGTTCGCCCCCCGGTAGCCCTTGAACGACGGCGTCGCGCCCCGCTCGCGGATGTAGACCTCGGCGACGGCGTCGAGCTCGGCGGTCGTGACCCGCGGGCGCACGGCCGCGAGCACCCGGTCGATCGTGCCCGCGACGATCCGGCCGGCGCGGCGCATCTTGTCGACCTCCTCGGGCGACTTGTAGACGATCACGGCGTCATTCGTACGTGTCGAGGAGATCCGCGATCGCCTCGATCGTCCGGTCGGCCACGACCTCTTCCGGCGCCTCCGCGTCGATGTCGCGGAGCAGTCCCCGCTCCCAGAAGTACAGGACGAGCGGCTTCGTCTCGCGGTGATAGACCTCGAGCCGCCGCAGGATCGTGCCCTCGTCGTCGTCGCTGCGGCTCGTGAGCTCGTGTCCGCACACGTCGCACACGCCCTCGATGCGCGGGGGCTTGAACTCGATGTTGTAGCTCCGCCCGCAGTTCGGGCATACGCGGCGACCCATCAGCCGCTTGACCGCGACCGCGTCCGAAATCTTGAAGTTCAACACCGCGGAGAGCGTGTGACCCTTCTCGGCGAGGAAGCCCTCGAGCGCCTGCGCCTGCGGGACGGTTCGCGGGTAGCCGTCGAGGATGAAGTCCTCACGCACGTCGGGCTGGTCGAGGCGCTCGAGCACCATCGCGGTCGTGAGATCGTCGGGGACGTACTCACCGCGCTCGTAGTACTCCTTCGCCCGCATCCCGAGCGGCGTCTCGCTCGCGATCTGCTGGCGGAAGATGTCACCCGTGGCGATGACGACGAGGCCGTAGCGCTCGGAGAGCCTGCGCGCCTGCGTCCCCTTCCCTGCGCCCGGCGGCCCGAGGAGGATGATCCGCACGGTCGCCTACTTCAGGAAGCCCTCGTAGTGGCGCATCAGCAGCTGCGACTCGAGCTGCTTCATCGTCTCGAGCGCGACGCCGATCGTGATCAGCAGCGACGTGCCGCCAAACGGGAAGTTCTGCACCTCCAGGAAGAAGGCGAAGAAGATCGAGGGCAGGAGCGCGATCGTCGCGAGGAAGATCGACCCCGGCAGCGTGATCCGGTTCAGGACGAAGCTCAGGTAGTCGGCGGTCGGCGGACCGGGCCGGATGCCCGGGACGAACCCGCCGTACTTGCGGAGGTTGTCGGCCGTGTCCACCGGGTTGAATGCGATCGCCGTATAGAAGTACGCGAAGAACACGACCATGAGGCCGTAGATCGCCATGTACATGAAGCTGCGCTGGTTCGTCAGGTGGCTGTTCACGAAGTTCGTGAACCAGTCCGCGTGGTAGACACTCGCGAGCAGCGTCGGGAAGTACAGGACCGAGCTCGCGAAGATGATCGGGATGACGCCCGCCTGGTTCACCTTGAGCGGGATGTACGTGCTCCCGCCGGCCGTCATCCGCCGGCCGACCACGCGTTTGGCGTACTGCACCGGGATCCGGCGCTGCCCCTGCTCGATGAAGATCACGCCGACGATGATCGCGAGGCCGATCAGCAGCACGAGGACGAACTTCGTGTTTCCCCCCGAGAGCAGGATCGCGCGGCCCTCCTGCGGCAGTCGGGAGATCACGCTTGCGAAGATCAGGATCGACATCCCGTTGCCGATCCCGCGCTGGGTGATGAGCTCGCCCATCCACATGATCATCGCGGTGCCGGCCGTCATGACGAGGACGATCAGCGCGATGTTCGCGGCGGTGAACTCACCGGTGGGGAAGATGCTGACGCCGAGCCCGGTCTGCGCGTTCGGCGAGTTGAACAGGAACACGAGGCCGGTGGACTGCAGCAACGCCAGCACGACCGTGACGTACCGAGTCCACTGATTGATCTTCTTGGTCCCGGACTCCCCCTCCTTGCGCCACTGCTCGAGCTTGGGGATCACGACCGTCAGCAGCTGCATCATGATCGAGGCCGTGATGTACGGCATGATCCCGAGCCCGAAGATCGCCATCCGCGTGAGCGCGCCGCCCGAGAACAGGTCGATGAACGAAAGGAACCCCGCCGACCCCTGCGCCTCGAGCGCGTCCTGGAGGATGTCGATGTCCACCACCGGGACCGGGATGTGCGAGCCGAGCCGGTACACGGCGATGATGAACAGGGTGAACAGGATCTTGTTCCGGAGATCCGGGACCTTGAACGCGTTGACGAAGGCCCTGAGCACGAGGTTCCTATCCTACCCGGTCAGCCGATGAGCTCGGCCGTGCCGCCGGCCCGCTCGATCTTCGCCTTCGCCGCCTCGCTGAACGCGTGCGCCCGAACCGTGAGCGCCTTGTCGAGCTCGCCCCGGGCGAGGATCTTCACACGCCGGCCCTTGTGCACCAGGCCGTGCTCGAGCAGCGCCGCCGGGTCGACCTCGGCGTCGAAGTAGCGGGCGAGCGTCTCCACGTTCACGACGGCGTACTCGTCGCGGTTGGGGTTCGTGAACCCCTTGAGCTTGGGCACGCGCCGCTGGAGCGGCATCTGGCCGCCCTCGAACCCGAGCTTGGGGTTGTGCCGCGCGCCCCAGCCCTTCGTGCCCCGGCCGGCCGTCTTCCCGCGCACGCCGGCTCGGCCGCGACCGACGCGCTTGCGATCGCGCTTGGCGCCCTCGGACGGCTTGAGGTGGTGCAGCTTCACTCCGGTACCTCCTCGACCCGGACGAGGTGTCCGACCTTGGCGATCATCCCGCGGATCTCGGGGCGGTCGTCCTTGATGACGGAGTCGTTGATCCGGTGCAGGCCGAGCCGGCGCACCGTCTGTTTCTGGTCCTTCGGGCGATCGATCACGCTCCGGACCTGGGTGACCTTGAGCTTCGTCACCGCCGCCCTCCCCTGGGCTCCGGCGAGGCCTGCGCCTGGTCGCCGTACACCTCTTCGAGCTTGGCGGCACGGGCGGCCGACAGCCGCTCCTGGGCCGCGGCCACGGCCGCGAGCATCGGCTTCGGCGCGACCTCGTGCACCTCTCGGCCACGTAGCCGCGCGACGTCCTCGGGGCGCTTCAGGCTCTGCAGGCCGGCCATCGCCGCCTTGACGATGTTGATCGGGTTCGACGAGCCGAGGGACTTGGACAGGATGTCCTTGATGCCAGCGCACTCGACGAGCGCGCGCACCGGCCCTCCGGCGATGACGCCGGTCCCGGGGGCCGCGGGCTTCAGCAGCACCACGCCGGCACCGTCCTCGCCCGTCACCTGGTGCGGGATCGTGGTCCCCATCATCGGCACCTCGAACATCTTGCGCTTGGCCTCCTCGACGCCCTTCGAGATGGCCGCCGGCACCTCCTTGGCCTTGCCGTAACCGAGGCCCACGCGCCCGGCGCCATCGCCGACGACCACGAGCGCGGCGAAGGAGAAGCGGCGGCCGCCCTTGACCACCTTGGCCACGCGGTTGATCGCGATCACCCGCTCCTCGTAGATGCTCTTCTCGCCCTGTGAGTCGTAGCGCCGCATCAGATCTGCAACCCCTTCTCCCGTGCACCCTCGGCGAGCGCAGCCACGCGCCCGTGGAACAGCCGTCCGCCGCGGTCGAAGACCACGCGCTCGATCCCGACCGCCTTGGCGCGCTCGGCCAGAAGCCCCCCGACCTCCTTGGCCGGGTCCGTCTTGCCCTTCCCCCCTCCGGACACCTCGGTGTCGGAGGCCGAGGCCAGCGTGCGGGAGGCGTCGTCGTCGATGAGCTGAGCGTAGATGTGCCGGTTGGACCGGAACACCGCAAGGCGCGGCCGCTCGGCGGTGCCGAAGATCTTCGTCCGCACCCTCCGGTGGCGCCGCAGGCGGCCCCCTCGTCTGGTCTTCGCGTCCATCGTCACACCGCCGCCGTCTTCGCGGCCTTGCCGGCCTTCTTGCGCACGTACTCGTTCTCGTACCGGATCCCCTTGCCCTTGTACGGCTCGGGCTTGCGGATCTTCCGGATGTTCGCGGCGACCTCACCGACCAACTGCTTGTCGTTGCCCCGCACCACGATCTGGGTCGGCGTGGGCGTCTCGAACTCGATCCCGTCGATCGCTGCGACCGTGACCGGGTGCGAGTAGCCCACCTGGACCTCGAGCGCCTTGCCCTTCATCGCGGCCCGGTATCCCACCCCGACGATCGCCAGCCGCTTCTCGTAGCCGTTCGTCACACCCTCGACCATGTTCGCGATCAACGACCGGGTGAGGCCGTGCAGGCTGCGATGGAAGCCCTCGTCGCTCGGCCGCTGGACCCGGACCACGCCCTCCTCCTGGACCACCTTCATCTCGGGGTGGACGCGCTGGCTGAGCTCGCCGCGGGGGCCCTTGACCGTCACGACGGCGTCGTCGCCGACGGTTACCTCGACCCCGCTCGGGATCTCGATGGGCTGCTTGCCGATCCGACTCATCGCTCTTGCCTGCTCTCTTCCCGTTGCCACCTGTCGCCTCGCGACATCCTGGTCACCACACGTAGGCGAGGACCTCGCCGCCGATGCCCTTGCGGGAGGCCTCCCTGTCGGTCATGACTCCGTGTGAGGTCGACACGATCGCGATGCCGAGGCCGCCGAGGACCCGCGGCAGCCGGTCCCGGCCCGCGTAGATCCTTCGACCCGGCTTGCTCACGCGCTTCAGGCCGCTGATCGTGCGCTCGCGCTTGGCGCCGTACTTCAGGGTCACGCGGTAGACGCGCTCGATCCCCTCACCCTCGTCCGCGAACCCCTCGACGTACCCCTCGGACGCAAGGATCTCCAGGATCGAGCGGCTCATCTTCGAGGCGGGCACGACGAGGTCGTCCTTGTAGGCGAGGTTGGCGTTGCGGATCCTCGTCAGCAGGTCGCCGACCGGGTCGTTGACGTTGGTCGCGAGCCTCACCATGACGCCTTCGTCACCCCCGGAAGTTCCCCCGAGTGCGCGAGCTCGCGGAAGCAGATGCGGCACAGCATGAAGCGGCGGTACACCGCGCGCGAGCGACCGCAGCGCCGGCACCGCGTGTACTCGCGGACCTTGAACTTGCCCTGCCGCTCCTGCTTGTTCCGCAACGCCTTCTTCGCCATGTCCTCTTCCTCGTCTCGGCTAGGACACCGAGGCCACCGGGATCCCCTCGAAGGGGAACCCGAGGGCCACGAGCAGCGCCCTGCCCTCCTCATCGGTCTTCGCTGTCGTCACGATCGTGATATCCATCCCTCGCACCTGGACGACCTTGTCGTAGTCGATCTCCGGGAAGATCAATTGCTCCGTCAGCCCCAGCGTGAAGTTGCCGTGGCCGTCGAACGCATCCGGGTTCAGCCCGCGGAAGTCCCGGATCCGTGGGATCGAGATGGCCACGAGCCGATCGATGAACTCCCACATCCGGTCACCCCGCAGGGTGACCTTCGCGCCGATCGCCATACCCTCGCGGAGCTTGAACCCGGCGATGGACTTCCGGGCCTTCGTCACCACCGGCCGCTGGCCGGTGATGATCGTGAGGTCGTCGACGGCGGCCTCCAGCATACGTCCATCCTTCAGGGCATCACCAACGCCCATGTTGACCACGACCTTGTCAAGGCGCGGCACGCGCATCGGGTTCGCGTGGCCGAGCTCCTCCTGGAGGGTCGGGAGCACCGTCTCTCGGTAACGGGCCTTCAACCGCGGCGTCGGGTGATCGCTCACTGGTCCGCTCCGCATCGCTTGCAGACCCGCACCTTCGTCCCGTCCGCCTCGACGCGGTAGCCGATGCGGGTCGTCTTGCCACACGAGTTGCAGACCAGCATCACGTTGGAGATGTCGATGAACGTCTCCGTGTCGATGATGCCGCCCTGTTGTAGCTGTGAGCCGCTCGCCGAACGCTTGCCGGAGGTCCGCTGATGCTTCTTGGCCATGCCGGCGCCGTCGACCATCACGCGCCCCTCACGGGGCAGTACGCGGATGACGCGGCCCGTGTGGCCGGCGCTCTTGCCGGTCATCACCCTCACGATGTCGTCCTTGCGGATGTTCACGCCTGGCATGTCACAGCACCTCCGGGGCGAGCGAGATGATCTTCATGAACCGGCGCTCGCGGAGCTCGCGCGCGACCGGCCCGAAGATGCGGGTGCCCCGCGGGTTCCTCGAGTCCGGCGTGAGGATCACGACCGCGTTGTCGTCGAACCGGATGTACGAGCCGTCGGGACGGCGCCGCTCCTTGGCCGTCCGAACGACGACCGCCTTCACGACCTCGCCCTTCTTCACGGCGCCACCCGGGAGGGCGTCCTTGACCGAGCCCACGACGACGTCGCCCACGTGGGCGTAGCGCCGGGCGCTCCCTCCCAGCACGCGGATCACCAGGACCTCCTTGGCCCCGGTGTTGTCCGCGACCTTGCAGCGCGATTCCTGCTGGATCACCGATTCCGGTCCTCTCCTTGCCTTCCTCGAACCCCTACTTCGCCCGCTCGACGATCTCGACGACCCGCCAACGCTTGGACTTGGACAGCGGACGCGTCTCCATCACCTTCACGGTGTCGCCCACGTGCGCGTCGTTCGACTCGTCGTGGGCCGCGAGCTTGTTGGAGCGAGCGACGGTCTTCTTGTAGAGCGGGTGCCGGACGCGCCGGTCGATCCTCACGAGCACCGTCTTGTCCATCTTGTCGGACACGACGACGCCGACGCGGACCTTGCGCCGAGCGCGCGAACCCTCGGTCGACCCCCCGTCGCCCGCGAGGGCCGGCGCCGGCGACGCGGCTGCGGCGGGCTCCTCCGGCGTCACGGCCGCGTCCGTCGCCGTCTCCTCTGGCGTCTGCTCGATCACCGTTCCTCCTCTTGCGCGCCGCCGGCGTCCGTCCGCGCGGCCATCGCACGTTCACGCTCCGCCTCGAGATCGCGCTCTCCAACGATCGTCAGGATCTGGGCGATCTCGTGGCGGACCTGTTTGATCCGCATCGGGTTGTCGAGCTGGCCGGTCGCGAGCTGGAAGCGCAGGTTGAACAGCTCCTCCTTGTCGGACTCCAGCCGCTCCAACAGCTCGGCGTCGCCGAGGTCCCGAAGCTCGCGAACCTTCACCACTACTCCATCCCTCCCGCGCGGGTGATGAACTTCGACTTGATGGGCAGCTTGTGGGCGGCCCTGGACATCGCCTCGCGGGCGAGCTGCTCGCTGACCCCGGACAGCTCGAACATCACGCGCCCGGGCTTCACGACCGCGACCCAGCCCTCCGGATTGCCCTTGCCCGAGCCCATCCGGGTCTCGGCCGGCTTCTTCGTGACGGGCTTGTCGGGAAAGATGTTGATCCACACCTTCCCGCCGCGGCGGATGTGCCGCGTGATCGCCACGCGGGCCGCCTCGATCTGTCGGTTGGTGATCCACGCGGGCTCGAGCGCCACGAGGCCGTAGTCACCGAAGTGCACCTCGGTGAGGCCGGTCGCGCGACCGCGCCGGCGTCCCCGGTGCACCTTGCGGTGCTTGACCTTCTTGGGCGCGAGCATCTACCCGTTCTCCTTCGTATCGGTCTCGTCGGTCTCGGCCTGGGCTGTCTCCGCGGCAGGCTCGGCCGGCTCCCCATCGGCGGCCGCGCCCGCGCCCGGCGCGGCTTCGGTCGCCGACGGGTCGCCGGCTCGATCCTCCGCGACGGCCGTTCCGTCGTCGGTCGGTCCGCCTTCCGCTGGTTCGGCTGGGGCGACCGGTTCGGGTTCGGCGACCTCCGCGGCCTCTCGCTCGTCCGTGATGAGCGCGCCCGTCGAGGCCCCGCCGCTCGAGACCTGCGCGAGGGCTCGGGCCCGGAGACGCTCGGTCTCCTGCTCGGCCTGCGGGATCTCATCGCCGTGGTACACCCAGACCTTCACGCCGATCTGGCCGAACGTCGTCTTGCCCTCCGCCGTACCGAAGTCGATCTTGGCGCGCAGCGTGTGAAGCGGCACCCGGCCCTCGCGGTACCACTCGCGACGTGACATCTCGGCGCCGCCGAGCCGGCCGCCGCACTGCACCCGCACGCCGAGCGCCCCCGAGCGCATCGCGGTCTGGACCGCACGGCGCATGGCCCGGCGGAACGACACCCGCCCCGCGAGCTGCTCGGCCACGCCCTGCGCGAGCAGGGTGGCGTCGGTCTCCGGACGAGCCTCGCTCGCCGCCGAGTTCATGTCCTCGACCTTCACGTCGACGCGCTTCTTCGTGACGCGCTCGATGTCTTTGCGGATCCGGTCGACCTCGGCGCCCTTGCGCCCGATCACGATGCCGGGACGGGCCGTGCGGATGTAGACCCAGATCTGGTCGCCCTTGCGCTCGATGTCGATGCTCGAGATCCCGGCGCGGGCCAGCCGCGAGCGGATGTGCTTGCGGATCCAGATGTCCTCGTGGAGCTGGTCCGAGTAGTCACGGCCGGCGAACCAGTTGGACTTCCATGGGTAGATGACCCCAAGCCGGAACCCGTACGGATTGACCTTGTGACCCACTACGCATCCTCTCCCAGCGAACGCACGACCAGGGTGATGTGCGACGTGCGCTTCTTGATCCTCGTCGCGCGGCCGTAGGCTCGCGGGCGCCAGCGCTTCAGCGTCGGCCCCTCGTCCACCCACGCCCGGTCGACCATCAGGTTCTGCGCGACGACCCCGGGCTGCTGCTCGGCGTTGGCGACGGCCGAGTCGAGCGCCTTCTGGATCGTCCGTGCCGCGCCGAGCGGCGAGAACCGCAGGATGCGACGGGCCTCTTCAACCTGCCGGCCACGGACGAGGTCGATCGCCCGCCGGGCCTTCGGCGGCGAGATGCGCACGTACTTGACCGTCGCTTTGGCTTCCATGCCCCTACCTCATCGTGCTCGAACGCTCGCCGCGCGCGTGCGAACGGAACGTCCGCGTAGGCGCGAACTCGCCGAGCTTGTGACCGACCATCGACTCCGACACGTACACGGGCACGTGCTTGCGTCCGTCGTGGACGGCGATCGTGTGGCCGACCATCTCGGGCACGATCGTCGAGCGCCGCGACCACGTCCGGACGACCTTCTTGTCGCCCCTGCGATTCATCTCCGCGATCTTGACCATGAGGTGCTCGTCGACGAACGGCCCCTTCTTGATGCTCCGAGGCATCAGCCACGCCCCTTCCCGCGGCGCCGGATGATGTCCTTGTTCGACGCCTTGTTCTTCTTGCGCGTGCGGCCTTCCTTCTTGCCCCACGGGCTCGTGGGGTGCCGGCCGCCCGAGCTCTTGCCCTCGCCGCCGCCGAGCGGGTGGTCCACCGGGTTCATCGCGACGCCGCGGACCGTCGGACGCTTGCGCATCCAGCGGCTCCGCCCCGCCTTGCCGAGCTGGACCAGCTCGTGCTCGGCGTTGCCGACCTCGCCCACCGTTGCCTTGCAGGCCGCCTGAACCATCCGCATCTCCCCGGAGGGGAGCCGGATCGTGGCCTTGCCGGCCTCCTTGGCCATCACCTGGATGCTCGTGCCGGCCGAGCGGGCCATGCGGGCGCCGGCCCCGGGCTTCAGCTCGACCGCGTGCACGGTGGTGCCGACCGGGATGTTCCGAAGCGGCAGCGCGTTGCCTGGACGGATGTCCGCGCCCTCGCCCGAGAGCACCCGGTCGCCCACGCGCAGGCCGTCGGGCGCCAGGATGTAGCGCTTCTCGCCGTCGGCGTAGTGGAGCAGCGCGATCCGAGCCGTGCGGTTCGGGTCGTACTCGATGTGCGCCACCTTCGCGGGAACGCCGTCCTTCTCGCGCCGGAAGTCGATCACGCGGTACCGACGCTTGTTGCCGCCGCCCTGGTGGCGCGTCGTGATCCGACCCTGCGAGTTGCGGCCGGCGCGGTTGCGGCCCTTCGCGACGAGCGAACGCTCGGGCTTGTCGCGCGTGATCCCCTCGAAGGAGGACACGCTGCCGCCGCGTCGTCCCGGCGTCGTCGGCTTGTACTTGCGAACGGCCATCTCGCTACTTCCCCGTCTCGAAGATCTCGATCCTGTCGCCCTCGGCGAGCGTGACGATCGCCCGCTTCTGATCGGCGCGCTTGCCGAGGGTGAAGCGCCGGCGCTTCACCTTGCCCCGCCGGTTCAGCGTTCGGACGGAAGTCACCTGGACGTTCCAGATCGCCTGGACCGCCTCCTTGATCTCGGTCTTGTTCGCGCGCGGGTCGACGAGAAACGTGTACGTGTTCAGCTCGAGCCCCGCGTAGGACTTCTCGCTCACGACCGGCCGGATGATGATGTCGCGCGCGGTCTTCATCCGTCCTCACCGTCCCGGGTCCGCGCCTCGGCCTCGGGGGCCTCGTCCTTCCCCTCGGCGCCGGCGCCCTTCGCCCTCGCCCCGCTTCTCGTCTCACCCTTCGCCTCGCCCCTTGCCCCGGGCGATCCCTCGATCACGTCGAGCGCCGCCTGGGTGAACACGATGCGGTCGGCGGCGAGCACCTCGTACACGCCCAGGCTCCGCGCGTAGGACACCCGGACGCCCCGGATGTTGCGGAACGACTTCTCCACGGCCCCCGAGTCGCTCGGCGCCGGCAGGACGAGCAGGACCTTGCCCCCCGCCTCGAGCGCGTCGAGCACCTCGGCCGCGCGCTTCGTCTTCGGCTCGTCGAACTCGAGCTCGCGCAGCACGGCCAGCTTGTCGCTCGCGAGCGCGTCCGACAGGGCCGAGCGCAGCGCGCCCTTGCGCATCTTCTTGTTGATCCGCATCTCGTGGTCGCGGGGGTGCGGCCCGTGGGCCACGCCGCCGCCCGCCCACTGGGGGGAGCGGATCGAGCCCTGCCGGGAGCGGCCGGTCCCCTTCTGTCGCCAGGGCTTGCGGCCGCCGCCGGAGACGTCGCCGCGGGTCTTCGTCGAGTGCGTCCCGCGGCGGATCGCCGCCATGCCGGCAACGACCACCTGGTGCATCAGGGGTACGTTCACCTCGGCCTCGAACAGCTCGGACAGGTCGCGGGTCCCGACCTTCTTTCCGGCCACGTCGAGCACGGACACGCTCGCCATCACGCGGCCCCCTTCGCGGTCGCCGGCGCCTTGGTCGCCGAACGCACCATCACGAGCCCGCCGTCCGGTCCCGGGACCGCGCCGCGAATCAGCAGCAGGTTGCGCTCGGGATCGGCCTGGACGACCTCGAGGTTCAGGACCGTCACGCGCTCGTTGCCCATCTGGCCCGCCATGCGCATGCCCTTGAACACGCGGGAGGGCGTGGCGCATGCGCCGATCGCCCCGGGCGAGCGGTGCTTCCGTTCGGTGCCGTGGCTGCTCGACAGGCCGCCGAACCCGTGACGCTTCATCACGCCCGCGAACCCCTTGCCCTTGGACACGCCGACCACGTCGGCGCGGTCGCCGGGCGCGAACACGTCCGCGCGGAGCTCCTGACCGGGCTCGTAGGACGCGGCGTCGTCGGTCCTGATCTCGACGAGGTGACGCCCGGGCTGGGCGCCGTGCTTGTCGAAGTGACCCTTCGCAGGCTTGGAGACGCGGTTGGGGGCAACCTCGCCGAACGCGAGCTGGACGGCCGCGTACCCGTCGCGCTCCGGGGTCTTGACCTGCGTGACGAAGCACGGCCCCGCCTTGATGATCGTGACGGGGATCGCCCGCGTGTCGTCGAAGATCTGGGTCATGCCCACCTTCGTCCCGAGGATGCCCTTGACGTCGGCCATGGCTAGAGCTTGATCTCGATGTCGACCCCGGCCGAGAGGTTCAGGCGCTGGAGCTCCTGCACCGTCTTGGACGTGGCGTCGACGATGTCGATGAGCCGCTTGTGGGTGAGCATCTGGAAGTGCTCGCGGCTGTCCTTGTACTTGTGCGGCGAGCGGATGACGGTGTAGACCGACCGCTCGGTGGGCAGCGGGACCGGACCGACCACCTTGGCGCCGGTGCGCGTCACGTGATCGACGATCTCGCGCGCCGCGACGTCCAGCATCCGATGGTCGTAGGCCCGGAGCTTGATGCGGATCCTCGGTCCGGCCACAGCCTTGGTCCCTCTCCTTCGTTCCCTTGGCCCTACTTGATGATCTTGGTGACGGCCCCGGCGCCGACGGTCCGGCCGCCTTCGCGGATCGCGAAGCGGAGACCCTCCTCCATCGCGATCGGCGCGCCGAGCTTGACGGTCATCTCGATGTTGTCGCCGGGCATGACCATCTCCACGCCCTCGGGCAGGTCGGCCTGGCCGGTCACGTCCGTGGTCCGGAAGTAGAACTGCGGCCGGTATCCCGAGAAGAACGGCGTGTGTCGCCCACCCTCGTCCTTGGACAGGACGTAGACCTGGGCGGTGAACTCCGTGTGCGGGGTCACCGAGCCGGGCTTGGCGAGTACCTGCCCGCGGGCAACCTCGTCCTTGTCGATCCCGCGGAGCAGCACCCCGACGTTGTCGCCGGCCTGGACCTCGTCCAGCAGCTTGCGGAACATCTCGAGGTCGGTCGCCGTGGTCTTGCGGGTCTCCTTGATGCCGACGATCTCGACCTCTTCCATCTTCTTGAGGACGCCCTGCTCCACCCGGCCAGTCACGACGGTGCCGCGTCCGGTGATCGAGAACACGTCCTCGATCGCCATCAGGAACGGCTTGTCGATGTCGCGCTTGGGGTCCGGGACGTAGGAGTCGACGGCAGCCAGCAGCTCGTCGATCCTGGTCATGGCCTCCTCGTCGCCCTCGAGGGCCTTCAGTGCGGAGACCTGGACGACCGGGACGTCGTCGCCGGGGAACTCGTACGACGTCAGCAGCTCGCGAACCTCGAGCTCGACGAGGTCGAGCAACTCGGCGTCGTCGACCATGTCCACCTTGTTGAGCGCCACCACGATGTAGGGGACGCCCACCTGGCGAGCGAGCAGCACGTGCTCGCGCGTCTGGGGCATCGGGCCGTCGGCGGCCGAGACGACCAGGATCGCGCCGTCGACCTGCGCGGCGCCGGTGATCATGTTCTTGATGTAGTCGGCGTGGCCCGGCATGTCGACGTGGGCGTAGTGCCGGTTCTCGGTCTCGTACTCGACGTGCGCGATCGCGATCGTGATGCCGCGCTCGCGCTCCTCCGGCGCCTTGTCGATCTCGTCGAACGGGGTGAACTCGGCCAGACCCTTCTCCGCCTGACGCTTGGTGATCGCCGCGGTGAGCGTGGTCTTGCCATGGTCGATGTGCCCCATCGTGCCGATGTTCACGTGTGGCTTCGTGCGCTCGAACTTCTTCTTGCTCATCTCCCCTTCTCCTGTCCCTACTCGCCCCGAACCCGGGCGACGATCTCCTTGGCGATGTTGGCCGGCACCTCGTGGTACGCCTCGAGCTGCATGGGTGTGTGCGAGGCACGGCCCTGGGTCCTCGACCGCAGGTCGGTCGCGTAGCCGAAGAGCTCGGCGAGCGGGACGAGCACGCGGATCGCCTTCTGCCCGCTCCGTTCGTCGATGCGCTCGATCCGGCCGCGACGCGCGGTGACGTCGCCCATCACGTCGCCCATGAAATCCTCGGGCGTGACGACTTCGAACTCCATCACAGGCTCGAGGAGCACCGGGTCGGCGCGGCGCGCCCCCTCCTTCAGCGCCATCGAGCCCGCGATCTTGAACGCCATCTCCGAGCTGTCCACCTCGTGGAAGGTCCCGTCGGTCAGCGTCGCGCGGAGGTCGACGACCGGGTACCCGGCCAGGACGCCGGTCTCCATCGCCTCCTGGATGCCCTGGTCCACCGACGGGATGTACTCCCGCGGGATCGAGCCCCCCGTGATCTTGTTCAAGAACTCGTAGCCGCCGCCCTGGCCGGTGGGCTCCAGATCGAGGTAGACGTGGCCGAACTGGCCCCGCCCGCCGCTCTGGCGAACGAACCTGCCCTCGACCTTGTTGACGGGCCTGCGGATCGTCTCGCGATAGGCGACCTGAGGCTTGCCGACGTTGGCGTCGACGCTGAATTCGCGCCGCAGGCGGTCGACGATGATGTCCAGGTGGAGCTCGCCCATCCCTGAGATCACGGTCTGGCCCGTCTCATCGTCGTACTTCACGACGAACGTCGGGTCCTCGTCGGCAAGCTTGCTGAGGCCCGTCCCGAGCTTGTCCTGGTCGGCCTTCGTCTTCGGCTCCACCGCCACCGCGATCACCGGCGTCGGGAAGCTGATCGACTCCAGGATGATCGCGTTCGCCGGGTCGGCCAGCGTGTCGCCGGTGCTCGAGTGCTTCAGCCCCACGATCGCGACGATGTCGCCGGTGAAGGCGGCGTCCTTGTCCTCGCGGTGGTTCGCGTGCATCTGCAGGATGCGGCCGACCCGCTCCTTCCGATCCTTCGTCGTGTTCTCGACGTGCGAGCCCGCGCGCAGCACGCCGGAGTACAGGCGCACGTAGGTGAGGCGGCCAACGTACGGGTCGGACATGATCTTGAAGACGAGGCCGGAGAACGGCTCCGTGTCCTCGGGCTTGCGCTCCGCGTGCTCGCCGGCGGGCGTGTGCCCCTCGACCGGCGGCACGTCGCTCGGCGCCGGCAGGTACGCCACGATCGCGTCGAGCAGCGGCTGGATCGCCTTGTTCTTGAAGGCCGAGCCGAGCAGGACCGGCACGCCGTCACCCGAGAGCGTCGCGCGGCGGATCGCCCGGCGGAGCTCGTCCAACGACGGCTCCTCCTCGTGCACGAACTTCTCCATCAGGGACTCATCGTGGTCGGCGAGCTTCTCGAACAGGTCGCGGCGGGCCCGCTCTGACGCCTCGCGCAGCTCCTCGGGGATCTCTGTGGTCTCCCACTCCTCGCCCATCTCCGAGATCCAGTGCAGGGCCTTCATCTCGACGAGGTCGATCACGCCCTGGAAGGCGGCCTCGCCACCCCACGGCAGCTGCAGGACGAGCGGGTTGGCCTGCAGGCGGCCGACCATCATCTCGACGGTGCGGGCGAAGTCGGCGCCCGTTCGGTCCATCTTGTTCACGAAGGCGATGCGCGGCACGCGGTATCGGTCGGCCTGCCGCCAGACCGTCTCGGTCTGCGGCTCCACGCCCGCGACCGCGTCGAAGACCGCGATCGCGCCGTCGAGCACCCGGAGCGAGCGCTCCACCTCGACCGTGAAGTCCACGTGACCGGGGGTGTCGATGATGTTGATCCAGTGGCCCTTCCAGTGGGTGGTGGTCGCGGCCGAGGTGATCGTGATCCCGCGCTCGCGCTCCTGGACCATCCAGTCCATCTGGGCGGTGCCCTCGTGGACCTCGCCGATCTTGTAGGCCTTGCCGGTGTAGTACAGGATCCGTTCGG
>Ga0268386_10000886_pt1 | contig 19880 bp, 19 predicted proteins | sample RVTome_15_FD_200260 | JGI IMG/M metagenome (GOLD analysis project Ga0268386, IMG submission 200260) | Soil microbial communities from uranium-contaminated site in the Upper Colorado River Basin, Wyoming, United States - RVT150D86... ...
CGAGCATCCGAGACTGGCAGAGGAGTTCCCGTCCCTGCTCGCCAGCACCGCCATCTTCATCGCTATGACCGCCCTCTGCGCCGCCAGTTTCCTCAGCCTGGTGAAAGAGCTGCGCTGGCGCTGGGCCGCCCAGGCAGCGATGTGGATGGGGCTCGCCCTGGTGGCCCTGTATTACCTGCCGGGCGGACCGTGAGGGCTCCCCGAAGCCTGCGGCTCAGACGTCGCCTGGGGCAGCGGGTTGACAGAAGGGCGGTCCGGCCCGAACTTACGCACCGACCCGGCCATTTAAACAGGCCTCAGACCCGGCCGACCGTGAAATGCATCACGTAGCCTTGTTCATTGGTCGCATGCGGCAGCGGGTTCGGCCCTTCGTGCCGGCCCGCTGGCTGGAGCCATCGCCTTTGTCCCCGCACGGTATGCGGCCGCAGCGGCCGGCCGCCGCAACCATCGAGATCGAGCCGGAATCGCCGGCCAGTTCATGGGTCGCGTGGGAAGTCACCCCGCGCCGCCGCCGCGGCTGAACGGCTTCAGAAGAGCGAAAATGGCGACCGGCTCCCCGGGCGGTGGCGACGCTCCCGGTCCGCCCGGCGGCGGCTCCGCATACGGGAGTGCAGCGCCTTGCGGCGCGATGCCAGCCATTGCTCGCGGGTGACCGGATCATCCTGCTTGCCAATGCGCTGCCGGCGCGCTTCCTCGGAGGCGCGGAAGGCGCAGAAGTCCTGGTAGGCGTCGATCTCGTGGCGCAGCTCCAGCACGACGAGCTCCACCATGATCGCGTCGTCCAGGAAGCCGAGCCCCGGTACGTGGTCGGGAATCAGGTCTTCCGGTTCGCTGAAGTACGCCAGCGCATTCAGGACGCGGTTCGTTTCCTCTTCCGGGAGCTGCCACTCGGCGTCGCGGAGCATGTCGATGAGGGTCTGGATGCGCTCCAGCCGCTCGCGGACGAAGTCCGGAACTTCGGCGGAGCGGACCCGGGAAAGCAGGCCGTCGGCTGCGCCCAGCACCGCGTCCTTGCCGCGCTCGCGCGCCAGTTCCCGCGCCTCCCGCATGATGGTCCGGAAATGATCGAGGTCCGCCTCCGCGAGCTCGAAGGTCACTTTCAGCGTCATGCGGGGAAGCTCCTGCGTCGGGGGCTGCGGCAGAGTACGACGGCCCCCGGGGGCCGTCAAATCAGCCGAAGCTGCCCGGCGACAGGTAATTGCGGTTCAGCCGTGCGGACCGTCGCGCGGCGGGAGGCGCTGGGGCGTACGAAGCCCGCTGCGAGGAGGCGATCCATGGCATCTCCCTATCTTTCAGCAGCATACGTTAGATATTCTAGTTGTTACTACGCTTCGTCGTCCGCCGGATCCTCGTCCGATCGGCGCGCGCGTAGGGGCGCGACCAGCAGGCGCAGCGCCTGCAGCAGCAGCCAGGGCCCGAGTACCAGCAGCCATGCCCAGAGGCCCGGGCGTGCAAGCGCGGCGAACAGGTCGGCGTAGAAGCTGCCCAGTCCGCCGTCGGGCCGGTACTCGCCGAGGAGCTGCTGGCCGACCAGGTACACGAGGGCGGGAAACAGCAGCAGGCCGAACGCAGCGGCCACGGCCAATATCAGCCCCTCGTCGCGCAGCCAGTTCTCCCTCATCCGCTCCGACTCCTTGCAAAGCGGCCGCATTCTTGCCGACGCGCAGGGACGAAACAAGCGCCGGCTGCCTTCGTGCGTTCAACTGATATGCTTCGCATCCGCCGCCAGGGAGGCTCGCAACTGCCGATGAACGCCATTCGCGAGTGGTTCCAGCGACATCTGTCGAACCCGCAGGTCGTGGCGCTCGTCCTGGTCGTGCTGCTCACGGTGGTAACGATCTGGCTGTTCGGCGACATGCTGGCGCCGTTGATCGCGGCGCTCATCATCGCCTACCTGCTGGATACGCTGGCGGAGCGCCTCAGGCGGCACGGATTTCCCCATCTGCTGGCGGTACTGAGCGTATTTCTGTTTTTCATCGCCGTCCTGCTGGTGACCTTCTTCTGGATGCTGCCGCTGCTCACGCGCCAGACGTCGCAGCTCTTTCAGCAGGTCCCGTCGATGGTCGCCAAGGCACAGCAGGCGCTGCTCTTGCTGCCGAGCAAGTACCCCGCCCTGGTGTCGGAAGAGCAGATCCGCGAGCTGCTGTCGGGCGTCAGCAGCGAGGTGCTGAGCTTCAGCCAGACGTTGCTTTCGGTGTCCTTCTCGTCGCTCATGACGGCCATCACGATCGGCATCTACCTCGTCCTCGTGCCGATCCTCGTGTTCTTCATGCTCAAGGACAAGCTGCTGATCCTTGGCTGGGCAACCGGGTTCCTGCCGAAGGACCGCCACCTGACGGAGCAGGTCGGGCGCGAAGTCGACCAGCAGATCGGCAACTACGTGCAGGGCAAGCTGGCGGAGATCGTCATCGTCGGCGTGGTGACGTGGATCGTGTTCCGGTTCATCGGCCTCCAGTACACCGTGCTCCTGGCGGCCCTTACCGGCGTCTCCGTGCTCATCCCGTACGTCGGTGCCACGGTCGTCACGATTCCGGTCGCGCTGGTGGCCTACTTCCAGTTCGGCCTTGCCCCGGGCTTCTACAGTGCACTGATTGCTTACGGCGTCATTCAGTTCCTGGACGGCAACGTGCTCGTACCGATCTTGTTCAGCGAGGTCGTGGACGTGCACCCGGTCGCCATCATTGCGGCGATCCTGCTGTTCGGCGGATTGTGGGGATTCTGGGGCGTGTTCTTCGCCATTCCACTCGCGACCGTGATCCAGGCCATCCTGCGAGCCTGGCCGCGCGACATGTCCCAGGCCTAGCAGCCTGTCGGACTTAGGCGATCGTAGCGAGACGGTGGGGAAATCGAGTCCATTCCGTCGATCGTTTGAGGAGAATAGCGAGCCTATTTGACGAAAACGATCGACGGAAGGGGCCGATTTCCCGCCGTCGCAGTAGATCAGTCCTAAGTCCGACAGGCTGCTAGCCCGCATTTCTCGCCGACCCACGGCTGCGGACGGGGGCTCTCGGGAAAATCCTGCGTTGCGCTCGGTCCGGGTGCTCGACGTACTGTCGAGTACGCCCGCGCGCCCGGACGGTCGCGCGCCTGGTCTTTTCCCGAGCCCCGCGCCCTCGCTTCGCGCTAGCGCAGCAGGGACGAGGCGCTGTTGAAGCCGATGGCGACGGCCATCACCAGGAGAAACAGCGCGAAACCGCGTCGCAGCGCCGCTTGTGGCACGTGCCTGCCGAGGCGCACGCCGGCGAGGCTGCCGGCGACGCCGAAGCCGGTCACCGTTGCCAGGACACGCCAGTCCAGCACGAGACCCTGCGCCGCCAGCACACCCAGGTACTTGCCGAAGCCGCTGTAGGATTTCATGGCAATGATGACGAGGCTCGTGGCGACCGCCCGATGGACGGCGAGCCCGCCGAGCAGCACCAGTGCCGGCACTATGAGAAAGCCGCCGCCGACCCCGACGATCCCGGTGATGACTCCGACCACGACGCCGTCGAGCGCGACGCGGCCGCCGTGGCGGGAGCCGCCGTCGGTGACGGGCAGGCGCGGCGGCCGCAGCATCATTACGGCCGCCGCCAGCATGACGCCGGCGAAGAGCAGCAACTGCACCGGTCCGGAGATCCAGGCCGACAGCGCGGCCCCGAGCCACGTCCCCGCCATGCCCGGCAGGCCGAAGAGTGCGACGCTGCGCCAGTCCACCATGTGGTGACGGATGAACGAGAGGCTTCCGGCCAGGGCTACGGTGCCGACGACGAACAAGGATCCGGCAATCGCGACTTTCTCGTCCTGGCCCACCAGATAAACGAGCACGGGCACCGTCAGCACCGAACCGCCGGAGCCGAGCAAGCCCAGGCTTAGGCCAATGGCGAGCGCACCAAGCCAGGCGAGCGGCATCGGCGACCCTCTGTCGTTTGGCGGCGGGAAAAAAGTCGGGCGGCATCATAGCCGGTCCGCTGCCTTCCCGCCTGCTTATAATCGGCATTCTCGACATGCCCGGAGACATCGATGCGGCACGTCACAGCCGGCGGCGGGTAACCAGCGGATGGCGACGGATGCCGCCCCCTGATCCAGCGCGCCGCTCCCGCCAGTCCCGGCCGCTGCTGGTGGCGCGCCATCCGCTCGCCTTCGCGCTCCGGGTAATCCGCGGGCTCAGGCGCAACCGCGCGCTGCTGTTGTCCGGGGCACTGGCCTACAACGGCTTGCTGACGCTGGTGCCCCTGCTGGCCCTGTTGCTCCTCGCGCTGTCCCACGTGATGGACGAGGCGCGCCTGCTGCACGGTATCCAGATCAGCCTCGAGCTCGTCATTCCGGGGCAGGCGCAGGCCATGACGGAGGAGATCGCCGCCCTGCTGATGCACAGGGAGCTCATCGGTGGCCTCGGCATACTGATGCTGCTGTTTTTCAGCGGGCTGGCCTTCGGGGTCCTGCAGGACGCGTTCAGCCTCATCTTCGAGCACCGCTTCTCACGGCTCAGCCGCCACCGCCTGGTTTCCCTGTTCCTGCCCTGGCTGTTCGCGCTGGCGCTCGGCGCCGGGCTGCTCATCCTGGTCGTTGCGCTGACCGCGCTGGAGACACTGGGGCAGAGCGGGCGCACCATTCCCGGGCTCGAGCTGCCACTGGAGGCCTTGTCCGGGCCGCTCATCGGCTTCGTCGGCTTCGCGGCGCAGGCGGTGCTCCTGGCGGCCCTGTACATCGTGATGCCGGTCGGCATGGTCCGTGTGCGCGAAGCGCTCGTGGGCGGGCTCGTGGCCGCTGCCGTGTGGGATCCGCTGCGCAGGATGCTCGGCTGGTACTTCAGCAGCGTGTCCTTCGTCAGCGTCGCGTTCGGGTCGATCGGCACGGCCGTCGTGGTGCTCCTGTTCATGGAGGCGGGCGCGCTGGTGGTCCTGCTCGGGGCGCAGGTCATTGCCGAATACGAGCAGTTCGTCTATCGCGAAGGGGCGGCGAGGTCACCTGGTAGCGGCAGGGCGGCGGGGCGCCGCCGGCCGCACTAGGGAAGGTCTGCACAGGTGCAGACCTTCCCTAGTGCGGGGCTTGAATGCCCCGCCGCGCCAATCGCGTAAGCGATTGATCGCGCGTGAGCAAGGGCGAAGCTCGGCTTTGCCCTTGCGTCAGGATGGACTTGTGCAGAAGTTCCCTGGAATGCGGCTGGGCGGCGAGGGGGTGGAGCATGGACTGTCCGAAGTGCGGGCACGAAATGGAGGCGGTCGTCCACGAGAACATCGAAGTCGATCGCTGCGTGCTGTGCAGGGGCTTGTGGTTCGACCTGCTGGAACACGAAACGCTGAAAGGCCTGGCGGGCTCGGAGTGCATCGACAGCGGTGACCCGCGGGTCGGGAAGCTGTTCAACGTGGACGACAGGATTCGTTGTCCACGTTGTGCATCGACCATGGTGCGCATGGTGGATGCCGTTCAGCCGCACATCTGGTACGAGTCGTGCAGCACCTGCCACGGCGTCTTTTTCGACGCGGGCGAGTTCAAAGACTACAAGCGCGAGACGGTCGCCGACTTTTTCCGCGCACTGCGAGCTCGCGAGCGCCGCTGAGGCGCTCCGGGGCGCTAGCGGCGGTTCGCGGATCCCACCATGAAGGCCATCGCCTCGGTCAATTCCGTGAACACGGCCTCGCTGTCGATTTCCTCGTAGCCGCCTTCACGGCGCACGATCTGCTCGCGCACGACGAACCACTGGTGCATCTCGCCGGCGTGATCGAAGCTCAGCCTCAGGCTCAGCTCGAGTGCGCGCTCGGGCCCTATTGCCAGGCCGACGGCCTGATCGAGCAGGGAAACCTTGATGTCGTTGCGGGCGGCAAACCGGGCCCGCAACTGCCCCGCGGCATCGGCCAGGCCGCGAAAGGCGCGCTGCGCCTTGCGTTCCCGCCATTCCCGCTCCTGTGCCTCGAGCCGCGCCGCCAAAGTGGCGCCGGGACCCTCGCTCTCCACCCTGCCGTCAGCCATGTTTTTCTCCTCACTGCAGCACCAGAAGCACCCCGTGCGGCGGGGACGCAGGCAACCGGTATCCAATCCGTTGATGGAGGAGGGGGGTCAGCGGGGGAGGCTCGCCGGGACGGCACTCGGTGGGGGAGAGATACCGCTTTGAGGCAACCCCGCTGTCCTAGGCCCTCGCCCTTAGACCGGTAGCTTTGCGTCCCCGCCTTTCGACGGGTTTGCTTTTCACTGCGGGGTCGACATTGGCTGATCGCCCTGACGCTGTCAAGCCCAAAGATCGCCGCTGCAAAGCAGGTGCGCGAAAGTGTGACGCGCGTCACATTGCGGGAGTGTGCGAAGATTCGAAGCGCAGGAGGCGTGCCATGTCCTTTCGATTCGTGATCGAGCTGCGCGACGAGGACCTCGACTACTTTCGCCGGGTGTTCGACGAGCGGCGGCGACCGGGGACTGGTGTCCAGATCAGCGTCGAGCAGGTTGCCGAGTCCGCCGAGCGCCTCATTGCCGAGGCGCGGGGGCGCAACGCTCCGCCGTTCATACTGGAGAAGCTGGAACAGCTGCGACCGCTGGTCGCGATGATCACCGACGCGGAATGGCAGCTGCCGGAGCCGGAGGTGGCGCGGGTGCTGAATACCCTTGCCTGGTTCGCCGATCCAGCCGATCTGATTCCCGACGACCTTCCGGTGCTCGGCTACCTGGACGATGCGCTGATGGTCGACATCCTGGTGGGAAATCTCGAGCCTGAGTTCGAGGCGTTCCAGGATTTTTGCAGGTTCCGCGAAGCCGAGTCCCAGCGGCGGCTCGACGCGGGCGAGGATCGCCCGGACGTGTCGCGCACCGATTGGCTGGATGCGAGACGGCGCGAGTTGCACAGCCGCATGCGCCTGCGCCGGCAGCCATAGCCCCTCCCGCGCGGCATTCTCCCGTTAGCCTGCGTCCGCCGCCACGTCGAAGGGCGCAGGCTGCATGCCTCTGCGGGATCGTCTCGCCATCATGATGTAGGCGGCCTCCAATTGGCGCGCGTGCCGCTGCGTGTCAAACAGGCGGCTCGCCGAAGCCTGGGCAGAGACGCGGGCACGGACCGCGCGTGACAGCGATGCATCGGTGCCGAACTCGACGGCGCGCCGCTCGTAGTCTGCGGCGTCGTACGCCACCAGCTCGTGCATGCCGGCCGCGCGAAGCTGGCTGGCAGCAACACGCGCCGCAAAGCTGCGCCCGGGCCAGGTCAGCACGGGAAGGCCGGCCCAGATTGCATCGGCGGCGCGGGTATGAGCGTTGTAAGGCCACGTGTCCAGAAACAGATCCGCCAGACGATAGCGCGCCAGGTAGTCCTCGAGTGGCAGGCGCGGACAGAACACGAGGCGCTCGCCATCGACGCCGCGGCGCGCGGCCTCGCGCCGCAGGTTGTCGCGCAACCTCGTGCCCGGCGCGGTGTCCTGCAGCCAGAGCACGGAGTCTGGGGTCGCCTGCAGGATCCTGGCCCATGCGTCCAGCACCGCCGGCCCGAGCTTCCAGGCATTGTTGAAGCAGCAGTATACGAATCCCTCGCGGGGCAGCCCGCAATCCTGGCGCGGCGGCGGATCGGCGGGCAACGCGCGGCGCGCATCCTCGCACCAGAACGTTTCCGGCAGGCGCACGACGGCCTCGGAGTACAGCGGCTCGTCGCCGGACGGCAGCACGTGTGGATCCGCGATGATGTAGTCGACGAAGGGCGCGCCGCTGGTTGCGCAGTAGGCGAGATAGTTCACCTGCACCGGTGCCGGCCGGCAGGCGAGGATGGCGGCGCAGCTGTTCTGGGTGTGACCCTTCACGTCCACGAGGAGCTCCACGCCGGTGGCGCGAATCCGCTCCGCCGCTTCCGCCGGGGACAGCGCACGCAGATCCACGAATTCGTCGGCGGCAGCCATGATTCGGTGGCGCGTGTCGCTCCCGTCGTCCGGGCCAGTCGAGAAGACCAGCACGCGGAAGCACGCGCGGTCGTGCGCTTCGAGGAGGCCGGCGGTCAGGTACGCCGTCGGGTGCCGATACCAGTCGGCGGACAGATAGCCGATGGCAACGCGCCCCGCGCGCCTGGCGGCGGGTGGTGCCGCGGGGCCGCCGGCCGCCCGCAATCTTAGCGTCTCGCACCAGCGGCGGGCGCAGGCCAGTTGCAGCTCCGGGTCGTCCGAGTCGACGAGCGTCAGGAAGGGACTCAGGCCCTCCTGGCCGGCAAGCACACCTTCCCGGAACCGCCGCGACAACTCATCGAGCCGCTCCCAGCGGCAGACCTGCCGGTGACCCATGAGCAGCGCACCGAGCGCGGGTCCGTGGGCGGGATCGAGTCGCAATGCGATCTCGTATTCGGCCAGCGCGTCTTCCAGCCGGTCGAGCGCCTCGAGGCTGTCGCCGAGGCCGTAGTGATAGTCCGCGACGCCGGGGGAGAGCCGCAATGCGTTGCGCCACGCCGGTTCCGCCTCGGCGGGCAGTCCGGCCAGCAGCGTCGCGCGCGCCAGCGCGGCGTGCGCCTCGCCGACCCGCGGCGCAAGGGATGTAGCGCGTCGCGCCGCTTCGAGCGCCAGGCGTGCGTCGCCTTGTTCGGCACTGATCCCTGACAGGTTGCACCACGCCGCCGCCAGGGCGGGGTCCGCGTCGACCGCCTGCCGGAACAGGCGGGCGGCATCGGACACGCGGCCGTGGCCGTGCAGCAGTCCGGCGAGGGCGTTCAGTGCCACCGCCAGCGCCGGCTCGAGGGCGAGGGCCCGACGCAGGCAGCGCTCGGCCTCCGCAGCCTCGTTCATGGCCTTCAGGGCGATCCCGAGGTTGCAGTGGTAGTCCGGCCGCGCGGGCTCCAGGCTGGCAGCGCGGCGCAGTCGCGCGACGGCGCCGCGCAGGTCGCCGACCTGCATCCTGACGATGCCGGCCAGGTGCCACAGCTCGTGGTCCGACGGGTCCTCCCCGAGGAGCTCCCCATAGTGCCGGTCCGCATCCGTCAGTCGGCCTGCGCGATGCAGCGACTCGGCGTGCTCACGACGTTGTTGGCGGACGGCTGAATCCATTGGCGCTCGCGCAGTTCCGTGCCTTCATTCTAGTGTCCTGTCCCGCAAGTAACTCGCCTATCTCGCCGCGTTTTTTCGCGCCTGGCCGTGTTGCGGCTCCTCGCAATAGGTCCACTATTCCTCGTCGCGGCGCCTTGCCAGTCACGAAAATCCGCTGGCGACATAAGCAAGTTACTTGCGGGACAGGACACTAGCCGTGGCGCGATTTGGCGGTCCCGCCTGCGTGTGGTACAGGTACGCGCATTTCGGCCGGAGCCCTGACATGGAAGCCAGCAAGCTGACCGTCGCCGCCCCGCCGCCGGGGTTCGTCGTCCGCAGCGGGGCGTACCCCGAGCTCACGTGGCCTGCCGTGCTCACCGGCTACCTGCTGGGTGCCCTCATCGCGCTGTCGATCGGTTATGCGGCGCTGATCCTCGGCTTTTCCATCGAAGGCTCCGAGCTGGCGGCCATCCTCGGCTTCGGCATCCTGCGCGGCCTCGCTCGCCGGAACAGCATCATCGAGGTCAATATCACGCAGACCGTAGCGAGCTCGGTCAATGCCGCCTCGTCGGGAATGATGTTCTCCGTGCCGGCGCTGTTCATCCTCGGCCATACCGGCTTCAACGCGTGGCTGCTCACCTTTGGCTGCATTGCCGGTGCGTTCCTCGGCATCGCCTTCATCATTCCGCTGCGCAAGCAGATGATCGACTACGAGCGCCTGACGTATCCGGGCGGCGTCGCAGTCGCGACGATACTGAAGTCGCCGGGCGCCGGTGTGCGCAAGGCGATCCTCCTGCTCGGCGCCGCGGGATTGAGCGCGGCGGTGCATCTCGTCTCGCAGGTGTCGGGCGTTTCAAACTGGCCGCTGGGCGAAATGATCGGCATGCCCGACTACATGAACGGCACCTGGTATCTGTCGCTGCTGACGGTCGGCGTTGCATTCATCGCCGGCCGCGGCGGCGTGGCGTTCATCATCGGTGGCTTCGTCTGCTACTGGATGCTCGCCCCGCTGCTCGCCGCGACCGGAATGTTGCCGGAGGGGCCCTCCGGTCCGATGACCGATCCGGAAACGCTGCGCACGCTGCTGTTCCGGCCGGTAGGCATCGGCATGCTGATCGGCGGAGCCATTACCGGCATCCTGCTCGCGCTGCCGCTGATCACGAGCGCCGTGCGCAGCATGCAGAATGCTGCGCGGTCGCGGTCCGCGGTATCGCAGGACGAGATGCCGATCCGGCTGCTCTACATGGCCATCGGCGGCGCGGCCCTGCTGCTCACCGTGATCGCCGTGAACTCGACCGCCTCAGTGGGCCTTGCCAGGGGCATCGGCATGGCGTTGCTCGGCACGGTCTGGATCTGGATCGCCGGGGTCATCCTGTCGGAATGCATCGGGCGGACGAACTGGTCACCGCTCTCCGGCATGACGCTGATCGCCGTGACGCTGCTCATCATCGTGACCAGCGGTCTGAACGATGCGGACTCCGTCATTGCCGCGGTGACGGTCGGCGCGGCGGTGTGCGTCGCGATGTCGCAGGCGACCGACCTCATGCTGGATCTCAAGACCGGCTATCTGGTCGGCGCGACGCCGCGCCTGCAGCAGGCGGGGCAATTCCTCGGCGCGTGGCTGGGGCCACTGCTCATCATCGCGCTCATCTTCGTGCTGCACGAGGCATACGGCCTGGGCAGCGAACGCCTTCCGGCGCCGCAGGGGCAGGCGCTCGCCAGCATGATCTCCGGCATCCTCGGCGGCGACGTGCCGGTCGAGAAGTACCTGGCGGGCGCTGGCCTCGGGGCACTGCTCTCGGCCGTCAGCGGCGGGCTCGGCATTACCGTCGGCCTGGGCTTCTATCTGCCGTTCAATATCGTGCTGACCTACAGCCTGGGTACGCTCCTGCGCGTACTGTCGGATCGGTTCCGGGGCCGCGAATTCAGCGAGGAAACCGGCATCCCGGTCGCCGCGGGATTCATCGTCGGCGAGGCGCTGGTCGGCGTCGGGTTTGCAGTCGCCGCGGTGTTCGGCGGGGGTGCGGCGTGAGGGCGGCCGGTCTGCTCCTCCTGATGGGCTCATTCCTCGCCGCGGCGTTCGCCGCAATGACCGACGCGCGGGCGGTTCCCTGGCAGTGGTTCCTGCCCGCGTTCGTCGCCGGCGCCGCCGGGGTCGCCATGGTCCGCCGGGCGGAGCGGCAGACGCGCAGATCTGCGGCCCTGCAGTCCGCGCACGAGGGCCGCAGCGAAGAGTGCCTGGGGCGGGTGATCGACGGGCTCGAGGCCTTGCTCTCCGGCGCGCAGCCGGTTCCTCCCTGGGAGTATCGTTTCGAGATCGACCGGCGCTTCCGCGACGACCTGGCCGCCTTCGCGGAGTCGCGCTACAGCCTGGCCGATCTCTACGGGCTGGCGGCTTTCGCCGAAGTGATGGGCGCGTTCGCGGCGGGGGAGCGTTATCTGAATCGCGTCTGGTCGGCGTCGGCGGATGGCTACCTCGACGAGGCGCGCATCTACCTTGAGCGGTCGCTCGAACAGTTCCGCGACGCTGCCCGCCAGCTGTCGGGCGCCCGTGCGAATGTGGCCGATGTCTTGCCCCGGCGCGCCGCGGGGTCTATTAGTGCCGGAGAGACTTGAGGGGGGAAACGTGAGCACGGCGGGCTACCTGGCGCATTTCAAACTTCGGGAACCCCCCTTTGCCGCGCGGCCGACGAGCCGGTACTTCTATCTCGGGCACCAGCATCGTGAGGCCACGTCGTTCCTGGAGCGGGCCCTGGGAGCAGCCGACCTGATGATCGGTCTCACCGGCGAGCCGGGGGTGGGAAAGACCGCCACCGTGGACCATGTGCTGGCCAATAGCTGGCCGCGGGCACTGGTTGCCCGGCTTTCGCGTCTGGACCCCGAGCCCAAGCAGTTTCTCGGCGACCTCCTGACGGCCTTCGGCTTCGAGGACCTGGAGACGAGCCGCGAGGAGGCGCGGGGGCTCGTGGGAGTGTTCCTCGGCCACCAGCGCCAGAAGGGCGTGACCACGATCATCACCATCGAGAACCCGCAGGCGATATCCGCGGGCATCGTGGAGGAGCTCGGCTGGATGTCGCTCCTGGAGCCCGTGCGCATGGGCCGGCTAAAGGTCGTGCTCATCGGGAGCGAATCCCTCGAGCACCAGCTTGCGGCCCCCCGCATGCAGGCGCTGCGCCAGATGATCCGCTGGCAGCACCGCCTGGAGAGCCTCACGGAAGACGAGGGCAGGGACTACCTCGAATTCCGGCTCGAGGCGGCCGGGGCGCCTAAGGCCAACGAAGTGTTCGTCGCCGAAGCCGCTCAGCGGATCCACCGGGTCGCCAGCGGATTGCCGGCGCGCATCAACCGCCTCGCCAATGCCGCGCTGCAGGCGGCGACCGCCGCCGGGGCGCCGGCCGTGGCGCCCGAGCACGTCGTCGCCGGCAGCGAAGACCTGAAGGCGGCGGTCCGCAGCCGCGAGCGCCGCCAGCGCACGGCTTCGCTGGACATTGCGCTGGACCGGCGTCCGTTGGGGCGGATTGGGCTCACCTCGCCGCGCATGCTGGTCGGGCGGCACCCATGGAACGACATCCAGCTCGACGACGAGTCGGTGAGCCGCCACCACGCGCTGCTCGTGCGCGAGGGCGGCTACTGGACCGTGGTGGACCTCAACAGCACGAATGGCATCCGCGTGAACGAGAAGGAAGTGAGGCAGCAGCGGCTGCGCCACGGCGACACGGTCTGCGTGGGCCGCTTCCGGCTGCAGCTCCGCGAGGGCCGGGGACCCGAAACCGAGCTGCCGACAGCGGGGGACTTCGGCGCGACGGTCGTGCTGTCGGAGTGAGCCGCGAGCAGCGGCGGGCCGTCCTCCGGATCAGGGGGAGGCCAGCGTAGCCGAGGGGCCGTTCAGGAAGACCGTCAGCTGGTTCGCCAGGCGCTTGCAGGCGGTCGTCTGCGTCGGGGCAATGAGCGGGACGGGCACCACGACGGCGGGGATCATGGACATGCCGCTGATGTCCGCGGAGACCTGCCCGGCCGAGCGGAGCGCTTTCAGATCCCAGACGGAAGCTTCGTAGGACGCGCCGTTCTCGTACCAGGTGAGGCCGAAACAGCCAATGGCACCGGCGCCGACGGCGCAGGAAATTCCGCCGCCACCATCGAGTATGTCCGTCGCGCCCTCCAGCCACACGATGTAGCGGATGCCGGCCTCGGCCAGGGCGGTCGAGACCGCGGCGGTTTGCAGGATGTCGGGCAGTTGCGCGGTACTCACGGGCTCCGTGCGCGGCTCGAACCAGGGGTAGAAATCGTCCAGGAACTGGTCGTCGTCGTACACGTGGAATCCGGCGCGCCCGCGCGACAGGTTCTTGGCAAGGCAGTCGACGAAGTCCTCCTCGGTCGAATTCCCGGTGTGGTAGCTGCGGGCGAGGATCACCAGCGACTCTCCGTCGGCCACCCCGGTCGCGGCATGGCGCTCCTGCTCGATCCGGGAGGTCATGCAGGCGGAGGCGAGCACGCCGGTGGCGACGGCTGTGAGGGCGCGGACGGCGTGAATCTGCATTTTCAGGGCTCCTCCTGCCGTGTGCCGGACTCCTCCTCGACAGCTTCCTGCTGCAGCTTCCCTGTTTCCCTGAGCCACTCCCGAATGCGTGGCTCGCTGGCGAACTTCAGTGCCAGGTAGGCGCCGGCGTCACGCATCGCCATCGTCGTTGCTTCCGCCACTGCCTCGTCGGTTGCGAAGAACTTCGGGATGCTCTTGCCAAACGCCCTGACCGGCCATTCCGCGATGAGCCGCCCGTCCTTCGACTTGAGGCTCATCCGGTACGTGATCCACACAGTATAGAACCCGTCGCCGACATCGGGTTCCTTCGGCCCCGTGATCTCGTAGCTTTCAACCGAAGGCTCGATGACCGCGTCGATGCCGTGAAGTGCCGCAGCGGACGCCGGCGGCAGGGAGTCCTCGGACGATTCCGGCACGCGGGGGGGGGCGGTGCCGTTCCGGGTACCTCCCGCGGCCTCGGGGTCACCGCCGGCATCCGCGCCGCCCACCGGCTCAGTCCCGCCCTCCGGCGTCGGGACGCGCACGACCTGCGCGAACATCGAGCTGAATACGCGGTTGAAGAGGGCGACGTTCGCCTCGCCGAGCTCCACCGTCCATTCGCGCTCGTCCGGAATGGCCTCGGTGTGCGTGAAGCTTGCGAGGTCGGGGCCGTAGACGACGCCGATCTTCAGCGGCAAAGGGTCGACGAGTGGCGTCGGGAAGGTGGCATCCACCGGCGCCGTGGCGGCGCAACCCACCGCGCATGCCGTCGCCAGGGCCGTGGCCGAAGCGCGCGCCCGGGCAATGCCGTTACGCGGTCCTCGCAACCGGGGCTGACGAAGATGCTGCGACACGTTGCTCCGGGACGGTGCGCAATTGCCGGCCGCAGCGCAAACACCAGCGGGAGCGACCGGGTGACCGGCCTACTATACCCGGAACAGGCGCGCGAAAAAGCGCCCGTCGACAGGCGGAGCGGAACCTGTCGCGGCTTGCCCTGACCAAGCTCTTAGAGGCGGTGCGTGTACGCGCTATGCCTCCACCTGCGGCTCGTCGAGGGGTTCCGGATCGGCGAACTCGGCCTGCTCCATGAGCGCGATGGCGGTGCCCACCAGGTCGGCGTCCGTAATGATGCCGACCAGGCGGCGCAGCCGGACGACTGGCAGGCAGCCCACCTGGTTGTGCGCCATGAGCGTCGCCGCGTGCCTCGCATCGTCGCGCGGCTCGACCGTGATGACGCGCCGTGTCATGACCGACTCGAGTGGCGCCGGATCGTCGTCACTCGCTGCGAACAGGTCCGTGCGCGAGACGAGGCCGACGAGCAAGCCCGCCTGATCCACGACAGGCAGGTGCCGGATGCGATGCTCCGCCATCACGCGACGGGCCGCCCCGACGGAATGCGTCGGCGAGGCCGTCATGAGACGCTGCAGGGGCGTCATGATGTTCTGGACGCTGATCATGTGCGGCTCCGGCGGGGCAGCAAGCCCACTGCAGTCTCGTTCGCACGCCTGGCAGCCGCATTGATCTGGGTCAAACGGTAGCTTGCGGCAGCCGCCGGAAAAGCGCATGGGCGCCGGCAGGAAGCTCAACGCACCTTGATTTCCGTCCACAGGCGGTTCATGTCGCGCCGGTCGCGCGCGTCGAGCTCGCTGATGGAATGCAGCCGGCGGAGCACGTCTCCGTCGGGCGACAGGACCGGATCGCCCAGCACCTGTTCGTCGATGTAGGGCTCGGCGGCGGCGTTTGGATTGCCGATGCCGATCTCGTTGCTCAACACCGCCGATTGCTCGCCGTCGAGAATGAAGTCGATGAACTCATGGGCGAGACGCGGATTGGGTGCATCCTTGTGGATGACCATGTTGTCGGTCGACATGTACGCGCCTTCGGCGGGGATCGCGTAGCCGATCTCGATGCCCGCCTGTGCCTGTGCGGCTTCTTCGGCCGCCTGAAAGATGTCCACCGAGTAGCCGTGCGACACCCACACGTTGCCGCTCGCGAGCAGCGTCGCGTAGTTCGAGGCATTGAAGGCGGCCCAGTAGGGCTTGGCCCGGAGGATCAGGTCCCTGGCCCGGTCCCAGTGGGCGCGATCCCGATCGTTGGGAGAATAGCCAAGGTAGATGAGCGCTACGCCGATCAGCTCCCGCTGGTCGTCGAGGACGGTTACCCGGCCTTTCAGCTTGCGAAGGTGCTCCGGCTCGAAGATCGCGGCCCAGCTGTCGGCCGGCACGCCGAGCGACTCCAGTTTCGCCACGTTGTAACCGAGCACGGTGGGTCCGAAGGCATAGGCGACCGAGTAGCGGTTGCCCGGGTCGAAGGACGGATCGCGAAATGCGGGTTTCAGGTTCCTGAGGTTGGGGATGAGCGAATGATCCAGTTCGAGCAGCTGTCCCCGGGCGATGAGCGCCGTAACCGCGTAGTCGGTCGGCACGAGCACGTCGTAACCGGTCGCCCCGGCCGCGAGTTTCGCCAGCAGTTCCTCGTTGGAGGTGTAGACGTCGTAAACGAGGTCGCATCCGCAGCGGACCTCGAACGCCTCGATGACCGCATCCGGCAGGTATTCGCTCCAGTTGTACACATGGAGCTTGTCCCGCGCCGCCAGCGGGGCGCTGGCGAGCAACAGGGCGGCCAGGACGCAGTAGCGGCGCATCATGCTCGGGTACTCCGGGAGCGGAATTTCATGTTGGCGCGCTAGCGTAGCGGAAGCGCGCCGCCTGTCGAGGGGCGGCCGTCGTGCGCGGCGCCTACTCGCCGGAGCGCAGCGCGGAGGGAGCGAGCCGGGCCGCCAGGACGACCAGCGAGAGCGTCACCAGCATGAGCAGCGTCGAGACGGCATTCACTTCGGGCGTGATGCTCACCTTGATCATCGAGTAGATCTGCAGGGGCAGCGTCGTGGTGCCCACTCCGGCGGTAAAGAACGTGATGACGAAATCGTCGATCGACAGCGTGAAGGCCAGCAGTCCTCCCGCCACGATGCCGGGGGCGATCACCGGCACCACGATCCGCCGGTACGCCGCACCGGGACTTGCCCCGAGGTCGCGCGCGGCTTCGACCAGGTGGGGGTCGAGGTTGGCCATAGTGGCGCGCACTACCAGGGCGACGAAGCTGATGCAGAACGACACGTGCGCCAGCACGACGGAGGCCATGCCGAGCGTGAGATGAATCAGCACGAAGAACAGCAGGAGGCTGACGCCCGTGAGGATGTCCGGCACCGCCATCGGCGTCAGGACGAGAAAGCCCAGCGCGCGGCTGCGGTAGCGGGCCAGCCCGAGTCCCGCCAGCGTGCCGAGCACCACCGAGATTGCAGTCGCGGCAAGGGCGATGACCAGCGAGTTGCCGGCCGCCGCCAGCATCCGCTCGTCGGCGAACAGGCGCCGGTACCAGTCCAGGGTGAATCCGGTCCAGCTCGACCCGAGCCGCGCGGCATTGAAGGATCCGACGGCGACCAGCACGAGGGGAACGTACAGGAAGGCGTACACGGCCAACGCTGCGCCGAACAGCGTCCGGGACCTACGCATCGTGGCGGTTTCCCGGCAATCGCGCGGCCGCCGCCGCACCGAGCCCGGCCAGGCCGGCGACCGCCAGCGTGAGCAGCAGCGCAAGCGTGGAGCCGAACGGCCAGTCGCGCGCGGCCAGGAACTGGTCGCTGATGAGATTGCCGATCATGCTGCCCTTTGCGCCGCCGAGAATGTCCGGGACGGCAAACGCGCCCAGCGCCGGAATGAACACGAGCACCGCCCCGGCCACCAGCCCCGGCAGCGACATCGGCAACGTGACGTTGAAGAAACCGGTGAGCGGCCGTGCGCCGAGATCCCGAGCCGCGTCGAGCCATGCCGGGTCGTGGCGCCTGAGGTTGGCGTACAGGGGCAGGATCATGAACGGCAGGTGCACATACACCAGCCCCAGGAGCACGGCCGCGGGCGTATACATCAGTACCACCGGGCCCGCGCCGGTGAACGCCACCGTCCAGTTCACGAGCCTCGCCACCGCTCCCTCCGGGCCGAGCAGCAGCACCCAGGCGTAGATCCTGACGAGAAAGTTGCTCCAGAACGGCAGCACGACCAGCAGCAGCAGCAGATCCCGCCACTTCGCGGGCGCGGCCGCGATGGTCAGTGCAACGGGGTAGGCCAGCAGCGCACACGCGCCCGTGACGACCAGCGCATAGCCGAGCGAGCGCAGGAAAACCTGCAGGTAGACGAAATCGCCGAGCACGCGCTGATAGTTCTCCAGCGTCAGTGCCAGGTGGAGCCCCGCCTCGTCCCGCACGACCGCCGGCGCCAGCCCGCCCAGGTCGTCGGGCAACTGCAGCGTCGCCAGGGCCATGATGAGCGTCGGCGCCACGAACAGCGCGACGAGCGCGAGTGCCGGCGCACCGACCAGCAGCAGCCGCCAGCCGTCAGGATGCCAGGAATCGGCCGGCATCGTGCCTCCAGGCAACCTGTACCCGGTCGCCGACGTCGAAGAAGCGCCCGCCGCGCGCGGCTGTGTTGGGAAGCATCGCCTCGATCGTCAGTGCATCGGCCACGAGGACGCGGTACACCGTCACGTCACCGAGGTAGAGCTGTTCGCGCACGATGCCTTCCAGCCGGTTCTCGTCCGGGTCGGCTGCGATCGCGGCATCGATGCGCACCTTCTCCGGGCGCACCGCCAGCGTGGCGGGCCCAGGCGTGGAGTCGCCCTGCCAGACCACGGCAACCGTCCCCGCGGCCGGGACCTGCAGGCGCAGCAGCCCCCGATCGTGGTCCGAGATGGTTCCGTCGAGCAGGTTGCACGTCCCGATGAAGTCGGCAACGAAACGGCTACGCGGAAACTCGTACACGTCCGCGGGATCGCCGATCTGTTCGATCCGCCCGCCGTTCATGACGGCCACCCGATCGGACAGGGCCAGCGCTTCGCCCTGATCGTGGGTCACGTACACGAACGTGATGCCCACCTCGGTCTGCAGGCCGATGAGCTCGCGCTGCATCTGCTCGCGCAACTTCAGGTCCAGTGCCGCGAGCGGCTCGTCGAGCAGCAGGAGGCGTGGCCGGCCGGCGAGCGCGCGTGCTACGGCGACGCGCTGCCGCTGACCTCCTGAGAGCTGCGACGGATAGCGGTCGGCGAACTCCCGCAGGCGGACCTGGTTCAGCAGGGCGGCCACGCGCTCGCGGCGCTCCTCGGGTCGCACGCCCGCCATGCGCAGCGGAAAGGCGAGGTTCTCCGCCACGGTCATGTGCGGAAACAGCGCGTAGCTCTGAAACACGGTGTGGACGGGCCGGCGCTCCGGCGCGGTCCCGGCAAGGTCCACACCGCCGAGCAGAATGCGACCCGCATCGGGCCGCTCGAAGCCGGCAATGAGCCGCAGCAGCGTCGTCTTGCCGCAGCCGGAAGGCCCGAGCAACGTAAAAAACTCGCCGGCGTGGATCTCCAGGTCGACGCCGTCCACCGCCCGCAGCGCGCCGAAGCAGCGCTGCACGCCTTCGAGCTGCAGTAGCGGCGCTCCGCCGGCCGGCGCCGGTGCGACGGCCCCGTTCGCGGCGGGAATCGGGGCCGCCGGCGGCAGCCGGTCCAAGGAGCCTCAGCCCGCGGCCGCCGGCCGCGCCGCGCTCGCCAGTTCCTGCTGCAGTCGGGCCGGCACCGGCTCGTAGCGGCTGAGCCGCATCGACCAGGCACCGGAGCCGCCGGTCACCGACTTCAGCTTGTTCGCGTAGTCCTGCAGCTCCCCCAGCGGTGCTTCGGCCGAGATCTGCACGCGCTGGCCGGCAAGCGACGTCGTGCCGAGCACGCGGCCCCGGCGGGAAGAAAGATCGCCGGTCACTGCGCCCACGGCGTCGATCGGGATGATGACCTCCAGCTCGACGATCGGCTCCAGAACGATCGGGCGCGCTTTCGTGATGGCGTCCAGGAAGGCCTTGCGGCCCGCGGTGATGAACGCGACTTCCTTGGAGTCGACGGGATGCGTCTTGCCGTCGTACACGACCACGCGCAGGTCCTGCACCGGATACCCGGCAATGGCCCCCTCGTCGAGGGCCTGCCTGACACCTTTCTCGACCGCGGGAATGAACTGCTGCGGAATCGTGCCCCCGACGACGGCGCTCGCGAACTCGAACCCTGCGCCGCGGGGGAGGGGCTCGACGCGCAGGAAGACCTCGCCGAACTGGCCGGCTCCGCCGGTCTGCTTCTTGTGCCGGTGATGCCCTTCGGCGGGAGCGGTGATCGTCTCGCGGTAGGGGATGGTCGGCGGGTGCGTGTTCACCTCGACGTGATAGCGATCCTTCATCGCCTCCAGCACGAGCCGCAGGTGCAGCTCGCCGCTGCCGAGGATCACCGTCTCGTTCGTGGACGGGCGGTGCTCCACGCGCAGGCCGGGATCTTCGGCTGCGAGCTTGTGCAGGGCGTCGGAAAGTTTCTGTTCGTTGCCGCGCTGTGCGGGTTCAAGC
>Ga0268386_10000887_pt1 | contig 19879 bp, 11 predicted proteins | sample RVTome_15_FD_200260 | JGI IMG/M metagenome (GOLD analysis project Ga0268386, IMG submission 200260) | Soil microbial communities from uranium-contaminated site in the Upper Colorado River Basin, Wyoming, United States - RVT150D86... ...
CGATCATCTGCAATGGCTTCAAGGACGCCGAGTTCATCGAGATGGCGATGCTGGCGCACAAGATGGGGCGCCGCATCATCCCGGTGGTCGAGAAGTACACCGAGCTCGGCCTGGTGCTCGAATACGCGCGAAAAATCGGGGTCCGGCCGCAGATCGGCATGCGGGTCAAGCTGGCGGCGCGCGGCGGCGGGCGCTGGCAGTCGTCAGGCGGGTACCGATCGAAATTCGGCCTGACCGTGGCCGAAGTCCGCCAGGGACTCGAAGAGCTCAAGTCGTACGGGATGCAGGATTGCTTCAAGCTCCTGCACTTTCACCTCGGCAGCCAGATTCCGAACATCCGCATCGTCAAGGGCGCGCTCAACGAAGCCGCGCGCATCTACGCGGAGCTGGTCAAGGGGGGCGCAGGGCTCGAGTACCTCGACGTGGGCGGCGGGCTCGGCGTGGACTACGACGGCTCGCAGACCAACTTCGAGTCGAGCGTCAACTACACCCTCGAGGAGTACGCCAACGACGTCGTCTATCACATCCAGTCGGTGTGCGACGACGCGGGGGTGAAGCATCCGACGATCGTCTCCGAGAGCGGGCGCGCGATTGTCGCGTATCACTCGGTGCTCGTCTTCAACGTCCTCGGCGTGTCCGGGTTCGGGGAAGAGGAGGTGCCCGCCAACGGCAACACCGACGATCAGGAACAGCCGCTCATCGACCTGAAGGAGACGTACCAGAACCTCACGGCGCGGAACGCGCTCGAGAGCTACCACGACGCCCAGCAGGCGCTCGACATGGCGCTGAACCTCTTCAACGGCGGCTACCTGCCGCTCGATCAGCGCTGCCAGGCCGAGATGCTCTACTGGGCCATCTGCGCGAAGCTGCGCAAGCTCGTGCAGCAGATGGACGAGGTGCCGGAGGATCTGCAGGGACTCGACGACACGCTCGCCGACACGTATTTCTGCAACTTCTCGCTGTTCCAGTCGATTCCGGACTCGTGGGCGATCAAGCAGCTCTTCCCGGTGATGCCGGTGCACCGCCTGAGCGAGCCGCCGACGCGCCAGGCCGTGCTGGGCGACATCACCTGCGACTCGGACGGCAAGATCGATCAGTTCATCGACCGGCGCGACGTGAAGCGCACGCTCGCGCTCCACACGTTCACCGGCGAGCCGTACTACCTCGGCGTGTTCCTCGTCGGCGCGTATCAGGAGATCCTCGGCGATCTGCACAACCTGTTCGGCGACACCCACGCCGTGCACGTCAGCCTGGACCCGAGCGGCAACGTCATGCTCGAGTCGGTGATCAAAGGGGACACGGTGCGCGAGGTGCTCGACTACGTCGAGTTCGACGCCGACACGCTCCTGCGCAAGCTCCGCGACTCCGTTGAAGCCGCCGTGCGCGACGGGCTGATGGACCTGGAAGAGTCCGGCCGGCTCGTGCGCTTCTACGAAGACGGCCTGCACGGCTACACCTACCTCGAAGATCCGGGCGAACGGTAACCGCCAGGCATGCCGCCGCGGGTCCCGGACCCGCGGTTCAGCTCGCGCGGAATCCTGTTAGCCTTGTAGCTCCCGTGTCATCCGGACTCCGGACCAGGTTGCGCCCGGCGGCCTGTCTGCTGTTGTTCCTCGCCGTCGTCGCCTGCTCGGCGGCGCCGCCGCAGCAGGCGCCCGCGGCGGCCGCGGGTCCGAAGGCCTCGCCCATCGTCGTGCTCGTGTCGCTGGACGGGTGGCGCTGGGACTACCTCGATCGCGCGAACGCGCCGAACCTGCGCGCGCTGGCGATGCGCGGCGTGAAGGCCGAGGCGCTCGTTCCCGTCTTTCCGTCGAAGACGTTCCCGGTGCACTACACGATCGTGACCGGCTTGTACCCGGAGCATCACGGGATCATCGGGAATGTGATCAGCGATCCGGAGATCGGCTCGCTGTTCACGATGTCGTCCGACACGGCGCGCGACCCGCGCTGGTGGGGCGGCGAGCCGGTGTGGAATACCGCGCGGCGGCAGGGGCTGCGGACCGCGTCGATGTTCTGGCCGGGATCGGACGTGGCGATCGGCGGCCAGCAGCCGCACGACTGGCGCACGTACGACCGCGGCGTGCCGAATCGCGATCGCGTGCAGCAGGTGCTCGACTGGCTCGGACGTCCACCGCCGCAGCGTCCGTCGTTCGTGACGCTGTACTTCAGCGACGTCGACGCCGCCGGGCACGCCGCCGGGCCCGACTCGCGCGATGTGCTCGAGGCGGCGGCGCGGCTGGATCGCCTGATCGGCGCGCTCGTGGACGGCATCGCCAGGCTGGGACTGACGGCGCAGACGACGATCGTCGTGACGTCCGATCACGGGATGTCGGCCATCAGCCGCGATCGACGCATCTACCTGGACGACTACGTCGATCGCAGCCGCTTCACGCTCCAGGACAGCGGACCGGTGGTGTCGATCTTCCCGCGCCGGACGACCGCGCAGGACCTCCATCGGGCGCTCGCCGGGCGGCATCCGCAGATGACGGTCTACCTGCGCGAGTCGATTCCCGCGCGGCTGCACTACCGCGCGCATCCGCGCATCGCGCCGGTCGTGGCCGTGGCGGCCGACGGATGGACGATCGTCACGCGGTCGGTCGTGTCGGCGCTGCGTCATGAAGCGGGCGCGCACGGCTACGATCCCGCGAATCGATCGATGCACGGCCTGTTCATTGCGGCCGGGCCGGCCCTCCGCGAAGGGGTTGTCGTCCCGTCGTTCGAGGCCGTGCACGTGTACGCGCTGCTGTGCCGCCTGCTCGGCATCACGCCGGCGGCGAACGACGGCGATCCGACGGTCACCGCGGGAATGTTCAAATAGCGGCGGGTATGGCAAGCTCACTGCCCGTGAGTCTGTTCGCGCTGATGGCGTTCGTCTCGTGTCATGCCATGCCGCCACAGGCGCCGCCAGCGACTGTCGATCAATCCGCCGTGACCGCCGCATCCATCACCGAGATCTCACTCGAACGCCGCTGCTTCGGCTGCAATCGCGAGGGCAAGGTCACGTTCCGCCGCGCTGGCACGGCCACACGCGTCGTCTTTGGCAACGCCAGAGCAGGGACGGCGGACCGGAAGTCGAGCGCGACGCTCCCGGGCGGCGCGTTCGAGGAGCTGGCCGCGGCAATCGTGTCCGAGCGCTTCTTCGACCTGCGCGACGAGTACCGCGACCCGGCCATTGCCGACGGCGAGTCGAGCGTCCTGACGGTCACCGCCGGCGGCCGCCAGAAACCCGTCCTCAATCGGAACGCCATGGCGCCGGCGTCGTTTCAACGCCTCGAGTCGCGCATCGACGCGCTGGCGGATCGGCTGACCTGGCGGCTCGCGCCTTGAGCCGCTCTTTCCGATAAACGCTGTTGCCGCATCCTCACCCAGGAGCCCTCCCCATGTCCGTCCCGACACGTCTGAGCCGCGTCTCGAGTGCGATTGGCGCCGCGCTGGTTTGCGCCGCCGCGCTCGCCGCGGAGCCGGGGGCGCCGATTGCCGCGCCGCGAGACGACGCCGCGCCCGCGCAGCAGCAGGGCACGCCGGGCGGCTTGTGGACGGATGTCGATCCCGGCACGCTGGGCGCGCCGGTGCAGGGCAGGAGCCTTGCCGGGAATCAGCACCGGACGCTGCGGCTCGATACGGCGCGGCTGACGACGCTCCTGGGCGGTGCGCCGCTCGAAGGGACGCCGCCGGCCGCGTCCGCGGCGGTGCAGCTCGAACTGCCGTGGCCGGATGGCGCGACGCGGCGGTTCGGCATCTACGAATCGCCGATGATGGAGCCGGCGCTTGCGGCGCAGTTCCCCGAGCTGAAGACATACGGTGGCTACGGCCTGGACGATCCGACGGCCAGCCTGCGCTTCGACTGGACGCCGTCCGGTTTTCACGCGATGGTGCTGTCGGCCGACGGGACCGTGTACATCGATCCCTACGCGCCGGGCGACGTTCAGCACTACATCGCGTACTTTCGCCGCGACTACCAGCGCGCCGGCGGCAATACCTTCACATGCGGCGTGACGGCGAGCCCAGCCGGCGATCGCCGCGATGTCGATGTGTTCGGGCCTACGCAGGCGCCGCATGGGACGCAGTTGCGCACCTATCGGCTTGCGATGGCCGCCACCGGCGAGTACACCACATTTCATGGCGGCACGGTCCAGCTCGCGCTGGCCGGCATCGTGACCACCATGAATCGCGTGAACGGCTTGTACGAGCGCGATGTCGCCGTGCGGATGGTGCTCGTCGCGAACAACAACCTCATCGTCTACACGAACGGGGCGACGGATCCCTACACGAACAACAACGGGTTGACGATGCTCGGCCAGAACCAGTCGAACCTCGACGCGGTGATTGGCAGCGCGAACTACGACATCGGCCACGTGTTCAGCACGGGCGGCGGCGGCATCGCGAATCTCGGCGCCGTGTGCAACGCGTTCCTCAAGGCGCGCGGCGTGACGGGATCCGGGTCGCCGATCGGCGACGCGTTCGACGTGGACTACGTCGCGCACGAGATCGGACATCAGTTCAACGCGACGCACACGTTCAACGGCACCACGTCCTCATGCGGCGGCGGCAATCGGACGGCGTCAACGGCCTACGAGCCGGGGAGCGGGTCGACGATCATGGCCTATGCCGGCATCTGCGGCGCCGAGAACCTCCAGTTGCACTCCGACGCCGTCTTCCACGCGGCGAGCCAGACGCAGATGATCGCGTTCGTCACGAACGGATCGAGCGGCGGGAGCTGCCCGGTGCTGACGGCGACGGGCAATACCGTGCCGGCCGTCAATGCCGGAGCGGATGTCTGGATTCCGCAATCCACGCCCTTCACGTTGACCGCATCCGCGAGCGATGCCGACGGCGACGCGCTCACGTACCTGTGGGAGGAGTTCGATCTCGGCACGCAGGCGCCGCCGAACACCGACGACGGCAGCCGGCCGATCTTCCGCTCGTTCCCGCCGTCGGCGTCGCCCTCGCGCACGTTTCCGAAGCTCAGCGACGTCATCAGCAACGTGACCACGTTCGGCGAATCGCTTCCCACGACGATGCGCAACATGACGTTCCGCGTCACGGTCCGTGACAACCGCGCGAGTGGCGGCGGCACGGTGTCCGACGATGCGATCGTGGGCGTCAGCTCGGGCGCGGGACCGTTCCTCGTCACACAGCCGAACACCGCGGTGTCCTGGCCGGCCGGCACGCTGCAACCGGTCACCTGGGACGTGGCGAACACGCATCTGCCGCCGATCAACACCGCGAACGTGTCGATCCTGCTGTCGGTGGACGGCGGCGTGACGTACCCGATCGTGCTGGCCGCGAGCACCCCGAACGACGGCGGCGAGTTCGTCGCGGTGCCGAACGTGTCCACGGCGCTCGCGCGCGTGCGCGTGCAGGCGGTCGGCAGTGTGTATTTCGATATCTCGAACGCGGACTTCTCGATTGCGCCCGCGGCCAACTTCGTTCAGAACGGGTCGTTCGCCGGCGGCGCCGCCGGGTGGCTGCAGTTCGCCACGCCGGACCTGAGCTTCATCGTGTCGCAGGTCAGCGGCGGCGTCTTCGAGTTCTACCGCGTGCCCCCGCCGCCCGGGACGGCCAACCAGGCCGTGGTGTTCCAGCCGACGGGGTTCGCGTTCCCCGCGGGCACGCCGCTGCACGCGCAGTTCCTGCTGGGCAACAGCAGCAGTGTCCGCAAACGCGTCAGCGTGCTGCTGCAGGACGCCGACTTCTTCGATCTGCACGTGTGCACGTTCTGGCTGCCGCCGAACCTGCCGCTGACGGCCTATCAGATGCAGACGCACACCACGAAGAACTGGACGAACGCGACCGTTGCGTTCTATGCGGCGACGGCCGGCTCCGACGGCGGGTTCTACCGGATCGATGACGTCGTGCTGCAGTACGCGCCGGCGCAGCCAATCACGAGCACGGACTGCATCGATCCGACCGCCCCCGCGCCGCCGGGTGGAGCGGATGGGCCGCAACTGCTCGCCAGCGGCGACTTCACTACCGGCACGCTGCCGCCCTGGAGCACGTTCGGCACGATCACGACGCAGATTGCCGGCGGTGTGCTCGAGTTCATCCGGCCGTCGGACACGCCGCCGGCCGGGGTCGTGCTCCAGGACACCGGACAGACGATGGCGGCGAATCAGATCCTGCGGGCGACATTTCAGCTCGGCAACAGCAGCGCCGTTCGGAAGCGCGTGACGGCGATCCTGCACGCGAACGACTTCAGCGACCTGTCGGCGTGCACGTTCTGGCTGCCGCCGGGTCAGCCGCTGCTGGACTACGAGATGCGGACGTACGCGACGCAGATGTCGACGAACTTCACGGTATCGTTCTATCCAGCGACGACCGGCCCGGAGCAGTGGATCACGCTCGACAATGTCGTGCTGCAGCGCGCGCCGTCGCTGACGATCCTGGGGACCGAGTGCCTGGAGCCCGGCTCGTAGAGCGTTACACCACGAAGGTCACGAAGGGCGCGACGAAGAGCTTCTCACCACGAAGGTCGCAGACGTACGAGGGGCCGGCGGATGACGGGTCCTGGGCGAATGTAGACATATTGTCTACAGACAGATTATGCTGTGCTCGTGCCGCGGCCGCCCGATCCCGCTGATTACCTCCCGCTCGCGGCCGACGCGCTGCTGATCCTCCTCGCGCTGGCGGCCCGCCCGCTCCATGGCTACGGCATCATCCGCGACGTCGAGGCGAGGTCCGACGGCCAGGTCGTCCTCCAGACCGGCGCCTTGTACCGCACGCTGCGCCGGTTCCTGCAGGACAGGCTGATCGAGGAGTGCGCCAGGCCGCCGCACGCCGACTCGGACGATGAGCGTCGGCGGTACTACCAACCGACGCCGCTTGGCCGCGCGGTCCTCGACGCCGAGATCGCCCGCATGTCGCGTTTGGTGCGCGCCGCCCGTCTGACCGCCCGGGGCCGGAAGCCGCGTCTGGTCTAGCCGATGGTCGAGCGGCTCTACCGGATTCTGCTTCGCATCCTGCCGCGCGAGTTCGGCGATCGCTTCGGTTCTGAAATGCTCGAGACGGCCCGCGCCATCGATGCCGAGCCGTGCCGGCGGCCGCTGCGGGCGCTCCGCGCCGCGATCGACGCGATCAGGACGGCCATTCTGCTTCCGCGCGAAATGCTTGATGCGGACAGGACGTCGAACGTCGGGCGCAGACAGGCAGCCGGAGACCGCCGGGCCCTCCTCAGCCAGGACCTGCGGTTCGCCTGGCGCGGGCTCCGCCGTGAGCCGGGATTCGCGCTGTTCGTCGGCGCCACGCTGGCGCTCGGCATCGGTGCCAACGCGGCCATGTTCGGCATCGCCGACCGTCTGCTGCTCCGCGGCCCGGAGCACGTCGAGGATGCCAGCCGCGTCGTGCGGCTCTATTCTTCGGAACAACCGCCTGGGATGCGCGCGTCCACGACGCCCTGGTTCGGCTATGTCACGTACGACCTCCTGCGGCAGGGTGCGACGACGTTCGAGGGAGTCGCGACGTATGCGGTCAACGACGGCGTGTGGGAACACGGCGCCGACGCGCGGCAGGTCCGGGTCGGCTTCGCCTCGGCCGACCTCTTCCCGCTGCTGGGCGTCGCGCCGATTCGCGGGCGGTTCTTCACCGCGGAGGAAGACTCGCCGCGCGGCGCCGAGCGCGTGGCGGTCATCAGCTACGGCGTCTGGCGCGATTGGTTCGGCGGCGCCGAGGCCATTCCGGGTCGGACCCTGACGCTGAACGGCGAGAGGTATCACGTCATCGGAGTGGCGCCGACGGGTTTCACCGGCCCGCAGCTCGGCCGGGTCGATCTCTGGATTCCTGGCAACCTGCTTGGCGCGCGCATGACGCCGGACTTCACGACCTCGTGGAACGCGCAATGGGTGCAGATCGTCGGGCGGTTGAAGCCGGGGGTGACGTTCGAGCAGGCCGGCCACGACGCGACCGCCGTGCATCGGCGGGGATACACGGGCCAGGACCACTGGAGCCGCAATGCGACGCTGACGGTCGCGTCGCTGCGCGCCAACGACGCCGGCACCGAGGCAACCGAGCTGCGAGTGCTCCGCTGGCTCACCGGCGTCGCGGCGCTGGTGCTGGTGATCGCCTGCGCCAACGTCGCCAACCTGCTGCTTGCGCGCGGCATGCGCCGCGGACGCGAGATGGCAGTCCGCGCGGCGCTCGGGGCCGGACGGATGCGGCTTGTCCGGCTGCTGCTGGTGGAGTCGCTGCTTCTGGCGGCCGGCGGCGCCGCCGCCGGACTGCTCGTCGCGGATCTGGTCGGCGACGCCGCGCGGCAAACGCTCTTCACGTCGATCGAGTGGACGTCCTCTCCTGTCGACGCCCGCGTGCTGGCCATTTCGGCGGCGCTGGCCATCGTCACGGGTGTGTCCATCGGTCTGCTGCCGGCGCTGCGTTCGAGCCGGACCAGCCTGAGCGAGACGCTCAAGGCCGGCGTGCGCGCGGGCGGGGGGCGCCGATCGCGTCTGCGGACGGCGCTGACGGTGATCCAGGCGGCGGTGTCCGTGTTGCTCCTGGTGGGGGCGGGCCTGTTCGTCAAGAGCCTCTGGCAGATCGGCCGCCTCGATCTCGGCATCGATCCCGATCGCGTGCTCGTGGCGGAGGTCGCGCGACCGAGCCTGGCGCGTGTGCCCGCCGGAACCGCGCGCGAGGCCGAGCGGTTGCGGCGGCACCGGTTCCTGGTTGACGCGCTCGACCGCGTGCGCGCGCGGCCGGGGGTGGAGGCCGCAAGCGTCGCTCACGGGATGCCGTTTGGCAATCGGTTCTCCCTGAAGGTGCGCGTCCAGGGACGGGAGACGATGCCGACGTTGTCCACGGGCGGACCGAGCCTCAGCGCCGTGACCAGCGGGTATTTCGACACGGTGGGTACGCGCGTGCTCCGAGGTCGGGCGTTCACCGCGGAGGACCGGGAAGGCAGCGAGCCGGTGGCGATCGTAAGCGAGCAGATGGCGCGCACGGTCTGGCCCGACGCCGATCCGCTTGGCGGCTGCCTGCTCATCGGCGGGGACGGCACGCCGCCCTGCGCGCGCGTCGTCGGCGTGGCGGAGGACACCCATCGCAGCCGTCTGCGCGAGGACCCCGTGATGCACTACTACATTCCCGCGGGACAGGAGATCCGCCTCGGCTTCAGCGGCCCGGTCCTGCTGGTGCGATCGGCGGATCCGCTGCGGCTGGTTGCGGATCTCCGGCGATTGATGAGCGATCGCGATTCGAGCGTGACCTACGTGAGCGCCGAGACCATTCAGGCGCGGATCGATCCGCAGATGCGCCCCTGGCGGCTGGGGGCGAGCGTGTTCCTGATTTCGGGTCTGCTGGCGCTGGTCGTGGCGGCCATGGGCATCTACAGCGTGATGTCGTATCTCATCGCGGACCGCCGGCACGAGATCGGCGTGCGGATGGCGCTCGGCGCCACGGCCGGACACATCATGTGGCTCGTGCTGCGCGGCAGTTTTCTCATGGCGGCGCTGGGCGTCGCCATCGGAGAGGCGGCCGCGGCCGTACTGGGCGGACAAGTCGCGCCGCTGCTGTTCGACACGTCGCCGCGCGATCCGTTCGTGTTCGGAGCGATCGGCGGGCTGCTGTTGATCGTGGCCATGGCCGCCACGCTGGCGGCCGCGCGACGGGCCCGGCGGGTCAGCGCGCTCGAGGCGCTGCGCGCGGAGTAGCACCCGGGGCGATCACGACCCGGGTCACGCCGCGGAGACGCTTACTTCCAGCCGAGAATGGGATCGATCGACGTCACCGACACGGAGTGATACGTCGGCCGCGCGCGGCGGTAGATGTCGAGCGCCATCTTGCGGCCCCAGTCCGTCTTCGCGAGGTCCTCGTAGAGCGGCCGCACGAACTTCCGCCGCCCCTGCGAGAGGAGAAACCGCTCCAGGGCGGGGAAGGCGGGCGTGTAGCGGGTGCGGATCGCGATCTGCAGCCACGCGAACAGGACCTCGCTGTTGCCGCTCGCCGACAGCTTGAACGTGCGATCGAGCTCCGCCAGGCGCGGCTGCGGGATGGACTCCGGCAGGCCGCGGAGGAAATGCAGCCATTCGTGCGTGCTCCAGTCGGCCGTCTGCAGCGCGGACGCCGGCTGGCCTGTCGTCCACGACTCGATCTGCCTGTCGACCGCGGCGAACGCCTCCGACTGCACCGCCGGCACGTTGGCCGGCAGACCCGGCTCGAACACCCACGTGTGCACGTCGATCTGCTCCGCTTCGCCGGGGCGGAACAGCCGTTCGCGCATGTACGCGACCAGCCGCTCGGAGGTCATCGGCTGGAAGGCGAATCGACCGAAGTACTCGCGGAGGAACGCATCGAGCCGCTGCCGGCCGACCACCGACTCGACGGTCTGCAGGAACGCCGATCCCTTCTCGTAGGCGATGTTGCTCGTGGCTTCGTCGGGGTCGCGTCCCGCGAGCGACAGGTGCAGGCGCGTGTCCGGCGATTGCGGACCGCCCGCATCGTCGATCGCCTGCGCGAGGTCCTGCCGGCCGAGCTGCCGCAGCATGTCGGCGTGCCGCTTGCCGCGCAGCTCTTCCATGATGCGCGCTTCGAGATAGGTCGTGAACCCTTCGTTGATCCAGAAGTCGTCCCACGTCGCGTTGGTGACGAGATTGCCCGACCACGAATGCGCCAGCTCGTGCGCGACGAGCGAGACGAGCGATCGGTCGCCGGCGAGAATGGTCGGCGTCGCGAACGTCAGCCGCGGGTTCTCCATGCCGCCGTAGGGGAACGACGGCGGCAGCACGAGAATGTCGTAGCGGCCCCACCGGTACGGTGCGTACAGCCGCTCGGCCGCTTCCATCATGGCATCGACCTCGGCGAACTCGTTCGCGGCCCGATCGACCACCGACGGCTCCGCGTACACGCCGGTCCACTCGCCGATCGCCTTGAACGCCAGGTCGCCGGCCGCCAGCGCGATGAGATACGGCGGAATCGGATGCTCCATGCGGAACACGAATGCCAGCTTGCCGTCGTGATCCACGGTCGGTTCGGATATCCGGGCCGCGCTCATCACAGCGCGCATGGTCTCCGGGACGCGGATGATCGCCTCGTAGGTCTGCCGGATGCCCGGACTGTCCTGCGTCGGAATCCACGTGCGCGTGAGAATGGCCTGGCCCTGCGTGAACAGGAACGGAAGCTTGTCTCCGGCGGTCTGCGCGGGCTCGAGCCATTGCACGGCCGCGGCGTCCGGCGACGTCTCGTACTCAATCGCGACGGTGGACATGTTGCCGCCGAGCGTGATCGTCAGCGGCTGCCCCATGAACGGCTGCTCGCCGCCGAGTTGGAACGACAGGACGGCGCCATTGCCGTCGGTGACGCGCGCGATCGTCAGCCCGCGGCTGTCCAGGACGATCGATCCCGCGTTGGCCGCGCGCTCGATCGTCAGCCGCGCGGTGCCGCGAAGCCGCTTCGCGCCGAAATCCGGCGACAGATCCAGCGCCACGTGCGTCACCCGCGCCTCGTTCGGCCGCGCGTAGGAATGCGGATCCGGCGTGAACGTCGCCGGCGGTGCCGCCGGAGGCGGTGCCGGCGTCGTACACGCGGCGGCCAGCAGCAGGACGGCCGCGATCCAGAGACGGGGGGACATGGAGACCATGGAGCACATGGAGCCGGCTGAGGGCCGCATCTCAGTCAGTACACCATGAAGGGCCTGAAGGCGGCAGACGTCAGCTCCTCGACGCTGATCCACGGAGCGGCGGCGTGCAAATCTTCGTGACCTTCATGGTCCACGCTCTTGTCAGGCGCGCCACGGCCAGCGCGCTCTGCGTGACGCCGGTTCACCAGTTCACGCGCGCGCCGAGCTGCACCTGCCGCGGCGGCGCGGCGCGCTCGAACTGCCCGAACGCCGGCAGCGGGTTGTCCGGATACGCGTCCATGCCGAAGATGTTGTTGATCTCCGTGTAGTTGGTCCGGTTGAACAGGTTGAACACGTCGACGATTGCTTCGATGTTCGCGCGGCCGCCGAGCGGGAAGCGCCGGCTCGCGCGCAGGTCCACCGTCGCGTACGCCGGCAGCGTGCCGCTGTTGCGCTCCACGCTCGTCGTGGGATCGGACGGCACGCGCCGGGCGCGATCCGCGGGAAACGCGCCGCCGTCGCCATCCCCGTTCAGATCGACGCCGGCGAGGATGTTGTACGGACGTCCGGAGCCCGCCGTGATGATCGACGACACGTGAATCTGGTACGGCGCGACGTAGAGGCCGCTCAGCACCAGCCGGTGACGCTGATCGTGCACCGAGGGGCCCCGCTCGCTGTCGGGATCGAACCCGATCGGCAGCCCCGTCGGGGTGTTCGGGTCGCGGCCCGCGCCGGTCTTCTCCGGGATGAACTGGCTCTGGAAGTCGGTCGAGGTGTCCTCGGCCGTCGACAGCGTGTAGCTCGCGAGGAACTGGAAGTCCTCGTGCAGGCGGCGCTCGAGCGAGATCGTCAGCCCTCGATACCACGTCTGGCCGAAGGTCGTGTACTGCAGCACCGACGTGGACGAGCCCGGCACCGGCACGCCGTTGACGATGGCGTCCTCCGGCCGGCGGCCCTGGCCGAGCGCCGGCACAAGCGGGTTGTAGTCCAGCGTGCCCAGCTGGTGGCTCCCGTTGATCGCCAGCACGTTGACCGCGAGCGACAGGTGCCGCGGCAGCTCGCGGTTGAATCCGACCACGAAGTGATGCGCGGACGGCGTCTTCAGGTCGGGATCCGGAATGATCACGAGACTCGGAAACGGCCCCGCGAACCCTTCCGGCAATCGCCGCCCCGGCGCGTTCCACGCCGGCAGCGTCGTCGGAAACCGCACCACCTGCGTCCGGATGCCATCCTCAGCGCCATTGAGCAGATTGACGACGCCGAGCAGGCCGGTGATGTGGTTGTCGAAGTACATCCCGTAGCTCGCGTGCACGGAGGTCAGCCGGTTGCCGAACGGATTCCAGGCGATCGCCAGCCGCGGCGCCAGGTTGTTGTTGTCCGACGGGATTTCGTAGGGAGCGATGCCGGGCGCCGAGTACTGCCGGCTCGGAAAGAACTGCTTCTGGTAGCGGAGGCCGACCTTCAGCGTGAGGTTGTCCAAGAGGGCCCAATCGTCCTGCGCGAACAGCGAGAGATCGCCGACGTCGTACTCGGTCGTCGGATTGCCGTACCCCTGCACGTACGCAGCCGGCAGGTTGAGCGCGAGCGCCTGAATCGGCGTGACCGCCGCCGGCAGCACATTCGGAATCGGCGGCAGGGGCAAGAAGATGTAGCGTCCGCCGAAGTGCGCCGGGAGCGCGCCGCGGGTGCTCACGAAGCTGTAATCGAGGCCCGCCTTGAGCGTGTGCCGGCCCGTGAGGTAGCTGAAGGTGTCCAGGACCTGGACGCGCTTGTTCGTCTTCGGCTGCGGCGTGAACCGCTGCCGCCCGACGCTGCCGACGCCGCTGACCTCGACCGTCGGCCCGCCCTCGTCGAACGCGTCGCACGCGCCGCTGCAGGCCGGGTCGAGCGAGTTGACGGTGGAGTCGCGATAGGCGTACTGCACGCGAAGGTCGTTGATCGAGCGCGACGAGAGCACCGACGTGTACGACCCGGCCACCATCGCATCGGTGTTGTCGAGCAGCGCGCCGCGGCTCTGCGCGACCTGGCCGCCCCAGGGCTCGATGTTCTCGTTCACGCCGTCCGCCCAGTTGAAGCGCACGCTGAGGCTGTCCGAGGTGCGCATGCGGCGATCGATCTTGACCAGGAACTGGTTGGACTGGACCGCGTACGGCACGTTGCCGATCGCCACCGGGAACCCGGCGCGCTCGAAGATCTGCCGCGCGGTGCCGACGGGGTTGCCGAACACATTCACCACCGCCGTGTCGTCGATCGTCACGAAGTTGTTTGCTTCGATGTCCCGCCGCTCGAACGACAGGAAGTAGAACGTACGGTCGCGCTGCAGCGGCCCGCCCAGCGTCGCGCCGTACTGCGCCTGCCGGTAGGGCGCCTTGCCGCGGTCGAGGGGATCGCCGGCCGGATTGAAGCGCTCGAAATGCTCCTTCGCGTTCAGATGCCCGTCGCGGAAGAACCCGAAGAAGTTGCCCGACAGTTGATTGGTCCCGCTCTTCGTGACGATGTTGACGATGCCGGCGGAGGCCTTGCCGAACTCGGCGGAATACCCGCTGGTCAGCACCTGGAACTCGCGGACGGCTTCCTGGCTGAAGGTCGCGCGGACGCCGCCGGTATCCAGATCGTTGTTGTCGAGGCCGTCGACCGTGATGTTGTTCGAGCGCGCCCGCTGCCCGCCGAAGCTCAACCCCGACGTGGTCGACGCCCCCTGCTGCGGCGTGCGATCCGTGGTCGCGCCCGGCGTGATGACCGAGAAGGAGATGAAGTCGCGGACGTTGATGGGCAGTCCGGCGATCTGCGCCTGCGCGACGACCGTGGCCACCGTCGTTCGCTCGAGATTCACCAGCGGCTCGTCCGCGGCCACCACGACCTGCTCGGTCACCGCCGCGAGCGTGAGATCGAAGTCGATCGCGACGAGGCTGCCGAGCGTCAGCGTGACGCCGCGGCGCACGTGCGGCTTGAAGCCGCTGAGCTCCACCTGGACGTCGTACGTGCCCGGCGGCAGCGCCACGATGAGATAGCGTCCTTCGGCATCGGTGATCGCCATGCGGCGCGCATTCGTATCCGTATGAATGGCGGTGACGGTGACGCCAGGCACGATGCCCTGGGAGGGGTCCCGGACGATCCCGGTGAGATCCGCGGTCGTCGCCGCGGTCTGGGCGGCCGACGGCCCGGCGGTCAGCGCGAGTAGAGTCATGAGCAGGCCGGTGCGCTGCACGAAGCGGGTCATGGCGCTCCTTGTCCGCCCGGCCGAAGGCGTGCGTTTCAGTCGGAAGCGGGACGCCAGCTTATCCCCGCACCGGAAGCTCGGCAAGATGCCCGATGACCAGGTCCCCCGATGCCGGTTTCACCAGCGTGATATAGTCGCTGCCTCACCTGGCGGGCGCAGCCTGCGACGCCGACCGGCATGACTCGCATCGCGCACTACCGCATTCTCGAGAAGATCGGCGAAGGCGCCATGGGTGTCGTCTTCCTCGCCGAGGACATGCGCCTCGACCGCCGCGTCGCGCTCAAGGTCCTCGTCCACGAGAAGCCGGACGGGAGCCGCGGCAAGCGCTTCGAGCGCGAAGCCAAGGCGATCGCCGCGCTCAACCATCCGAACATCCTGTCGATCTACGACTACGGCCGCGAGGGCGACCAGCCGTACATCGCGATGGAGCTGCTCGACGGCCGCACCCTGCGCCAGGTGCTGGACGAAGGCGCGCTGCCGCTCCGCAAGGCGTTGGGCTACGGCCTCGAGATCGTCGAGGGCCTGGCGGCCGCGCACGACAAGGGGATCTCGCACCGGGATCTCAAGCCCGCCAACGTCTTCATCACGCGCGACGATCGCGTGAAGATCCTCGACTTCGGTCTCGCGGCCGTGCGCCAGCCGGTCATCCCGGATTCACCCGCGGGCGAGACCGTCCTGCTGCGCGACTCCCCGACGACGCCGGGCATGGTGCTCGGCACCATCGGCTACATGGCGCCGGAACAGGTGCGCGGCGAGCCCGCGGATCACCGCGCGGACATCTTTGCGTTCGGCGCCGTGCTCTACGAGCTGCTGGCGGGCGAACGCGCGTTCGCCGACGCGACCGCCGTCGAGACGATGCACGCGATTCTGGTGCGGCCGCCGGCGTTCGAGAAGCTCGAGCGCGGGTCGACTCCCGAGCCGGTGATGCAAATCCTCCGCCGCTGTCTCGAGAAGCGGCCGGAGCAGCGGTTCCAGTCGGCGCGCGACCTGGCGTTCGCGCTGCAGACGCTGCTCGCGCAGCCCGCCCTGGGATCGCACCCGAGCGCGGCCCAGTGGCGCGAGAGTCACTCCGGCACCAGTCCCTCGTCGCCGTCCGCGGCGATGTCGGCGTATCGCGCCATCGCGGTGCTGCCGTTCTCGAACCTGAGCAGCGATCCCGACATGGAGTACTTCAGCGACGGGGTCACCGAGGAGATCATCAACGCGCTCGCCCAGGTGCCGGCGCTCCGCGTGGCCGCGCGCACGTCGAGCTTCGCGTTCAAGGGCAAGGCGGTCAACCTGGCTGACATCGCCACCCGGCTCAAGGTCGACTCCATTCTCGAGGGCAGCGTGCGGCGCGCGGGGAAGCGCCTCCGCATTACGGCGCAGCTCATCAACGTGGCCGACGGCTACCAGATGTGGGCCGAACGCTACGACCGCGACCTCGACGATGTCTTCGCCATCCAGGACGACATCGCGACGAACATCGCGCGGAAGCTGCAGCTCAGCCTGGGCGCGACCGATCAGCTCATCCGGCCCGCCACCGGCTACATGGACGCGTACGACCTGTACCTGCAGGGGCGGTTTTTCGTCGAGCAGCGTGGGGCCGGTCTGGCGAAGGGGCTGACGCTCTTCCAGGAGGCGCTCGCGCGCGATCCCCGGTTTGCCCTCACGCACGCCGCGGTCGCGGAAGTGATGACGCTCCTGGCGATCTACGTCATTGGCGATCCGGCCGAGCGCATGCAGCACGCGGAACGCGCCGCGACGCTGGCGCTCGAGCTCGACCCCAACCTCGCCGAGGCCCACAACTCCATGGCGGTCGTGAAGATGCTGTGGCACTGGGACTGGGCCGGCGCGCTCGCCGAGTTCGATCGCGCGCTCGAGATCAACCCGAATCACGTCCACGCGCGCTTCTGGAAGGGACTCTTCTATCACCAGTGGTGCCGCGGCGATCACGAGGCGGCGCTCCGGGAAACGCGGCGCGCCGTCGAACTCGACCCGATCAGCACGATTCCGCTCTATGCCGAGGCGCTGGTCCTCGTCGGCATGGGCCGATACGACGACGCCGCCCGGCGGGCGAGCCATGGGCTCGAGCGCGATCCCAACTCATTTCTGCTGCACCGCATCGTCGGCGTGGCGCTGCTCGGACAGCAGCGGCCCCAGGAAGCGATCCCGCACATCGAGAAGGCGACCGCGTTCTCGCAGCGATCGCCGGTGATGCTGGCGGAGCTGGCCGCGGCCTACCTCGCCGCCGGGCAGCACAGCCACGCCGAGCAGGTGCAGCAGGAGCTGACGGCGCGCGGGAAGAGCACCTACGTGTCGCCGACCTCGCTCGCGATGCTGGCGAGCGCCCGGGGCGATCTCGAAGAGGGGCTGACCTGGCTTCGCCGGGCCTTCGAGCGGCGCGATCCGCAGCTGCTCGCGGTTTTGGTCTGGCCTTCGACCGCGCGTTTGATGCAAGATGCGCGCGTGCGCGAGCTCTACCGGCGGATCGGCATCGACTGGATCGGCTGATGCGGGCAGGCGCCGCCGCGGCCTTGGTCGATCGCGTCGTTCGAAGCCCTCTTCACTACTGGTTCGCGATGGTGGTCGACGTCGTCGCGGCCCTCGGGTTTCTGGCGCTGGGTGTGTGGCTGTCTGCCGGGCCGTTTCCCGCCGCGGCGGCCGCGGCGGCGGGCGGCTTCTTCGCGTGGGGCTTCTTCGAGTACGTCCTGCACCGCTGGATCCTGCACGGGCCGCCGTCGATCGCCCGGGTGAACCACGCCTACCATCATGCCGACCCGTCGGTGCTGATCGGGACGCCCGTGTTCGTGATCCTGATCGGCGCCACGGCGATCTGGATGCTCCTGAGCCTGGCGATGCCGGCTGGCCTCGCCGCGGTCGCCGTGTCCGGCCTGTATTCGGGATACAACAGCTTCGCCATCGTCCATCACATCGGGCACCACTACTCCGGACGGCTGGCCCGGCTGCGCATCGTCGGACGGCTGGAGCAATTCCACGACGCGCATCACGCGCGGCAGAACGTGAATTTCGGGATTACGACGACGCTGTGGGATCGCGTGTTCGGGACGTATGAGGAGGACCTCGGGGGGCACGCCCGAGGTCGACCTCGGGTGTGACCCCCGACGTCCCGTCGGCCATCGCGCGGCAGTACGACCTCTTCCAGACGTCCCTCGACGCGCTCCAGAAGGAACGTCAGTACCTGAACTACGGGTTCACGCGATCGCGGCGTGAGTCGTACGAGGCGCGGCAGCAGCAGCTCTGTCTGGAAGTGTTTGCCGCGGCCGACATCCAGCCGCACCACGTGCTCGTGGACGTCGGGTTCGGCAGCGGCGAGCAGGATCTGCTGCTCGCCCGCACCCATCACTTCGCGTCACTGACCGGCTTCAACATCGCCGAGCGCCAGGTGGCGAGCGCGTCGGCGCGAGCGGCGGCGGCGGGACTGGCCGATCGCCTGCGGTTCCGTCATGGCGCGGCGGAAGTCCTGCCGGGCCTGGACCCCGCGTCGGTGGACCGCATCATGGCGATCGAGTGCGCGTTCTACTTCGATCGCCCGCGCTTCTACGCCCGCGCGGCAGAGGTGCTCCGGCCGGGCGGACGACTGGTGCTCGCCGACATCATGTTCGCGGATCGAGCGGCCTGGCTGACGCGCGGGCGTCCTGACCTGCAGCGCGTCGGAACGCTGTCCGCGAACCGAACGGAGTGGGAGCAGCACTTCGAGACGCGCACCATCCGTCCGATCAACCGATGGACGCGGCCGGGCGCGCAGATGACGGTGCGGAAAATCCTCACGACCGTGCCGTTCGCGCGGATGAGGACGGCCGAGCGGCGCGAGTGGCTGAAGATGGCGTTCTGGTCGCAGCTCGTGGCGATCGGGCTGCTCACGCGCGTCCTGCGCTACGACCTGATCGTGCTTCAGCGCCCTTTCACTACGTGACTACGTGACTACGTGATTACGTGACTACGAACACTCATGTGTGCCGGCGCGGCACGCGGAGCTCGTAGTCGCGTAATCACGTAGTCACCCAGTCACGTAGTTCTCGCAACCGCCACCATCGCCGGCCGCAGCACGTCGTCGCCCATCAGATAGCCCGGCCGGATGACACCGCAGACCTGTCCGTCCGGCGTGCCCTCGGCGGCCGCGATCGTGGTGACGGCCTCGTGCTTCGAGGGATCGAACGGCTGGTCGAGCGGATCGAGACGCTGGACGCCGAGCGACTCGAGCGTCGAGAGAAACTGCTGACGCACGAGCGACACGCCCTGCACGAGCGGATCGTTGGCGCGATCGCCGGCGGCCTCCAGCGCGCGATCGAGGTTGTCCAGCACCTCGAGGAACGACACCAGCATCGCGCGACGGCCGCGTTCGACGTCTTTCGCGACCTCTTTGCGCAGCCTCGCCCGCGCGGCGTCGAACTCCCCGGAGGCGGCCCGGTACTTCGACAGGAGCTGATGCAGCTCGGCGTCCTTGGCGGCGAGCCGCGCCTCGAGCTCCTCCAGATAGGTTGGTTTGAGCTTCGGTTCTTCCGCCGCCGGCGTGTCGGGTCCGTTGGCCCGCGCCCACCACCGGCGATCAGTGATCTTCAAGTCTTCGGACATGGCACCTACACGGTTTCGCTGGCGCGTTCGGCGGCACGGCTTTCATAGGCGAACGTCAGCCGATCGGCCTCCTCGCCGATCGTGACGGTGCCGCCGTGCTCGAGCTGGCCGAACAGGATTTCGTCGGTCAACGGATCGCGCACCTCGCGCTGGACGACGCGCGCGAGCGGCCGGGCGCCGAAGACGGGATCGTAGCCCTTGCGCGCGAGCCACGCGCGCGCCTCGGGCGTGAGCGTGATCGCGACGCGGCGCTCGGCGAGCTGTGCCTCGAGCTGCAGGATGAACTTCTCGACGATCGTCTCCATCACGTCCAGCGTCAGGCTCCGGAACGTCACGATCGCGTCGAGCCGGTTGCGGAACTCCGGGCTGAAGACGCGCTCGATCGCGGCCTTCGACTTGCCGGCCGCCGCGCGCCGCAGCGACTCGTCGCGTTCGCCGCCGGCGCCCGTGTCCGCAAAGCCGATCGACTTGGCGCTCATCTCGCGCGAGCCGGCGTTCGACGTGAGGATCAGCACCACGTTCCGGAAGTCCGCCTTGCGGCC
>Ga0268386_10000888_pt1 | contig 19876 bp, 15 predicted proteins | sample RVTome_15_FD_200260 | JGI IMG/M metagenome (GOLD analysis project Ga0268386, IMG submission 200260) | Soil microbial communities from uranium-contaminated site in the Upper Colorado River Basin, Wyoming, United States - RVT150D86... ...
CGCCGCATCCCGTGGCTGAAGAACTTCCGCGTCGCCTTCGACTACCTGTAACGTTCGGTCGACGGCTGGGCAGGAACCAGCGAAAATGTCAGTCAGTTTCCCCCTTGCGGAAATCGGCGTTCAAAATTGCGGAGTGTGTTTTCCCATTGGGGTCGAGTTCCGTCGCAATTTTGAATTTTCCACACCCGACCCCATTGCCAGCGACCCCATTGCCAGCGGAATTTGCCGCACCCCTTCCGCTTTCCGCTTTCTCAGGGGATGGTCTTTCCCCGGTCGACGCTGATATGATCTCAATTTGACGTCAGCGGCGATTGGACGCGAAGTCGGGGACTGGTCCATTTTTCGGCGGATGGCGCCTATCGCGAAAACCGCGTGAATCCGAAAAATGGACCTGTCCCCTTTCGCTGCTTCGAATCGATTCCGGATGGGAGTGCGCAGATGCCGTTCGCCTCGCGGCCTTGCAGATTCTGCCGTCGCGCCTTCGCCGCGCTGCTGGCCGGCGGTTTGCTGTCCTTCGCGACTGCGGGGGAGAAACCGGTTGCCGCGACGCGCCCCCGCGACAAAGCGACCGGCGAGAAGACCGTCGCCCAACTCACCGAGCTGGCCCGCCGATCGGTCGTGATCGTCTCCTTCACCGGCCGCGACGGCCGCACGAAAGGGCTCGGCAGCGGGTTCGTCGTCTCGCCCGACGGATTGATCGCCACCAACCTGCACGTCATCGGCGAAGCGCGGCCGATCGTCGTGCAGACGGCGGACGGCAAGAAGTACGACGTGAAAGCCATCCACGCCACCGAACGCAAGATGGACCTCGCGATCCTGAAGATCGACGCGAAAGATCTCCCCTCGCTGAAACTCGGCGATTCGAGCACGCTCAAGCAGGGGCAGCGAATCGTCGCCCTCGGCAATCCGCGGGGGTTGAAGTTCAGCGTCGTCGCCGGCGTCGTCTCCGGCCGGCGCGAGATCGACGGCCGGCCGATGTTCCAGCTTGCGATCCCCATCGAGCGCGGCAACAGCGGCGGACCGATGCTCGACATGCAGGGCCGCGTGCACGGCATCCTCACGCTCAAAGACCTGCGAACGGCCAATCTCGGTTTCGCCGTCACGATCAACGCACTGAAACCGCTGTTGAAGAAACCGAACCCCGTCGCCATGTCCCGCTGGCTGACGATCGGCCGGCTCGACGGCAAAGCGTGGAAGACGCTGTTCGGCGCGACGTGGAGGCAGCGGGCCGGCCGCATTCACGTCCAGGGCCGCGGCAGCGGTTTCGGCGGCCGCTCGCTCGCGCTGTCGCAGACTCAGCCGCCGAAGTTGCCGTTCGAAGTCGCTGTGCGGGTGAAGCTCGACGACGAATCCGGCGCCGCCGGCCTCGCAGTCCATTCCGACGGAAACAACAAGCACTACGGCTTCTACCCCAGCAACGGCCGCTTGCGGCTCAGCCGTTTCGAAGGCCCCGACGTGTATTCCTGGAAAGTCCTCAAAGAAGTCGAATCCCCGCATTATCGCCGCGGGGAATGGAACACGCTGAAAGTCCGGCTGGAACAGGGCAAGATCCGCTGCTTCGTCAACGACAAGCCGGTCATCGAGTCGACCGACGCCACGTTCACGTCCGGCAAAGTCGGGCTGGCGAAGTTCCGCGAGACGGAAGCGGAATTCAAGGGCTTCAGCGTTGCCAAACGGATTCCGCCGTCCGAACCGTCCGCCGACCTCGTTGCGGAAATCGCGAAGCTCGTGCGGGAAATTCCCGCCAACCGCCCGCCGGAGCCGCAACTCGTCGGCAAGCTCGTCCCGCAAAACGCCCCCACCGGCGAAGCGCTCCGCCGCCGAGCGAAACGGCTCGAACAGCAGGCCCGCCGGCTGCGGGAGCTGGCCCGGCTGGTGCACGAATCGAAAGCGCGGCGGCAACTGGCGAAAGTCTTCCAGCAGAAAGAGGAAAAGATCGACCTGCTGCGGGCCGCGTTGCTCATCGCCCGCATCGACAACGAAGACGTCGACGTGGCCGGCTACCTCGATCAGGTGAACCGCATGGTCGCCGACGTGTCCAAGCATTTGAAGAACGACGCGACCGAACCCGCGAAGCTCAAGGCACTCGACAAATACCTGTTCGAGGAGATGGGTTTCCACGGCAGCCGCACCGATTACTACAACCGCTCGAACAGTTTCATGAACGAAGTCATCGACGACCGCGAGGGGCTGCCGATCGCCGTTTCGGTGCTGTACATGGAATTGGCCCGCCGGCTCGGCTTGAAGGTCGTCGGCGTCGGCCTGCCGGGGCACTTCGTCGTGCGGTTCGAGCCGGCGAAGGGGGAATCGCAACTCATCGACCCCTTCCACCGCGGCAAACGGATGTCGGCCAAAGACGCCGAAGAGCTGGTGAACGCCAACGGCCGGGTGAAGTTCGACAAACGGCACCTCGCGGCGCAGACGAAGCAGCAGATCGTCATCCGCATGCTCCGCAACCTGATGGGGACCGCCCGCGACGCCAACGACGCCGAAGCGATGCTGCGGTACGTGGAGACCGTGTTGGCGCTGGACCCGAAATCGGGCCTCGACCGCTGGTTCCGGGCCGTGTTGAACTACCAGACGCTGCGCTACAAGGAATCGCTGGCCGACATCGAGCGGGTGCTCAAGGACCAGCCGGCCGACGTGGACCTCGGTCAGGTCCGGCAGTTGAAACGGATCGTCGAAGAGCGCCTGTCGTCGAAGTGAACCATGCATCGGGAGGTCAGGCCAAAGAGGAAACCGCTGATGAACGCTGATGTACGCTAATGGGGAAAGTTGAGAGTTGAGAGAGTTGAGAGTGAAGAGTTGAGAGTTGAGAGTCAGAAGACGAATCGCAATGGCCACTCTCAACGCTCAACTCTCAACTCCAAGCCCTTCTCTGACTCTCCACTCTCCACTCTTCCATTAGCGTCCATCAGCGTCTATTAGCGGTTGGTTCGTAACCTACTTCTGAATTCGCGTCGATTCGCTTGATTCGCGGTCCACGATTTTCTTCCAATAAGCGTGTCAATGAACCCCGCCCGTGCCGATATTCAGCGCATCGCCGGTTACACGCCGGGCGAGCAGCCGCAGGAATCCGGCTGGATCAAGCTCAACACCAACGAGAATCCCTACCCGCCGTCGCCGCGGGTGATCGCGGCGATCAAAGCCGCGGCCGACGGCCGGTTGAACGTCTACCCCGACCCGCTCGTCACCCGCTTCCGCCACGTTGTCGCGACGCTGCTCGACGTCGACCCCGACGGCGTGCTTCCCGCCAACGGCAGCGACGAGAACCTGACGATTCTGCTGCGGACGTTCGTCGCCCCCGGCCAGCTGGTCACGTACCCGTACCCGAGCTACATCCTCTACGAGACGCTGGCCGACATTCAGGGGGGACGGCACGCCCGCCTGCCGCTGCGGCCGGACTGGTCGTTCGACCTGCAGGCGGCCCGGCCGCTCGTCGACGCCAGCACGCTCACGTTGATTCCGAATCCCAATTCGCCGTCGGGCAACTTGTGGAGCGGGGACGTCATCCGGCAGCTCGTCCCGCCGCGGGGCGTGCTGGTTCTCGACGAAGCCTACGGCGACTTCGCCGACGCATCGCACCGCGGCGAGATTCTGTTGAGTATTGTTGAACCGAAGCCTGAAGCGCAAGCGAAGGGCGCGACACGACATCCTTCGCTTGCGCTTCAGGCTTCGATTGGCGAAGGCGGCGAAGGGAAACGCATCGTCGTCACCCGCTCCCTGAGCAAGTCGTACAGTCTCGCGGGCGTGCGGTTCGGGTTCGCGATGGCCGATCCCGCGCTGGTCTTCGAAATGCGGAAGGTGAAGGACAGCTACAACTGCGACACGCTCTCCATCGCGGCGGCCACCGCGGCGATGGAAGATCAGGAGTGGATGGAACAGAACGCCCGGCGGATCCGCGCGACCCGCGCCCGCTTGACGCAACGCCTCACGGAGTTCGGCTTCGACGTCGTCCCCAGCCAGGCGAATTTCGTGTGGGCGACGCATCCGTCCGGGAATCACGAAGGGATTTACCGGGAGCTGAAATCGCGTAAGATTCTGGTCCGCTACATGCAGTTCCCCGAAGCCCGCGGCCCGCACACGGAAACCGTCGATGGACTGCGAATCACCGTCGGCACGGATGAGGAAATCGACCGGTTTCTCGAAGTCCTTGCCGAAGTTGTGCCGCCGTAGACAATTGATGAGTAGTGATTGGTGGCGTCCCACCACTCACCACTCAGAGCCTGTGAAAGAATCGTGGCGGATGCTGCCAGCATCCGCAAAACAGCGGACGCTGGCAGCGTCCGCCACGATGATTCTCGATTGATTCACGTCCTCTCACCACTCACCACTCACCAGACCATGCCCCGCACCGCCGCGATTTCGCGAACCACGAACGAAACCTCCATCGAGCTGGAGCTCAATCTCGACGGCACCGGAAACGCCGAGATCAGCACCGGCGTCGGGTTCTTCGACCACATGCTCGATCTGCTCGCGCGGCACGCGCTGTTCGATCTGCGGATCTCGGCGGACGGCGACCTCGCGGTGGACGACCATCACACCGTCGAAGACGTCGGCATCTGTCTGGGGCAGGCGCTGCTGGAAGCGATCGGCGACAAGGCGGGCATCGCGCGGTACGGGCACAAGACGCTGCCGATGGAAGAAACGCTCGTCACCGTCGCGCTCGATCTGGGCGGCCGCATCGCGTTCTGCTACAACGCGGCGATTCCCACCGAGAGAATCGGCACGTTCGACGCTCAGCTCGTCAAGGAATTCTGGCACGCCGTCGCGTCGAACGCCCGCATGAACCTGCACGTGCTGCTGCATTACGGCGAGAACGCGCACCACATATCCGAGGCGGTGTTCAAGGCGACGGCCCGCGCGCTGCGGTCCGCGGTGGCGATCGACCCGCGGCAGACCGGGGTGCCTTCGACGAAGGGCACGCTGTAACGAGCGACAAATTCTTTGCCGCTTGCGGCTTAGCATCGCCCCGCGAAGAACTTTTGAAAATTTGATGAGAATGTGGTTGACAGATCGCATTGGTCCGGTAGGATCGGCCCATCGTCGAAGAGACGAAGAAGAGATTGACTGACCGCATTCCCCGGGCGATTCCCGCCCTTTGTTTTCTTTCGGTTTCACAGGTTCGAAGGCGTCGATTCAGGGAGAACGACCCTTCCAGTGTGTGCTCCCACGTTGAACTTCGGCGTTCGAAGTGCGCGCCGGGTTCGCTCGCCTCGGTTTTCAAATTGTCACTGCCTCTCGTCAGGTCCGCGGGGAGACGACCGGGCAACCACGATGTCTTATGCCAATACGGAGGGCAACTGAGGTCGTTCTGACTGCCGCCCTGCAAAGACCGTTCGCGGTGCGGGCGCCAGCCTGGGACCAAAGTCTTGGTACGGAGTGAAAGAAGGCATCGGCACTGGTTGCCTGCGCAGCCGCCTGCGTTGTCCGGGAGTTCCCCGTTTTTTCGCACCATACCGTTCGGTCGCACGCGTTCGTCAATGGAAATTGCGAACGCGGACCGGACGGATGGCAGACGCTTCCCCCGGGGTGGCTGAGAGCCCGCTGCCGTTCTCGCACAGGAAGCGCGGCGTTCCATCCTGCGCTGCCGCCGACGTCGCCGGACCGTAAGGCCACGCGTCGACCTGCGCCAGCAATCGGGGAGCCGCGGAGGAATTCGCGTTGCCGGCGTCGATCCGTGCCCGGTCGAAACTTCCCGGTGCGCCCTCCGGCCACAGCGACTTCGCCGCACGCCTCGCGTCCACCGACTCGCCGACCGCGGGGGCCGGCGTGTAAGGGAGCCTCTTCTCGGGCACCGGCTGGATGGCCGGCGCCGATGGCGCTGGACGTTCGTAGTGACCGGCTTCAGCCGGTCCCTTGACCGGCTGAAGCCGGTCACTACGAACTTCGCGGCGGGACAGCGGGTTCATCCGCTGCAGCCCGAACTTCATCCGCTCCAGCAGCGTCGGCTCGCGATAGATGACGTCGCCGCTCCGCGGAAACGGCACCCGCCCGGCCTGCTGCGTGGAAGGGGCGCCCGTCGCGTAGCCGTTCGAGTCGGCGGGCGTCGGATACGCGACGCCCCCCTCGGCGACGCCGTACTGGTAATCGTCTTGCGGGCAGGAGTCGTTACAGCGGCGGTTGTGATGACATCCCGCCAGCAGCGAACCGCCGGCGATCGTCGCGGCCAGCAACCAGGGGGCGGCGTGTCGGATGACCATGGGCGTGCTCTCCCGAAGAAATTGAAAATTGAAAATTGAGAAATGAAAATTGCAAAATGCCGTTACCGGCGCGATTCCTCAATTCTCAATTTACAATTCTCAATTTTCATTTCTCTTCCATCCCGGCGACGGATGCGTCCCGTTCAATCAGCCGGCGGGCGCTAGCCCCCGGTTCCGCTGAATCAGTCACAAACCGGACGCTGGCGCGTGCCGGCTGATATGTGAGAATCGGCCGAGACGCGCTCCGCGGCACACGGGTTTGCCCGGTTTTGCCGTGCGGGAGGCCAGATCGGTCCGATCGTTCGCGGCAAACCGGTTGCCGCGATCGAAGCCGGACGACGGGTTGTACGCGATCGTTCAACGGCAGCGGTTACTCACCGCCGGTGGAGGGGGACGGACCCGCTGGACGTAGACATTCCACCGCGAATCCTGCGAATCCCACAACGGGAACGCGGATCACGCGGGTTGGGCGGATTTTCGCGGATTGAAGAAGAGGTTTGGCAGAACGACTCTCAAGAGCTTTCAGCTTTCAGGCATGACTCTGAACGCTGGAAGCTTCTGGTCCGCGAAAATCCGCCCGATCCGCATTGCAAACGGTCAAAGTTTTTGCAGCTTGCGCAAATTCTGGTAAATGCGAGCGCGCTGAAACGGGCTGACAGAAAAATTGATGACAAAAAAATCTCAGGGGATTGCAGTGAAATGTCATCTTTTTGTCATCAATCTTTCTGTCAGCAAAACCCTGAGGATCGATGGATCGATGGCGCTGCTTCTGGGATCACGTGTGCAGAAAGAGAATTTTTCACCCCCCAATTTATAACCCGCCTTTGATTGGAATCAGAAAGAGGCGGGTAAAAAATTGGGGGTGAAAAATGGCATGTTTCAAAGTTTGGTTGCGGCTTCGCCGCGCTGGGTCATCCGCGTTCCCTGCTTGATTCGCGTCGATTCGCTCGATTCGCGGTTGGAAATCGACTGCGACGGCGGGTCCGTAGCATGGAATTTATTCCACGCGAATCGACGCCCGCGTGGAATCAATTCCACGCTACGGATCGTGCCGCGGCCGAAACAATTTCGACCGCCACAACCGCAGCCGGTGCAGCCAGAACTTCGCAACGACCGCCAGCGTCGACAGACCGTATTTCACGCTCCGCACGAAGTTGATGCTCGATGCTTCCTTGAAATAACGCACCGGCACCGGTACGTCCCCCAGCTTGAAGCCGAAGTGCACGACCTGCGCGAGGAACTGGCTGTCGAAGACGAAGTCGTCGGAGTTGCGTTCCCAGGGGATCGTTTCCAGCACTTCCCGCCGGTACGCGCGAAACCCGCTGTGAAAGTCGCCCAGATTCTGGCCCAGCGCGATGTTCTCGACGACCGTCAGCAACCGGTTCGCGAGGTACTTCCACGCCGGCATGCCGCCGTCGAGGGCTTCCTTCCGGCTGCGGATGCGCGAGCCGAGCACGCAGTCGCAGATGCCCAGCCGCAGGAATTCCACCGCCGCGGGGATCACGCGGCTGTCGTACTGGTAGTCGGGGTGGATCATCACGACGTAATCGGCCCCGGCGTCGAGGGCGCGGCGGTAGCAGGTTTTCTGGTTCCCGCCGTAGCCGGTGTTCCGCTCGTGCTCGATGACGGTCAGGCCGAGCTCGCGGGCGATGGCGACGGTGTCGTCGCGGCTGCCGTCGTCGACGAGAATGATTTCGTCGACCGCGCCGGCGGGGATGTCGGCCACCGTCTGCCACAGCGTCGCCGCGGCGTTGAAGGCGGGCATGACGGCAACGACCCGTCCGGCAGGGGGCGCCGATTGGGAAGCGGGTTCCGGGATGGCAAGGGTTTGATGTAGTGCGCCCCTTTGTTGACTGAAAAAGGGCATTTCGCACGGTCCCCATCTCGTGCGAAATGAATTTCGCACTACGTTTCGTTTGCAGGGATGGAAGGAAGCGACAGATTCGATTCTGCACGCCCCGGCCCCCGCAGGCAAGCCGGGACCGCGGCGAGTGCTGCGAATGCGGGGTCTTTTCGTGGCGGACGCTGCCAGCGTCCGCGCGGATGCTGGCAGCATCCGCCACGGAGCCCAAGCAGCGGACACACGCGGGACAACTGCTTTCCGCCCTCCCGTTGCGACTTTGGCCGTTTCCGACTACGCTGGCGGGCGCGATTGGTCCGACCCCAACTGATGTGCGAAAGGAATTTCGCACGACGTCGGAGCGACTCCCTTGGTGGCCCAGCTCAGCCAACTCGTCTACCGCTGCCCGAAATGCGGCGGCACGTTCGATGCCGACGGTGACGGCTCCCCGTCGGCCGGCTGCCCGTCGTGTCGCGAAGCGCCCGGCGCGGGGTGGTATCTGAAAGTCCGCGGCGAAATCGTTGGCCCGGTGGCGTTCGAGTCGCTCCCCCAGCAGATCAACGCGTCGGCGGTGCTCGTGCGGAAAGCCGGCGAGACGGACTGGACGCCGGTGACGTCGGTCTTACCGGCGATGTCGGGTCCGCGGACAGATTTCGTCGCTGAAAGTGACCCGGACGCTTTGAGCGTCCGGGTCACTACTGGCGACCGTCTTCCCTCGGTGACGCGGCGACTCGTCTGGCCGATCGCGGTGGCGGCCGTTGTCATCGTCGCGCTGGCCGGCGGCTGGGCGTATCACCGCGCGACGCTGGGAACCGCTGAGTCCCGGGCCGCGGATGCGGATTTCCCAGCGGATCGACGCACAACCGCGGACGACCGAGGCAAACCACAACGGGAAGCCGCCGAACTCGGGCAAACCGTCGACCGGCTGGAACAGCGGCTGGCCGCGGCCGACTTCCGGCGGCGACTGCTGATCGAGGTGACGGCCCGGCAGGAGCGGAAGCTGTCGGCCCAGATTCAGGAATTGAAGACCGCGACCCGGTCCCGCCGGTTTCGCCGCTTCCGGGGACGCTTCGACCCGCCCGACGAAGACGCCGCCAAAACCTTGATGACCGACTTCCGCCGCCGTCTGGCCCACACGTGGGCGGTCGCGCTGGCGAAACTTCAGGATGCGGCGGCCGAGCAGGCGTTCCTGGCGGCTGAGGTCAAACGCCTCACCGGCGCCGCCGCGAAGCTCCCGCTGCGGTCCCACGACTTGCAGTTGCTCAAGCAGAACGGCGTGAAGTTCCGCACGCAATACAACGCGTTCTACACTGCGGCCCACAAAGAGCTGACGTTGTATATGGACTTCGCGACGGCCGACGAGATCGTGCTGTACGCGGCGCATTCCCGGCTGTCGTTTCCCAAAGGGAAACTGCCGGCCGAATTCGCGGCGGCCGTCAAGAAGCTCCGCCCGCGATAGGGCATCGCCCACCGTCCCCTTCTCTCAACTCTCAACCCTCAACTCGCCGATGCTGCGACGCTTCGTGACGAACTACATCGAGCGGCACATGCACCCCGCGAACCGGGTGCTGCACGCGATCGGCGTGCCGCTGACGTTCGTCGTCTCCGTCGTCTGTCTCGTGCAGCAGTGGTGGTGGCCGGCGGCGGCGTGCTTTGTGGGCGGGTACGCGCTGCAGTTCCTGGGGCATGCCATCGAGGGGAACGACGCGGGGGAGGTCGTGCTCGTCAAACGCTGGCTGGGGCGCCCCTACGCCGAATTCGGCCCGCTTGCTCGGCGCGCGAACCAGCCCGAGGCCCCGACGGGGATTGAAGCAGGTCCGCGTCGGCCCGACCGGACTTCGATGCACGAATGACGTCGTTCGGCCCGCCGAGGTCCGGACGGGCCGTCCGGACCTACCGGTGCGCGAACCAGCCGCAGGCCGTCCCCGCCGGTCGTGCAGATCAGTCAAAGTCTGACGATTGATCCGCCGATATCAATTCTACCGGTCTTTCCGCATCCGTAGGACGGGTTTTCAACCCGTCCGTGGAGAAATCGGGAAGCGCAGCCGCATTGAAGACCTCCGGGTTACTCGCGAGATTCTTGACGGACGGGTTGAAAACCCTTCCAACGGCGCGGCAGGGAAACAGGGGGCAACCGCAGTGACAGACCGGCCGAAACGCTGCACGATCGGATTGACCATCGCCGCCATCCTCATGGCCGGCTGCATCGGCACCGACAAAGACCTGAAGTACTTCAACGAAGCCGACGTCACCCATCATAAAAACGTCGCGCAGACGATCGATTACCCGGACGTGTATTCCGGCACCGTTCACGAAGCCGCCGCCACCGCGCCGCCTCGCACGATCGCCAGCCGCCGTAAAGACAAAGTCGTCGACCTGATGCTCGAGCAGGCCGTGCACATCGCGTTGCGGAACAACCGCATCATCCGCACGGCGGCCGGCTTCCGCACGCCGGGCAGCTTCGCGTTCACCAACCCGTCGTCGATCTACGACCCGGCCATTCAGGAGACGGGCGTGCTGTTCGGCGGGCGGGGCGTGGAAGCCGCCCTGGCCGACTTCGACACGACCTTCGCCACCTCGATGCTGTGGGGCCGCAGCGAAAACGTCCAGAACAACATCTTCTTTGCCGGCGGCCAGGCCCCCGGTTCGACGTTGCAGCTCGACACCGGGGCGTTCCGGGCCGCGCTGGCGAAACGCTTCGCCGACGGCGGGTCGTTCACCGTGGGGCACGACTGGGACTACCGCGGCGTGCTTCTACCGGCCCAGTTGTTCCCCTCCGTCTATACCGGGAACGTGCGGGCCGAGTACCGGCGGCCGATGTGGGCGGCCTCGGGCACGGAATACACCCGCATCGCCGGGCCGTCGAACCCGAACTTCGGGGCGATCACCGGCGTCAGCCAGGGTGTCGTGATCGCGCGGATCAACAACGACATCACGCTGGCCGACTTCCAGGTCAACGTGCGGAACCTCGTCTCCGACGTGCAGAACGCCTACTGGAACCTGTACCTTGCCTACCGCCAGTACGACACCGCCGTCGTCGCCCGAAACAGCGCCAAACAAACCTGGCAGGAAGCGGCGGCGAAGAAAGCGGTCGGCGGCATCTCCGGCTTCCTGCTGCAGGACGAATCCCAGGCCCTCGACCAGTACTACGCCGCCCAGACCCAGGTCAACGACGCCCTCAACAGCATCTACACGGTGGAAATCCAGCTCCGGCGGCTGATGGGGCTGACGGTCAACGACGGCACGATCTTCCGCCCCGCCGACGAACCCACCATGGGGGAATTCGCCCCCGACTGGGAGAGCGCCCTCGCCGAAGGATTGACCCGCCGCGTCGAACTCCGCCGCCAGAAGTGGCAGATCAAAAGCCTCGAGCTGCAATTGAAGGCGGCGAAAAGCCTGACCAACCCGCGGCTCGACTTCACGACCTCGTACCAGGTCAACGGCTTCGGCGACCACCTCTTCGGCCAGAACGACAACGACGTCGCCGGCAGCCCCCAGGGTCTCAACAGCGCCTACGAAACGCTCACGCAGGGAAACCAGACGAGCTGGACCGCCGGCTTCGAGTTCTCCATGCCGCTCGGCTTCCGCTCGGCCAGGGCGCAGGTCCGCAACCTCGAGCTGCGGCTGCTGAAGGCGCGGCAAGTGCTCGCCGCGCAGGAGCTGGAAATCAGCCACGAACTGGCCGTCGCCTTTCAGAACCTCGCCGCCAACTACGCCAACATGAAGGCGAACTACGAACGCATCAAGGCGGCCCGCGAGCGGCTGCGGATCGTGGAGGAACAATATCGCCGCGGCCTGCGAATCGGGCAGCAGCCCATCACGGCCGACATCGTGTTGCGGGCGCAGTCGGCCTTGGCGCAGGCCGAGTCGGCGTTCTATTCCAGCCGCGTGAACTACGACCTCTCGATCACCGAGATTGAACTCCGCAAGGGCTCGCTGCTGGACTTCCACAACGTGTTCCTCGCCGAAGGGGAATGGACGCCGCAGGCCTACGAACAGGCCCTCCGCCGCGCCCGCGCCCGCAGCAACGCGCTGGGCAACGAGCGGCTGCTGCACAGCGAACCGCAACCGTTCGCGTACCCGCACCCGACGGACGCGACCCCCGGCAGGATTGGCATCGATCCCGCCGGCAGCGCTGCTCCGGGCGGCGGCACGCTCACGATCCCGCCGCAGCCGGACGACCAGCAGAAGAAGAAGGAAACCGCACCGCCGCCGCCCGCGGAAAAGGCCGCCATCCGGCAAGTCGGCCTGAAGGCGGCACGGGCCAAAACCAAAGACGACGTGGCCGTCCCGCTGTTCGGCGAGTTGGACGACTATCAACCCAACGCGCTGGCCCCGCGATCGGTGCCGTAGCGTGGATTTCAATCCACGCGGCCATCTGCCAGGAAACGCCGCTCGTCGACTCGCGTGGATTAAAATCCACGCTACGGGGCCGGCTTCCCACCTGTTGCTCGCCGCTCCGTCGCGGTAGGATGGACGTGTCTCACCGACCCGTCGCCGTTCCCCAATCAGTTGAGAGTTCAGTGTTGAGTGTTGAAACGAATCGTTTCTGACTCTCAACGCTTCACTCTCAACTCTCAACTCTTACGGAGCACCGCCATGGCCGAGGACGTCGTACTCTCCGAAGACGAGTTGAACCGGGAATTGCAGTCGCTGCCAGGCTGGGAAGTCCGCGACAACTGGCTCCGCCGCGAATACAAGACCCCCGGCTTCGCGCACACGACGATGCTGGTCAATGCCATCGGCTATCTCGCCGAGGCCGCCTGGCACCATCCCGACCTGAGCGTCGGATACGCGCAGGTGATCGTGAAGCTGCAGACGCACCGCGTGCGCGGCATCACGTGGAGCGACATCGAGCTGGCCCGCAAGATCCACGAGGTCGTCACCTGGAAACCCGCCGAAGGAGACGCGCTGGGCGGATTCCCGAAGAAGTGGATTCAATAGACCGGATGACTTGCCGGTTATCGCTCGCGCCACAGGACCGTGTCGGGAATGTTCAACCGCCGCTGCGCTTCGGCGATGTCGACGCGGAACCGCCGCGCATCGACGGGATAGCCTTTCGTCGGCTTCACGCCGGGAACGTGCTCGGCCCAGAACCGGTTGAAGAGTTCCATCGACAGCTCGCGGACGTATTTGGAAACGATCGACGCCAGCGCGACCGGCAGGTGCGATTCGCCGCCGGCCTGAAACCGCAGCTCGCTGGAACCGATGCGATACCGGCTCTCGTCGCGCCCTTCTCGGAGGCGGAAGATCATCGCGCCGTCCGCGATCTCCTGCAGATGCCGGTCGTAGCAGTTGCGACCGCCGTGTTTGTCGGCGACGATCAGCACCGGCACGCTGGATGCGTGCGGGCCGGCGCATCCATCCCGGGCCGGCCCGCCATCCCGGGGATTTTCTGAAATCCCTGGGATGTCTGGCGACCAGACCCGCCGCAACAGCCGCAGCGACAGCCGCGTCAGCGTTTCGGCCTTGTTGGCGTTCTCCCGCAGCAGCGCGTTCCACCGCCGCGGCCAGACGATTTCGCTGCGGATCGCGGTCAGCCGCACGCCGTTCCGTTCACAGCAGTCGCGCCAGCGGTCGACAACCGCGTCTTCCGAATGGGAAATCCCCGCGTGTGGCAGCGGCAGCTCGGCGTTGAGCAGGCACGGCTCCGTCCGTTCCGCCGCGTCGCCGGCGGCGAGGCGCGCGCAGAGGTCGCGATAGGTGTGCGGCGAATTACCGCGGAGACGACAAGCGGCCAGCGCGGTCGCTTCCAGTCGGCTGAGTCCGATCGCGGGAGTGTAAACCTTCTTCGAATCCGTCAGATGCAGCCTTCCGTCGCCGGCGGTAATGTCCTGCGTGACGACTTCGGAGAAGCAACTCCACAAGTCGCACTCCCCTGGCGGATCGGGGACTTCCCACGCGGTGACGGTAATCACCAGCGGCCCCAGATTCGGGCCGTACCCGGCTTCGTCCATGCCGATCAGCAGCCCCATGCTTCGCCCCTCCGCTGGTCCGCGATTTCCGGGCGATTGTAGCGTGCGAAATGGGGTCGGGTGTGGAAAATTCAAAATTGCGGCGAGCGCTCGATCGTCGCGCCGGAAACCTTCACTCCGCAATTTTGAATTTTCCACACCCGACCCCGCACGTGCGCGACGTTACTTTGTGGTTTCGGCGCGTTGGCGGTGCTGCCAGTAGAGGCGGTCGCGGGTGGCGAAGCCGTGCGTTTGCGCGCAGCCGAGGCAGTATTTCTCGTCGCCGCGCTGCAGATAGATCTCACCGTTGAGAATGAGATGAAACCCGTCGTCGCCGGGGTATTTGAGGTAGCAGTACATCTTGTCCCAGCCCCGCTTGATGTGCGCCTGCCAGCTTTCGTTGCGGGGGACGTAGACGCGGGCGTCGTCGGACTGTTCGAAGTACGCCGGGCTCGATTCGAAGTCGATCATCGCGTCGACCAGCCCTTCCTGCGACCCGTTGATCGGTCCGGCGACGGAAACTCCGGCCCGCTGCCGCAGCGCTTCGGCACCGTAACCGAGTTCGGTCAGCACGGCGCACGCCAAGCCGCGCGACTCGCGGAGCAGGCCGATCAGCAGATGTGACGGCTCGACGAACTCCGCGCCAAGCGACTCCGCTTCCTCCCCCGCGAAGGCGACGACCTGCTGTGCGATCGGGGAGAGCGGGATTCTCCCGCGCGCCACGGCCTCCCCCGGCGGCGGCATCCGCTGCTGCAATTTCCGCAGGATCGCGTCTGCGGGAAGACACCCGGTGTTTTCGAAACACAGGGTGTCTTCGGTCAGCAGGGCCAGCAGCAGATGCTCCGGTTCCACCGTGGCGCTGCCGTATTCCCGCGCATATTCGCTCGCCGAGCGAAGGATGTCGCGGGCGGTGTTGCTGAGTTCGGGAGGCATCGACGTGGGACCTGTGATTGTGACGGCTAAGCCGCAAGCGGTATCACGACGGCACGGGGACACCCAGTTCGCCGGCGAGCTTGACCAGCGCGTTCCAGTTGCCGTCGTCCAATGGGATGCCGTCGCGCTCGCGTTCTTCCCGCGTCCGCCGTTCCGGGTCGCCGGGAAGCGTGATCGGCGCGGCCCCGTCAATCAATGGTACGCCGCGGACGTAGTTCTCCAAAGCCGAAACTTCGGATTTCAGATGCTCGGCCATCCCGCCGCGGGCCGGGTCGATCACCAGGAAGAACGCGCAGTTCCCCACCGGCGGCGGCGGATCGGCATAGGCGCACTGCCCGCCCGACAGCGCCCCGCAGAACATCTCGATCAGAAACGCCAGTCCGAATCCCTTGTAGGCCTGATTGCCCCCCATCGGCAGGATCGTCCCCGGCGGGTCGCCGTAAAGCTGGTTGGGGTCGGTCGTCGGCCGGCCGTCGGGGTCGAGCAGCCAGCCTTCCGGCACGCTCTGGCCGGCGATCTTCTTCACGCGGACTTTGCCCTCGGCGGTGGCGCTGGTGCCGAAGTCGAGAACGAACGGCCCGCTCTCTCCGCCAGGCATCCCCATGCACAACGGGTTGGTCCCCAGCCGCGGCCGCTTCCCGCCGACGGGTGCGACCCGCTGGGCGGCGCCGTGCGTGTTGGCGGAAATCAGCGAGGCCATCCCCTGCCCCGCAGTCAGTTCCGCGTACTCGCCGAGCCGGCCGATGTGCGCCGAGTGCATCAGCGTTCCCACGGCGGCCCCGGTGTCGCGGGCGCGGCCGATGAGCAGCTCGGTCAGTTCCCGCGCGACGACCTGCCCGAAGCCCCAGCCGCCGTCGCCGACGAGCATCGCGGGGGCGTCGTGCAGGATCGTCAGCCGTGCGCCGGACTTGAGCACGCCCTGTTTCACGCCGGCCAGGTAGAAGGGGATTCGCATCACGCCGTGCGAGTCGTGCCCGCGGAGGTTCGACTCGACGAGGCTCTCGGCGACGGTGCGCGCTTCGAAGTCGTCGGTGCCGCCCGCGGCCAGCAGCGTCTTCGCAAACCGAAATAGCGATTCCCTGGTGACAACCGGCATGAGCGGCAGGACCCCTTGGTGGATGCGTACAGCGGAGGAACCCGGCAGGGCGCAACAGCCGGCGATCATATCGCGCCATCGCACGCGACGGGAGTGTGCGCCGATTCAGCCGGGCCGGCCGCAAACCGCGTCGTCGCCCGCGATTGCGATGGACGTCGAGAGGCATGCATCAAGGGTGGCCGATCGCTGCCGCGGCGCCGGCGGCTTCAGGCGAACTCCCGGAATTCCCTTTGGGCGGGATCGGCCGGAGGCGAGCAACGTTCGGATCGCGCGCCGGCGGAACGCGGCGGCGAAGCACCGCCCCCCTCCCGTCGATAACGGAACCTGCGGAATCGGCATTGAGCCGTAGGACGGATTGCCAGTCCGTTTTACGTAGGACGGATTGCCAATCCGTCGCACGATGGACATCACGACCATTCCGGTTCGGTTCAGGACGGCCGACGATGAGCTACTCTCTCGACTCCGTGCGCACGCTCGACGACTTGCGGGCGTTCATTCACGGCAGGCTCTGTGAGAAAGAAAACCTGCTGGCCGAGGCGTTCACGATGACCGAAATGCGGCTCACGCGGCGGTCCCGCGACTGTGGCCTGCAATTCTCGCTGCACGGCCCGCGCAACGTGCGACTGGGAGCGATCTGGGCCTCCGACCACAACGTCGTCTATCTCTACGACGCCCAGGGCGTGCGCTACGAGAAGATCCGCCTCAAGCAGCGACTGCATCTTCCCTGCGACGGCAAGCGCCGCAACTGCTCCGAATGCCCGGCGGCGTGACGCAGCGCCGGTCCGCTGGTTGGAGGACGTGGCGGATGCTGCCAGCATCCGTGCGGACGCTGGCAGCGTCCGCCACGGAATCGCCGGATGCCTCTCGCAGCGCCGCAGTCGGGCTGCTTGCGTTTTCAATCCGCGGTCGGCGGGATATCATTCCTGCATCGCGAACCTTCCGCACAACGGACCACGGACCACCGACGAACTCTCGCCCATGTCGATCGAACTCGCCGAGAAACTGAAGAAAGAGCTGACGGACAAGTACGTCGTCGTCGCCAAAACCGTCCCCGAACTGAAGCGGTTCGCCCACCTGACCGGGTTCGTGAAGACCGTCAACATGAACGGCCGGGCGCTGGTGCAGTTCAACGGGCCGGAAGACATCAGCTGGTACGATATCGCCCCCGAATACCTGACCGTCGTCGACGCCCCGCCGGCCAAAGAGAAATCGCACGCGAAGCCCGCGGCCGAAAAGCCCGCCCCCAAAGCGGCCCCCGCGAAAACGGCAGGCAATAGTCCGCTGGAACTCGCCCGCGAACAGGCCGCCGCCTCCGCCGCGAAACCGGCCGCGGAAGGCAAGAAGCTCTCCCCCCTCGAACTCGCACGCCAACAGGGGGCCGCCGGCTCAGCAAGCGCCAAACCCGCCGCACCCGCCGCGAAACCGGCCGCAACGGAAGGAAAGAATCTCTCCCCGCTGGAACTCGCCCGCCAGCAGGGGGCGGCGAAATCGGGCGCGGCGAAAACCGAAGCCCCGCCGAAGCCCGCCGCCCAGGATGGCGCGGCGGCGGCGCATCCATCCAGGGCCGCCGCCCAGGATGGCGCGGCGGCGGCGCATCCATCCAGGGCCGCCGCCCAGGATGGCGCGGCGGCGGCGCATCCATCCAGGGCCGCCGCCGAACCCGCCGCGGGGAAAAAACTCTCGCCGCTGGAACTGGCCCGCATGCAGGACGGCGGCGGAAAAAGCGCCGCGCCGGCCGCGCCCAAAGCCGAAGCGCCCGCGACCGCCACGAAACCCGCGGCCCCGGCGGGGAAGACGCTCTCCCCGTTGGAACTCGCCCGGATGCAGGACGGCAACAAGAAAGCCGACGCTCCCGCCACGGCGGCCGTTGAACAGCCGGCACCCGCCGCGGCCGCCGAACCTGCGCCGACCGCGGCCCCCGCCGGATTCACGCCGACTCCGGGCGACACCGCTTCGATCATCGCGCTGGCCCGGCAGCAGGGGGCGTTCAAAGGGTGATCGTTCTTCCGCGTTTTGATTGCGGCAATTCGCGCTTGACGCTGGCACATCCGCGCCGCACAATGCCGGTTATGCTATCGGCGCGTGCACATTGACTGGGAAATCATAGCGGGCTGTATCCATTCAACCCGTCGCACGCGCAACAGCTCCCGTCGCCAGCTTGCCGGCGGGAGTTTTTGTTGCGCCGGGTTGTTCCGTAGGACGGTTTTTCAAACCGTCCGTCCCACATTCACGGACGGTTTGAAAAACCGTCCTACGGAAATGCCTCCGCCGTCGATTGGACTTCGCCGACTGCGTCGACGAACTGGCAGGGGGAGGAGCGCGGCTTCGCGTGCAGCGAGCACAACGACGCGGTGATCGGCGATTACGACCGGCAAGCGGGGCGGGCGGTGGTTCAATGAGAGCGCGTGAGCCGGATCGTGGAGTTAGCACTCAGAAACCGGTAGAATCCTGATGGAAGCCGCGAGGCTCGCCGTGAAATTGAGATGAGCGCAGATCGTTCATACAGGCGAGAATGTTCACGCTGGCCGTGATACTGCTGGTTCTGGGATCAGCGATTGCGTTGGGGAATCTGGCAGGCGTGATCGATGCGACTGTCCGATCGCGTCGCGGTGATACTCGTGGCTTTTCGTGCGTTCCGCTGCTATCGTTGCTGTTTTGCACCATCGCATTCTTCCTTCCGGCCACGGGGATCGGGCTTTGGGCCTTTCTTCCAACCGCATTTGATCCAGGGACCTGGGCTCTCGCGTTTCTCGTGGTTCATCTCTTGAGGAATCGGCCGTGATCTCGACGATCGGACGAACTCGAATTGCGTGCATGACCTGTTGGATGGTCGCAACGGGGCAGTTTGCAGTCGGTGCTCCTGTTGAAGCGCAGAAACCCCACCACCGCCTCCGCACCGCCGTCGCCCGCGGCCTTGCGATCGTCCAGAAAGGGGCGCGAAATTACCCGTCGCATCGCAAGTGCTATTCCTGCCATCACCAGACGCTGCCGCTCTTGGCGATGAAGCACGCGAAGGACGCCGGGTTTCGCGTCGATGAGACCCTGTGGCGGGACGTGCTCGGATTCACGCGAAAGTCGTTTCGCGACCGGATCGGCGGGCTGAAAAAGGGGACCGGAATCGGCGGGCGGGCGATGACCGTCAGCTACGGGTTGTGGACGTTCTGGCTGGCGGACGAAAAGCCGGACGATGTTTCCGAGGCGATGGTCACGTTCCTGACCAAGACGCAGGAAACCCGCGGCCGCTGGGCGCCGCCGTCGAACCGGCCGCCGATGGAGGAATCCCGGATCACGACCACGCTGCTCTCGGTGTACGGGATGCAGAAATACGGGACGGCCTCGCAGGCGGAAGCCGTCAAGACCGCCGAGGGCCGGGCGCTGAAATGGCTGGCGACGGTCAAACCGAAGTCGCACGAAGACCGCGTGATGCTGCTGTGGTCGCGGCACCTGCTGGGCGGGACGAAAGAGGAGATCGAATCGGCCCGCAAAGCCGTGCTCGCCGCCCAGAAACCCGACGGCGGCTGGGCGCAGCTCGACGCGATGAACAGCGACGCCTACGCGACCGGCCAGACGCTGTGGGTGTTGATGCAGACGGGAGCGAAGTCCGATTCCGCGGCGATTCGCAAGGGGGTCGAGTTCCTGCTGAAAACCCAGCAGGCCGACGGTTCGTGGTTCGTCAAGACCCGTTCCCGCCCGGTGCAGGTCTTCTTCGACAACGGCGACCCGCACGGCAAAAGCCAGTTCATCTCGATCGCCGCCACCGGTTGGGCGACAGCGGCGCTGGCGGCGTGGCTCGAGAACCGGAGGTCAGAGATCGGAGGTCAGAGATCGGTGGCCGAAGATCCATGATCGG
>Ga0268386_10000889_pt1 | contig 19875 bp, 16 predicted proteins | sample RVTome_15_FD_200260 | JGI IMG/M metagenome (GOLD analysis project Ga0268386, IMG submission 200260) | Soil microbial communities from uranium-contaminated site in the Upper Colorado River Basin, Wyoming, United States - RVT150D86... ...
CACGTTCCACGTCTCCAGCCCCGCTTCGGGGGCGTATTTCCAGGTGCGTCGCACCATGCCCTGCAGGCCGAGCCAGTGCATCGGGGCGAAAGTGAGGTTGAAGCCGATGAACTGGAGCCAGAAGTGGGTCTTGCCCAGCCTCGGGTTCATCACCCGGCCGGTCAACTTCGGGAACCAGTAGTAGAGCCCGGCAAAGATCCCGAAGACGGCACCGCCGAACAGGACGTAGTGGAAGTGGGCGACGATGTAATAGGTGTCGGTCTGCTGCCAGTCAGAAGGCACGACGGAGTGGGTGACTCCGGAGAGCCCGCCGATCGTGAACATGGCCACGAACCCGGCGGCAAACAGCATGGGTGTCGACAGCTTGAGACGACCCCCCCACATCGTCCCCAGCCAGTTGAAGATCTTGATGCCGGTTGGAATGGCGATGGTCATGGTGGCCAGCCCGAACGCTGCCTGTGCCACTGGAGTTATGCCGGAGGCGAACATGTGGTGGGCCCAGACCCCAAAGCCGAGGAAGGCAATTGCCGCACCGGCGAAGATGACCGCGGAGTAACCGAACAAGGGCTTGCGGCTGAACACCGGCAACACCTCGGAGACGATGCCCATCGCCGGCAGGATCAGGATGTAGACCTCGGGGTGGCCGAAGAGCCAGAAGAGGTGCTGCCACAGGATGGGATCACCACCTCCGACGGGTTCGAAGAACAGCGTCCCGAATTGGCGGTCGAACGTGACCATGAACAACGCCACGGCGATGATCGGCAGCGAGAACAGCAGAAGGAACGCCACCACGGTCGACATCCAGGCGAACACCGGCATCCGGAGGAGACGCATGCCCTTGGCCCGCATGTTGAACACGGTGACTATGAAGTTGATCGAAGAGATCAGCGAGGCCAGCCCCAGGATCTGCAGTCCTAGCGCCCAGTAGTCCATGGCCGTTCCCGGTGAGTACAGAGGGCCCGCATTGGGTTGATAGCCGAACCAACCACCGTCCGGCGACGCCGCCAGGAAGTTGAACGATCCCGGACCGCCCCCGGCGGCGAGGTTCCCGGAGATGCCGCCAGGCGTTATGGGTGGCACCGAAGTGCCGAAGATGAATGTGCTGTAGAGGAAGATCCCGCCGAAGAAGAAGATCCACCACGACAGGGCGTTGAGACGGGGGAAGGCTACGTCCCGGGCCCCGATCAGCAGCGGCAGGAGATAGTTCATGAACGCCGCGCCGACTGGCATGACGAATAGGAAGATCATCGTCGTCCCGTGCATCGTGAACAGGGCGTTGTATGCGCCGGCGGTCAGGAACTCTGAGTTGGCAGAGGCAAGTTGGATGCGGAGCAGCAGGGCTTCGACGCCACCGATGATGAAGAAGGTGAAGGCGGCGTACCCATACATGATGCCGATCTTCTTGTGGTCGACTGTCGTGATCCATCCCCACAACCCCGACGTCGACTTCGGGCGTCGGAAGATCGTCGTGGTGGTGGGGCGTTCAGCTGTGGCAGTCATTCGTTCCCATCCAGCCAGACGATAAGCGCGTCGATCTCGGCTTCGGTCAGCCCGAGAGGTGGCATCAAGCTGCCCGGCTTGACCTCAGGCGGGTTCGCCAGCCATCGTTTGAGTGCCTCGTCATGGCTCTCACCTTCCTCGGGAAGACTGGCACCGGCGAACACGTCCCTCGATGCAAAGTGGGTCAGATCCGGCCCGTTGAACTCTTCAGGAGGAACGATGTTGGACGCCTCTGCATCGTCGAATCGCACGGTGTGACACTGGATGCATGCCTTGTTGAGAAACACCTCGTATCCCTCATATCCGGGGTCACCCTCGGCAGGCAGAGTGGCCGGTGCCAGTTGATCGGCCACCCACTGATCGAAGTCGGCCTGGCTCACCGCCTCGACCCTGGTTCTCATCAGTGAGTGGGAGAGACCGCAGAACTCGGCGCAGTGGCCCCAGAACTCACCCGGCTCACTGGCCTCGAGACGGAGTGTCGTGGTTTGCCCGGGGACCAGGTAGCGCTTGCCGTTGAGAGCAGGCACCCAGAAGTTGTGGAGGACGTCGTCGGAAGTCATCACCGCACAGATTTCCTCACCTGCCGGGATCACCATCACGTTGGCCGTGTCGACGTCTTGTTCCGGATAATGGAACTCGAACCACCACTGGTGGCCGATCACCTCCACCTCCATCGCGTCCGGGCTGCACTCTGTCAGCTCGAAGATCGAGGAGACCGTGGGAACGGCGATTCCGGCGAGGATGAGCGCCGGGATGACGGTCCACAAGACCTCCAGCTTCGGGCTGCCGTGGAGCTGTTTCGGCTCTTTCTGGTCGTCCTTGCCCTTGTCACGGAAGAACACGACGATGATGACGAGCCCGGCCATCACCAAGACGAAGACCCCGGTTGCGATCCAGAAGACCAGCCAGAAGAGACTGTCGATCTGCTCGGCGAAAGGCCCGGCAGGCTCGAACGTGGTCAGAGGCTGGTCCTCTCCGGCGTCGAGGATGGCACAGGCGGTGAGAAGGAGTGACGAGCCGACAAGCGCGGTGAGTCTGGTCAAACGTCGGCGGATCGGGGCCATCGGGACGGCATCATACGGAGATTGAGAATTAGCGACCAACTTCACCAGGAGCACATCGGGACCGGGTCAACCGACTTGGCGGGCGGAATCGAAGGCAGTTCATGAGAGAGCTACCTATGTTCCCTCTTGGCAGTCCTCTGCTCCCCGGGATGGTCCTGCCCCTTCGGCTGTTCGAGCCGCGGTACTTGCAGCTGTACGCAGACATCATCGATACCACTCGTGAGTTCGGTGTCGTCCTGATCGAACGTGGGATCGAGTCCCGGGACGACGCGGCCACCTTCGACGTGGGCTGTGTCGCCAGCATCGTGGGGTCCGGGGTCAATGATGACGGCACCATCGGCCTGATCACGGTGGGTCGTAGGCGGATCCACATCGCCGGGTGGTTGGAGCCCGATCCCTACCCACGCGCGATGGTGATCGATCTCGACGACGAGTCGCTCTCCGATGAGGGCTTGAACGCCGTTCGCGCCGCTGCCGACCGAATACCCGATCTGCTGCGCACGGCCGCGGAGCTCAATCCGGACGTGAACACCCAGGTCCCGGAACTGGCCGACGACCCAGGGCTGGCCATGTATCAGATCGCCCAGCTCTCGGGTCTGCAGACCCTGGACCTGCAAGAGATCTTGGAATCGCCGACCACAGATGAGCGTGCTCTGCTCGTCAAGGAGAAGGTCGACGAGACGCTGGACCTGATCCGTCTCCAGTTGGAGGTGGGCGAGAGTTAGATTTCGAGGGTGGGACACAACTCCCGCCTGGGCATTCTGATGCTCGGCACCCTGGCACTTCTCTCCTGCCGCGGAGAGGCGACGGTGATCACGGTCGGGTCGCCCGATGGTGTGCTCGATTGCGGCAGAGGCGAGATTCCCAGGGCCGCCGACGCCTCCGGCAGCGGGGACACAGAACAGGAGGCGGTCGAGAACGCCCTCGTCACCTGGCTCGACGACGGCGCACGCCTCGCCAACCCAACCGACGCGGAGGTGTGGTCGGCGGTGGTCGACGGGAACGAGGTGGCGATAGGCGTCCCCCAGCGTGGGGGCGATGGCGGCTGGGTGGTCGCCGACGTCCAGGTCTGCGGCCAGCCCGACACCGGACCCGCTGAGATCGACGGCTCGCTCGACTGCGCCGGCGAGATGGTCTGGACCGAGCAGGCGATGTTCGACGTCGACGCCCAGGGTGAAGACACCCCCGAGCAGGCGGTCCGCCTCGACCTGGATCGGCATCGCGAGCGATACGGGGGGGAGGTCGTGATGATCGATGAGAACACCGGTTCATTGGTCGTCGATGACCGTGAGCAGGTCGTGGCATTCGCCACGGAGGCCCCCGCCGGGGGATGGGTGGTGGCCACCACGATGGGCTGTGGCGAGGTGGCAGGCTGAGCACCATGTGCCAATGCTGAGCCTTACTCCCTCCTCTTCGAAACCGATTCTCTGGTAGAACCGGCAGACCCGGACATTTGCCGGACCTGTGTACCTGCCGTCTCCGGCTAGGGCTTGACCTCTATCGCCGACCATTGTCTTCTCTCGAGCAGCAGGGACACGCCCACCCCGAAGACGATCGCCCAGAAGAATCGTCCCAGCCCGAGCAGCTCCAGGTCGGAGACAGCAACGGCGAACGCGACGAGCGGGCCGACACGAAGGGGTCCCTCAGTGATCTCGCCCAGAGCCTGACCGAGGATCGCCAGGACCGCGAGCCCGACCACTGCCTGGAGGAGGGGGGCAGGTATGAATTCGAGAAGCTCGGTGGCGAACCCCGCCGAAAGTGCTACCAGCAGGCTGAAGACAGCCGCGAGATGGGCCGCCAGATGCCTGACGTCGTGATCGCCCGCTTCGGGGCCGGCGGTGAAAGCTGTGGCCGGCAAGGAGAGCGACACGCCCATCGGCCCAAAGAAGGAGCCGACGATGGTCCCCGTGCCGCTGACGAGGGAGACAATGCGCTCTGGGGGCTCGAACTCCTGTGACCTCAGATAGACGATCGACGGTGCGTTGGCTTGAAGCGTGATGAAGACGACCAGCACCGGCGTCGCAGTCACCAACGCATCGAAAGAGAACTCGGGTCGGGTCAACGTCACCTCGGGCCATACCAACTCCGGGAGCGGGCCAGTCTCCGATCCGATGACGGCCACCACAACACCGACGGTCAGTGCGGTGAGGAGAGGAGGGACCTTGTTGCCGAGAATCGCCCGGCTGAGGAAGTACGCCACAAAGGTGGAACCGACCAGGAGAGTCGACGTTCCAAGGGCCGTGATCGCTCGGACGAGCAGGTCGAGAACTGCGCCCGCCAGCAGGCCATAGACGATGGCTGATGGCAGGAACTTCGCCAGTCTGTGGGTGAGACCGGTCAATGCCAGAACCAGCACTATGCCACCGGCGAGGACGGTTGCTCCGACCAATTCCGGCCAACTCAGCTCGCCTCCCAGGAGAGAGACGAAGATGAGGATGAAGATGTTTCCAGTGATGGCGAGGGGCTCTCGATACCGCAGAGTCAGGACGATCGTGAGGAGACCGGGCAACCCCCAGACCACCATGATCCAAGCCGAGGTCTCCGCTGAGGAGAGACCGAGGTCAGTCGCCGCCTCCAGAGGTATGGCGACTACGGCGACGTAGATGGCCGCGAGGGACAGACCAGCAGCAAGTGGTCTCAGCAATCGTCGAGACTCATCTCCCCGCGCCACCCGCTCACCCTACGTGAGCGTCATCGAAGGCTGCTGGCCTAACCCGAGATCAGGTCGATCGCACCTTCGATCTCCGCATCCGAAACCGCCCCTTCGAACACGGCGGCTGCAACCCCTGATGAATCGATGGCATAGAGCCATGGCTGAGAGATGAGACCCCACTCCTCGACTTCAGGCGCCAGCTCCAGATCGGTCTCGTCGGCAGCATCTGGGTTGGCGAACACACCGACCGACCGAAAAGCAGTTCCATGGGCATCGGCGAGCGTCTCTACCTGTTCGATCATCGGACCGCACGACAGCGACGGACAGCGATCGGGGCTGGCGAACACGACCAGCAGGGGCCCGGTGACTGCTTCTCCATCGATTGGCGGCACCGGCTCGCCGGCCACGACCTGTATCGGCTGCTCTACGACGACCAGACCGGCTGGTGGCGTCTCTCCTAGCTCCCCGCCGTCGATGGTCAGCTGGTAGGTCTCCGGCTCGGGTATCTCGAAGACGAAGACGTAAGCCGGTTGCGTGTCCGGAACCACCCAGACGAGCTCACCGGGGTAGACACCCATAGGCGAGCCGTTCTCGTCCCGGAAGGTGGCATTGGGGACGACGTCTAGAGCTAGCAACTCGCCGTCCCCATCTCTCAGCTCGACGAGAATTCGCTGTTCGCCCGTGCCGATTGTGTTCAGGGTCGAGATCACCCGCGCCGAGAATGCCGGCCCGCCACTGCACGCCGCAACCGCCAATAGTGACAGTGCCAACAGGAGTCGCTTCAAAGAAGGACGTCCAGCATCACGGATGCGAATAGCGCCGACAGATAGATGGTCGACGTGGTGAACAACCGCATCGCCTGATCCGGCTGGCGCACAACCCGCCACGTATCCCAGAGGAACCATCCACCGAGACCCGAAGCCGCGCCCAGATAGATCCACGACATCCTGCCGAGAGGCACGAGCAGGAGTGACACCCCAACCATCAGGCCGGTGTACAGCAGCATCCGTCTGGTCGTCGCCTCGACGCCTGCGACGACCGGGAGCATGGGCACACCGGCGATGGCGTAATCTTCCCGGTAGCGCAGCGCCAGGGCCCAGAAATGCGGTGGAGTCCAATAGAAGACGATCAGAAAGAGCACCCAAGCCGGCAAATCGACCGAGCCTGACACAGCTGCCCACCCGACGAGAGTGGGCGCGGCGCCGGCGGCACCGCCGATAACGATGTTCTGCACGGTGGAGCGCTTGAGACGTCTCGTGTAGACGAACACGTAGAAGAGCAGGGCTGCAGTCGCGATCAAAGCGGATAGCAAGTTGGCGAACACGGTCAGCCAGGCGAATCCGGCGAGGCCAAGGACGACTCCAAACACGAAGGCGTTGCGCGGCGGGACCTCGTGACGAGCAAGAGGACGAGACCGGGTGCGACGCATGAGCTCGTCGATGTCGCGGTCGTAGAACATGTTGAGGGCGTTGGCGCCGCCTGCCGAAAGTGTCCCCCCGATCAGAGTTGCCACCACCAGCCAGGTGCCCGGCCACCGGCCCGCGGCGAGCACCATCGACGGGATCGTCGTGATCAGGAGCAACTCGATTATCCGAGGTTTGGTCAGGGCCACGTATGCGCCGAGCCGCGAGCGCGGCCCCGCCGTGGCTTCGACGATTACGGGTTGATGGAGCTCGGTCATTGTGACGACCCTCGGGAACGTCGCAGACGATATACACCCGTGGCGACAAGCAACACACGGCTCTTCTGGCACCGCTCCCTTCTAATGTCGCCGCATGCGCTGGGTGAAACGGATCGGCCTCTTCATCCTCGTGCTTGTCCTGGGTGCCGTGGCCTTCGCTGTTTACACGGTCCGCAATTCGTTCCCTCAAGTAGATGGGTCTCTCGTGATCGACGGGCTCATCGAAGAGGTCGAAGTGCTTCGTGATGATCTGGGTGTCCCCCACATATACGCGTCCAACCCGCACGACCTGTTCTTCGCCCAGGGATACACCCACGCCCAGGATCGCTTCTATCAGATGGACTTCTGGCGCCACATAGGAGCCGGGAGGCTGTCGGAGATGTTCGGTGCTTCCCAGGTGGAGACCGACATGTTCCTCCGCTCTCTGGGTTGGGAGGCCCTCGCCCAGGAAGAATGGGCGTCGATACAAGCACCATCGCGGGACATCCTCCGGTCGTATGCAGACGGTGTGAACGCATACCTCGCCACGCACTCCGGATCCGAGATCAGCCTCGAGTACACCATCCTCCCGTTGCAGAACCCGGAATACGAGATCGAGCCGTGGACTCCGGTGAACACACTCACCTGGGCCAAGGTCATGTCGTGGGACCTGAGCTCGAACATGTCGGAGGAGATTTCTCGGGCAGTGCTTGGCAAGTCCCTCGCCCCAGCACAGGTCGAACAACTCTATCCTCCGTTCCCCGCCGACCGACCTGTTGTGGTGGAGGAGGGCTCCTCGGTCTCCGGGAACACTCGAACAGCGCCCATCCCCGGCGGCGCCCTCACCGCGCTGGCGTCGGCCGGTTCGGCCGCTGACCGGCTCTGGGACCTGACCGGGGGAGGATTCGAGGGCATCGGGTCCAACAACTGGGCAGTGTCGGGAAATCTGACCGAGTCGGGCATGCCGCTGCTCGCCAATGACACCCACCTCGCCAACCAGATGCCCTCCATCTGGTATGAGAACGGCCTCCACTGCACCGGGACCTCGACCGACTGTCCCCATCAGCTAGTGGGGTTCAGCTTCGCCGGGACCCCGGGCATCGTGATCGGGCACAACGACCACCACGCCTGGGGGGTCACCACTGAGGCAGCCGATACCCAGGATCTGTTCATCGAGAGGCTGAATCCGGACGATCCGGGCCAGTATGAGGTCGAAGGTGCCTGGGTCGACTTCGAGGTGAGAGAGGAGACGATCGAGGTCGGCGGTGGTGAGGATGTGACCTACGAAGTGCTCAGCACCCGGCACGGGCCGGTGATCTCCGAGACCTTCCTCGCCGAAGAGCCGTTCGATGGCTCGGCCACGGTCGGGACGCCCGACGATTACGTGGTCGCACTGGCCTGGCAGAGTCTGGAGCCATCGACTCTCGTGGATGCGATCGTTGGCATCAACCTCGCCACGTCTCACGAGGAGTTCCGCGAAGCGGTCAGCCTGTGGGACATTGCGGCTCAAAACGTGGTCTACGCCGACATCGAGGGCAACATCGCATACCACTCGACCGGTGAGATACCGGTCCGTGGCAACGGCGACGGCCGCTACCCGGTTCCCGGTTGGACATCGGAGTACGACTGGCAGGGCACGATCCCCTTCGAGGAGATGCCCTCGATTCTCAATCCGCCCGAGGGTTACATCGAATCGGCGAATCAGCCGGTTCTTCGACCGGGGGTGGGCCCGCTCATAGGCATAGACGGTGCGCATGGATATCGGGCGGCGCGGATCGAGCATTTGATCGAGGAGAGCGACGGCCACACCGTGGCGTCGATGCAGGCAATGCAGTTCGATTCGAGAGATGGCGGAGCAGAGACGATCGTCCCCCATCTCCTCGCCATCGATCCAGCAGGAGACGACGACATCGCCGACACCCAACTTCGACTGGAGGGATGGTCGAGCGGTGGGGCTGCGTTCCAAGACGAGGCACGCTCGGCGGGCGCCGCCATGTATCAGGCGATATGGCGTCAGATACTGGCCCTGACCTTTCACGACGACCTCCCCGAAGACGAGTGGCCGCAGGGCGGCAGCCGATGGTTCGAGGTGGTTGGCGGCCTACTCGAGTCGCCGGAGGATCCGTTCTGGGACGATTCGAAGACTGTCGACCTCGAGACCCGGGACGATGTCTTGCGGGACTCGATGCGCCTCGGTCGGATCGAACTCAGCGACCTCTTGGGCGATGATCCCCAGGACTGGTCGTGGGGCGCTCTCCACATAGCCCGCTTCGAGAACCAGACGCTCGGTCAATCCGGAATTGGCCCGATCGAGTGGCTCTTCAACCGCACGGCGCCGGCCCGGGTCGGTGGCAGCGAGTCGGTCGTCAACGCGGTGGGATGGAATCCAGTCGAGGCATACGAGGTGAATTGGGTGCCGGCCGAGCGGATGGTGGTCGACCTCGGCGACTTCGATGCCTCGACCTTCCTCCACACGACCGGTCAATCGGGTCATGCATTCGCCAGCAATTACGTGTCGATGCTCGAGCTTTGGGCCGACGGGGAGCAGGGTCCGATGCCGTTCAGTCGGGCCGCGGTCGAGGAGGTCACGATCGACACCCTCAGGATGGTCCCCGTCGGCTGAATCAGCCAACCATGACTGTGAGCGTCGCCCGAGCGACGCCGGGAGACCTGGGTTCGCGCTCTAGCCGAGGAACGCGATCAACTCGTCGGCCACCTCATCGGCGTGGGTCCAGACCATCTCATGCCCCGCGCCGCTGATCTCCACCTGCTTGGCCCCGGGGATGGCAGCTGCCATCTCGTATTGCCACTGTGGGGGCACCAGGAAATCGCTGGAAGGGATCAGCACCAGCGTCGGCACGTCGAGTCTGCCGACCCAATCTCTAGAGTCGAAGCGGAGCAGGGCAAAGGTGGCCTGGGCACCACTCTCGATGCTTCGACGTTGTGTCTCCCGCCACATCCATCGAGCATGTCTCGGCTCGACGGCATGGCGAGCGATGAGGTATCCGCTGCGCACCTCGGGGGTGCCGACGCCGGTGAGGCGCTCCCACCCACGAGCCAGAAACGCACCGATGAGCCGCGCCCAGCGATATGCCTCGGAGTGGTTGGCGAAGGTGGCGAGAAGGGCGAGTCTTCGCACGCGCCCCGGGTGACGCCGTGCGAACGATTGGGCGATGAGGCCACCCATGGAGTAGCCGACGACGTCGACCTGTCCGACTCCGAGCTCGTCGAGAACTCCAGCGAAGTCGTCGGCGTCGTCCTCGACCTCGAATCGGGTGTCTCCCATCGCGGAGAGGCCATGGCCACGATGATCGATCATGATCACCCGTCGTCCGACGGCGAGTTTTGGGGCGACCTGATACCACTCCGTGAGTGAGGCTCCGGCCAACCCATGGACCAAAAGGATGGGGACGCCCTCAGCCGGGCCCATCTCCCGAACCAGGTACTCGTCGTCACCGACGAACACGGTGCGGCCGGCGACCCGGAGGGGATGCTGCTGTGGGGGGTCGAAACGTGGCTCCAAGCGGGGCCCGAAGGCTCGCCAGGCCACCGCGCCGGCGGTTGCCCACTTCCACCACCTCACGAGACGAGATCCCCCACGGCAAACGAGAGCTCTTCCACGGGTGTGCCACCGATCAGATGTTCGTCGATGACCCGATCCAGCCTGGAGATGTCGAGATCGGCATACCAGGTTCCCTCCGGGTAGACCACAGCGATGCAGCCCTGCTCGCATATCCGGAGGCAGTCGGCTTTGGACCGCAGCACCGTTCCTGTGCCGGGCTCGGCCGGTTCCGGGTCGACCGCCATGTCACCCTGCCATTTCGGAGGAGCAGAAGCGGCGTCCAGCTTCTTGAGCCGGGTCTTGAGGTGGGCCCAGAGCTCGTTGGTCACTTCCCGAGGAGCGCATTTCGGATTGGTCTGATCGGCGCAGAGGAAGATGTGACGCTTCACCCTCGGGATGGAGAGGGCATCTGCGATGTTCTCGAGTCGCTCCTGGTTGTCCACATACGCCAGTTAAGTCGTGACACGAGACCTGGTCGAAGCCAGCGAACTACTTCAACCGGATGGATCGCCCAGCGCCCAGGGCCCCGATCGCGACGGCCCGGGGCACGGCGGCGACGTATCCGGGTGCATTCTGCGGTGGCAGGGCGACCAGCAGCCCGCCAGAGGTCTGTGCGTCGATCAGAGGCATCCAATCCATGTCTTCGAGATCGGTGATGACATCCTCCCTGATCGAATCGAGATTCCGTTGCGACCCGCCGGCCCACATCCCGTCTTCCAAGAGCCCCCTGACACCCGTGAGCAGCGGGACCGAGCTGGCTTCGATCTCCGCGCCCACATCCGAAGCCCGGCACATCTCTCGCAGATGGCCGAGCATGCCGAACCCGGTGACGTCGGTCGCTGCCGTGGCTCCATGATCGACGAGGGCATTGCCGGCTACCTCGTTCAGGAGGGCCATCAGCTCGATCGCCTCTTCGGCCAGTGAGGGCGGGCACTTGCCGCGCTTTATCGCGGTGGTGATGATCCCCATGCCCAGCGGCTTGGTGAGCACGAGGACATCGCCGGGGCGGGCGCCGGAGTTGGTGACGACCCGGTCGACATCGGTGATGCCTGTGACCGCAAAACCATAGGTGGGCTCGGGACCGTCGATCGAGTGGCCGCCCACGACGGTGCAACGGGCCTCGGCCATGACTGTCATACCTCCGTCCACCACCTCGGCAGCCACGTCGAAAGAGAGCTCGTCGCGAGGCCAAGCCAGATACTGGAGGGATGTCATCGGGGTCCCACCCATGGCGTAGACGTCGGAAAGAGCATTGGCCGCGGCGATTCGTCCCCAGTCTCTAGGGGAATCGACTACCGGGGTGAAGATGTCAACGGTCTGAATGAGGGCGCGACCATCCCCCAGGGCGTAGACCCCGGCGTCGTCCCCGGTGGCCACCCCGACCATCAGGTCGGGATGGGTCGAGGCGGGATGGTCTTGTACGGGACCCAGGACCTGGGCCAGCTCGGCAGGCCCGAGCTTGCAGGCTCAGCCGGCGCCGTGGCTGTATCTGGTGAGACGTGTCTCGGTCACGTCGACGAGGTTAAGCCGGGATCGGACTTGGCGGGCATGTCTGTGGGGACCATCGGCCCTCCCAAATGTGACGAACGACGGATGCGCCCGCCCGCTCTCGCAGAGAGCATGTCAAATGACCGAAAGGAGTCCATTGACCGAGTCTCACGACTACCGCGTGGAGATCGTCGGCTCCGGCGAGAAACAGGGCTTTCTCACAGCCGTCGAAGATTCCCTGCCCGAGCTACAGGTCGCGTCTCCACCCGAGTTCGGGGGCCCGGAGAAGACCTGGAGCCCGGAACATCTATTCGTCGCTTCGATCACGTCGTGTCTGATGACGACTTTCCGCGCCATGGCGGCCCGATCTGACGTTGACGTCCTGGACTACACCGCCGAAGCATTGGGACGGCTCCGGCGGGGAGAAGACGGGTTGTACTCGATCGAGACCGTGGTCCTCCGCCCGTCGATCGTGATCTCGTCCGGCTCGCGCTTGGATCGTGCGCAACGTCTGATCGAAAAAGCGGAGGAAGTCTGTCTGATCGGCCGCTCGATCCGGTCGGAGGTGATCTTGGAAGCCGAGATCATGCAGGCCCTGCCAGTCGGTTCGTAGCCTTCTCCGAGCCGGGAGACGATCTGTCGTATGACGTCGGAGACGCTTAACCTGGCGTCTTCCCATGACCGAGAGCCCTACTTTTCTCACGCCTGCCGCGCTGGAGAAGCTCCAGGAGGAGCTGGAGCAACTCAAGACACGAGGCCGCGCCGAGATCGAGGACCGCATCGCCGAGGCCCGGTCTCATGGTGACTTGCGCGAGAACGCCGACTACGACGCGGCGAAGAACGATCAGGGCCTGATGGAAGCCCGAATTCGCAAGCTGGAGCATCTCATCAACACCGCCGAGGTGCGCGAGGTCGAAGACACGGGCAAAGTCGAGATCGGCTCGGTGGTGAGGGTCGTCGACTCCGACGGCGACGAGATGGAGTACTTCGTCGCGCCGCAGGAGAACAAGGTCGCTGGGTTGTTCCTGGCTTCGCCTTCCAGCCCTCTCGGCGCAGCGTTGATCGGGCGTGTCGTCGGTGACGAGGTCGCCTACCAGGCTCCGGTCGGCACTTTGACCGTGCAGATCAAATCGGTCCGACCATACGAGGGCTGACAGGGGTTGTAGCCTGACCCCCGGTCCGTCGCCACCCCGGGGTCAAACTTGAAACTTCGACTCAGAAGCCCGCGCCAACTGGCCCATCAACTCCTCGCTGTCGCGCGCCGTGACCACGACCAGGTGGCTGACTATCTCGATGCGAATCGAGAGGAGTGGGAGGCGCTCGCTCTCGCTGCACCGAGCGACGCAGCCGACATCATCGAGCAGCTCGACGAGGCGGACGCCATAGAGCTCCTGTCCGAGCTCCCACCGGCAGATGCGGCCGAGATCCTCGAAGAGATCGCACCCGAGCTCGCCGCCGAACTGATCGAGAAGTACCCCGTCCATGAGCTGGCTGCCGCGCTGAACGAGATGACCAGCGAGGCTGCCGCCGACCTGATCGGGGAGCTGGACGAGGAGGTCACCGAAGACGTCCTCGCCGCCATGGCGGACGACGCCGAGGACGGAGTCAGAGACCTGCTCGTCTTCCCACCCGATAGCGCCGGCGGCTTGATGACCACCGATATCGCAGCTCTCCCCTTGGGTCTCACCACCGGCGAGGCCATCGAGCGGATCCGCCAGCTCCACGAGGAGTACGAAGACCTCTCCTACGTGTACGTAGTCGACGAGGAGGACCGCCTCCAGGGAGTCATATCGTTCCGCGACCTGGTTTTTCGCCGCCCGGGAGCCCCTTTGGGAGACGTCATGGTCCCCGATCCCGTTTCGGTCGACACTCTGACCGACCGGGAGGAAGTCGGTGAGATCGCCCAGCGCTACCACCTCTTCGGTGTGCCGGTCACCGACGGCGCTGGCCGTCTGGTGGGGATGGTCACGACCGACGCCGTGATCGAAGCGATACAAGACGAGGCCAGCGAGGACTTCGCGGCGGCAGTCGGTGCCGGTGTCGCCGAGACGGTCTATACCAATGTGACCGCGTCCTTTCGGATGCGACTCCCCTGGCTCGCCCTCAACCTGTTGTTGGCCCTGGTGATCGCGTTCGTGATCGAACACCAAACCGGTGTGATCAGCCAGGAGCCTGTCCTCGCCGCGCTCATGCCGGTCGTCGCACTCCTCGGAGGCAACGGCGGCAACCAGAGTCTCGCCGTCATGATCCGCTCGCTGGCCTCCGACGACGTGCCGGCGGCCCAGGTGCCCCGCATCCTCTTCCGTCAGCTGGGCGTGGGCGTGCTCAACGGGACGGCGCTCGGGGTCCTCGCCGGGTCGGTTTGCTGGCTGCTGATCAACTCGGGCCTATTCGAGACGAACTCGGACATCCTCACCCTGTCGTTCGTGGTCGCCATCTCCGCGTTCACGGTCCTGGTTATCGGCGCGGTCGTCGGCGGCGGCATCCCGGTCGTGCTGCGGCGGTTCGGTCTCGACCCGGCACTGGCTTCCTCAATCTTCCTCACACTGATCACCGACATCGTCGGCTTCGGCGGATTCCTCCTCCTGGCCAGTTGGCTCCTGTGAACTATGGGGTCAATTACCTCAGCTAAGTGGCCCCGGATGCGGGGCTAACTCTCCCCTGAACGACGGCAACCGGGGCGATGCGCGACTTCTCGGGTCAGTTAGCCCCGGATACGGGGCCAACTACCTGAGGTATGAGGCGTCAGCTTCCGATGGCGCCACCCGGGAACTCGGAGAAGGGGCCGCGGAACTCGATGCGGTCACGGCCGATGAGGGTGACGAAGTGGTCACTCTCGATCAGGGCGGTCTGCTCGTCGGTGCGGTCGGCCTCGTCTACTTGAAAGGCCTCCGCCGCCTCGACGCTGTCGAAGATCTCCGCCCCGTAGAGCTCACTGTCGGTCTCGAGCAGTTCGATGACGAACTGGGTCAGGTCGACATCGGTGTAGGCACCTTCGGGTATGACGTAGTAGCGCTCTTCACCGTTGTCGTTTGGAAAACGGGCAACGACATCGAAGTCGGTGACCGTCTGGCCGACGAGGGTCGTGGATGGTGAGGACCCTCCGGTGCCGTCATCCGGTTCCTCCGTGGTGGTTGTCGTCGCCGGTGCGTTGGTCCCACCGGTGATGATCGTCGAGTCGGTCGTCAGCTCGGGGTCGTCACCGTCACACGCCACGAGGACGAGAGCCGTGACGGAGATGACGGCGATCAGTCGGGTCTTCATGGACACTGAACGAAACGCTAGTGCCGATAGGTTCCCTAGTGCTGCCACCCACGTGTGCGCCGGGCAAAGCCCCTGGCCAGTAGGTCGGTGATGGGACCGGGGTCCCAATTCATCTCCCCTACTGCCACGACCGGTTGGACCTCGCGGATCGTGGACATCGCCATCGCTTCGGTGGCGCCGCCCAATCGATCCAGACCCCACCGTCCCTCCGCCACCTCGATCCCGGCCTCCCGGGCCAGATCGAGAACCACTCTTCTCGTGATCGAGCCGAGGATTCCAAGGTCGAGCCCCGGAGTCTCCAACACACCGTCGACCACCCAAGCAATCGAGAAGGTGGGCCCTTCCAACACCACGTTCTCGATCGTGAGGAGCACCGCGTCGTCGAATCCCTCGTCCCTGGCACGGCGAGCAGCAGCCATGTTGGGCCCATAGGAGATGATCTTGGCCCCGGCAAGGTCCCAATCGACGCCGGCGGCGTGCCATGGCGCCATCACCGGGAACAGCCGTGCCGGGCCTTCCGGGATGTCCCAACCATGACCGAACACGATGACGCTGGAGGGGTCGTCGAGGCCAGGAACGCTGGCACCGCGAGTGACGACCACACGCACGGCGCCTGTGCCCAGCTCCGCCGCGGTCTTCTCTATCCACGAGGCCAGGTCGGCTCGATCGGGCAGCTCGATCTGCAATGAAGCGGCGCTGGCCCGCAGACGGTCGATGTGCTCGTCGATTGCAAAGACCATGCCCTCATATGACTTCAGGACCTCAAAGCAGCCGTCACCTCGCAGAACCGAAGAGTCGGTGACCGGGATGAGCCCGTCAGAGGGCGCACCGTTTATGAGGACCTCGGTGATCACGGCAAACGGGGCCGGTAGTGGTTGGTTATCGGCAGCCGCCGGTCCTTGCCGAAAGCCTTGGTGGTGATCTTGACGCCGGGAGCGGCTTGGCGGCGTTTGTACTCGTTGCGATCGACCATGCGACACACCGAGGCGACGACATCGGGGGCATATCCGTCCCCGACGATCTCCTCGACTCCCATGTCTCCCTCGATGTACCGCTCCAGGATGGCGTCGAGGATCTCGTATGGGGGTAGCGAGTCCGAGTCCTTCTGATTCGGCCGGAGCTCGGCGGATGGAGGCTTGTCGATGGTGTTCTGGGGGATCGTCTCGCCGCCCTTGTTGAGCCACCTGGCCAATTCGTAGACGACGCCTTTGAAGACATCCTTCAGCACCGAGTATCCGCCAACCATGTCGCCGTAGAGGGTTGCATAACCCACGGACATCTCGCTCTTGTTGCCGGTGGCAAGCACCATGGGCCCGAACTTGTTGGAGATGGCCATCGCCACCGTTCCCCGCGTCCTCGCCTGCAGATTTTCCTCCGCGACACCGAAATCCGTGCCGGCGAACACCTTTTCAAGCGCATCGAGGTACGCCGCATAGATGCCGTCGATGGGGATCAGGTCGAAGCGAATTCCGAGGTTGGTGGCAAGTGCACGGGCGTCGTCGATCGAGTGTTGCGACGAGTAGCGGGAGGGGAGACCGACGCCCCAGACCGATTCGGCGCCAAGAGCCTCGACAGCGATCGCACAGGTGACGGCGGAGTCGATCCCTCCGGACAACTGGATGACCACTGACTCAAAGCCGTTCTTGCGGCAGTAATCGGAGAGCCCGGTCGTGAGGGCCCGGTGGACTTCTTCGATCGGCTCCAGCAGAGGTGCCGGCTCCGTCGACTCGACACGCTCTCCCGCCAGAGGCACATCGACCACGAAGAAGTCTTCCTCGAATTGGGGCGAGCGGTGGACAATGGTGCCGTCCGGGGCGAGAACGACGGATGCGCCGTCGAACACGAGCTCATCCTGACCGCCGACCATGTTGAGATAGACCACCGAGGCGTTGCCGGCGCGCGCCCTCGCCGCCAGCATCTCCTCCCTCTCCGCCGCCTTGCCCCGATGAAACGGCGAGGCATTGATGTTGAGCAAGACTTCGGCCCCGTTCCGGGCTTGCTGTGACGGTGGGCCGTCGTCGAGCCATATGTCCTCGCACACCGACACGCCCACCGGGACGCCGCTCATCTCCCACACTCGATCCGGGTCGTCGCCGACCACGAAGTAGCGGTCTTCATCGAACACCCCGTAGTTGGGGAGATGGATCTTGTGATACACCCCTTTGATCTCGCCGTCGGCCAGCACCGCCGCGGCATTGGCGACCTCCCTCGATTCGGCGTCGGTGGCGTTTGCCCCTCGACCTGAGGCGAAGTCGAGGAACCCGACCACAGTCGTCATCGCACCCGACCTGCGAGCCAGACGACGAAGGGTCTCGATGTTCGCTGTCACGAAGTCGCGACGCAGCACCAGGTCCTCAGGTGGGTACCCGGGAATCGCCAGCTCTGGCAACAGCAACACGTCAGCGGCGGAGTTCGCAGCTCGATCCATGGCTGCAGCGATGATCGCCTCGTTCCCGTCGAGGTCGCCCACGGTGAGATTGACTTGGGCTCCGGCCACCTTGAGAGGCATGCCACCACGATACGCCTCCACCCCAACATGGCCGATGTCATAGCCTGTTGCGTCGTGGTCGCACTCGACACAGCCATCGCCAATCTGCGGGGCATCAGCCCTCCTCTCGCCGATGCGTTGACCAGGAGCCCCGACCTGTTGAACGGCGCTTCGGTCGACGACAACGTGAGCAGACGTGTGCTGGCCGCCCTCATATCGATAGCCCTGGCGGACCTGGACGGAGCCGCCCTGGAGACTACGACCGGCTCCCTGTCCTCGGAAATGGACCGGATAGTCGCCGACTCCCTTACCACCGTCATCAGCCAGGTGGCCGATCGTCACCCGATCGCTCCCCGGATCCGATTCGCCGTCATCGCCATGGGGAAGTGGGGTGCCCGCGAGCTCAACTATTACTCGGACATCGACCTCGTCTTCGTGCACGAGCCTGATGGCCACGAGGAAGCCGCTGCCCACGCAGCGGCACTGGCAATTGCCAGCCGCCTGTTGTCCGCTCTGTCGGCCCCGACCTTCGACGGGCCGACACTCAACGTCGATGCCGACCTGCGTCCTGAGGGAACGATGGGACCACTGTCTCGCAGCCTCACCGGCTACGCCGGCTACTACCAGCGCTGGGGTGAGGCGTGGGAGCTCCAGGCGCTGCTCAAAGCACGGCCGGTCGCCGGCGATGAGGACCTCGGATCGAAGTTTCGGGCACTGGCCGATCAGATCATCTGGGAGAAGGGCCTCGACGTCGACGCCCTTCGCAGTATCAGGGCCTTGAAGTCGCGCGCCGAGGAGGGGGCCGGGTCGAGTGACATCAAACGGTCGCGTGGAGGGATCAGAGACATCGAGTTCGCCGTGCAGATCCTGCAGTTGGTTCACGGGCGCGTCGACGCCGACCTGCGGGTGACATCGACACTCGACGCGATCGCCGCCCTGACCGGCAACGGGTACATCGATGAGGATGAGTCCGAGCGGATGGCGGACGCCTACCGCTTCTTGCGCGACGTCGAGCATCGTCTCCAGCTCCGCAATCTCCGCCAGACCCACACACTGCCCGAGGACCAGGAGGGGCGGGAGTGGCTGGGCCGGTCGCTGGGGTTCCACGTCGACCCTGCCTCCGAGTTCGACACACGACTGGCCGAGGTGAGGGAGAACGCACGCGACCTCCACGAGCGGCTCTACTTCCGCCCCATCCTGGAGGCATTGCTGGGTCTCGAGAATGCCCGGCTCGACCCGGCCGGGGCCGCGGTGCGCCTCGAAGCACTCGGGTTTAACAACCTGGTGGCGGCCACTCAGGCGGTGAGCGACCTGATGTCGGGTCTCAGCCGCCGCTCCCGGGTGATGCACCAAGTGCTTCCTCTGATGCTCGACTGGTTGTCGCAGTCACCCGACCCCGACTTGGGACTGGCTCAACTACGCCTGCTCTTGGCGCATTCCCCCGACCATTCCGTTCTCGTCACCCTCCTCCAGAACAACCCGGTCGTGGGCGAACGTCTGTGCACTCTTCTCGGCACGGGGAGACTGATCGGTGAGTTGATGGATCGGATACCCGAGTTCATCCCCCGGCTCGCCGACGACTCATTGCTGGGTCACATTCGCAGTCGCGAAGACGCCACCCAGCGGCTGATCCGTGTGCTCGAGGCACGACCCGCGCCCGAGTCGAAGATCGGCACGATCCGGCGATTCGTGCGACGCCGCAAGCTGCGAATCGCTGCTCGCGATGTCCTCGGGCTCGCCCCGCCTCAGACCACTCTGGAGGCCCTCTCCGACAGCGCCGACGCCGCGGTGTCCAGCGCCATGGGGCTGATCACCGAGCCCGACGACGTGTTCGGCGTGATCGCGATGGGTCGCTGGGGAGGCAGGGAGCTCTCCTATGGGTCTGACATCGACTTGATGTACATCCACGGCGACGAGCACAACCAGAGAGGGATTGAGCTCGCGGTCGAGCTCGGGAAGGCTCTGTCGGAGCCGAGTCAACACGGGGACGCCTACAGCATCGACGCCGACCTTCGACCCGAAGGTCGAAAGGGCCCTCTCTCCCGCTCTTTGGCGTCGTATCGCCGCTACTACGAGGAGTGGGTGGAGCCTTGGGAGCTGCTCGCATTGGTCAGGGCCCGTCCGGCGGCCGGAGACGAGAGTCTGCTCGAGTCCTACTTCGCCGCCATAGAGCCCGTGCTCTGGCGTGCAGAGCTT
>Ga0268386_10000890_pt1 | contig 19870 bp, 18 predicted proteins | sample RVTome_15_FD_200260 | JGI IMG/M metagenome (GOLD analysis project Ga0268386, IMG submission 200260) | Soil microbial communities from uranium-contaminated site in the Upper Colorado River Basin, Wyoming, United States - RVT150D86... ...
AACAGGAATCGCCACCCGGCTCGCCGATCATCACGCTCGCGACCAAGCAACAACAGCGGCAAGCGAAAGCGCTTGCGGCGGTGACGGTGCAAAAGGGTTAACGGCGTAGAATGGCACCCAGCGAGGGTGGATTCCGCCGAAGCGATACCAGCCGATCCAGCCAGCGATGCAACCCCCGTCCCGTCTTCGCGGAGACTTCGATCGTCTCCATGCCCGGTCGGACGGACTGAACGCTGTCGCGGGCCGCGGCGAGATCGAATTCGACGACTTCGGCAAGATCCATTTTGGTGATGGCGGCAATGTCCGCCGTGTTGAAGATCGTCGGGTACTTCAGCGGCTTGTCCTCCCCCTCGGTGACCGAGAAGAGCACCAGCCGCAGGTGCTCGCCCAAGTCGTAAGTCGCGGGGCACACCAGATTGCCCACGTTTTCGATGAAGAGAAAATCCAGGTCGTTCAGGTCCCAGTCGTCGATGGCGTTCCGCACCATTTCGGCTTCGAGGTGGCAGACGGTGCCTGTCGCAATCTGCTTGACGGGGACACCGGCGCGGGCCAGCCGGCGGGCGTCGTTCTCGGTCGCCAGGTCGCCGACCAGGGCGGCCACGCGGAATTCCGGGCGAAGCGACGCCAGCGTTCTTTCCAGCAGCATCGTCTTTCCCGCACCGGGGCTGGAGACGAGGCTGACGACCGTCACGTTGCTGTCGTGAAACCGCTGTCGCAGCGCACGGGCAACGACGTCGTTCTCTTTGAGAATTCTCGTGCGAACTTCCACGAGTCGGGTTTGAGCCATCATGTCACTCCGCGCTCGGAACAGAGTCGAAAGTCGAAAAGTCGAAGAGTCGAAAGTCGAAGAGTCGAAAAGTCGAAGGTTGAAGAGTCGAAAGTCGAAAGCGGAAGGCCGGAGGTCGGAGATCGGAGGTCGGAGGTCGGACTACTGTGTACATTGCAGGTCGGCACGCAGTACGGAGTACCGAGTACCGAGTACGGACTACCGAATGCCGAGTCCCCGGTACTCCGTACTTCGTACTCGGTACTCCGTACTGGTAATCGGCGCTTCCAGGCATCCCTCATCCCTCATCCCTCATCCCTCATCCTTCATCCCTCATCCTTCTTCGCTCATCCCTCAACGATTTCCATCGCCGTGATTTCCAGTTCGCGACCGCTGACCAGCTCGGCCGTCGGGCGACCGCAATCCGCGCAAACGAAGCGCTGGAGGGACTCGACCGGCCGTTTTGCATCACACTCCCGGCAATAGGCCACGACCGGGACGTCCTCAATGACGAGCCGGGAATCCGCGAAATCCGAGGATTCCCGTGCCAGTTCAAACGCCGAGAGCAACGCCTCCCTGACCACGCCGGCCAGCGGGCCGAGCCGCACGTGAATGGCTTTGACGGCGACGCCCCCTCTCCGCTCGGATTCCTCCGAGGCGATGTCGAGGATGCTGAGCGCGATTGACAATTCGTGCATGATGTTGGTGAGTGGAGAGTGGAGAGTTGAAAGCGGAAGGCGGAAAATCGCGGGTCGGAGGTCGGAAGGTCGGAGGTCGGACTACTGTGTACATTCGAAGTCGGCACCCAGTACGGAGTACCGAGTACTGAGTACGGACTACCGAATGCCGAGTGCCCAGTACTCCGTACTGCGTACTGGTAATCGGCGTTTCCAGGCATCCCTCATCCCTCATCCCTCATCTCTCAACTCTGTTTCAACAGATTCTCGGCAACTGCTCGCCGGCCAGCAAGGCGACGATCCGCTCGCCGCCGATCAACGACCGCATCACGACCATGCCCGGGTGATCGTCGACGACCTCGCCGATGACGGCCGCGTCGCATCCCAGCGGATGGCTTCGCATCGCGTCCAGCAGTCGCGGGGCGTCATCCGGCGGCACGACGGCGACCAGCTTTCCCTCGCAGGCCACGTACAACGGATCGAGCCCCAGCATCTCGCACGCGGCATGGACTTCGCGACGAAGGGGAATCGCCGCCGCGTCGATCCTGATGCCGACATGTGAGGCGTCGGCGATTTCGTTCAGCGCGCTGGAGACGCCCCCGCGGGTGGGATCGCGCATGCAACGAATCGACGGACAGGCGCCGGTCATGGCTCGCGTCAGGCCGTTCAACGCCGCGGTGTCGCTTTTCAGTTCGGTCTCGAATTCGATGCCTTCGCGAACCGACATGATCGCGATCCCGTGATCGCCGATCGTGCCGGAGACGAGAATGCGATCTCCCGGCCGGGCGTTGCGGATTGACAGATGGCACCCGTCCGGAACGAATCCGATCCCCGACGCGGCGATGAAGACCCCGTCTCCCTTCCCATGGTCGACGACTTTCGTGTCCCCCGCGACGAGTTGCACGCCGGCCTCGTCGCAGCCTTCTTTCATCGACTCGACGATGCGTTCCAGCTCGGCGATCCGCAGGCCTTCCTCCAGAATGAACGCCGCGGACAGATACAACGGCGTCGCACCTCCCACCGCCAGGTCGTTGACCGTTCCGTGGACCGCCAGTTTTCCAATGTCGCCGCCGGGGAAGAACAACGGCTTCACGACGAAGGAGTCGGTCGTGAACGCCAGTTTGGAATTCGCCGGCGCGCGTCCCTCGTTCGGGCCTCCGTTCCAGTGGAGCGTCGCCTGATCCTCCAGTGCGTTGAGCACGTCGTTGCCCAGCCGCGGGAGAAAGACCCGTTGAATCAGATCGGCGCTCAAGCTGCCTCCGCTGCCGTGACCGAGCCGCACGTGCTCGTCATCGGTCACCGGAAGGGGACAGATCATGCGGTCGAATTCCACGGAGGGATCGGTCATTGAGGGATGAGGGTTCAGGGATGAGGGATGAAGGATAAGGGATGAGGGGATAAGGAAGGAGGGGATTCACCGCCTTCCGCTTTCCGCCTTCCGCTTTCTGCTACGGCCGGCCCGCGTAGTGGAAATAGGCCGCGCAGGCGCCTTCGGAGGAGACCATCGTGGGCCCCAGAGGATGTTCCGGCGTGCAATTCCCGCCGAACGCCGCACAGTCGCGCGGTTTCCTGACCCCTTGCAGAATCAGTCCGCTGATGCACTCGTCCGATTCGAGCACGTCGAGCTGTTCGACGGGGAAACGCCGCTCCGCGTCGTACCGCTCGTACTCCGGCCTCAGGCGGTAGCCACTGCCCTGAATCGTTCCGATGCCGCGCCATTTCCGGTCGGTTACGGTGAAGACGTCCCGAATCAGTTGCAGCGCCTGGGGATTCCCATCCCGGCGGACGGCCCGCCCGTATTGGTTCTCGACGCCGACGCGGCCCGCTTCCAGCATTTGCACGCAGCGATACACCCCCTCGAGCAGATCGAGCGGCTCGAAGCCGGTGACGACGATCGGAATCCGGTAGCGCTCGGCCAGCGGTTCGTACTCTTCGTAACCCATCACCGAACAGACGTGGCCCGCCGCCAGAAACCCCTGCACGCGGTTGTTCGGCGAGGAGAGGATGGCCGTCATCGCGGGGGGCACCAGCACGTGCGACACGAGCACGGCGAAGTTGTCGATCCCCCGCCGCTTCGCCTGCCAGACCGCCATCGCATTGGCCGGCGAGGTCGTCTCGAAACCGATCGCGAAAAACACGACCGTCCGCTCGGGATTCTGCTCGGCGATCTTGAGGCAGTCCAGCGGCGAGTAGACGATCCGCACGTCGCCGCCGGCGGCCTTGACGGCCAACAGGTCGCGGCGGCTGCCCGGTACGCGGAGCATGTCGCCGAACGAACAGAAGATGACGTCCGGCCGCGCCGCGAGTGCGATCGCCTTGTCGATCAATTCCAGCGGCGTGACGCAGACCGGGCAACCCGGCCCGTGCACCAGCTCAACCTCCGGCGGCAGTAATTCATCGATGCCGTACCTGACGATCGTGTGCGTCTGCCCGCCGCAGACTTCCATGATCGTCCACGGCCGGGTCGTGTCGCGGCGGATGGCGTGCAGCAGCGTTTTCGCCGCCGCCGGATCGCGGTACTCATCCTGGTATTTCATGGTCCGCTCCTGGGCTGATGAGAAAAATCATCTGCCGCGGCTGAGGGGAACGCGGATCGGGCGGATGCGCGCGGATCAGAAGAAGAAGGAAATGTCGCGCTTCGAGAATCATCTCGGTTCTGTTTCAGTGAAAAAATCATCTTTCAATCCCCCATTTATAACCCACCCTTGACGAGAGGAAGGCGGGTTATAAATGGAGGGTAAAAAATGGTAGTTCGGCGTCCGGTCCCGGTCATGGATCAAGAAAGGTTTTGGCAGAATCATTTTGCGGCAGAATGATTCTTCTGTTTGAAAACCAGTCGAAAAACCAGAACGCCACGGCGACCACCGGTAATGACCAGGAGGAGACAATTCAAAAGAATCATTCTGCCAAGAGACACTTTCATCAGGCCAGTACGTTCCCGCGTCACGGCTCGCCGGTTCGCAGTTCTTCCAGGTCGTTCAACTCGTGCAGCCAGCCGAACACCCGCCGCGCTTCCTCTTCATCGACGACCTGCAGCGCGAACCCCACGTGGACGACGACGTACTTTCCGGGACCGGCCTGTGGCGTGTGCTCGAGGCAGACCCGCTTGAAGACGCCGCCGAAATCGACACGGCCCATCAACAGGTCGTGCTCGACGTAAGTTTCCACGACTTTACCGGGAATTCCGAGGCACATCCGGTTTCTCACTCACAAAGGCTGGAAGTCATCAGCCGGCACGCGCTAGCGTCCGGTTGCGCGAAAAACACGAAAATCACGGAAACCGGGGGCTAGCGCCCGCCGGCCGATAGTGATGATTCTGGTCCGATTGCCAACCCGTCTGGGCGGCCGTTTTCGCCGCGACGGCCGCCTGTCCCAGGCACAACCCGCCGTCTCCCGGCGGGACGCGCCGATGTCGATAGACGCGGAAGCCGTCGGATTTCAGCCGGGCCGCCGATTCTCCGGTCAGGATCGCGTTGACCATGACCCCTCCGCTGAGGACGACTGAATCGAGACCCGTTCGCGAGCGGACTCGGTCGCATACGGCCCCGATCAGCTCGACGACCGTCGAGTGGAACCGTCGCGCGATCGTCGCGGCTGCGACGCGGTCGCGGACGTCGCGGACGACGGCGCCGATCAGCGGTCGAGTATCGATGACGTCGCCGGTCATTGCAAACGGATAACTCCCGTCGCTCTCGACGCCGGTCGCCAGCGATTCCAGTTGCATGGCCGCCTGACCTTCATAACTCACCGACGACCGCACGCCGGCGATCGCCGCGACCGCATCGAACAACCGCCCCATGCTCGAAGTCAACGGCGAATTGACGCCCCGTTCGATCATCCGTTCGACCATCCGTCGCGGGCTTCTCGTTCCCAAGCTGGAGCTTGGGAACGAGGCCAGCGGGAATTCGCGACAATCCGCATCCAGCAGATGCGACAGCGCCATGCGCCACGGTTCGCGCACCGCTTTCTCGCCCCCCGGCATGCGAACGTACCGCAAATGCGCGGCCCGGGACAACCGCAGATAATCGCCGACGAAAAACTCGCCTCCCCAGACCGCCCCATCGGTGCCGGACCCGGTTCCGTCAAAGACCACGCCGATGACCGGCTCATTCAGCCCGTGCTCGGCCATGCAGCTCGCCAGGTGCGCGTGGTGATGTTGCACCGCGATTCGCGGCAGACCCTGCTCATCGCCGCGACGCCGCGCATAGTCGGTTGACGCATAGTCGGGATGCCGGTCGTGAACCAGCAGTTCCGGCCGAATGCGGAACAGGTCCTCGTACAGGCCGACGTCCCGCACGAACGCCCGGTGCGCGGCCACGTGGTCCAGGTCTCCCAGGTGCTGGCTGAGAAACGCCATGCGGCCGGCGGCCAACGCGAAAACGCTCTTCAATTGTCCGCCGACGGCCAGAATCGGACAGGGAACCTCGAACGGCAGCTTGATCGGCAGCGGGGCGTATCCGCGCGACCGCCGCACGGGAAGTTCCTCCCCATCAACAAGCCGCGTCACGGAATCGTCGCAGCGGACGTGAATCGCGCGGTCGTGCGTCAGGAACACGTCGGCGATTTCTCCCAGGCGATCGACCGCGTCGGCGTCCTGATACGCGATCGGCTCATCCGATCGATTGCCGCTGGTCATCACCAGCGGCACGTCGCCGACGGCGTCCATCAGCAGAAAGTGCAGCGGCGTATTGGGCAGCATCACGCCCAGAAACGCATTGCCGGGCGCCACTGCTTCGGCAACGCAGCTCGCTCCCTCGTTCCCAAGCTCCAGCTTGGGAACGAGATCCAGCTTGGGAACGAGATCCCGCTTTCGCAGCAGCACGATCGGACGTCCGGGCGACTGCAGCAGTTCCTGTTCCCGGCAGTCGACCGCACACAAACGTCGCGCTGCTTCGACATCGCGGACCATGATCGCGAACGGCTTTTCATCGCGATGCTTGCGTCGCCGCAACTCGTTCACGGTTTGCGCATCGCGGGCGTCACAGGCCAGGTAGAAGCCTCCCAGCCCCTTCAACGCGCCGATCCGCTGTTGAAGCAGAGCGGCCGCAAAGACAGCGAGGGGATCGACGGCATGAGTTCGTAGGACGGGTTTCCAACCCGTCCGGTTGCGAACTGTTCCAACCGTTCGGACGGGTTGGAAACCCGTCCTACGAACGCCAGCGTTCGGCACCAGCAATTCCAGCCGCGGACCGCACTCGCGACACGCCGTCGGCTGCGCGTGAAACCGCCGGTTCGCCGGTGCGTCGTATTCCGCGCGGCACGCCGGGCACATGGCGAACCGGGCCATCGTCGTCCGCTCGCGGTCGTAGGGCGCGGCTTCGATGATCGTCAACCGCGGACCGCAGTTCGTGCAGTTGAGGAACGCGTAACGGTATCGGCGGTCCGCGGGATCGAACAGTTCCCTCAGGCAGTCCCCGCACGTTGCCACGTCGGGGGAGACGACGACCTGGCACGTATCGCCGTCGCTAGGCTCGATGCGAAATCCCTGATCGCCCAGCGGCGAAGCCGGTTTGCACTCGAGTTCGTCGATTTGCGACAGCGGCGGCGGATGAGTTTGCAAATCCCGCAGAAAGCGAGCGAGCGACGTCCGTTCCCCTTCGACTTCAATCAGCACCGATCCGGTTCGATTCCTGACGAAACCGGTCAATTGATGGCGAGAGGCCAGCCCACGCACGAAGGGGCGAAATCCGACCCCCTGGACCAGCCCACGGATGGTAATCGCGTACCGCTCCATCACCATCCTTCCGTGATCGCCGGGCCGGAAGAGGAATCACCGAATGTCGAAGGTCTGAAAGTCGAACGTCGACGGTCTGCCTTTCCGATTCTTGACCTTCCGACTTTTGACCTTCGACTTTTCGACCTTCGACTTTCAGGTATGACTGGTTGGTCACGAAGGAAGAACATCGGATTCGACTTCGTTCGTATTCCGGCAGCGCCAACATTATTCACACACTGACCCGCCGCGCCCAGCCGGAGATGACATTCGGCGGGGATGCGGTCACCGGGAGAGGTTGCGTCCGCTCTGAGACCGACGCAGGAGACGGCCCGCCGCAAAGCGCACCAGTGACCGCAACTCGGACTCACGACGAATGGCGGCAACAGGACTCCGACGCAATCCGCTTCGCCAAGGGCCTTCCCGGCGTGTGACGTCGTGTAGCCCGGCGGCCGGATCATTGCCCGTGAAAAGGTCGCCAGTTTGAACCCGCGAACAGCGGAGAGGGGGGGATTCGAACCCCCGGTGGACTTGCGCCCACGCCGGTTTTCAAGACCGGTGCATTCGGCCGCTCTGCCACCTCTCCGGCGTCAGATGCGACACGAATCGTAGCCCGCGGTTCGGGAGCCCGCCAGTCATCGGGCGGTGAGTGGGGGGAGTGGCGAGTCAGAGGTGATCGCGACTGCCAAACCACTCAGCAGACCAGCAACTCACGAAGTCGAAGGTCGGAAGGTCGGAAGGTCGAAAGTCGGAATGACGCCTGCTGGCAGCGATCCGCTTTCACCGCACTCATCCTTCATCCTTCACCACTCACCACCCGGCAATCCGGGCCCATCGCCTCAGAACTGGTTCCGTGTCTGGCCCCCGCCGCCGGCCGAATCGACCTGCCCTCGGCGGCCGCCACCCCAGGTGAGGGCGTGGGCGTAGACGACGGGGTTCGTGTTCTCCGACATGAACGACACGTGGCCGTCGACCCACAGCATGTGCACGCCGCTGGTGTGGTACGAGTTCGGGGCGGCGATGAAGGCGTCCGCGCCGCCGGCGGGGCTGTTGACGGCGACGTTGATGCCGTAATGTTCGTAGTTCGTCGCGATCACCCGCAGCGAAGTCGGCTTGATGGTGTCGTTGCCGGTCGACGACTCCCCTTCCAGCCGGATGCCGTCGTCGCCGATGCCGAACCCCACCTGGGCCACGCCCGGCGAGGCCCGCTGCATGGTGTCGTTGTACATGACGTCGACCGTCCAATTGCCGGCGTAGACGTTTTCGGTGGCGGCGATCGTGTTCGAGGTTCCGTCGGCGCTGGTGATCATCGACAGCCTGAGGTCCTTGTCGGGCCAGAACACGCCTGATTCGAAACCGCCGTCGGCGCTTTTCGTCGTGTGGTCGTTGGTGAGCAGCAGCGACATCCTCAACGGGGGGAAGCCGAACTTCTCGAAGAAGCCCCGCGGACCCGGCGTCGACCCGATGTAGGAGCGCCCGAGATAGCCCAGGTTCACGACGTAGGTCAGCTCTCCGGGCAGCCCGTCGGCCGAGTCATCGTCGGGGCAACTGTAGCCGGGAACGGTGACGGTATCCAGCGGAAAGGTCGGGTCGTTGGCGATCCCCTGCCAGGCGTTGTTCTGCTCCATGTACGGCAGGATGATCACCGCCCACGATTTCAACTGGGCCTTGTCTCCCCTGGGAATTCCGACCCGCGGCAGGTTGCCGTCGTGGGCCGAGGCGAAGTTGTGGAACGCCAGCCCGATCTGCTTGAGGTTGTTGCTGCACTGCGTCCGCCGCGCGGCGGCCCGCGCCTGCTGGACGGCGGGGAGCAGCAGTCCGATCAGAATCGAGATGATCGCGATCACCACCAGCAGTTCGATGAGCGTAAAACCTCTGCGAACCTTTGTTCGAGCCGCCTTTGTGAAATGCCGTTTCATGAGTCTGGCCCTTTCGTCAGTGCGAAAAGTATGAAGTTGATTCAACGTTGCGGTCGCAGGTGAAGTTCGAGCACCGGCGCGGAGTCTTTGACGTAGTACCGGCGGCCGGCGAAGATCATGCGGTCGCCGCGGGTGTTCGAGATCCGCAGCCCGACGCGCCCGTTCTGCGACATCAGCTTGCGAATCAGCGGGGTGTCCAGCGCGATCCGCAGCTTGCCCAGCGAATTGCGGTTGTGGCTCGTCAGTTTGGCCGCCAGCGCGCCGGCGGCGGTGGCGTCCTCGACGGCGACTTTTCCATCGGCGGGATACGCGTGCACCTCGAGGTCGAACACGGGGTCCACGTTCGACGACTGCGCCAGCGTGATCTTGACTTCGAGGGCCGCCCCCACAAGATCGTCGCCGCGATACGGCTTCGTGTCGAACTCCAGGAGCGCGACTTCCCGCGGAAGGATGCCGGCGCCGTCGTCCCGCGTCACGCGGAGGTCCGGGCGTTTCGTTTCCACCGTCTCGAAGACGCCGTCGAAGTTCGCATCGGCGGCGTAGCCGTCGGTTCCCAGCAGCCGCCGTACGAGCGGTTTCTTCGAGCCGTCGACCGGCGACGTATCGGCGGGCAGCCGCCACAGCCGCACGGTGCCGTCCCACCCGTAGGAGACGAGCACGTCTGCGTCCGGCACGAATGCGGCGCTGACGCTGGGGGACGTATGCCCTTCGAGATTCACGTCGACGGCGTTGCCGGCCGAATCCCGCAGCGACAGCATCCGGATTTTCAGCCCCCCGCCGAACGCCAGCCAGCGGTTGTCGGGACTGGCGGCGAAGCGGACGACCCCTTGCATGAAGCGGCGGCGAAGGATGCGCCGGCCGCCGGGGACCTCCCAGCCCCAGACGAGGTTCCCGCTGCCCGCCGCGAACAGCCGCTTGCCGTCCCGCGAAAAATGCACCTCGTGGGCGGGGCCGGGGAAATCGTCAGCCAGCACCTTCAGGTCTTTCTCGACGGCCCCCGTTTTCGCGACCAACAGCAGCACGCGGCCCTCCTCAATACCGGCGGCGATCCACCGCCCGTCGGGCGACCAGTCGACGGAACGGAAGGAATCGCTCCGCGGCGTCGACAGCAGCCGCAGCCGCTCGCCGGTGACCGTGCTGAAGATGCTCACCTGGTCGTGGACCGGCGGCGGGCCGGCGACGCCGCGCGGGCGGCTCATCTTCGCGAGTCGCGCGCCGGCTTTGCCCCCGTAGAACGCAACCGCCACCTCGGTCCCATCCGGCGAGAGGGCGGCGCCGCGGAAGGGAATTCCCATCCGGACCGTCAGAATCTGGCTACCCGTCGCCGTGTTGTGGACCCGCATCACGCGATCCCCGCCGAACGTCACCATTCGCGTGCCATCGGGCGAGAGCAGGATCGACAGCGTCGACGGCTTGTGGCCGCGATACCGCCGGACCTCCTTGCCCGTCCGCGTGTCCCACACGTAGATGATCCCGTCGGTGCAACCGGCATAGACCCGCGTGCCGTCGGGCGAAACGGCCAGAGCGTTGATCTGTTCCCCGGGGACAGACATCCTCCGGAATTCGCTCAACGGTGCGACGGAAGCGTCGAACAGTAGCGCATTCAGCGGGCGGTTCGCTTTCTCTCGGACCGGCGATTTCCGCGCGACTTCCGTCGGCTGCTTCACGGGGACAGTCGGTTCCGGACGCGTCGTCAGTTCGTCGGGCGATTCCGACCGGTCCTTGTTCCAGAGTCCGAATCCGACCGCGGCCGCGACCGCGGCCGCTCCCAGCGAACCCCACATGATCCGCCGCCGCGTGGTTGGGGTCGGGTGTCCGGAATTCAATTTTCCGCGGATGACGTTCAACCAACCGAGCGGTTTCGACGGAAAATGGAATTCTGGACACCCGACCCCTTCCAACTCAGTGCCCAACTCAGTGCGGACGCTGGCAGCGTCCGCCACGGTATCGCGCTCGACGCTCTGCATCATGCCGTCGAGCCGACTCGCGACGTCGTCCGCCGTCTGGGGACGCTTCGCGGGGTCTTTTTCCAGCAGCTCGCCGATCAGCCGCGCGAGCTCCGGCGGCGTCTCAGGGCGAATGCCACCGATCGGCCGTGCGGGGTCCTCGCAGATTCTCCGCATGACGGCCATCGTCGTTTCGGCTTGAAACGGCGGCTTTCCGGCGCACATCGCGTACAGCACGCTGCCGAGGCTGAACAGGTCGCCGCGGAAATCGACCGGGTTGCCCCGGGCCTGCTCGGGGGACATGTATTGCGGCGTGCCGGCGATCATGCCTTCCTGCGTGATGCCCACGTCGTCGACGGTGCGGGCCAGCCCGAAATCGGTGATTCGCGCGTGGCCCGATTCCCGCTGGACGACACCCGGTGTTTCGGAAACACCGGGTGTCTTCTCCAGCAGGATGTTCGCCGGCTTGACGTCCCGGTGCACCAGCCGCTGCGCGTGCACGGCCGCCAGTCCCGCCGCGGCCTGCCGGCCGATGCGCAGCACTTCTGCGATCTGCAGCGGGCCGTCGCGGCGAATCCGCTCTTGCAGCGACTCGCCGGGGATGTATTCCATTACCAGGAACGGCAGCGCCGCGGATTCGTCGATGGCGTGAATCGCGACGACGTGCTCGTGCCGCACCGCGGCCGCCGCCCGCGCCTCCCGCAGGAAGCGTTGGCGGGCGTGCGGATGCGCCGCCCAGTGCGGAGCGAGCACCTTCAACGCCACGCTACGATTCAGCCGCCGATCGCGGGCCTTCAGCACGATTCCCGCCCCGCCGCGGCCCAGCAACTCGGTGACGCCGTAGCCGCTGAACGTCCCCAACTCGTCAGGGCTTTCCGGCTCGTCGAGAAAGGCCAGCACGTCGGCCTGAGAAGGCGAGCCGGGAGCGTCAGCGACTGGAGTGCTCCAAGGGCATACGTCACCCGGCTCGCCTTCGCGCGAGAACTCCTGTTTCAGGACGAATCCCCAGTCGTCCAGCGCCGAGATCGGCGTTTCCAGGAACGTCGCCGCCCGGTCGTGGGCGGTCAGCAAGGCTTCCAGACGGGAGCGAACGGTGGCGTCGCCGGCACACGACGCGGTGAGGAACTCCGACCGCCCGCGCTTCGTCGGCCTGCGCACCGCCTCTGTAAAGAGGTGCTCGATCCGGTTGGGGGCACGGTCAGACATCTACAATTACCGGGACGATCACGCGAGAAGAATGCGCAAAACCCTTCGGACCTGGATCGGAGATGCAAGATGAACGATACAAGATAAGGGATGAAAGATCGGAAGTTCGATGGTGAGAGTTCAGGCAATCCTGCTGAGTACCCGGTACTGAGTACTGAGTACCAAAAAATTGTCAAAGTATTGTTCCCCGGTTCGTGCCACTGCTTGCCCGGCCGAGTTGGTGCATCGAGCCACCCAACAGCACGGCTTCTGCCGGGCAAGCAGTGCGTTGCGCGGGACCGACGTCGGTCGTGCCCGTCCGAAGCAGTGGCACGTTTTCCGACAACTCGGGAATCAAATCATTTACAGTTCCCAAGGACTGAGCATCCTTCATCCTTCATCCCTCATCCCTCATCCCTCATCCCACATCTCCCGTCCACACATGCGCCGTCGGGCTGCCGCGCGCCTCACTCATTCCGCGAGAAATCCATTTTCACTGGAACTGGTGATGCGGTCGTACAGCCAGGCCTTCGCGTAGGTCCAGTAGCGGGAGGCCGTCGCGCGGGAGACGCCCATCATTTCCGCGGCTTCTTCCAGCGTCAGCCCGGCGAAGTACCGCAGCGTGACCAGCTCGGCTTTCTCCGGCTCTTTGGCCTGAAACTGCGACAGGGCGTCGTCGAGGGCCAGCAGGTCGTCGGCTTCCGTCGGCGCGCGAAGCTCGGCCTCCGGCAACTCGGACCGGCAGAGATGACCGCCCCGTTTCTGCCGGCCCCGACGGCGGGCGTTTTCGACGAGAATCCGCCGCATCGTCTCGGCAGCGGCCGCGAAGAAATGCCGGCGATTCTGCCAACCCTCGTCGGGCGCCCCCTCGACGAGCCGCAGATACGCCTCGTGCACCAGCGCCGTGGGCTGCAACGTCTGCCCCGCCGGCTCGTAGGCCATTTTTCTCTCGGCGACGGCCCGCAACTCCTCGTAGACCAGTTCGTACAGCCGCCCCGCCGCCGCCTCGTCGCCGCGCTGCATCGCCGCCAGGATTTCAGTCACCGCGCCGTTCATCAATCGCATCGCAGGGAAGAGGTGCCGTTGGGGGGATTTCCCGATCCCTCCAAGATATCGGCCGGCCGCGGTGCACGCCAAGGGCAGGCGTTTACTCGTCGTCCTTCGTCTTGCGTTTCGACAACAGCGCCAACACGCCGGCGACGAGCGTCAGGCCCACGCCGGCCCAGAGGGCGATCGGCGACAGGAAACCGAGGTTCGCGTTTCCGGCGAGCTGGTTGCCGGCGAACATCAGCACCACGCCCCCCAGCACGCAGTACATCGCAATCACCAACAGCCGATCGGGATTCATCGCGGGGACTCGCAGGCGGGACAAGCAATTCAGCCGGAAACGCCGAGCAACTCCGCCTCCAGCCGCCGGCCGTCCTTCCGGTAACCGTGCTGAATGAGAGGCTTCGCGGGCCACATGAGCTTCCAGGTCATCTTATACGCACCGGAAACGGTCGGCCGGAAGCAGTCGCGGTCACGATCGTAGCGAAGGTAGCCGGTTTCCACCTGCCGCTCGTAGCTCTCGCGAATCACTTTCGTCCGCATGTAGTCCGTCACGTCGCCGTGAAACCTGTCAAGCACGGGCAGGCTCTTCGCGGCCGTGCGGGCGTGGTGATCGACAAGCTCGCGGTGCAGGCGGTAGAGGCGTTCGACGTCGACCACGTGCGGGAAGCGAAACGTCGGCGCGTCGGGCATGTCGGGGAACGCCCCGACTTCGAGGTTGTTGTTGGTCTGGATCATCCGCAGCTCGTGTTCGGGGAAATCTGAGATGAACTCGACGTATCGCGTCTGCAGCGTGGGCGTACCGGGGACGATGCCGAACACCGCGGTGACCATCGCCGTATCGCGGTTCGCTTCGTGCACGTACAATTCCAGAATCGCGCGCACGTTGGGGACCGGGTCGGGCAGCGCCACCGACGACAGCCGGCGAAACCCGCACGCCCGCAGCCCCGCGGCGCAACGCGCGAAGTAGTCGGCAATCGCCCGCGGCGGCGTGCTCGTCGCCGCGTCGTACTCGACGATCTGCGGCGACGCGGCCATCTTCTGCGTGAACAGAATCGGCAGCGGCAGGAGCACGAAGTATCCCGCCACTCCCACGAGCAGCCAGAATCCCAGCGGAATCAGGTCCAGCCAGTCGTGCATGCAGTTCTCTTAACGGAAAGGGCAGACATGAAACGGACCTCACGACGCTATCCCAACACGGCGGCGTTGTCAAAGCGGCGTCGAGGGTGCCGATTCACATCCCACATCGAGGTCCGATTCGTCGTGCTGCGTTCTCGTAGCGACTGGATCGCCGGGGCCCTTCGATCAGAACTGCGTACGCTGCACGCTCTCCTTGCGATCGGTGATCCGGCGTCGAATCGCTTCGGCGGCGTCCTTTTTAGTCTTCAACGGCGACGAAATCCCGAATTCCCGCGCGACGGCGACCAGTTCGTCTTTCTTCAATTTGCCGACCGCGGCGACTTCCCGCTCGATCGTGGAGTAATCCACGGTGTCGTTCCCCGCGCGTTCGTAGAGGTCTCGCAACTGGTCGACGGCCCGGCTGATTCTCTGCGGGTCGCTCGCGACCGCCGGCTTCTTCCGTCCGCCCGCTTTGGCCGGCAACAGGCCGGTGCGGTGGTATTCCTCTGCCTGGTGCAGGAAGTCGGCGAACTGCGCGACGGTCATCGCGTCGAACGGCTGCAGGCCGTCGGCGGCGCGGTCGAGCTCCGCGGCGACGCTCTTGCCGCCCGACGCCGCCAGCGGACCGGCAAGGCTACGAAGAAACGACTGCAGGTCGGCGACCTTCATACGCGGGCATCCTGTCTTGCAGTTCGTTGAAAAGATCGAGAAACCGCGCGCCGGCTCTGCCGTCGAGGGCGGCAAACGTGTTCTGACTTGCGGCCTGTGCGAACTCCGTCCATTCCGGAATCGACGTCGCGAAGCGGTGCACCGGCTCCTGCCAGGCGTCAGTGGACTGCACCGCCAGCGAGTCCCACACGTCCCGCTGGCGGGTGCTCGGACCGCGGGCGTCCTGCACCTTGTCGGCGACCATGCCCAGCACGCTGAAATCGGGACAGACGCGGTCTTCGTACTTGAGCTTCCGCAGCCAGCGCAGCAGCCGCGGCGCCGCTTCCGCCGAAAGCTGGTCGAGGATCACCGGAATCAAGACGTAATCGCAGGCCGCCAGCGCGTTGATGCACGCCGTCGACAGCCGCGGCGGACAATCCAGCAGCACCAGGTCGAAGTTGTCGGCGATCTCGTCGGAAAGCAGCGCCCGCCGCAGCCGGTACCGCACGTCGTCGTCCGTGCCGCCGGCCATCCAGCGGAACAGCGTCTGCATCTCCGTGCCGGCGAGGCTCTCGTCGGTGGACAGCACCCAGGCCGGTTTGTCGTCGATTCGCTCCGTCAGTCCCAGCGCGAGTTGCCCGCCGGGATTCGGAGTGGCCAGCAACTTCTGCACGAACCGCTCCCGCACCCGCACGTCGGCGATGCGATCCGCCGGCAGGCACAGCGACGTGAGCGACGCCTGAAAGTCGAGGTCCACGAACAGCACCCGACGATCGCGACGGAACGCCGCCGCCCCCAGGTTCGCCGCGATCGTCGTCTTCCCCACACCCCCTTTGAGATTGACCACGGCAATGATCGGCGGCCGCCCCGACTTCAGCGGCACAAACGCCGGCACGGCTCCCTCGGGCGTCTGCTGCCAGATTTCGCCATCCATGCGCGTGATGCGTTCGATCTCCGCCTGCAGGTTCCGCACCTGTCCGCGCAGTCCGTCGATCACCTGTTCCCGTTCCATCACCTGGCGGCCCAGGTCGTTGCTTTCGCTCTTCTGGCTTTCGAGATCGGAGGTCAGGTCGGCAAACGTCGCCTCGGTCTTCTTCAAGTCCGCCTGCGCCGCGTCGCGTTGTCGCTCCATGGCCCGGAACCGCCGGTTGGCCCGCGGACGCAACCAGAGCAGCCAGAACATCACCAGCGCGCCGACCCCCAGCCCCAGCACGCCGGCGGCGACATGATCGGCGCCGCGGCGGAAAAGCTCGGCAAGGAAATCGAGAACCTGGCCCATGGCATCGTTCCAGTGGAACGATGCTGCCATGACGGTAGTCAAGTGTCAAGCCGCATTCTTGCCGCATGTCGCAAGGCGGGCGAGAATCCGTGTGGTGAAACACCGATCACGCCTGCTACCGTTGAGGGACGATGATCGCGACGGCCGACCTTCGCAAACTCGCACGCGGCCGTCTCCGGGACGCAAAGGTGCTGTTCGGCGGCGGGCGATTCGACAGTGCGTTCTACCTGTGCGGTTACGCGGTTGAACTGGCGTTGAAGGCGCGCACTTGCCGCACGCTGAAATGGAGCGGGTATCCCGAGTCCCGCAAGGAATTCGAGGGGTTGCAGAGTTTCAAGACTCACGATCTGGGAGTGCTGTTGGTCCTGTCAGGTCGCGAACAAACCGTCAAAGCGGCGCATCTTCCGCAATGGTCCGCCGTCGTCCCATGGAGCCCGGAATCCCGTTACCGCCCGCTGGGGAGCATCACGCCCGCGGCCGCCCAACAGTTGATTGACGCCGCCGGAGTCCTGGTGACAAAGTTATGATCCACCTCGCCAAGCGATTGCAACAGATCGAGCAGGAACTGGCCGACGAGAAAGGACCGTTTCTTCTGTTCGCGCTGTTCCTGCGCGAAGGGGCGCCAAACCGCTGGGACGTCGTCGCGTCAGCTCCCTGGATCGCGGCCAACGAGCCGGCGGCGCTGAAGTACATCGCGGAAAGAATTCAGAATTCCCTCACCGCGGACGAGGTGGTCAATATCTCACACGTTGCGCTGATCGATCCCGATAATCCCGGGCTGGAGGAGATCCAGAATTCGGTCCAGACCCGTCACGGACTGGTCGAAGTGAACAACCGGACATATTTCAACCAGTCGATCGAACAGGGCTACATCGTCACGTCGAGTAAAGACGGCGGCGTGACGCGCGCACTACGCCGACCCGCCCCGGCCCCAGTTGCGGCGCTGCTCCCACCGCTGCACGATGCGGTCGCGCTCTTGTGGGGAGAGCGACGCGAGGACGCTGTTGGGCAGCGGGATGCCGAGTTCGGCGGCGAGTTCGCGGAGTTGGTTGGGGGTGATGTGGAGGTCGCGGGCGAGTTGGAAGACACGGAGTTTCACGGCGGGTCGGGTCGTGAACGTGCACAGGTCATGGCGCTCGATTCGAATGGCTGGACCGTCCCTCGAGATGCTACAATTGCGCCGGTCCAGACCCCAGCCCGTTTCAGTCAGCCTGCGATGATCCCCGAATGCACTGACAGCGGCCTGCTGCCGCCGGGGATTTATCCGGCGACTCGGGACGAATTCGAAGAACGATTCGTCGTCTTTGATCGTTCCGATCGGCGGTTTCGCGTTTATGATGATCTGAGACGGTTTCTGGACGAAGCGGTGGGTTCAGACATTGTCCGGCGGATCATCGTCGCGGGAAGTTATGTCACGTCGAAACCGGAACCGAACGACTTTGACTGCCTGCTCGTGCTGGACCCCGGCATCGTCGGTCGTGAACTGCGGCCGTTCGAATACAACCTGATTTCGCGGAAAATGGCGCGGCGGCTGTTCAAGGGAGACGTCGTCCCCGTGCTGGACGGGTCGCACGCGATGGATGAATACCTCGAGTTTTTTCAGACGACGCGCGACGGCGAGCCGATGGGCGTTGTGGAGATTGTGCCATGATTGCGAACCTCAACCGCCTGCGGGTGACGATGCAGCAGATGGAACGGGTGATCGGCGCGCTGGACAACCTGAAACGGGACGTGCTGCCGAACGATCCGCAACTCTTCGCCGTCATGTCCGAAGCCCCGCTGGACGACCTGAACCGCCTGCGAAGCGAAGTCGCCGGCTACGTGCAGGAACTCAGCGGCCCGGCGGCGTGAGCGCGTTCAAATGCCCACCCGCCGCGGCCCCGGTTGCTGCGTTGTTCGGACCGCTGCACGCTGCGGTCGCGCTGCTGCGGGGACAGCGCGGCGAGCGCGCTGTTGGGCAGCGGGATGCCGAGTTCGGCGGCGAGTTCCTGGACCTGCTTGGGGTCGATGTCGAGGTCGCGGGCGAGTTGGAAGACGCGGATTTTCAACTGTGTCTTCCTGACTGTGAACAAATGGTGCAGTGATCCTCGGTCGCGTCCGGCTCGCTGGATCATTTCATTCGGCAAGTACACCGATCTCGATTGCCGTTCGTTTGACGAGGTCAAGTTGGTCGAGGAAGTCCACTGTTAGCCTGAGTTCTACGAACCGATCGTGGAGATCAAGTTGGTCCGCAAGTGCGCTGACAATCGCCACAGTTGGGATTGACCGAGCCGATTCGCGATTGGCAATGACCGCCTCATCGTACTTCCACCACCGATCCTCGATCAGCGCCAGGAAATCGGATCCGAGTTCCTCTTCGACTGAGAAACCGTGTACAAGCTCGAAACACCCCAAGCCCAAGTACATGGTCGCATTGACCGTTTCACCGATCAGCTTTTCGGATGCCCCGGCGTCTGATGAAAAAATCCGGTACCCGAACTGCGTGGTCCACGCTCGAAAAAGGAACAGCTCAGCCAGACGGCGCGGAGTGAGGCGTTCGGCACATTCTGCGAGCCCCTGGAAAACGCGCGCGTAATGGTCACGATACCGGATAAGATAAACCTGCTCGCCGATCTTCGCGGTTGCGGAGTTGATCTCAGGCGCTCTCTTAAAGAGTCTTTTGAAGAAGCTCATCGGCGCTCTCGCGGACTCTGATTTCTTGGTTCGGTGGAAGCACTCACGGTCATCACTCGTCGGGTGGCGTACTCCGGGCATGAAACCAATGCGTAACAGCTTCGTCCAATTGGCTGTATGTTCCCCCTCGCTGCCGAAGCGATTGTTTCAGGTCCGCCATCGATTTCCGCTTCTTGTCGCTCCCGAGGTATGCGAATTCCTGTTCCATCGAGAACACTTGCCTTGCCTCCATAATCGTCAGCCCATTGACCCAGAGGACGTCAAGTTCGTTCATCTGAAAGGCCGGTGTGCGCTGTTCGTGACTGCCTAAGAGCACGACCCGTCGCGTGAGCGGAAGGATCACCTGTTTCTCCGGGTTTCGCAGCCCCCACTCACCGTTCTCTGGTGGCGGAACCGCCGAGACCGGCGCATCCGAACAAACGAAGTCAGGCATTCCCGGCGGCGCAATTCCCATCGCCCACTCACGCTGCGCGAGTAGAGGGAGCATGGCAGTGGACAGTTCGAGGATCTTCTGGACGTGTGAGGTTCGGTTCAGATCGACCGTGAATTCATCGTTCAGGATTGCTGCGCGATAGTCTTGAAGTTCTGCGTCGTTGAATTCATTGCTCAAATCGGGACACAAATCGAGGAAACGCTGCCATCCGTCATCCGTGGACACAAGCGCCTTCACAGGCGACTGCACAACGGGATCCGTCACTCCTCCGACCAAACGACGAATCCGCGGCGTCCTTGTTGCCATGACAGCAACAAAGTTCAGCAGGACGTCAAAGTCATCTCCCTCGGGCAACGCCTCATTCTCGACCGTCGTTCGAATGACACGTGCGAATTCCCCGTCGAGGCGTGCAAGTACCTGCGATTCGAAAATAGCAGGGTCGACGTCGGTTCCCAAATCAACGTC
>Ga0268386_10000891_pt1 | contig 19868 bp, 17 predicted proteins | sample RVTome_15_FD_200260 | JGI IMG/M metagenome (GOLD analysis project Ga0268386, IMG submission 200260) | Soil microbial communities from uranium-contaminated site in the Upper Colorado River Basin, Wyoming, United States - RVT150D86... ...
AGAGGCCGGCGGGGACGGGCTCCGGCGGGGAAGCCCTACTGCGGCGGGTCGACGTCCGCTTCCGGCGAGGACAGCGGCGGGACGCCGGGGGGTGGCAGGCCGGGGACGCCCGGCTTGGTCGGCTGGGGCCCGAACGGGGTCGGGGTGAACGGGCTCGTCGTGAACGGCATGGCGGTGGAAGTCGGGTACGCGGGCACGGGCGCGGCCGGCTGGGCCGCCGGATCCTGCGGCTGGCCGGTGACGTTGGCCGGGAAGACCGTGGGTCCGCCCGCGCCGGGGACGACGGTGCCGGGGACCGCGCCGGGGAGGCCCTGGGGAAACCCCTGGGGAAACCCCTGGGGGAGGCCTTGCGGGAAGCCCTGGGGGAAGCCGGGGGGCAGGCCCGGGATCTGGGGCTGCTCCTCGGGCGCTTCCAGCGGCTCCTCCTCCTCGAACGGCTCCTCGAAGAACTCTTCCTCGTCGGGTGCGGGCCGGCGCGAGAAGGCGGCGGCGCGGGAAGGCGGCCCGGAACGGCTGGACGCCGAGACCGCGGACGAGGCGGTCCCCGCCATCATGAGGGTGCGCACCCGCGCGCCCGTGTCGTCGACGATCAGCATGTAGTTGAGGCCGAGCCCCTCGAGGAGGTCCACCACCGCCTCGGCCGGCGTGCGGCCGCGCAGGCTCACGCTCACGAGCTGGCGGGGGGCGGGCCCCTCGTAGACGACCTTCATCCCCGTCTGCTTCGCGAGCCGGTCGAGGACCTCGGCCACCGGGGCCGCGCTCGCCGTCATCTCGACCTGCCCCTCCACGACGCGCACGTTGACGTCGGCCGCCGCCACCGGGAGGGCGGACAGCAGGACGACGACAGCCCCGAAACGTCCCCTCATACCGAAAGTCTACGCCCCGGGCTCCCTCCCGGCAAGGGGAAAAGCCGGTGAGGAAGGCCTCGACGATCTCGGTCTCCTCTCGAGGTGCTCGTCAGGGAGCGGCGGCGGCGACCGGGGGGACGTCCGACGGGGGAAGGAGGGCGAGCTGGGCGCGGCAGGCCACGGCGAAGGCCGGCCGCTCGGCGGCCGGGACGGGGTCGGCGGGAGGGAGCTGGACCTTGAGCGGGTCCACGAACGCGCCGTTCCTCGTCATGCGGTAGTCGAGGTGGGGGCCGGTCGCGAGGCCGGTCATGCCGACCGCGCCGAGGCGCGCGCCCTGGGCCACCCGCTGCCCTTTCCGGACGTCGATGCGGGAGAGGTGGCCGTAGAGGGTCGTGAAGCCGTTCCGGTGGCGGAGGCGGACCGCCTTGCCGTACCCGCCGATCCACCCGGCGGCGACGACCACCCCGTCGGCCGAGGCGAGGACGGGAGTCCCCACCGGGGCCGCGTAGTCCACCCCGTAGTGGGGCCGGCGGACCTTCAGCACGGGGTGGAAGCGGGAGGCGGAGAAGCGCGAGCTGATCCGCGAGAAGCGGAGGGGGGAGCGGAGGAAGGCCTTGCGCAGGGGCGTCCCCGAGGGATCGTAGTAGCCCCCCGCCCCGTTCCCGTCGAAGCGCACCGCCTGGAAGACCCGGGGGCCCCGGGTGAACTCCGCGGCGAGGATTCGCCCGTAGCCGACGAACCGCCCGGCCACGTGGAGCTTCTCCACCGCGAGGCGGAAGGAGTCGCCCCGCTGGATCTCGGTGTTGAAGTCGACGTCCCAGGCGAAGATGTCGGCCAGGTCGAGGGCGAGCTGGTCCTGCTCGCCCGCCCCGGTGACCGTCCCGAAGAGGCTCGACTCGATGACCCCCGCGACCCCGCCGATCCGGGTCTCGTAGGGGCGCGTCACGAGCTCGGCCTCGAGGTCCTCCCCCCGGCGACGCACCCGGAGGGTCCTCGCCTCGTCGATGCCGTAGGTGAACGCCCGCAGGAGGCCGTCCGGGCCGAGGGCGAGGCCGAAGGGCCGGCCGACCGAGATCCGGGCCAGGTCGTACACCGGGCGGGCGGCCTCGACGAGAGCGTGGATGGCCGGGGGGGAGAGGGCGTCCTCCAGGGACCGGGCGAGGGTGGTGTTGCGCCCGATCGTGCCGGTCACGATCGTGAGCGGCTCGCTCGCGACGGGGCTCGCGGTGTCGAGCCACCGCGGGAGGTGGGTGGGGAGGAGGACGAGGGTGAACGCTCCCAGGCCGGTCAGGGTCTTGAGCCGGATGGTTCTCAAGTCAGCGCCAGTATACGGATGGGGCGGAAAGGGTCAAGCGCGGGGCGGGTTTGCCGGCGGCGGGGAGCGGGTGCTACGCTTTGTCGGTCGCTCCACCGCTAGCGCGCCCTCCGGCCGGCCGGGGGCGGGCTGCCCACCGGAGAGCCCATGGCGATCGCCCTCGAGAACGCCCGATTCCACGACGCCGCCCTGGAGACGGTCCGGGAGAAGGTGCTCACCGGACGGAGGCTCGGGTTCGAGGAGGGGGTGGCGCTCTACGGGACCCGCGACCTGCTGGCCCTGGGCAGCCTGGCCAACCACGTCCGGGAGCAGCGGCACGGGGACGCCGGCTACTTCGTCTGGAACACCCACCTCAACCACACCAACGTGTGCGTGGCCACCTGCGACTTCTGCGCCTTCGCGGCGAAGCCGGGGGAGGAGCGCGGATACACGATGGGCCTCGAGGAGGTCTTCGAGGCGGTGGGGAAGCTCCCGGGGCCGGTCCGCGAGGTCCACATCGTCGGGGGGCTCCACCCCGACCTGCCGTTCTCGTACTTCACGGACATGATGCGGGGGATCAAGGCGGTCCGCCCCGACATCCACATCAAGGCCTTCACCGCCGTCGAGGTCTTCTTCTTCCACCGGCTCTACCGGATGAGCGTCGAGCGCGTCCTCGCCGAGCTGAAGGAGGCGGGCCTCGACTCCATGCCCGGAGGGGGGGCCGAGATCTTCGCCCGGGAGACCCGGGACCGGATCATCCGGGGGAAGGCCGACGCCGGCCAGTGGCTCGGCGTCATGCGGGAGGCCCACCGCCAGGGGATCCCCACCAACGCGACGATGCTCTACGGCCACGTCGAGTCGATCGCGGACCGGGTGGACCACCTGATCCGGCTGCGGGAGCTTCAGGACGAGACGGGGGGCTTCGTGACCTACATCCCCCTGGCCTTCCAGCCCTGGGAAGCCCCGGCCATGAAGCTGCCCGAGACGACCGGCTTCGAGGACCTGAAGGCGATCGCGGTGGGCCGGCTCCTCCTCGACAACTTCCCCCACATCAAGTCGTACTGGATCATGATCGGGCCCCGCCTCGCCCAGGTGGGGCTCTCGTTCGGGGCGGACGACCTGGACGGCACCGTCACCGAGGAGAAGATCGCCCACGACGCGGGCGCCCCCACCGCCCAGTCCATGAGCGTCCACGATCTCTGCCGGCTCATCCGGGAGGCGGGCCGCCGGCCCATCGAGCGCGACACCGTCTTCAACGTGGTGAAGGAATGGTGAGCACGCTCACGGGGCCGCGGCGGCCCGGGGAGACCGGGAAGGCGCAGCGGGTCCTCCGGCTCGGGGTCGTCTCGTACCTGAACGCGGAGCCGCTCGTCTACGGGCTGGAGGGCGACCCCGCGTTCCGCCTGGAGCGGGACGTGCCGTCGGCGGTGGCCCGGCGCCTCCACGCGGGCGAGGTGGACCTGGGGATGATCCCATCCGTCGAGTACGCCTTCGGCGACTACGCGATCGTGCCCGGCCTGGCCATCGGGAGCCGGGGAGCGGTCCGGTCGGTCAACCTCTTCCACCCCGGGCCCCTCGCCTCCGTCCGGCGGGTGGCCCTCGACACGTCGAGCCGGACGAGCGTGGCCCTCGCCAAGGTCCTCCTCCGGGAGCGGCTCGGGCGCGATCCCGTGTACGTGCCGATGGGCCCCTCGCTCCCGGCGATGCTCGAGGCGGCCGACGCGGCCCTCATGATCGGGGACCCCGCGCTCTACGCCAACCCCGCCGTCCCCCGGCTGGACCTGGGCGAGGAGTGGGGCCGGGTGACCGGGCTCCCCTTCGTGTACGCGTTCTGGGCGGGGCCGGCCGGGGCGGTCACGCCCGCGGAGGTCCGGCGGCTCCAGGAGGCGCTTCGGCAGGGGCTCGCGTCCATCCCCGAGATCGCCGAGGGCTACGTTTCCCACGGCCCCGGCCACGCCGCCGAGAACGAGTCGTACCTGAGGAGCAACGTCGCCTACGGCCTGGGGGAGCCCGAGACGGCGGGCCTCGGGGAGTTCTTCCGCCGGGCCCACGCGATCGGCCTCGTCCCCCGGGTCCCGGAGCTGAGGTTCCATGCCCACGAGTGAGACGGTCCGGAGGAAGGTGGAGGCGGGCGAGCGGCTCTCGCGGGCCGAGGGGATCGCCCTCCTGCGCGACGGCGACTTCCTCGAGCTGGGGATGCTCGCCGACGTCGTGCGCTGGCGTCTCCACCCCGAGCCGGTGGTGACCTACATCATCGACCGCAACATCAACTACACGAACGTCTGCACCGCCCAGTGCGCGTTCTGCGCCTTCTACCGGGACCTCCCCTCGAAGGAAGGCTACGTCCTCACCAAGGCGGAGCTCGCCCGGAAGATCGAGGAGACGATCGAGCTCGGGGGCCGGCAGATCCTCCTCCAGGGCGGGCTCCACCCCGACCTCGGGATCGAGTTCTACGAGGAGCTGTTCCGCTGGATCAAGGCGACCTACCCGATCTGGATCCACGGCCTGTCCCCGGCCGAGGTGAACCACGTCCAGCGGGTCTCCGGGCTGACCCTCGAGGAGACCCTGCGCCGGCTGATCGCGGCCGGCCTCGACTCGATCCCCGGCGGGGGGGCGGAGATCCTCTCGGACCGGGTGCGGCGGATCATCGGGATCGCCAAGGGGACGACCGAGGACTGGCTGTCCGTGATGGAGACCGCCCATCGCCTCGGGATGAAGACGACCGCCACGATGATGTTCGGCCACGTGGAGACCCTCGAGGAGCGGGTCGACCACCTCCTCCACCTGCGCGACCTCCAGGACCGGACGGGCGGCTTCACCGCGTTCATCGGCTGGACCTTCCAGCCGTCGAACACCGCGATCGGGGGGGACGAGCTGACGTCCTTCCAGTACCTGCGCACCCTCGCGGTGGCCCGGCTGATGCTCGACAACTTCCCGAGCGTCCAGGCCTCGTGGGTGACCCAGGGCTCGAAGATCGGCCAGGTCTCGCTGCGCTTCGGGGCCAACGACTTCGGCAGCCTGATGATCGAGGAGAACGTGGTCTCGGCCGCGGGGGCCCACTTCCGCCTGACCGAGGCCGAGATCGCCCGGAACATCCAGGACGCGGGGTTCGTCCCGAAGCGCCGGACGATGGACTACCGGATCGTGGGCGACCCGTACTGCTGGAGCCAGCCGGCGGCCGCGGCCCCCGCCCCGGCGAGCTCCGGCTAGCCGGGACGAGTCGCGCCCCCGTCCCCGCCCTGCCCCGCGAGCCGATGGAGCTGCTGACCGCGTCGTGGGTCGTCACCGTGGCCGGTCCGCCCCTCCGCGACGGCCGGGTGGCGGTGGAGGAAAGCCGGATCGCCTGGGTCGGCCGGGCGGGGGACCCGGGCGAGCCGGCCGCGCCGGTCCGCGACCTGGGCCCGGGGGTCCTCCTGCCCGGCCTCGTGAACGCCCACTGCCACCTCGAGCTGTCGCACCTCCGGGGACGCGTGCCCACGGCCCCCGGCTTCGTGCCGTGGATCGAGGCGCTCGTCGCGGCTCGGGCCGCCGGCGACGGGGCGGAGGCGAGGGCGGAGGCCGCCGAGGCCATCCGGCGCCTCGAGACGAACGGCACCGCCGCGGTGGGCGACGTATCGAATACCCTCGCCCACCTGGACCTGCTCGCGGGGTCGAGCCTCCAGGCGGTCGTGTTCCTGGAGCTCCTGGCCTGGGATCCCGCCGCGGCCGAGGCCACCCTGGCCTCGGCCGACCGGCGCCTGGCCGCCCTCACGCCCGCTCCGAACGTGCGGATGCGGCTGGCCGCCCACGCGCCCTACTCCGTCTCCCCGGCCCTCTTCGCCGCCCTCGTGGCCCGGGGGGGTCCGGCCGCGCTGCACCTGGCCGAGTCGCCCGCCGAGTCCGCCTTCCTGGCGGTGGGGGAGGGCGACTGGCCCGGGTTCCTCGCCCGGCGTGGCCTCGGCCACGTGCCCTTCCAGCCGCCGGGCCTGAGCCCGGTGCGGTACGTGGACGCCCTGGGGGCGCTCGGGCGCGGCCTGGTCGCCGCCCACGGCGTGCAGGTGGACGCGGCCGACCGCGCGCTCCTCGCCCGCCGCGGCGTACACGTCGCGCTCTGTCCCCGCAGCAACCGCAACCTCGGCGTGGGGACGGCGCCCGTGCCCGAGCTGCTCGCCGCGGGAGTGCCGCTCTGCCTCGGCACCGACAGCCTGGCCAGCGTGGAGAGCCTGGACCTGCTGGAGGACGCCGCGCTGCTCTTCCGGCAGTTCCCCGACCTCGACCCGGCGGTCCTCGTCCGGGCGGCGACCCTCGGAGGCGCGCGGGCCCTGGGCCTCGAGAGCGACCTCGGCGCGATCGCCCCCGGCCGGCGGGCCGCCCTCGCCTTCGCCGCCGCTGCCTCCGCACCCGACGATCCCAGCCGCTACCTGCTGTCGGGAGAGGCCCGGCTCCGGCGGGTGGACCCGGCGCCGCCGGACGCGCCGCGCCCGGGTCCGGGGGCGGTCGCGTGAGGGGCCTCGCCGGCCGCACGCTGGCCTACGGGCGGATGATCCGCTTCTCGCACTCGGTCTTCGCCCTCCCGTTCGCCTTCACCTCGGCCGCCCTCGCCGCCCAGGGGGGCGGGCTGGGCCTGCGGCAGGTCGGCTGGATCCTGGTGGCGATGGTGGCGGGGCGCAGCGCGGCCATGGGATTCAACCGCCTGGCCGACCACGCGATCGACGCGCGCAATCCCCGGACCGCGGGCCGGGAGCTGCCCCGGGGAGTCCTCCGCCGGGCCGAGGTCTGGGGGTTCGTGGTCCTCTCGGCGGCCGCCTTGGTGCTCGCCGCGGGCATGCTCAACCCGCTCTGCCTCGCCCTCTCGCCCCTGGCCCTCCTCATCGTGCTCGGCTACTCGTACACCAAGCGGTTCACCGCGCTGTCGCACCTCGCGCTGGGGCTCGCCCTCGCGGTGGCCCCGGTCGGGGCGTGGCTCGCCGTGCGGGGGAGCTTCCATCCGGTGCCGATCGTCCTCGGCCTCGCCGTGCTCGCCTGGGTGGCCGGCTTCGACACGATCTACGCCTGCCAGGACGCCGAGGTGGACCGGCGGGACGGGCTCCACTCGCTCCCCGCCCGGCTGGGGGTGAAGGCGGCCCTTCGCCTCGCCCGCGGCCTGCACGTCGTCTCGGTGGCGCTCCTCGCCGGCCTCTTCTGGCTCGCCCCCCTCCACCCCTCGTACCTCGCCGGGGTGGCCGCGGTGGCGGCCCTGCTCGTCTACGAGCACTCCCTGGTGAGCGCGACCGACCTGTCGCGGGTGATGCAGGCGTTCAACCTGAACGGCTGGGTCAGCCTCGGCTACTTCGCGGCCACCCTCGTAGCCGTGCTCCTCGCCTGAAGTAGAATGCCCGCCTGGATGCCGAACGCTCCCGGATGCCCGCGGTTCCCGCCTCGTTGACCGCCGAGCGGCCCACGCCGACTCCCGGGGCTCCGGAACGGGCCGCGGTCCGGTCGATGTTCGACCGGATCGCCCCCCGCTACGACCTCCTCAACCGCCTGCTCTCCGCGGGGACCGACGTCCGCTGGCGCCGCCGGGCGGTGGACGAGCTGGATCGGGCCGGGCCGGGGCGCCTCCTCGACCTGTGCACGGGCACCGCCGACCTGCTGATCGAGGCCCTCGGCCGCGACCCCCGGCTCTCCGGCCTGGGCGCCGACCTCTCGCCGGCGATGCTCGCGCGGGGCCGGGGCAAGCTCCGGCGGCGGGGGATGGCGGATCGGGCCGCCCTCGCCTGCGGCGACGCCGAGCGACTGCCCCTGCGCGACGCGCTCTTCGACGGCGCGCTCGTCGCCTTCGGCATCCGCAACGTCGGCGATCCCGAGCGAGCATTGCGGGAGCTCCTGCGGGTGCTCCGGCCGGGGGGCCGCCTGGTCGTCCTCGAGTTCTCGATGCCGGGCGGGCTCCTGGGGCCCCTCTACCGGCTGTACTTCCGCCACGTGCTGCCGCGGATCGGCGCCGCGGTGAGCGGCGATCCCCACGCCTACGCGTACCTCCCGGCGTCGGTGGCGAGGTTCCCCTCCCCGGAGGCGTTCGGAGCGCTCCTGGAGGCGGCCGGGTTCGAGGCGGTGACCTGCCGGCGGCTGACCGGGGGCATCGCCTGCATCCACCGCGGGGACCGGCCGCGGTGACGGGCCTCGTCCCCGTCCTCCGGCGGGTCGCGGGGGAGCTCGCTCCCCACCGCGACGCCCTCCTCGAGTCGTGGATCCTCGCGGTGGTCAAGGACGGGGCGGCGTCCGAGGCGGAGGCCCGGGCCCTCTGCACGCCGATGCTGGCCGGCCTCCTCGATCGGCTCGCGGTGGGCGAGGTCGAGGCGCTCCTCGCCGACGACGCGCGGCGCGCCGCCACCCGCGCCCGGGAAGGCGCGAGCTTCGCCACCGCCGGCGCGGCCATCCGGCTCCTCGACCGGTGCTGCCTGCCCATCCTCGCCGCGGGCGCGCCCGGCCCGGAGGGCGTGGCCGAGGCCCTGATCGCCCTCGCCGAGCTGGGGGCGCGACGGCTGGAGCGCCTCCTCCAGGCCCAGGAGGAGGAGTCGGCCCGGCGGCTCGTCGAGGCCCAGGAGCAGGCGGCCCGGGCGACGGAGAAGGCTCGCGAGGTGGCCCGGGTGAACGAGGCCCTCCGGCGCTCCGAGGCCAGGAGCCAGCACCGGGCGGAGCAGATCGCCCTCCTCGCCTCGGTCGCCCACCGCATCGCCCCCGTCCTCGACCCGGACCTGCTGATGCAGGTGGCCGCGGAGACGATCCAGGTCCGCATGAACCACACCTACGTCGCGGTGGTCGTCCTCGGCGAGGACGGCAAGCTGGTCGGCCGGTGGGCGGGCCGCCCCGGGGTGGGGCGGCAAAGCCGGGGCAAGGCCCAGGGGCCTCCCGGCGGCGTCATCGGCCGGGCCCTCCGCCTCCTCGCCCCCCAGGTGGTGGGAGACGTCTCGCGCGACCCGGACTACCTCGCCGACGTGCCCGGCACCCGCTCCGAGATGGTGGTGCCCCTCCTCGACGGCGGCGCCGCCGTGGGCGCCATCGACTTCCAGAGCGAGCGGCCGGCCGCCTTCGACCTGGACAACGTGGCGGCCGGGGAGGCCCTGGGGGAGTTCCTCGTGGTGGCCCTCCGCAACGCGCGGCTGCTCGAGGAGGCCCGGCGGGGGCGGCCGGGCGAGAAGGGGTGACGCAGCGTGAACCTGCCTGCGGAACCACGCCGCCCTTCGAGCTGGACAAGGTGGCGGCCGGGGAGGCCCTGGGGGAGATCACAACCGGCTGAACGCCGCCGGGTACTCGACCAGGCCGCGAAAGCCGTCGAGGGCCCCGTCCTGGAGAGCGAGGACGAGGAAGGCGTCGGCCCGCGCTTCGAAGGGCGGGAGGATGCCGAGCGGCTGGGCCGGCCGAAACCCGAACCGAGGGTAGTACCTCGGGTGCCCGAGGACGATGACGACGCGGTGCCCCAGCTCCCGCGCATCCTCGAGCCCCCGTCGCACCAGGGCCGAGCCGATGCCCCGGTTCTGGAGGGCAGGCGGGACGGCCATCGGCGCCAACGCCAGGGCGGGACGAGCGACGGCGGCGTCCCGTACCTTCAGCTTCGTGAAGAGGATGTGTCCGTCCGGGGCCTCAGGCCTGATCGCGATCACGGACCTCCCGCTCGAAGACGGAAGCGAAGTGGACGGTGAGGCGGTCCATCGCCTCGTCCAGCGGGACCGGATGGCCGAGGAGGCGCTCCAGGCTCGTCACTCCCCCCTCGCGGATGCCGCAGGGGACGATCAGGGCGAAGGGGTCGAGGTCGGTCGCGGCGTTGAAGGCGAAGCCGTGGGAGGTGACCCAGCGGGCGATGCGCACGCCGATCGCCCCGATCTTCTCCCGGGCCACCCAGGCGCCGGTCAGGCCGGGGATCCGGCCGGCCGCGATCCCGTAGTCGGCGCAGGTCCGGATCATCACCTCCTCGAGGTCGCGGACGTAGCGGTGGACGTCGCGGCGGTCGGGGGAGAGGTCGACGATGGGGTAGCCCACCACCTGGCCGGGGCCGTGGTAGGTGACGTCGCCGCCCCGGCCGGTCTCGAAGACGTCGAAGCCGCGGGCCCGCAGGGCCTCCTCGGAGGAGAGGACGTTCTCCCGGCGGGCGTTGCGGCCGAGGGTGAAGACGGGGGAGTGCTCGAGGAGGAGCAGGGTGTCCGGAACGAGGCCGGCCTGGCGCTCGGCCACGAGGCGCGCCTGGAGGTCGAGGCCCGCGGAGTAGGCGATGCGCCCGAGGCGGCGGACGGCAAGGCAGCGCGCCCGGGAGAGTGGTCTCGCTTCCCCGGGCGCGCCCGGTTCCCCCTTCCCGGCCGGGTCGACGTCGACCGGGCTCCGTTCCTGAGCCAACTTCTCTCTCTCCAACCGGTGTGGCGCGGCCCGGGCCTCAGAGCGCCTTCTCGTCGAACTCCTGCAGCTCCTTCTTGAGGTGGGCCATGAAGCGGTCGGCGTCCGCCCCGTCCACCAGCCGGTGGTCGAAGCTCAGGCAGAAGTAGCACATGGTGCGGATGGCGATGGCGTCGTCGCGCACCACCGGGCGCTTCTCGATCGTGCCGACCCCCAGGATCGCCACCTGGGGCTGGTTGATGATCGGGGTGCCGAAGAGGCTGCCGAAGACGCCGGGATTGGTGATCGTGAACGTGCCCCCCTGGACCTCCTCGACCCGCAGCCGCTTGGCCCGGGCCCGATCGGCGAGGTCGCCCACCGCCCGGGCGAGGCCGAGGAGGTTCTTCTCGTCCGCCTGGTGGACCACCGGGACGATGAGGCCCCAGTCGAGGGCGACCGCGACGCCGAGGTTCACGTCCTTGTGGTAGACGACGGAGTCGCCGTCGATGCTCGCGTTGAGGACCGGGTAGGCCTTGAGGGCGTCGATGGTGGCCTTCAGGATGAAGGGGAGGTACGTTAGCCGCACCCCGTTCCTCTCCTCGTAGGCCTCGCGGTACTGCCGGCGGAGCTGGTCCACCCGGGTCATGTCGATCTCGAAGACGGTGGCCACGTGGGCCGAGGTGCGCTTCGAGAGGACCATGTGCTCGGCGGTCTTCCTGCGGATCGGGGACATCGGGACGACTTCGACCCTCGCTCCTCGCGAGACGGCCGGCGCGGACGGCGCCACGGCCGGGGCGGACGGGGCCGCCGGGGCGGGGCGGGCGGGGGGTGGCGGCGCGGGCGCCGGGGCGGCCGCGGGGGCCGGCGGGACGGGGGCCGGCGGCGTTGGAGCGGGGGCCCCCGTGGTGCGGGCATCGATGTGCCCGAGGATGTCCTGCTTGGTCACCCGGCCGGAGATGCCCGTGCCCGGGACCTCGCGGATGTCGAGGTTGTGCTCGGCCGCGATGCGGCGCACGACGGGCGACGAGCGGGTCTGGCGCAGCTCGTCCACCGTCATCTCGGAGCGCGGCTTCTCGGGGGCAAAGGCCGCCGCGGGAGCCGCGGGCCGCTCCGGCTCGAGCACGAAGTTGACCGGCGGCACCGCGGCGGGCCGGGGAGGGGCGGCGGGGGCCTGGGCGGCCGGGGGCGGGGCGGGCGCGGGAGCGGGCCTGGGCGCGGGGGGCGGGGCCGCCACCGGAGGCGCGGAGGACGTGGGGGCGGGCGCGGCGGGGGCGGCGGCGGAGGAGGCGGCGGCCGGGCCTGCCGGCGCCGCGGGGGCGGGCGCTGCCGGTGGGGCCGGGACCGCGGCCTGGGCCGGCGGGGGAGCCGCCGCTGCCTCGCCCTCCGCGGCGATCACCCCGACCACGCTGTTGATCGGGACGGTCGTCCCCGGCTGGACGCGGATCTCCTTGAGGACGCCGGCGGCGGGGGCGGGGATCTCCGCGTCGACCTTGTCGGTGGAGATCTCGAACAGCGGCTCGTCGCGCTCGACCCGGTCGCCGACGTTCTTCATCCACTTGGTGACCGTCCCCTCGGCGATCGACTCTCCCATCTGGGGCATGATGACGTCGGTCATTCGCGTCTCCTTGCTTCCGCGTCAGTAATCATAGAGGGCCCGGATCGCTTTGCCCACCTTCTCCGCGTTCGGCAGGAAGTGCTCTTCGAGGGGCGGGGAGTAGGGGACCGGGGTGTCGGGGGGGGCGAGGCGGAGCACGGGGGCGTCGAGGTGCTCGAACGCGCGCTCCGCGACGAGGGCGGCGATCTCCCCTCCCGGGCCGCCGGTCCTCGTGGCTTCGTGGAGGACGATCACCTTCCCGGTGCGGGCGGCGGTGGCGAGCACCGCCTCCTCGTCGAGGGGCAGCAGGGTCCGGAGGTCGAGCACCTCCACGCCGATGCCGTCCCGGGCCGCCGCCTCGGCCGCCTCGAGGGCCACGTGGACCATGGCCGCGTAGGTGACGATCGAGACGTCCTTGCCCTCCCGGACGAGCCGGGCCTTCCCGATCGGCGTCACCACCTCGCCGTCCGGCACCTCCTCGCGGAGGCGGCGGTAGAGGTACTTGTGCTCGAGGTAGATCACCGGGTCGGGGTCGCGGATGGCCGCGGTCAGGAGACCCTTGGCGTCCCGGGGGGTGGCGGGGGCGACGATCTTGAGCCCGGGCACGTTCATGAAGAAGGCCTCGGGGTTCTGGCTGTGGAAGGGCCCGCCGTGGACCCCGCCCCCCGAGGGGCCGCGGACCACGATCGGCACCGAGGCCCCCCAGCGGTAGCGGGTCTTGGCCGCGTAGTTGACGATCATGTCGAAGGCGCAGGAGACGAAGTCGATGAACTGCATCTCCGCGATCGGCCTCATGCCCATGAGGGAGGCCCCGATCGCCGCCCCCACGATCGCGCTCTCGCTGATCGGGGTGTCCACAACCCGGCTCTCCCCGAACTTCTCGAGGAAGCCCTGGGTGGCCCGGAAGGCGCCCCCGTAGGCCCCCACGTCCTCCCCGATGACGAAGACGCGCTCGTCCTTCTCCATCTCCTCGAGCATCGCGAGGCGGATCGCCTCGAGGTAGGTCAGGAGGGCCATGGTCAGGGCCGGCGGCGCCGCTCCCACTCGCGGACCACGGGGGGAACGGGGTCGGGGACCGGCCGGTCCGCGTAGACCCCGCTCATCCCGCTCGCCGGCTCGGGGAAGGGGCTCGCCTCCGCCCACGCGAGGTCCTCGGCGAGGGCGGCCTCGATGCGCGCCACCACCCCCTGGAGCTCCTCGGCGGTGGCGAGGCCGCGCGCGAGGAGGTGGCCCTCGTAGCGGAGGATCGGGTCCTTCTTCGCCCACTCCTCGACCATCTCCCGGGGGACGTACTTCATGTCGTCGTGCTCGGCGTGGCCCCGCATGCGCATGGTCTCGGCCTCGATCAGGCTGGGGCCCACCCCCTTGCGGGCCCGCTCGATCGCCTGGCGGGTCGCCTCGTAGCAGGCGAGCACGTCGTTGCCGTCCACCTGCTCGCCGAAGCAGCCGTAGGCCCGGGCCCGGTCCACGAAGCGGGAGTTGGCGGTCTGGCGGTAGGTGGGGGTCGAGTAGGCGAACTTGTTGTTCTCCACGATCAGGACGAGGGGGAGCCTCTGGACGCAGGCGAAGTTGAAGCCCTCGTGGAAGGCCCCGGTGGAGGTCCCCCCGTCGCCGATCCAGGTGAGGGCCACCGTGGGCCGGCCCTTCATCCGCTCGGCGAGGACGGCCCCCGCGAGGACGGCGACCATGTCCCCGAGCATGGAGATGACCGAGGGCATGCTGCCCTCCTCGGACAGCCAGCCGAAGTGCACGTTGAGGTCGCGGCCGCGGGTGGGGCCGGTGGCCCGGGCCATGTACTGGGCGAAGACGTCGCGCGGCCGGCCGCCCCGCACGAAGATCGCCCCCAGGTTGCGGATGAGGGGGGTGAAGACGTCGCCCCGCTCGAGGGCGTAGGCGCTCCCCACCGAGCAGCCCTCCTGGCCGAGGCTCCGGTAGAGGCCGCCCACCACCTTGCCCTGGCGGTAGAGGTTGGCCAGCTTCTCCTCGACGAGCCGGTTGAGCTTGAGGTAGTGGTAGATCTCGAGGAGCTGGTCCTTCGCGAGCTGCCCGGCCGGCGGCTTGCTCACGCGCGGGGCCGCTCCGACCGGGGCCGGGGAGCCACCGAGACAGGGACGCAGCAGACGAGGGCGGCCAGAGCCGTCCCGGCCGGGGCGGAGCGCTCCTCGACGGTCGTCGATGCCGGCGGCGGCGGCACCGCCGCCTCCGTGCCCGGCGCGCCCCGGTGACGCTCCGGGAGGCTCAGGTCAGGCGTCGATGGCGTGGCCGTACACCGCCTCCGCCGCCTGCATGAGGGCCTCGGGCAGCGTCGGGTGGGGGTGGATGGTCCGGAAGATCTCCTCGGTGGTGGCCTCGAGCCGGAGGGCGACGCAGGCCTCGGAGATCAGGTCGGTGGCGTGGGGGCCGATGATGTGGATGCCGAGGACCTCGTCGTACCGGGCCTCGGAGACCACCTTCACGAAGCCGTCGGGGTGGCCGATGATCCGGGGCTTGGCGAGGTTGCCGAAGTTGAACTTGCCCACCCGGACGTCGTAGCCGCGCTTCTTCGCTTCGGCCTCGGTGAGGCCCACCCCGGCGGTCTCGGGCTGGCAGTAGGTCGCCGAGGGGACCCGGTCGTAGTTCAGCGGCTCCACCGTCTTCCCGGCGAGGCGCTCGACGACCCCGATCCCCTCCGCGGACGCGACGTGGGCGAGCTGGGGGTGGGGGCGGTCCCCCAGGGTCACCACGTCGCCGATCGCGTAGACCCCGGGCTCGTCGGTGGCCATGAGCTTGTCCACCTTCAGGTAGCCCCGGTCCACCTGGACCCGGGTGCTCTCGAGGCCCAGGCCGTCGGTCACCGGCCCCCGGCCCACCGCGACGAGCAGCGCCTCCGCGGTCACCGACTTCGCCTCGCCGGTCGCCGTCTTGAAGCCCACCTCGATCCCGCCCGTGGTCTTGAGCGCGGCCTCGGTGCGGGCCCCGGTGTGGATCGCCATCTGCTTCCCCAGGAGCTTCCCCGCCTCCGCGGAGACGTCCTCGTCCTCGAGGGGGAGCACCCGGGGGAGCATCTCGATCACCGTCACCGCCGCCCCGAACCGGGCGAAGATCGACGCGAACTCCATCCCCACCGCCCCCGCCCCGATCACGACCAGGCTCTTCGGCATCGCCTTGAGCTGGAGGACGTCGTCGGAGGTGAGGATCGTCTTGCCGTCGGGGGTGATCCCGGGGAGGCCCTTCGGCCGGGAGCCGGTGGCGAGGAGGACGTTCTTCGTCTGGACCTTCTCCTCGCCCTTCTCGCTCTTCACCACCACCGTCTTCGCCCCCTCCAGCCGGCCGTGGCCCTTGAAGAGGGTGATCTTGTTCTTCTTGAAGAGGTAGGTCTCGATGCCCTTGCTGAGCCGGGTGACGATCCGGTCCTTGCGGCTCATCACCGCCGCGAAGTCGAGCCCCACGTTCTCGGCGACGATCCCGAACTCCTTGCGGTTCTTGAGGTCCTCGTAGAGGTCGGCGGTGTGGAGGAGGGCCTTGGTGGGGATGCAGCCCCGCTGGAGGCAGGTCCCCCCGCACCCCGCGGGGTCGCGCTCCACGACCGCGGTCTTGAGGCCCATCTGGGCCGCCCGGATCGCGGCCACGTAGCCGCCCGGCCCGCTGCCGATCACGGTGACGTCGAAGATCTCGCCGTTGGCCAAGGGGCTCCTCCTGGAGACGCGCGGACTGCCCAAGCTACCAGATGCCCCGGGGGCTGACAAGGCGCGGGCCCGCCGCGAGCGGTCTGGTAGAATGCGCACTCCCTATGTCAGAGCCGGTGTTCATCCTCCTCTCCATCGTGTTGTGCCTGCTCGGGAACGGCTTCTTCTCCGGGAGCGAGATCGCGGTCATCACCGCCCGCCGGAGCCGCATCGAGGCCCTGATCGCCGGCGGGAGCCGCAACGCCGTGCGCCTGAAGGGGCTCCAGGACGACATGGACCAGTTCCTGGCCACGGTCCAGATCGGGGTGACCGTGCTCGGCACCCTCGCCGGGGTGCTCGGGGGCTACCTGGCCAGCCGCTACGTGGAGCCGTCCCTCGCCGACACCGTGCTCGCCCGCGTGCTGCCCAACGCGCTCCTCGCGAGCGCGATCGTGGGCGCGTTCATCGTCTACATCGAGCTCGTCTTCGGCGAGCTCGTCCCCAAGGGGCTGGCCCTCCGCTACCCGGAGCCGGTGGCCCTCATCGTCTCCCTCCCGTTCACGATCATGGCCCGGGCCTCCCGCTGGGCGGTGGTCGTCTTCGCCGCGTCCACCCGGGCCGTCCTCCGTCTCTTCGGCATCCGGGAGGCGGGGACCCCGACCTTCGTCTCCGAGGAGGAGATCAAGCTCCTCGTGAAGCAGGGCCGGCAGCAGGGGGTGCTCGACCAGACCGAGATGGAGCTGATCCACAGCGTGTTCGAGTTCGCGGACACCCCGGTGCGCAAGATCATGGTCCCCCGCCCGAAGATCTTCGCCCTCGACGTGGCGACCCCCCCCGCCGAGGTCGGCAGCCTCATCGTGGAGAGCGGCTTCTCCCGGATCCCCGCCTACGAGGGCTCGATCGACAACGTGGTCGGCCTCGTCTACATCAAGGACGCGCTGCGCCTCCTCGAGAAGCGCCAGCCGGTGGTCCTGCGCAAGATCCTCCACCCGGCCCACCTCGTCCCCGAGAGCAAGAAGGGGGGGGAGCTGCTCAAGGAGCTCCAGAAGAAGCGGAGCCACATGGCCCTCGTCATCGACGAGCACGGCTCGGTGACCGGGCTCGTGACCCTCGAGGACCTGATCGAGGAGATCGTGGGGGAGATCCAGGACGAGTACGACTGGGAGGAGCGGCCGGTCGAGCGGCTCCGGGACGGTTCCCTGGTCGTGGAGGGGACGGTCTCCGCGGCCGACCTCCGCGACGCCTACGGGGTGCCGCTCCCCGAGTCGGGCGACTTCGAGACGGTCGCCGGCTTCATGCTCGACCGGCTGGGGTCGGTCCCCAAGGGGGGAGAGGTGGTCACCCTGGGCGGGTTCCGGCTGACCGTGGTCGACGTCGAGCGGAACCGGATCAGCAAGGTCAAGGTCGAGAAGGCGCCGGTTCCGACGCTCTAGCTCGGCACCCGCCAATGGGTCTTCCGCACCCCGCTAGCCACCTGGCCAACTTCCTCCCAAACAGAGCCGACCAGTGCCGAGCGGCGCCGGGCCGGGCTCAGTCGCGCCAGCGTGGCACGCGATCGACCAGCTCGTCGTCGCCCAGCTCCTCGGCGAGGGCGAGCAGGGCGTCGCGCCGTGCCCCTCGCCACTCCAGGTCGGCCAGGGTCTCGGCGAGGGGCACGTCGGTCCGGAGGGTGGCGAGGACCTTGTAGAGGCCGGCCGCCTCGCGTGCCTCCCGGAGGGAGGCGGCGAGGGCGGGGGCGCCCCGGACCTCGACCTGCCAGCGCGACGGGTCGTCGGGGATGGCCTCGATCGTCTTCCAGCGCGCCAGCAGGGCGGCCGCCGACCGGGCCCCCCAGCGGGGGACCCCCGGGATGCCGTCGGCGTCGTCCCCGACGAGGGCCAGCCAGTCCGGGATCGACCGCGGCTCCACCCCGAACTTCGCCACCGTGCCCGCCGCGTCGAGGACGCGGGCCCGGCGCCGGTCGAGGCAGACCACCCGGTCGCCGCGGACGCACTGGGCGAGGTCCTTGTCGGGAGAGCAGATCACCACCTGGCTCACCGCGGGGTCGGCCTCCCACCGGGCGGCGGCGGTGGCGAGAGCGTCGTCCGCCTCGAACTCCACCATCGACCACACCACGAGCCCGAGGGCGTGGACCGCCCGCTCCGCGAGGGTGAACTGGGCCATCAGGTCCTCGGGGACGCCGTCGCCCGTCTTGTAGCCGTCGAAGAGCCGGTTGCGGAACGACTCGATCACGTGGTCGAAGGCGGCGGCGACGTGGCTGACCCCGTCCCCCCGGAGGAGCGCGAGCAGCGAGTGGAGGATGCCGAACGGTGGCCCCGACCTCGAGGCCGGCCGGCCACCTCCGGGGCGGCGCGCCGAAGTAGGAGCGGAACAGCTCGTAGGTGCCGTCGACGAGGTGGACGCGCATCGGGCGGACTCGAGGGAAGGGCGCGCCGGAGGAGGCGCCCTGCCGTTACTGGACCGCCGAGGTCGGGCCGGCGGGGTGGGGGCGGCGTCGTCCCCCGCCGGGGCGCTCGCGGGACCTCACCGTGGCTGCTCCAGGGGCTACGGCTCCGGGCTGGGGGACGTCGGGTCGGGGGTGGGCGTGGGAGGCCGGATGGGCTCGATCCGCGGCGGCTCCGGCCTCTGGGCGGGCGCGGGCGGGGCGGGCCCCGGGGGCTCGAAGAGGAGCGGCGACACCTCGCCTCCCACGAGGAAGGAACGCAGGTCCTCCTCGTTCAGCTCGGGGCGGCGCACCACGTGGGGGGTCAGGGTCATCACGATGTCGGTCTGCTGGGCCTCCGTCTTGTTCCGCGCGAACAGCCGGCCCAGGATGGGGATGCTCGCGAGGCCGGGCAGCCCGGTCAGGCTCGTGCGCTCGTCGTCCCGGATGAGGCCGGCGAGGATGTTCGTCTCGCCGTCCTTCAGCCGGATCACGCTGGTCACGGTGCGGCTGTTGAACGTGGGCAGCCCCTGGAAGCCCGGGGGGCCCACCGCCGAGACGTCGAGCTTGAGCTGGAGCGTCACCTCGCCGTCGTGGTGGACCCGCGGGGTGATGTCGATGTTCACCCCGACGTTCTTGTACTCGAACGAGGTGATCGGCTGCTGGGGGATGCCCCCGGTGGCGATCTGGGAGAAGGTGGTGACGGGCACCGGCACCTGGTCCCCGAAGCGGGCCTGGGCGGTCTGGCCCTCCGAGCTGCGGAGCTGGGGGTTGGCGAGGAGCCGGGTCGAGGAGTCGGTCTGGAGCAGGCGGTAGATGACCCCGGGCAGGGCCGAGATCACCAGGTTCTCCTTGGCGTAGGGCTTGTCGTCCAGGGTGAGGGTCTTGGTCGGGTCCGGGAAGATCCCCCCGGCGATCCCCTCGATCCCCTGGGAGTCGAGGCCCGAGGTGATGTAGATGCCGTACTCCTTGAGCTTGCTGCGGTTCACCTCGAGGATCTCGACCTCGACCACCACCTCGGCCCGGCGCTTGTCCACGATGTCCACGATCCGCTCCGCGGCCGCGACCTTGTCCGGGGTGTCGCTGATCGTGATCGCGTTGCTGCCGGGGAGGGGGGCGACCCGGCGGGCGCCCAGGACCACCCGCAGCAGGTCGATCGTCTCCTTCAGGTCCGCGTTGGAGAGGAAGAGGGTCTTGACCGCCTGCTGCTCGTACTCCCGCCGCTTGGCCGCGGTGTCGGGGATGACCGAGATGACCGAGGCGTCCAGCACCCGGTAGAACGTGCGGCCCGTCCCGGCCAGGGCGTTCAGGGCCTGCTCGAAGGGGACGTCCCGGAGGTCGAGGGAGACCGGCTGGTCCTGGAACTGCGGGTCGAAGACGAAGTTCACCCCGGTGGCCCGGCCGAGGGCCTGGTAGGTCTCGCGCAGGCTCGCGCTCCGGAACGTGAGCCCGAGGGGCTCCCGGGCGGCCGGGCCGAGGACGAGGCCGGGGAGGGCGCGCTCGCGGGTCCGCTGCTTCATCTCGTCGAGGGACGCTTCGCGGAGGCCGGCCGCCCGCCGGGCCTCCAGCTCGACGATCTCGGAGGCGAGGGTGGGCGAGGTCGGGTAGAGGTCGAGGGCCAGGCGGTACTCGTCGAGCGCCTCCTTGTAGAGGCCGCGGCCGGCCAGCCGGCGGGCGGCCGTGGTGTGCTCGTTGGAAGCGCGCAGCCGCGCCCGCTCGAGGGCCCGCCGGTACCCGGCGTTGT